>JAABUO010003399.1_pt1 | contig 18968 bp, 28 predicted proteins | sample 5559291 | NCBI WGS metagenome assembly JAABUO01 (sample SAMN10711878, study PRJNA513372) | rock metagenome | isolation source: Antarctica rocks | place: Antarctica: Victoria Land, Finger Mt sud | reverse complement strand
AACTGGTTCTCCTCAAACTCCTCGCGAATGCGCGCCTCTGTGTCTGCGGTGTCCAGGCCCAGCCGGTACTTGATCCCCGTGACGTCCACCATCGGCCGGAGGTACTCGTCGCGCGGCCCCTTGCGCCGCCGCTCGCGCCTGCGCGGCCGCACACGGGCGTCGCGTGGCCAGCAGCAGCGCGTGATAGCCAGCGGTTGTCAGCGCGCCAGGGAGCGCCCGAGCCCACCTGGCCAGGCGGCGGCGCCGCGCCTCAGCGTCGCTCAGCTGGCGGCCGGGCAGCGCGGGGCCCAGGTGGGCGCCCCACTCCTCGTCGCCTCCCCAGTCGCCCCAGTCGTCCCAGTCCCCCGTCTGCGCCTGGGCTGGCGGCGTGCTGGGCACGTCCCCGTCGCCGAGCGCCGCCCTGGTGCACGCCGCTCGCATCAGTGGCCGCAGAGGCACGCCTACAGCGGCAGCCTGCTCTCTGACTCTCCGCAGCGCCACACCTGGCAGCCGGGCGGTCCGCACGCTCGCAGGCCCTGCGCCAGGCAGGCGCAGCGCCTCTGCTGGCCGACAGGCATGCGCGTCCGCGCCCCGCTCGCTGGATGAGCTCTCCGGGCGGGCAGCGGCGCGTGCAGCAGGCATTGCATATGCGCAGCGCATACAGCAGGACACTGCCACTGCAGAGCATGCCACCATATGGTCTCAAGCGGCGCGCGCCCGCCTGTCCGCCGCAGTCCCGTTGGCGGCCATGTGTGCAGCTTCTTAAACAGATCAGTCTGAGGCGAAGGGCGGTTGCTGGAGCGGCTGGGACACCTGCTATGTTGCAATCCGTAGAGTTTGGGAAGGGCTGCTGGCGACCCTGCCGTTGCCTCCTCTTTTTTTTCCCACAGGACAGCCTTGACTGAAGAGCGCAGGAAGTAGGAGAACAAAAGCAGAGAGTCATCTGCTCAGCGCTGCCTCCCCAAAGCGTGCAACTTTGCGAGCGTCGCAGGGGCTTCAACAGGGGCGCGTCTCTGAACAAACCAGGCGCTTGCCGGCAGCCCCGGCAAACTGCAGGCGCAGGCTGCGAGTGCCGCGGGCCTGCCGGGCCCTGCTGCGCCCCGGCCCGGGGTCCTGGCTCGATGAATGTGGAGCTGCGCTGTCGGCTCACGCAGGGCGATATCGGGCCGTTCCCCGTGGCCAGGACTCTGACGGTGCTGGGCGTCAAGGAGCAGCTTCTGCGACGCTGGCCCCAAGGCGCGGGCGACGCGCATGTCAAAGCACGTTTGCGTTTGCCTGCGCCGTCGTGTGCCTGCGCTGCCTTGCTCCGTCTCCCAGCCGTTTGTGTTCTCTGGCTGCTGGGCGCGCGCTGGTGAGCGGGGCCGTTGACAAGCGCGCAGAAGGGCCGCTGCGGAGCGAGCAGCCCAACTCTGCCGCAGACCTGAAACTTATAATGGGCGGGAAGTTCCTTGACAACAACGACTTGTTGGAAGGTGCGGCGCCGTACGCGCACCGCAGCTCGTGTGCAAACCGGTCAGGCCGTGGATGTGGACCGCATCTGCACGCCAGCGCTCAGAGAGGGCGGGGCGCAGATGTGCTGGCGTCGCACTTTGGCGAAGGCAGTGTCGTCACCCTGCACGTTGTCGTGCGGCCGGCCACGCCTGGAAGGGCGACAGGCGCGCCCCTGCCCGGCTGGGCCTTGGCTTTGCCTCCCTCTGTTTGTGGCGAGCTCTGACCCGCTCCGTGCAACCTCGCAGGAAAGGTCAGCGAGAAGCAAGGACAGCAAGGGTGCCTGTGCTCCCTGATGTAGGGGGCCAGCATGTACTCTCAGCACGCGTCGCGTGCTGAGCGGCCCTTGCGGGCTTTTGCTCAACACGGAGACCTTGCTGCCCTGCAGCTAGGCTTGTGCATGCCCTCTGGCAGCAAGCATGCCCTCTGGCAGCAGCTTGCCCTTGGCCCATGCGGTGCGAGCGTGTTGGGAGGTGTAGTTGGCAGTGGCTCAGCGTGTGCACGCGCTTTACAGCGTCCTGCCCTTGCAGGCTGTCCTGCTCTGCAGGCTGCCTAGAAACCGTCCGCCTTGTCTTGGCGTTCCGCCTCTTTGTTCGCCGAACTGATTGCCTTGAAGAACAGGTACCCTGCGCGCGCGTACCGCGCGCTTGTAAAGCTGTGCGCCTGCTGCAGCCCAAGAGGGCAGGTCTGCAAGCCCCATATGCGCACGCGCCTGCTGATGGCAGGCCAGTCAGCGCAAACGTGAGCAGGATTGGGGCGTAGAAGGGGCTGCTGGGAGGCAGGGCGCCAAAAATAGCATTCCGGTTGGCAAACTCAAAGATAGAGCCCACCTGCACGGCGTGCGAGCGGGTGAGTCAGCGACACCCAGGGGCGCGCGTGCTGCACATCAAGCGCTGCTTGCCAGTCAGTGACGGGCGGCCCACCGCAGCAATGGCAACAATGGCGGACGCGAGCAGGTAAACACCAAACGGCAGGTCCGAGCCGTCCTGCTTCTGCCGCTCACGCTCAGCCTCCCGCCGCGCCCACACCGGCACTTCGTCTTCCTCCGCCTGCGCTTTGGTCGCCTGCAGCGCGCGCGCTGGTTGTCACTAGTCGGGCCTGCGCGTTGAGCAAGTTCTCCTGTAAATTCTGGGCAGCGACCTGCTTCCCTTCTGCTCGTGCCGTCAGCCTGCGCAGGGCGCAGGACCGAGCGAGGCGTGCATACGCCCTCTGTGCTGGTGCGTGCGTGACCGCTGCATGCCTGCCCGAAACTACGCGAGTGCTTGATGAGGGGGCCGGCGAGGCCAGCCAGGCACAAGTCGGCTGCCCATGCACACTGACAGCCATGACAAGGTCCCTTCACTAGGCGACACAATCCACACAGATTAGCAAGCTCTCCCAATAGCTTGCTGGATCTCCTCCTTCTTCTTCTCTGTGCTGGGCCCCGAGCAGGCAGTCTCTCCCGTGGAATTATTCAGAGGCTCCTCTCCCTCTCCCTGCCCGTGCAGTCGGCTTGCTTTCAAGCCTTCTTCGCGCCCAGGCCCTGCTTTGCTCGGCGTGGCCGGTGTCAGTGAGCACACCAGCATGGCGGCTGAGCAGGGCGAGCTGGAGGGGCTGAGCAGGGCGGCTGAGCAGGGCGAGCAGGGCGAGCTGCAGGAACAGCTGGATGGCGGGCTCGAGGATGCGCAGGTTGGCGCCGCAGGGCCGGACGAGGTTGCCGACGCGCAGGCGGTGCCTCCCCGCACTTTCTGTTCACCGCCAGCAGTTCCCTCGCTGCGCGGGTTGCGTGGTGCAGACGTGCTTGTTGTTGCAGCGCTGGCAAGGCCCACTAACCAGGCCCTGAAGCGCGGCTCAGTGTGGGCCCCGGCGCACTCTGCAGGCATGTGCTTGGCCGAGGCATGCCACTGAAAAAATAAAAGAGGGCCTGCTCCCCAAAAAAAAGGCGAACAGTGCTGCGCGTGCGCCTGTGGCTAGGAGCTGGAGGCGATGAAGGCGCGGCTGGCGCAGATGGAGGCCGAGGCCAGCAAACTGCGCGAGGGGCAGGTGCTGCCCGCAGGCCGCCCTGGCTGCCTTGGTATCAGTGTTGTGGGGAGTCACAGGTGAGGCTCACAAGCTGTATTGTGGCAAGCCAGGCGTGCGTGAATGAGAGCCGTGCACGCAAACGCGTCCGCTCCGCTCGTGCAGGCCAAGACTGGCGAAGAGCCCACTGCTGCTCAGGGCGAGGCCGCTGACGCTGCCTCGCGGGAGGAGGTGGACAGCCGCTCTGTGTACGTCGGGCAGGTGGACTATGGGTGCACACCGGAGGAGCTGCAGTTGCACTTTAACTCGTGCGGCACTGTCAACCGTGTGACCATCCTCACCGACAAGTTTGGCCAGGCCAAGGTGGGTTGGCCTGCAAGCTGCCGCACTGGTCTGGCCTGTGTGTGGGGCAGCGCGCGAGCCGTGCGCGTGCTCTGCGCCAGGGGTTTGCCTATATAGAGTTCCTGGAGGCCGACGCGGTGGCCAACGCTGTCATGCTCGACGGCACGGAGCTGCGCGGCCGCAGCCTGAAGGTCCTGCCCAAGCGCACCAACGTGCCTGGCCTCAAGGCGCGCGGTCGCGGGCGCGGCGCGTTCCGCGGCGGCGGGCGCTTCGGCGGGCGCGGGCGCGGGGGCTACGGCTACGGGTGCGTCCGCCAGCAGGACAACTTGGCACAGAGTGGAGCACAGGGCTCCTGCAGCACTGCGCTATGGTGGCCTGCATGCACAACAGATTTACAGGGCACTGCACCTGTGCAACAGGCGCGAGAGAGTTGCTGGGTGTGCACCAACACATGGGGGCCGTTTCTGCGGTGGTGTGGCAGTGCTCAGGCAGTGCCCAGCACGATGCGCTTGTTCTGATATTCGAACGGAAACCCGCGCTATGTGGAGATGTGTTAGCATAAATCGCAGACTGGGGTGCATCTCAGCAAAGTGAGCAGCAGAGCCTATGAGGAGACCGGCTGGAGTCCGGTGAAGTCAGAGCCCTGAAGCCAGGCACGAGGGTGTGTGTTGCTGGGTATTTAGATGGAACACAGCAAGCGTACAGGGTTCTGCGGACAGAGGGCTCGTAGCAATGACAAGCGCGCCAGTGGTTCATGTGTAGTGCAGGGCGCGGGCATAAGCACAGGGCGTTGGGAAGTTCGAATGAACTGAGATTGTCTAAAGTGATGTCCCTGGGGTAAAAAGTGCATATGGTGGTAGGGAATGGGCAGTCCACCATTCACCTCTTCTCAAGCATGCAAGCGTGCAGGTATGCGCCGCGCGGCCGGCGAGGTGGACGGTTCTACAGCCCATACTGAGGACTTGGGCATGCAGCGCTGCAGTGCGGCACAGTGGCGCGTGTGGAATACTGGGAATACTGGGTGTAACAGGGTTGTGCTGGTGTATTTCAGCTGCCTTTGTAAGTCTGCTGGGTGAAGCCCAAGTCTGACTGCGCGCTACTAGAGGCTGTGTTGGTAGGCTTCAGTAGGCTTGTGCAACCTACTTTCACGCTGGAAACACTGCACTTGTAACAACAAATCACTGATGTCTCTGCAGGCCCTCCACAGTCCGCAATTACCTTTTGCCACCAGGCACGCCATGTGCATGGCGTGCTTGAAGTGCGTCTCGTGTCATCATTTGCCGAGGAGCACACAAGTGTTGCACCTTCCGTTAAACGCGCACAACCAGGGTGCAGACATGGTGATTAGACCACCATGGTGGTTGACGACCATGTCTCCCCCGACAACACAGTCATGTCTGGTCACCTGCGCATGATCTCAGTTCAGGTACTTTTGACTCGCGATGCAATGTCGCAGGATAGCGTCAGTAATGTCATCTGGTCCATAGCAGGGCAGCATGTGCCCCAGCTCTGGTTGGCAGGACGTGAACAATCTTTGGACTGGACGCCGTGACGCTGCCTGTGGGGTGTTCGCCGTCTGCCATGTTGTGCATGCCCACATATTTGGGGCCTCTCTTCCTCGCCTCTGCTGTCTTGCTGCGACCGCTACGCCATCCTGTTTTGTTGGTGCTACGAAGGGGTGCAAGCCTCACAGTGGTGATCTGGGGGACAGCCTGAGGTCACCTCAGGTCACCGCAAGGACTTTTTGAGCACCAGGTGGGTCCGCTAGTAGGCTGCAAGTCGTCGAAGGCTGCGCGGCGCCGGCGGCCCAGACACGATATAACCGCAAGCAGGCACGACACGATCTGTGCGCACGCACGCGCGTGGGGAGGATAAGGGTCTTTTACTCAGGGGCCGGCCGCTGCTCTGCTGCTCGTCCAGACGGTTCAGTCCGAGAACCACCATTGCGTAGTGGCGCTGCCCGGCGCCTCCCCTTTGCTGACGCGTGCCCTGTGCATGAGATAAGTTGAGGTTGCCGTGCAGCCCACGTCTGCCGTCTGAGCGTGCTCGTATGTGGGACATATGAGACCCACATGCATTCCGTTTTATGAGGCTCGCGCAGGTTTATGCGCATGGCAACACGAGCGCTTACGACTACTGCCCTGTTGGAAGTGGACTGTGGCAGCAAACGGCGTGCTGGTGTTGGGTGTGGGTGTCGCAGGTGTCCGTTAGGTGAGTGATGGGTGTGCGCATGGTGGCAAAGCTGTGTGTGTGCAGCAGGCCGTCATCATCATTGGTTTCCACCCCCGTATGCGCACGGTCGGAAGGAAAGGCGTGTGTCCTGCGCCACATACAGCGCCTTTATATGAAGCGGTTGAATGTGCCGTTATGTGAAAGCTGCCTAGCATGAGCTCGTATGAGTATGCGTAGCTTTGCTGTCTTGTACATCAGAGTATTTATTTGGATGCGGAGGTTTCGACGCGCGGGCTTGGTGTCTGGCAGCGCTGCCGAGGAAGAAGAAGGAGCGGCCCGCGGCCACCGTGGTCGACGTGCATGTGAAGCGCCTGCGATGCTGTTTCATAGAGGGTAGACCAAGTAGGAGTGTAAGTTAACATGTTGCTGGATAGAGAGGATGGGGTCTTGCTTCTTGAATTATGTCACATGGGGCTCATTCCCTACCAGCGAGGGTTTCCCTCATTAGCAGATTATCCCAGTGCGGAGGTCAGGCAAGCACTCCGTGCGCTGTGTGTGCTTGTCAAGGAGCACAGAGAGTGGGAGCCGGTACTGACAGGAGTACATGTGTCTGCTGGAGTTGTGGACCGGTTGTCCGAGCTTTTGTGTAGCAGATACGGCCTGTGCTGGATGATTGTGGGTGACAATCGGCCACTTGAACGTATGCCGCTTTTGGGAGGCAAGAGCTGCTGGAGGACGTCCATAATGGGCGTGTCACTGTGGATGGCCTATTATTTAAATGACACAGGCAGTGCTGACGTGGATTCCTGAAGTAAAACGCGCAGGACATGTATACATGGCGGACGGCTTCATGCGTTTTGGTGCTGAACGGATATGCCGTGTACACGGCGGAGCTGGGACGCGTGAACGGGAGGGCGCAGGACATAGTGGGTGGTAGCGCGCTGGTCTTACATGGCACGCGGATACAGATGGGGCAGTGGTCCTATGCTGCAGGAAGGATACAGCGTGGGACCGGGGCGCGACCAAGCTGACAGGGCTTTCTAGCGTAGACCGGCATGGCGTGCATTCTGAATAGGACGAGAAGCGTGATCGCCAGAGCGATGGGGACCTGTCGAGGATGTATGTTGATGTGTGCAAGGAAACCCGTGCTAGTGCCCAGGTGCTTCAATTCGGGATTGCCAACGCCGCCTGTGCTGCAGCTCAGGTTGGCGCAAACGCCTAGGTGTACCCACAAGATAGCGGCGATGGCATCCCTGAAAACAAAGAACTGGGCCTGTCATTCCCATAATAATATATATTAGGCATTGTTCTGCCAGTCACGTGCCTCGTCTTCCTTGGTATTGACGTCCCTGCGCACACCATGCCGGTCTACACTAAAAGAGATAACCTGGGATCCCAACAGCCCTTACAGCTTGTTAGTGGACCAGTCCCACGCTATGTCCTTCCCGCACCCAGGACCACTGTCCCATCTGCATTCGTTTTGCCATGTAAGACTACGCGCTCAGCCCTCAAAAGAATTTTCCGTCATCGCAAGCACATGCACAGCCAACATCAATGTGCCCAGGCGCCCATCAATGTAATTAGACGCCAACATCAATGTAATTACGCGTCAATCAACATACTGGAATGTAGCCTCATCCCACACACGAAATGGGTACTCTGCCTTCTCTTGCCCCCACTGCACCGCAGTGCTGAGATCCGGGTATGCCTGGTAAATAGACGCCAGAGACAGCTGGCCCAAAGCACCACTGGGAGCGCTCGCACAACGCCAAAACCTTCCGTGATCTTCCGCACCTCCCTGACACCAGGAGCCGTATTTCACCCAGCGGACCCTGGAGTCTGCACCGGGCTGGCACATTAACTGTAGCAAAAGCATTGAACATCGACAATGGCGCAAACGTGCCACTGTACACGCTACATCGCGCGGGCGGTACATAACATCTGCACGAGAGCCGGCAGTGGCGATAAGGGTGTCCTTGTGCGCGAAATGAAGCTCGCACCCCTCTGCGCTGTGCACAAACGACAGACCAGGTGGTCCCAGGCTCCGGGAACAAACAGGACGCCCTGCAGCCGGAGCTGTTGGCCAGCTCAAGACCACATCGCCCCTTGCTCTCGGCCTTGTGCCGCTCAACAACGCGGACGGCCTTGTGTTGAACAAGTCCTAGCGTGGTTGCGCACTGCACTGCGCTGCACGTTCGCGTAGTGAAGTGACGCGACGCGCGTGTTAAGGTCCAGCACCCACTGTGCCCTCACTCACCAGCAGTGGCCTGCATGGCAAACATGCATGTTTACTTCCCACAACGGGCGCTGTTGCAGAGGTTGCAGCGGCTGCCGCTGCGGTGGCGCATCTGCGCCTCACGAATATCGTTGACCTTAGCACTGGGCACTTTGAGTGCGAGTGCGCAGACATTCAACGGTGGGCTCGCTGATGCCGCTGCCTCTGCCGGCCACGATGCAGCCAGAACACAAGGTATGCTCCATGTGGCCTCCCTACGTCAGCCCCGTGGCGCCCCGTGTGCCTCCACAAGCATTTTCCGCAGCAGGGCATCTGTGTGTAGATGGTTATCCTGGTCAAGCGCAGTCATAACCACCGCATTCCTGTGGCAGCTTAGTCAGGACAAGACAGCCACGACCAACCCAGTGTCAGCCTTGCTTCACACACACTCTGCTGTTGAGTTCGGCACTCTCCAGTCGGTTCACCATACTGAGCACACCCAAGCAGCGCGGGCCCTGGCTGCACCTGCCAGACTAGGTAGCCTGCGCATGGGCTTGGGTTTGCTAGATCACATGCTGTTGAAGGCAATGATGAATGATTGAATCGCACCGTGCGAGTCCCGGCAGTGCACCCCACGGCCAGCCACTCAGTGGCCTACAGTGACCGTAGGGCTTTTACCAGCGGCGCAGGCAGACCTGCTGGCTGCGCCTTCAAGCTGTAATTTATTCAATCATTCATGGCACTGCAACCAGCCCGGGCACTTCCGCTTGGGCGGCCCGCAGCTGAGGGGTGCTGATACGCGCGGTGCGCAGTTGGGCGCCCGCGGCGGCTATCGCGGCAACGCCTGCCATGGTGGCCGCGGGGCTGGGGTTACCTGCACGTTTGCCATTATGGGGGCCACTGCCACAGCGTGGAGCACTGACTAGGTGCTGGAGTTAGGAGCCTCGCACCACGTGACTGGCAACTCCCAGGTGCTGCTTGATGCGCAGCCATGCACGGACGTGTCCGTCACGTTCGGCAATGGTCACCGGCACAAGGCCACGTTCATCGGGGACGTCATCACGCTGCATTTTGGGCACCAGCTGCAGCTCCATGGCGTCCTGTACGTCCCTGGCGCCTCAGAACCTCTTCTCCATCCGCAGCGCGATAAAATGAGGTGCGTGCTGCGAGTCCAACACATTCTACTGCGAAATTACGCAGCACAACAACCCCCTTATCGCCGTTGCGTCCTGCGGGACGGAAGGCACATACAGCATTATCGACAACAGTGTGTCCTAAACACACTGAGGTCTGTCTCGGTGTCCTCTGTTTTGTGGCCGCAGAGATCGTGCCTGCTGCACCGGCGGTTTAACCACTTGGGTCATGATAACATGGCCAGGCTTGCCGAGGAGGACACACATGGCGGTGGGCATGAATGTCCCTGTAGGGGGCGTTAGCCCCTTACAGTGCTGCGTGCTAAGTGCTCCCCTGTGACCTTTGTATTGCAGCTAAGCATCACAGGGCGCTGTTCCCGACCAATAACTGTGCAGGGAACGCTATGTTTCAAATGCACTCTGTTGCACATAAACCTTTGCGGGCCACTGCCCAAGGCCGTGGGCGGCTGTGTCCGTGGGCGGCTGCATTTACGTGGCCACATTCCAAGACGACTACTCCAAGTTGTCGGTCGTGCATACCCGCAAGTCTGACGTACCTGCATTGGCCAAGGAGGTTCTCATTCGCATGGAAATTTAGAGTGGACACCAATGCCGTGTCGTTCGAACAGGTATGACAGAGAATATGTGAACTCTGAACTAAATGAGTGTTATGCAGCCCGAGGCATTGTGCATCAAACCACTGTGGCATACAACCCAGAGCAAAACGGCGCAGCTGAGACAAGACGCTTTTGGAGCGGGTTCGCGCCATGTTGACGGACGCAGAGCTCCCTTGTGCGCTCTGGGCAAAGACGGTGCTGGCCGCAACCTACAACCTACGTGCGCGCACTCGCTTCGAGAGCGTCCTGTTAGCGCGCTCAGCTGCGCCGTTCTGTTCTGGGTTGTACGCCACAGTGGTCTGATGCACAATCCCACGGGCTGAATAATCCTCATTTAGTTCAGATTTCACATACTCTCCGCCGTTATCTGTCCACACGACACGGCAGCGGTGTCCACTCTGCGTTTCCATGCACGTGAGAACCTCCTGCCCCAATGCAGGGACGTCAGAATTGCAGGTCAGCGGGCGCACGACCAGGAGCTTGGAGTAGTCGTCCGAAAACTTGGCGACGTCCATGCAGCCGCCCACGGACGGCTCGGGCAGTGGGCCGCACAGGTCCGTGTGCAACAGGTGCATTGGCGCCTTTGCGTCCCCTGCACGGTTAATTGTGGGGAAGGGCGTTCTGTAATGCTTTGCCGCTATGCAGGGCTTATAAGAGAGCATGCAGCAAAGTCCCCTGCAAGGACATTCACACCCATCACCATCTCCCTCTCCACAAGCCTGGCCATGTTGTCATGGCCAGGTGATTGAAACGGCTGTGCCACAGCTGCGCATCAGCATCTGCGGCCACAACTCATGTCCGGCCACAAAACAGGTGACACCGATGCTTGCCGACCATTGGGCGTTGTCTGCGCTGTGGTAGCGCAAGCTGTACATGCCGTCCGCGCCTTCGGCGGCAGTGGCAACAATGGTGTGTATGGTGTCGCACGAGATGATCCCGAAGTAAAACTCGCATGTTGAAGTTACAGGTCCTGCCTGTATGGCAGACTGCTAATAGATAGGTACCATACAGGCAGGCTGCTAATAGATAGGTACGTGGGTGTGTACAGGCAAAGCACCGCTGAAACTGTGGTGCTGCGCAAATTTCAACAACGCACCACTCGCAGCGGGTAGAGAACAGATTGGCCGAGGTGCCACAGAAGGCCAGGAACGTGAAGGACATTGTGGAGCCTCAGCTGGACCCCGAAGACCAACCCAAAGATGACGCCCCCGATGAGCGTGGCCTTGTCCCGGTAATCGCTGCCGAATGTGATGGACATGTTTGTGCATGGTCGCGCATCGAGCAGCACCTGAAGGTTGCCAGCCACGCGATGCGAGGCCCGTGACAGTTCAGCACCCAGTCAGGACTCTACGCGCTAGCAATGGCCCCCATTGCATACGTGCTGGGAACCCCGCGCACGCGGCTGCCGTGGCGGCGGTTGCCGGTACCGTTGCCGCAGGTGCTCATCTGCGCGTTGCGCGCATCAGCATCCCTCAGCTGCGGGCAGTCTGAGCAAACGTCCCCGGACTGTTTGCAATGCCAGCGGAGGTCCCCGTGCTCCCGAGACGCCCTTGCCTCCACAAGCAACAGCTTGAGCAGTAGGTCACCTAAGCGCGGGTCCTGGCTCTGCTCCAGGACCGTGCAGATCATGCATACTCTTCAGGCAGCCCGTTCAGCAGGCAGGTGCAGCCTGTGTTCAGTGCCACTTTGTATTGTTGCCTTCAACACGGACGCTTCTTTGACATGCAGACCATGCGCAGGGTCGCCCTGGACAAGACCAACAAATGCGCTCTGTGCAGTACGGCGCGACTTGGTTGCTTCAAGGAGTGGCTGTCAATCCACAGTCCCACCACTGTAGGCGCAAGCATGGCATCGTGAAACGCCAAGGACCACAGCAAAAATACTTTGCGATTTACCCGGACCCATGCACTGAAATCGTCATTCAGCGGCAGACTCCGTGCGGTACGACTGTGTTGTTACCCACGGACGGTGGTGTTGGCGGAAAACAAGCCCAAAAGGAGCTCACGGGGGGGGTTGAACCACCAGCTCGACAGCTGGCTCAACTGGTGGAAAGCTGCTTATTACCCATGGCGGCCAGGGCTTCGGGGTCAGCTCCGTGCGCTCTCCCCGCAGCAATGCCACATGTGAGTTGCTCTGCTGCGCGAAGCAGGGTGTCTATCCAACACGTTGGCCTTATTTCCCACTAGGGTTGGTTTCCACCCACACTCGGGCTGCCGCGCTCTGCCCAGGCCCGCGGCCAGCTGCTCAAAAGCTGCTGCGTGCACAGCCGCCCGCCTGGGTTGCGCAGGTGCCGGGCAAGCACCCAATAAAACCAGGTTAAACTGGTATCTGGAGTGTAGGACGGGTATCCGCCACCTCGATCACGGCAGCGTGGGCTCAGCGTACAGTACTGTGCCGCAAACGCCACGGATTGGCTGCCATGCGGTCAATCTCACGTCCAAGGCGCTGGCTTGTACTGCCCAGTGGCCCCACCACACCCACTTGGTATGGTGGTGGAGTCAGCGATAAGCCCATGACCCACCGCCACGCACTGTCGATAAAAAACGCTCACGCGCAAGCTACGTCTGCCTGCACGCGAGACGAGTGCGCGCCGCAGTGCCTTGCAGGTGCACGTGCATGATGCGCGGCGAGGCGCCAGTCTTGGGCAGCGTCGTTCCTGGTGGCCGCTTCCTTGTATGCGTGTCTGAGGACCGTCCCTGCGCTTTGCCAACAGCCTGTGCAGCCGACCATGCCGTCATGGTCGGCTCCCAGCAGAAACTGGCCGTGCCCAGGGCGGGCCTCCACCGTCCTGCAGCGCGCTTGAGGGCTACTGCTGGCGGGCATCGCATAGCAACCTCCTCACTTGTGGAAAAACAACCTCTTGTGACTGTGCCGCCGGCAGCTGGGGTGTCGAGGACGAGAGCAGTTTTTGGGCTCGCTGCCTTCACAAAGCACGGAAATGCGTTCGGGTACCCACCGTTGGAGGCCTTCACCGACTTCGTGGGTGGCCCAGATCTGGACAACACCTAGAGAAGTTCAACGGAGGTTCTCCAGGTGTTAGCAGCATAGAGAGGAGCGCACGAGCGCGCAACACGCCGCTGCAAGTCTGTCAGGGCAGGCATGAGGCCTGCTGTGGCACATCACGTATGCAGTAAACGTGCTCAAATGCAGCGCGCCGTGCAACACCTGCTGGCCTACATTACGATGGCGGCGGTCAAGTCGAGTCGCGCAAGTCTCATCCAGAGCCAGGTCGGGGGCGGGCAGACTGGCGCAAGGGTCAGTGGTTTGGTGGGGTCATGGGTCAGTGGGTTGGTGGGGGTCATGTTTCTGTGAAGCGCCACTCGGTCCCGCGGCTTGCGGCGCGGCCCCCTTCCCAGCGCCTTGTGACCAGCCCGTTCCCTCACATGCACGGATGTATGCGTTTGCGTCTATCACAATCAAAGCGATGTTCACCCACAAGGGAGGGCAGACATTGGAACCAGGCCAGAATTGATCAATTGGGGGGTCTACACTCACCAGCAGGCAAGGCGCGACTGCCACATAGGATCAGAAAGGTGAGCAGTCAACGCCCGCTCACCGTAGAGGTGCTGATATAGGATGTGCATGTGTCCGGTGCGATGCTGTGCTGACCTTTGCATGAGTCTTATTTGCCTAACACCTTCGTAACACAGCACTGCCGCATGTGCTAGCTCTCAGTCGAGCCTCATGATTATGAACCATTGGGTTCCCAGGACTTGCATTCAGCAACTGCCCGTAGGTCCGTAGGGCCCGTAGCTAGAAATTTGTTTCCATCTGGTGGGCCAGTCATAGAGCCAGAGCGCAGGAGTGCGCGGCACATTTCGTGCTCTGTGCAGAGCCATGTGCCGCCTGCTCGCCTATGCTGGCCCTCCAGTGCTGGTTGCCAACATAGTGCTATGGCCAGCGAGGAGCATCATAAAGCAGAGCTACGACGCGAAAGAGCGCAAGGAGGACGCGACAATGCACGGGCACCTCTCGCTGGGGTCGCTGAACGGCGACGGCTTCGGCATTGGTGCGCATGAAGGCCGGGCTTGCGCGAGGTTGCACTGCGCTCTCTGCGGCAGCCTACTTACAGAGCTGCCTGGCTGCGCAGGCTGGTACTCTGACAGTGTGGTGGCCAAGGCGACAGACCCAACGCCCTGCGTGTTCACCTCTGTTACGCCTGCCTGGTGCGTCCTCCTTGCCCCCGGTTGAACGCCTGCTGGCCCGCGCACGCTCTCTTACAAACGCCCGCGGGTGCAGGAACAACGAGAACCTGGGAAGGCTGTCGTGCAAAATTGTTTCGCCGCTTGTGTTTGCGCACGTGCGGACCCTCCCAGGCCTCTCCAGGCCACGTGTGTTGCTCGGTGGATTTGTAACAGGGACTGCTTGCTGAGCCTGCCTGCCAAGGTGGTGTGCGTGCTGTGCAGGTACGAGCGGCGATGCCGGGCATGCCAGTCAGCGAGCAGAACTGCCACCCCTTTCAGTGGGGCCGCTACCTCTTCATGCACAACGGCGCTGTGGGCGGGTTCATGCGCATCCGGCGCGCTCTGCTGGCCACGCTGTCCAACGCCGCATACGACACTGTGCAGGTGACCCCAGCCTGCTCTGTGTGCACTGCTCTTAGCCATGCTCTGGGAGCTGCCTGGAGTCTGAACGGGCTGGTGTTCTGCGCAGTCGTTTCACTCGGACTCCGCAATATGCTTCAGCATTTTCATGCACCACCTGCCCAGCCTGACGACGCCGCAGACGCCGCAGTTACTGCTGCAGGCCATGGAGGTGCGCTGCTGAGGTCTTCGCTGGGGCTGCTCTGTGACTCAAACTCAAGCCTGAAAGCTCGCCCCCGCAGGCGACTATCAACACCATCCTTGCGGCCCAGAAGGCCGCCGGGGTGACAGAAACCTCGCTCTTGAACTTTGTCGTGTCTGACGGGTGCGCCGCAGTTGTCAGCACACGCAGCCTAGCCGCTTCATGTCCCGACCGGCACGGGTGACACGGGCGCTGGCGACAGGCTCACAATGCTGGCCACGCGCTTTGTCGCGGGCGCGAAAGACGAGGCGCCTGCCTCAATGTATTACGCGGAGGGCTCTGCCTTCCAGCGGTCCGCACCGGCGTCCGCGCCCGAGGGGACTGCGGCAGCCGGCGCAGAGGCGTACGACGGCCAGGGCTTTGACGGCAAGCAGGAGCCGTGCAGCCCCACCAAGAACGCCGCCTCTGCTCGCCACACGAGCGTGACTGGCGAGGCGCGCACGCCTTGCGCCAGCACGCTGTCCGATCAGCCTGGGGCATGCTGCGCAAAAAAATACTTTGCGATTTACCCGGACCCATGCACTGAAATCGTCATTCAGCGGCAGACTCCGTGCGGTACGACTGTGTTGTTACCCACGGACGGTGGTGTTGGCGGAAAACAAGCCCAAAAGGAGCTCACGGGGGGGGTTGAACCACCAGCTCGACAGCTGGCTCAACTGGTGGAAAGCTGCTTATTACCCATGGCGGCCAGGGCTTCGGGGTCAGCTCCGTGCGCTCTCCCCGCAGCAATGCCACATGTGAGTTGCTCTGCTGCGCGAAGCAGGGTGTCTATCCAACACGTTGGCCTTATTTCCCACTAGGGTTGGTTTCCACCCACACTCGGGCTGCCGCGCTCTGCCCAGGCCCGCGGCCAGCTGCTCAAAAGCTGCTGCGTGCACAGCCGCCCGCCTGGGTTGCGCAGGTGCCGGGCAAGCACCCAATAAAACCAGGTTAAACTGGTATCTGGAGTGTAGGACGGGTATCCGCCACCTCGATCACGGCAGCGTGGGCTCAGCGTACAGTACTGTGCCGCAAACGCCACGGATTGGCTGCCATGCGGTCAATCTCACGTCCAAGGCGCTGGCTTGTACTGCCCAGTGGCCCCACCACACCCACTTGGTATGGTGGTGGAGTCAGCGATAAGCCCATGACCCACCGCCACGCACTGTCGATAAAAAACGCTCACGCGCAAGCTACGTCTGCCTGCACGCGAGACGAGTGCGCGCCGCAGTGCCTTGCAGGTGCACGTGCATGATGCGCGGCGAGGCGCCAGTCTTGGGCAGCGTCGTTCCTGGTGGCCGCTTCCTTGTATGCGTGTCTGAGGACCGTCCCTGCGCTTTGCCAACAGCCTGTGCAGCCGACCATGCCGTCATGGTCGGCTCCCAGCAGAAACTGGCCGTGCCCAGGGCGGGCCTCCACCGTCCTGCAGCGCGCTTGAGGGCTACTGCTGGCGGGCATCGCATAGCAACCTCCTCACTTGTGGAAAAACAACCTCTTGTGACTGTGCCGCCGGCAGCTGGGGTGTCGAGGACGAGAGCAGTTTTTGGGCTCGCTGCCTTCACAAAGCACGGAAATGCGTTCGGGTACCCACCGTTGGAGGCCTTCACCGACTTCGTGGGTGGCCCAGATCTGGACAACACCTAGAGAAGTTCAACGGAGGTTCTCCAGGTGTTAGCAGCATAGAGAGGAGCGCACGAGCGCGCAACACGCCGCTGCAAGTCTGTCAGGGCAGGCATGAGGCCTGCTGTGGCACATCACGTATGCAGTAAACGTGCTCAAATGCAGCGCGCCGTGCAACACCTGCTGGCCTACATTACGATGGCGGCGGTCAAGTCGAGTCGCGCAAGTCTCATCCAGAGCCAGGTCGGGGGCGGGCAGACTGGCGCAAGGGTCAGTGGTTTGGTGGGGTCATGGGTCAGTGGGTTGGTGGGGGTCATGTTTCTGTGAAGCGCCACTCGGTCCCGCGGCTTGCGGCGCGGCCCCCTTCCCAGCGCCTTGTGACCAGCCCGTTCCCTCACATGCACGGATGTATGCGTTTGCGTCTATCACAATCAAAGCGATGTTCACCCACAAGGGAGGGCAGACATTGGAACCAGGCCAGAATTGATCAATTGGGGGGTCTACACTCACCAGCAGGCAAGGCGCGACTGCCACATAGGATCAGAAAGGTGAGCAGTCAACGCCCGCTCACCGTAGAGGTGCTGATATAGGATGTGCATGTGTCCGGTGCGATGCTGTGCTGACCTTTGCATGAGTCTTATTTGCCTAACACCTTCGTAACACAGCACTGCCGCATGTGCTAGCTCTCAGTCGAGCCTCATGATTATGAACCATTGGGTTCCCAGGACTTGCATTCAGCAACTGCCCGTAGGTCCGTAGGGCCCGTAGCTAGAAATTTGTTTCCATCTGGTGGGCCAGTCATAGAGCCAGAGCGCAGGAGTGCGCGGCACATTTCGTGCTCTGTGCAGAGCCATGTGCCGCCTGCTCGCCTATGCTGGCCCTCCAGTGCTGGTTGCCAACATAGTGCTATGGCCAGCGAGGAGCATCATAAAGCAGAGCTACGACGCGAAAGAGCGCAAGGAGGACGCGACAATGCACGGGCACCTCTCGCTGGGGTCGCTGAACGGCGACGGCTTCGGCATTGGTGCGCATGAAGGCCGGGCTTGCGCGAGGTTGCACTGCGCTCTCTGCGGCAGCCTACTTACAGAGCTGCCTGGCTGCGCAGGCTGGTACTCTGACAGTGTGGTGGCCAAGGCGACAGACCCAACGCCCTGCGTGTTCACCTCTGTTACGCCTGCCTGGTGCGTCCTCCTTGCCCCCGGTTGAACGCCTGCTGGCCCGCGCACGCTCTCTTACAAACGCCCGCGGGTGCAGGAACAACGAGAACCTGGGAAGGCTGTCGTGCAAAATTGTTTCGCCGCTTGTGTTTGCGCACGTGCGGACCCTCCCAGGCCTCTCCAGGCCACGTGTGTTGCTCGGTGGATTTGTAACAGGGACTGCTTGCTGAGCCTGCCTGCCAAGGTGGTGTGCGTGCTGTGCAGGTACGAGCGGCGATGCCGGGCATGCCAGTCAGCGAGCAGAACTGCCACCCCTTTCAGTGGGGCCGCTACCTCTTCATGCACAACGGCGCTGTGGGCGGGTTCATGCGCATCCGGCGCGCTCTGCTGGCCACGCTGTCCAACGCCGCATACGACACTGTGCAGGTGACCCCAGCCTGCTCTGTGTGCACTGCTCTTAGCCATGCTCTGGGAGCTGCCTGGAGTCTGAACGGGCTGGTGTTCTGCGCAGTCGTTTCACTCGGACTCCGCAATATGCTTCAGCATTTTCATGCACCACCTGCCCAGCCTGACGACGCCGCAGACGCCGCAGTTACTGCTGCAGGCCATGGAGGTGCGCTGCTGAGGTCTTCGCTGGGGCTGCTCTGTGACTCAAACTCAAGCCTGAAAGCTCGCCCCCGCAGGCGACTATCAACACCATCCTTGCGGCCCAGAAGGCCGCCGGGGTGACAGAAACCTCGCTCTTGAACTTTGTCGTGTCTGACGGGTGCGCCGCAGTTGTCAGCACACGCAGCCTAGCCGCTTCATGTCCCGACCGGCACGGGTGACACGGGCGCTGGCGACAGGCTCACAATGCTGGCCACGCGCTTTGTCGCGGGCGCGAAAGACGAGGCGCCTGCCTCAATGTATTACGCGGAGGGCTCTGCCTTCCAGCGGTCCGCACCGGCGTCCGCGCCCGAGGGGACTGCGGCAGCCGGCGCAGAGGCGTACGACGGCCAGGGCTTTGACGGCAAGCAGGAGCCGTGCAGCCCCACCAAGAACGCCGCCTCTGCTCGCCACACGAGCGTGACTGGCGAGGCGCGCACGCCTTGCGCCAGCACGCTGTCCGATCAGCCTGGGGCATGCTGCGCATGAGCTGAGCTGCTTGGCTTGCGCCTGGATGCCAGCCGGGTGTCTGCGACTTACGGTTCTCCGGTGCGGGCGTGCAGGGCGAGTACACCCTGACATACGGGGCTGTCGGGACCCGCGTGGTGCTGATAGCGTCAGAGCCGATCACGGGCTCGGCGAGCGACTGGGTGGCAGTGCCGCGCAACACCGCCCTGATCGTGTCACGCGACAAAGGCGGCTGCTTGAACCTGCTCAGCAGCCCGCTTGGCGAACCTGGCATGCAGGCGCGCCGACTGACGCTGGCCCTGCGCCTAAGCTGTGCGCGGCGGCACGCCCCTGGGTCAGGCCTCTCCGGCGCTCAGCGTCACCTGTGCTG
>JAABUO010003396.1_pt1 | contig 18976 bp, 23 predicted proteins | sample 5559291 | NCBI WGS metagenome assembly JAABUO01 (sample SAMN10711878, study PRJNA513372) | rock metagenome | isolation source: Antarctica rocks | place: Antarctica: Victoria Land, Finger Mt sud | reverse complement strand
CGACATTACGAAAAACCTCTGTGATGCTCTCTAAATTTATCGAGAGCCACGACAAAGGTCTTGATGCGCTCACCCTGCAAGCTGTACTAACCCGACCTCAAAGCGACGATGATCTTGAATATCCTCAGGAGACTTTGGTAAATTCCGAAACATTTTGGCGATCTGCGCAGCCTCTAGTCAAGGATGTAGGCCTTAAGCCTGGGGAGCATGGCCTGCTCTTGAACGGCAGATTGGTTGGGCCAATTCCGAAATCTGTAGCCTTTACTTCTCGCGACTTTGTATCTTTGCTTCAATACGAGCGCTCTGAGCGTCTGGGACCAGCAGAGGCCGCCCTTATTGCTCTGGATTTTGAGGCTCGCATCAAGACGCCTATGGATGCTGCTGTACTATCTTCACTGATTGCCTTGTCAACAACTTCTGATGTGCCAGAAGGTATATTTGAATCTGCGTCCACTTTGCGAATGGCGGTCTTCGACCAATGGCAGAGTAATCATACAATGATATCGAGCGGTAGCCCCGGAACAGCATCAATCCATTTGGTTGCTTCTATAGATCCTACAAGCGAGATCGCCCAGCGGTGGATACCTATGCTCAGAATACTCTCTAATTTGAATGGGGTACATCTGAAACTGTTCCTTAACCCTAAGGAAAGAATGCAGGAGCTTCCCATCAAGAGGTTTTATCGCCATGTTCTTGATGCAAAGCCTTCTTTCACGGAAGATGGCAGCCTCCGCGACCTGCAAGCGACTTTTGAAGGGTTACCTAAAGAACCTCTGCTGAATTTGGCACTCGACGTTCCGCCTGCGTGGCTGGTTTCACCCAAGGAATCTATTCACGACCTTGACAATATCAAGCTCAGTGCATTAAAAGACGGTTCAAATGTTGACGCCATTTATGAGCTGGAGAATATTTTGATCGAAGGCCACTCCAGGGACGTCACTACCGGCAACGGCTCACCTCCACGCGGTGTTCAGCTACTTCTCGGAACAGAAAAAGACCCTCACTTTGCTGATACAATCATCATGGCCAACCTAGGCTACTTCCAATTCAAAGCCAATCCCGGCTATTGGAAAATCCAACTCCAGGCTGGCCGCAGCCAACAAATCTTCCACATCGACAGCGCTGGCCACAAGGGCTACAATGCCCAGCCCGGCGACGAAAGCACCGAAATTGCCCTCATGTCGTTTCAAGGCAAAACTCTCTATCCGCGTTTATCGCGCAACCCTGGCCAAGAAACCGAAGACGTTCTTGTAGAATCCGTTACCGCCGAATCCCCGCTAGACTACATACAAAAAGCCTCCAAATTCGCCTCCTCCCTGCTGTCCAACGTCGGCCTGGCCAGGCCCCAACCCCCTAAAAACGCCGACATCAACATCTTCTCAGTCGCCTCCGGCCACCTATACGAGCGCATGCTCAACATCATGATGGTCAGCGTGATGCGCCACACCACCCACACCGTCAAATTCTGGTTTATCGAGCAATTCCTTTCCCCCTCCTTCAAAGCCTCGCTCCCGCACCTCGCGGCCCACTACAACTTCTCCTACGCCCTCGTCACCTACAAATGGCCCCACTGGCTGCGCGCCCAAAAGGAAAAACAGCGCGAGATCTGGGGCTACAAGATCCTCTTCCTCGACGTCCTCTTCCCCCTCAGCCTAGACAAAGTCATCTTCGTCGACGCCGACCAGATCGTGCGCACCGAAATACACGACCTCGTCACCACCGACCTCCACGGTGCTCCGTACGGCTTCACGCCCATGTGCGACTCTCGCACCGAAATGGAAGGTTTCCGCTTCTGGAAACAAGGCTACTGGAAAACTTTCCTGCGCGGCCTCCCCTACCACATCTCCGCCCTCTACGTCGTCGATCTGCGCAAATTCCGCGAAATCGCCGCCGGCGACCGCTTACGCCAGCAATACCACCAGCTCTCCGCCGACCCGGCGTCCCTTTCAAACTTAGACCAGGACCTGCCGAATCACATGCAAATGATGCTGCCGATTCACTCGCTGAGCCAGGAGTGGCTGTGGTGCGAGACGTGGTGTTCGGATGAGAGTCTGAGGGACGCGAAGACGATTGATTTGTGTAATAATCCGCTGACGAAGGAGCCGAAGCTCGAGAGGGCGAGGAGGCAGGTTCCTGAGTGGACGGAGTATGACGAGGAGATCGCGGGGGTGTTGCGGGGGGTTGGTGGTAAGACTAGGGATGGGGGTGGTAAAGTGGTAGGAGTAGTGCAGCAGGATGTGTTGGAGGGGTTTGGGAGTGATGGGGATGATGCGGACAAGGACGAGGAGGGTGAGGTAAAGATCAGGGATGAGTTGTAGGATTAATATACGTGTACCATTAATCTGTAAGATTAAACTTATCTCTGGGATATTTAACACTAGCATGGGCAAGCGTTCACCAGTGTTTCATTTTGCAAATTCCAAAGCATTACTCTTCCCATCGAGTACCTATGCAAATCGTAGCTATCAACACAACCCCCTCCCACATGGCCATCCCAATTCTCTATCCATTCTTCCAACCGCAAGCAACCCAAGCAGGGTATGTACACCTCTTCCCTCTATTCCAAGTATCAATCATCCAACCTTTCGGAAGCGCCTTGCACCCTCCGGTTTTTGCCGACCAAAGGTTTTTCCACCTTCTGAAACGCCAAAGCTTGCCTTGATAAGCCGAAATTCGTATGTAACTCCCCCGTTCTTCTTATCTATTCCCACAACACTCCTTTCATCCCCAAAATTCCCTCCCCTCTTTCCCCTCCACTCCTCCACTACTGCCTCTCCCTCCTCCAATCGGGCCCAATCCAGGCGACCGCCCTCCGCCCTGCCCATTCCAAGGCCCACTACTCCAGCGCTTCGAGTGGCTATCTTCCTCTTCTTCCATCGAGAACACGCAATCGCCTTGTTCCTCGTCGATGCGACTGGTTCCGATGCTGGACGAGGAGATAGCTCTGTCAAGGCGGCCGTTGGAGCCGTGGCGTGCGGATGCGGAGACGGGGCGGAGGGCATTGTTGCTGCTATTGTTGTTTTCGGCATTGGAGGAATCCGTACGAGAAGAAAGGCGGGTGCGGGATAGTTGCTGAGAGATCCCCGACATGGGTGATTGGCGGGGTGGTGAAGCGAAGTATGGGGACATATCGCCAGGGACCGCGTGGCCGAAGCTTGACGCGCGGAGGCTGGGGCTTGCGCCGGGGTGGAGGGAGGAGTTGCGGAGGGGGGAACCGACATGGCCGAATGCGGAGATTCTGTCGGCATTGATGCTGTCTTCCTCGCGTCTTTGCCGCGCAAAAAGCGCGCCGTAGCGGGATGGGCTGGCGTGGCTTGGGGAGCCGACTTTACTCGAAGGGTCAGCGGGTGTACCGAGGCCACTGAGCGATTCACGCAAGGGGAGGGGGTCGTGGTCAGATCGCGATAGTGTGCGTAGCTTTTCCTGCGGGGTTAGAAGGTCGTGTAGGCTGGTTGGTAGAAAATCTTCTTCGCCGCCGAAGAGGAAGCTGTCATCCCACTCGTCGTTGGCTCTTTGTCTGGGGAGGCTAGCAGACATCATTTTGGGTTTAGCGACACGTTGGGAGTGCATTACGCGCTGGCCGAGACCCTCATCTCCAGATCCTAGGGGGGACGAGCCTAAGGTGGATGGTGCGCGGCCTCGTGATTCTCTGCCGAATGCCGAATCGTGTAGAGTTCGTAGAGCGTCTGAAGGTAAGGCGACTTTCTTAGGTAGTGAAGAAGGAGGCGAGTCGAGCCCAAATTTCGAAGGCACAGACGCAGCGACTGGTCCGTGTCGGGCAGCGAAGGAAATGCCTTGGCTATCGAAAGATGCAGGCAAGGGAGCATCAAGTGCACTAAGATGTGCTATCGGTGAGATTGGTAGTCGACCGTTTTCCGGAGGCGAGCCATATGTCGATCCGCGAGGCGATGTGTAACCTGTGTCTATTGGAGGAGCGTTATCATAGAGCTTGGCCTGTAGACCATTTTGTGGGCCATAGCCATTCTCTGGAAATGGGGGAAATTGGTGACCGAATGTGGAATGATTCCCGCCAGTTTGTTGAGCCAGAAGTGAATTCGCCAAGGCAGAGTCTTGAGGGTGGAAAGACTGGGGATCCACTCTGCCACCTAGGTTGAGATGTCCTCCTACCGTTCCATTTGGCCGGTTCACTCTTCGTCCATCTGGAAGAATGTGTGCCAGTGCGCATTTGGCACCGAATTTGCAATTCCCCTAGTTTGCTGTTAGTACATCGAGGTACAGCCAATGGGTCACACGACTCATAGGAAAATTCCCACCTTGGCAAAGTATTTACAGGGCGTGTCAACAGTTGAGATATCTGTAGAGTGCGAAAATGGGCATGCTTTGCCAGCTTGACACTGACCCGATCTGAAAAATTTGCAAGGCACGTGCGAGGTATCTAAGCCAACAGATGTCAGCCAGTGTTCATGCTGGATTAACGGATGGGAGGAGACATACTTTTGGTATTTGGAGGACTTCTAGGGCCATCAAAACCTGTAGGTCCACCGCCCACTGTGCCTCTCCGTCGAGGTGCTCCGTTTGCCACATTTGCATGGGGACCATTCGGGACAGGCAGGGCGCCGTTCCCATTCATAAAACCATTCCCCCTGTAATCGGTAGGCACCCGAGGCTGTGTTCTTGGACCGTTTGTGTTTGGTGGAGGAAGGTTACTGACGTGCATTATGGCTGGATCTGGCGGGGCAATCGAAGGTAGATCCTGGTGGGGTTTGGAGGGTACTTCATGGTGGGGAAGAAAGGTGGCCATCGTGGCTGGATAGCGGTGGTGCTGCTTTCTGCCCTCTACACAGCCCTTTTACCAGTAGAAAGAAGGGTGTTTTCAACAGATAGAAATTCCGAGTGGCGTTGTATGTATATGGACCAACAAATGTGATGTACTTCATGGAACGGGTCTTGAGCTTTGGTCGTGGGGAAAAATAATAATACTATATATGTCGGGGAAGGCCTTCAACTTTAAATTGGTTAACCGCTATCTGTAGTGGTACAGGTTGCAGAGTCAACGTCTTCACCAAATGCTTCTCTCATCAGAATGAACAGATGGCATTTCGCTCAACATCTCGTTCGAAGGCGAATGAACATCTCCGTTCAACAAGAACGGCACAATCTGCACTAAATACAAGATCTCTAAAGTAGAGAGTACTTGAAATGAATCACGCTGAGACAGCTTGCACCCACAGTGAATGGTCACGCGTGCCTTCAATCCACTGCAGATGATCAGCCTGACTGATATCTCGACTTGCTCTTCCAATTACATCAATACTTCGAACGCGTGGACGCGTGCGACGAAGATTCTTGAACGTGTCTTGATAACAAGCTACCACCTTTGGGATCTCTGATCTAGATGGCAATCCAGCGGTGTGGTAAGACAGAATACGCACGTGGTACATCTGGTAGGGACCTTGGCACTGCAGGCGTATCTATCACACAAAAGCGTACAGAGCAGATATTAAGCAACGTTTGCATACATATAGAAATATCCCCTCAAATACCAGCAGTATAGCGATACCCAATTACATCCACCACTCTATTCGTCGGCTTCCAGACCCATCTCTTCCTGGAAGATAACTGAAGTCAGCAGCGAGTCAGCCAAAAAGCCATTCAATTTACTCATACCCATAGCTCCTCCTTTGCCTGCTCTCCCTCTAATTCTTCGGTACAGTAAGCCCAAAACTCCATGCAGATCTTCTTCCTGATGTTAGCCATCCTTGACCACTGAGTCCAAGCTTTTTCCACCTCCGCCTTTTCCTCTGGTGACACAGGCTTGACGCTTCCAGATCTTAATGGACCCAGCCGGGCCAGTATCTCCTTCTTCTCCAACTCCAGTGCCGTCACGCTAGCATGGAGGTCTGCGGTAGAGAGTGTTGCGTTCACGGCGTGGAGATTGGCTTTTAGAAGCTTCTCATTGGCTTTGGCGATAGCGATGCTTTCGCGAAGGTCTGCTATTTCTTTGTCCATGACCGCGAGATCCTCTGGGCTTACGGCATCTTTGGGATCTTGCAGGGCATGATATACGATTTGTTTCCCTGTAATGTGTATATCAAAAAGCTGGCACTTGACAGGTCGAATTGAAGGGGTGTACCGGCGGCTTTCCCTGCAACAACCTGCTGCTCATGAAGCTCTTTTAGAGCCTTTGCGGCGTAGGCTTTGTGACCTTAGCAACTACTCTCTGTATATCTCTTTGGTAGACATCGACCCTTACTTTTCGTAACTTTGTTGTGCAGGTTCGCTGAGATGTCATTGGCCTAACAGCCAGCCCCCATCAGCTTCTCTATTCAAGTATGCGACATTCTGAACCGGGGTTTTGGTACCGAGTACGGACGGCTGGTGGATGGGAGGCTATGTCAGTGACTTGAACACATTCGTAGACTAGACATGGGGTTGGACAGACTTCTGCCTTTCTGTCAACTGAGTCAGCCGATTTCTTTGCAGTTGCTATTGAAAGTGTCATACTAAGGTAGTCAGTTATCATGGCCGATCCTGCATCGTTCAGATTAGCCACACTGCAGTTGAATGTTGCATTCAATGAAATTGACCTTGATCTGCTGCAGGTTTTTCTTTACGAGGAGCCATCTTTATACTTTTAAAGACTTTATCTCTCTCGCAATGAGGGTTAATTGAACAGAACGCTGAGAGCTGAGATGGAAAGAAATCTTATGACGGCTATCAAGATGGGAGAGTGAAGCGAGTTCAGCAAGCCTACATTTAACGAGGACGAAGCATAATGTAAGACTGACTACTTGATGCAGATTTGATCAATTTCCAGCTACGAATATAAGGCCCGTCTAACTGCACTTGTACAGACCGTTCCAAAAGGGGGCAACTTTTAGCGGATGGGGTATAGATGCCGTATCCAATGCAAGACAAGATTTACAATATTCATGGGACTACATAACAACCTACAGCACGATTAGAATGTATAATCACCATGAATCTTCGGGGGACTTACGCATTCGCTGTCTTTCTTACTCTGGGGGACGCCCATCTCTTCAAATGTTTTGGGCCCTTTTCCGGGCGGTTTTGCGGTAGTAGTGCTTGGAGGCGGAGTTGCAGAAGACTTGTGGTCTTCAAGGGTCTTAGGTGGTATATTAGGGGAGTTCATAGCAGTATTTGGTCGTGCTCCTGGATTTTCGGGTAGGGCCTCGAGCGGCCTGCCCGCCGGAATGGGCTTTCGTGTCTGGGGGTTTGGACTAGATGCGCGATTGGCCGGGGCGAATGTCTGTGAATGTGGTAGACTTGATAACCTCGACGGAGTTCGGTCTGCAGAATTTGCAGAGTGTGAATGTGTAGGTATCGGGCGTGGCTGACTGCCCGTTGAATCGGACTGCTGCATCCGCCGTCTCCGATCAGCCCCAGATGGATCAGGAGGCGCTGAAAAACCTATATCGACGGCGGGTGGCTGAGGTCGATGTGCCTCGCCAGCAGGCGACGTAACGTTAGGTGGACCAGATAATCCAGAGCCGGGATGCCTATATCCTTGCCCGCCAGGAGCGCCAGGCGCGTTGTGGTATGCGGGCATTCCTCTTCCACGCCCACCGCCCATGCCATCCATTTTTTGGTAAGCCTGTGCAGGCCTACTTGGTGCACCTGAAGGTCTCTGACTACTATTTGGGGGAACAGCTCCATAGTTGGGCCGTGGTTTGGGGGTTAGTCGCATGTTGGGATTGGGATACCCCGAAGCATTGACCTGCGATGACCTGGGCCCTTGGCCATCATCTATTGGGTATGGGGCCGCAGAGCTAGGTCTTTGAGGAGTGGGAGATGGGGATTGATGTGGATAAGGCCTACTTCCAGCAGGCGGAATCTGTGAACTGTATGGGTCCGGCATGTCGACCACATTATCATCAATGGTGGGCATGGGATTCGAAGCAACCTTGAAACGCTCAGGTCTCTTGTTCCTCTGAGAGCCATACTGAGACCTGATTTTGGCAACAGCGACTGTCTCGTGATCTTTCTTGGACAAGGTCTTAGAACGAGATATGCCATCGATCCTGGCCGTCGCATCCTTGTTGCCATGGTCCGCGGCTTTGCTATACCACTGTCTCGCGGCCTGAATATCTACAGGAACATGCATACCAATTTCATAAAAATATCCTAGGGCGAACTCTGCAGTCGCGAGCCCATTCTGTGTGGCCCTTCGTGCATAAGTGAACGCCAACTCCTCGTTCTTGTCGAAGATCCCGTCATACCCACATAGGAACCACTTACTGATGGCCATTTCAGCTTCCGGCTCGCCCTGCCGAGCTGCCAGTGCATTGTAGTGGAGTGACAAGGCCGGATCAAAGTCACAGCCAAGCTGGCAAAGTTCATAAGCTGCGCCCATCTTCGTCTGCGCTTTGGCGAAACCAAGATAAGCAGCCTTTTCAATGTTGAACCTCGCACCCTTGATATCCAACGGCAAGTAATTTTCTGGCAGATTCACCTGGGTGAGTTCTCGTGCTTGTAACATGCCATAGACCTGGAAGCTAATTAGCTTAGACATGGTGACCTTAGGGTTATAGGTCTTACATATGCTCCCTGGGGTGCATTCTCATCTGCAGTCTCAGCGGCGAATTTGATAAGCTGGATCCCGCGAGCGTAATCCAGGGGCTGTCCATGCTGTCCGAGGAGAGTCATCATTCCGAGGCGGTAGTGACACGCAGAATCAAAGGATTCCACGCCGATAGTATAGTGCTTGATTGCTTTTATAGTATCGTTCGAGCTCTCGAACTGCATCCCCATTCGATACTCGGCCCTAGCATATCCAGCTTGCGCTGATCGTGCATAGCAGCGATATGCTTCCTTTTTGTCGAGACGGAATCCAAACTTCCCAAACTCCAGCCACATTCCCTTCATGAATTCTGCCCTCGGGTGATGCTGATCCGCCAAGAAGGATACCACGTTGATGGCGTCAACCCGCAATTGGTGCTCTGTCTGTGGCGTTTGTGGTCGCGCCGCTTCATTCTGAGAGACCCGCAATTCGTTCTGCGAGGCAATTTCTACGTATGTCAGAGTATCTTGCGCCCATGTTAATTGCATCTCGGGGTCATTGGAGTTGAGCACCGCTTGTCGCGCGTTTTCCAATATGACCTCTCTTTCTTCATCCGAGGGCGGGACGTTGGCTGGACGGTTATGGATAGGTGGGAAGGGAGAGAATGAAGGTTGCTCTGTTGGGTGATAATCTGCCCTTTCGTCTCTTTGGTGTCCGCTCCCATGCCCGTGATGAGATTGACTGGGGCCGTGCACTTCAGACCCATAGTTCGAATTGTGGTCATTCGCTGGGGTAGTCAAGAGCGACGAATTCCGGCTGGTATATGTTTTCGATCCATGCATATTGAGAGTGGGTGATTGGAGTCCAGACAGGCGGTTCGGCGGATTAGCTTCGAGCTCAAGATGCGCCAGGTTGTCTTGAATATTTTCTGGCACTTCTGGCATTACCCTTGAGTAGCAGTTAGCATTTCACCATTTTTGAAAGTACCATAGCCAAGGAGATGTACAGCTAGGAATCGGTTGTGTAAGGACTCACCGTTGGGGAGCTGGTGAGATTACTTCGGGCATGTAGAAATCGTCGACTCCGCCAGGATAGAAGGTAGCACCAACCTGAGGCTGACGCTGACTTTGCCTGCTATCCATTGTGGTATTTGGAATGGATCAACTTTCGCTGCTTCCGGGTACGGCCGAGCACTTATGTTTGCGGCGCTGGAGCTTGGCCGCGTGGTACCTGGCCTGACGGGAAGCAAAAGTTATGAAAAGATAATGACGCGCGTTTCAATTTCAGTGTTTTATAGGGATTTCGCGATGCTGAGGGAGGTGGTCTTCTAATTATATGGAGGTGTTTTGAGACTCCTGATGGATCTTCCAACAAAATGATGTACCCAAGAAGGTATATTTTTAATAAAAATGACAACCCAACGGCCGTCCAGAACAGAATTTTTGTAAGGTAAGACTGCGTAATCGGATTCAGCCTCAATGGGAATACATAATGAAGATTACTATGTACATGAAACGCTCAGCCTGATACTAGAAATTGAATCAATCTCACGTATTGGGCTTTGGGGGAACAGTTCGAAGTCTAACAGATCCTGTAGTGTGAGCGCCCGAAGAGCGCTAAGCGGCTTCCGGCATGCCCTTAGCGATTAATGGCTCACTGAGCCACTCTCTTTGTTGTTTCAAAATCAACATCTGAGTGTCTACAAACAGATTGTACAAGCCCACATATCATCCTGAGACATCCAACAATTGGGATGAACTATGAAAGACACTTGAGACTAGACATGCGTTCAGAACTTTCATGATGTCCAGGCATCGAAGCCAGACACAAGCAGACTCAGCCCATAACTCAATTGGATGGTTTCCTCATCGTTATCTATGGATTGAGATGGAATTCCGATCATGTTTATGCACTGCAGGTCTTAGATTAAAGGTGATGAGGCGATTTGACTAAACCACCACTTCGGTGATTGGTACTTTAGACTCAGCAATTCTAACAAACAGATCCCAAAGTCTCAACACTAGCCCCAACTAACATCACCTCTTTCGTAAAGAACCCTACCGCTGGCCGAAACGCATGACCCATGACTCGTGATGGCGACTTCAAAGAAGAACTTCCATCATCCATTCCAACCGTATGATATTCAGTATGAGTTGATGAATGCGATATATGATTGTATAGCTGAAGGACAAATCGGCATCTTTGAGTCTCCAACAGGTAAAAAACTGTATGAAGCGCGTTCGGATCAGCATTCGCTGATAGACTTCTATAGGTACTGTAGGTCAAGTAGCTTCGATTTCACCTCCCATCCATCTTAGCATACTGCTGTTGTACATCTGAACATTGAGATCGTCTAACTCTACCTGTCTCTTGCTGGAAGGTTATCACTGCTCAATGCAATCCTTTACTTCGCTGTTTCATCCATGAATAGCTCATTTTCGTTCAGGGCAAATCGCTAAGCCTCATCTGCGGTTCCTTAACATGGCTTAGAGACTTTCAACAGGAATCACTAGAGCTGAAGAGGCCAGAAGAGGGTGAGAGCTTTCCCCAAGATACCTCAGAGTTTGTGTTGAAGAGTCATAGGTGCAGGAGAGCCCGAGTGGGTGCTTGAACATGATAGAAATCAAAGAAGAAATGCTGCCGTTGAGCACAAGTTTGAGTTCGAGGCACGCCTTAGGAAGATACGCGCCAAAGAATTGCGCCAAAAACAGCGTTATGAGAGTGGAGAGCCCCCAAGCAAGAGGATAGTGAGTTAGTTCACCTGTCCTCGGAGATCAGGTCACTGATCTTCGCGCTAGAAAGTCGACTCTGCAGACAAATCGTCGAACCTCGAGAATGATACTCGCTTTGTGCTCGAGGACTACAACAGCGATAATGATAGCATACCGGCAAAGACTGCGTCGGAACCTAGTACGAGTGAGAGTCTTTCAGCAGCTACGTTACATCTGATGGAGAAGTTAGTTGATCAAAAACAGCTAGTGGTGGTTCAAGGGTTTTGGTACTGATTGAACTAAAAGATTAGGAACATTTGAGGAGCCCTCGGCTGAAAAAGAGGATCTAGAACTTGTGGATGAAGTCAAGGTTTTCTATTGCTCGAGGACTCATTCGCAACTTACTCAATTCGTTCACGAAGTACGTCGAGTCAATTTACCTCCCACGCCGTGGGCACCAAACGCGGAAGGCTCGTCTGCCGAATACCTAGACGAGCATGCTAGCGTTAAACATCTCTCTTTAGGAGCAAGAAAGAATCTATGCATCAACTCCGATGTTGTAAAGCTGGGCAGTGCAGCGGCCATCAATGAACGCTGCCTCGACTTGCAACAGCCAGATACGCCGAAAGACCACAAGTGTCCGTTCATTCCGAACAAAGAAAATGAGCCTCTTGTGAACGAGTTTAGAGATCACACTCTTGCCAAAGTTCGAGACATAGAGGATCTCGGCGTGCTCGGGAAAAAGATTGGAATCTGCGCCTACTATGCTGCTAGATCCACTATCCGACCGAGCGAGGTACGTCAAATCACTCTTAAACACATTGTATTTTTCTAAGGTGCTATAAGATCATTACCCTACCGTACCCTTTGTTATTACAGAAGTCAGCTAGAGAAGCTCTCGGTATCTCTCTTAAAGGCCACGTTGTTATCATTGATGAAGCACACAACCTGATGGATGCCATATCGAACATATATTCAGTTGTCATCACGCAGGCGCAAATGAAGCGCTGCAGGGCTCAGCTGGGAACCTATCTTCAGAAATTTAGAAACAGGTTGAAGGGCAAAAACAGGATCTATGTCACGCAGGTGGTTCGACTTCTAGATTCTTTATCCGGATTTCTCGAGGGTAAGGGCAGTGCCAGAAGAGCAGCCGAGGGCCTAGTGAACGTCAGTGATCTGATGTCTGGCAAAGGTGTTGACCAAATCAATCTTTACAAGCTTATGCGATACCTGGTGGACAGTAAACTCGCCCGGAAAGTTGAGGGTTACGTTGCTTATATAGAAGAAAATGAACCGAGTACTACTCAAAAATCGCAAGCATCAACGGCTCCGGTGTTGACTCATATTCAATCTTTCCTTCACATACTCACCAACCCAGCATCAGAAGGGCGTTTCTTCTATGAAAAGAACGATAGTGGTGACCTGTCACTCAAATACATGCTTTTAGATCCCACACATCATTTCAAGGAGATAGTGGAAGACGCCCGGGCAGTGATATTAGCTGGGGGAACTATGTCACCAGTAAGTTCCTAGCTCAGGACAGGTGTCTCGAGTCTGAAAAGAAGTGCTGCTAATTGTGTCACAGATGGACGACTATATCCGGCATCTCTTTGCCTATGTCAGCCCTGACCGCGTGAAGACGTGGAGCTGCGGGCACATAGTTCCCAAAGAAAACCTACTAGTACGGACTGTAGCTAAAGGGCCTAAGGGATTCGACTTTGATTTTACCTATGAGAAGCGTAACTTAGCGGCCATGATTGATTCATTGGGAGACTGCCTCATCGATCTATCTGGCGCTATCCCGGACGGTCTAGTAGTATTCTTCCCAAGCTACTTTTATCTGGATCAGGTAGTGCTCCGATGGCAATCCAAGATGAGTGGAGTCTCTCAAAGTATTTGGGACCGCCTGTTGAAGGAGAAGCCTATATTCCGCGAGTCCAAAGAGATCACAGGTATAGACGATATACTACAAAAATACTTGGAAGCCATCAGCGCCAGAAAAGGAGGTCTACTATTATCAGTCATAGGTGGAAAAATGTCGGAAGGCATCAACTTCTCAGACAGACTCGGCCGAGGCGTAGTCGTTGTAGGGCTACCCTTTCCGAACATCCAAAGTGCACAATGGAAAGCAAAGCTCGAATACATTGAAAAGAGCACGATAGATCGTGGCGGAAGCCGTGATGACGGTAAGGCCGCGGCTCGCTCGTTCTACGAGAATGCCTGCATGAGAGCTGTCAATCAGAGTATTGGCAGAGCAATTCGCCACCAGAGAGATTTTGCAAGCATCATCTTGTTGGATCGGAGGTATATGATGCCACGTATTGCGGACAAGCTTCCAAGGTGGATTAAGCAAGGACTTGTGCCGATGAAAGGGGAGTCATCGTTCCAGGATGTAATTGGGAGTTTGCAGAAGTTCTTTACAGACAAAGGTGACAGCTGAAATCTTGGGAACTCGGGCTCTGAGACTGAAAAATTCATGAGAACTCTCATACTCATACATTCCACAGAGCAGTAACCGTAAGTATAGAAAGCAAAACGACTGTAACTCCGAGTGATATAGCATACCAATCGCATACTTTATCTGTAAAGCTTCATGCGCCTCAAGTCAGGGTTTCCACCCTACCCCCTAAGCGAGCCGCTAGCGTCACTAGTTTCGCGAACACCACTCAGACTAAAACCACCAGCGACTAACATCGAAATCAACATCGCCAACCATCAGTCGCAACAATGCCTACACGATTGACCAAGACCCGCAAGCAGTACGTCGCGCCCATCTCGCAGTCCCTCGTCTGCCCGGAATCCGCCTTTGCCTCCTTCCCCTCCACCAACCCCAGGCTTCAAACCCCCAGCTAACATCTTACAAAACAGCCGCGGGCATGTTTCCGCCGGCCATGGTCGTGTAGGAAAACACCGCAAGCATCCTGGTGGACGCGGTATGGCTGGTGGACAACATCACCACCGTACGAATCTCGACAAGTACCATCCGGGTTACTTTGGGAAGGTCGGAATGAGATATTTCCACAAGCTGCAAAATCAGTTCTGGAAGCCTGTCATCAATCTGGATAAGGTGCGTTGGCTCTACATGTTTTTCGGAGATTTGGGGGGGTAGAGGATGAGAATCTTTCAAGATGGGGAGAATGTGGACCAGACCATAGCATTACAGACGGAACTATTGTGACGAACAAGCCAAACAAAAATACAACTTCAGCTAACGTCCTTCGTTCTCTGTACTACAGCTCTGGTCCCTCGTCCCCCTTGAAAAGCGCGATGAATACCTCGCCAACAAAAACTCCGACACAGCCCCAGTTCTCGACCTGCTACCATTAGGCTACTCGAAGGTGTTGGGCAAGGGGAGAATCCCGGAAATACCAATGGTGGTGCGCGCGAGGTTTTTCTCAAGGGAGGCGGAGAGGAAGATCAAGGAGGCCGGGGGCGTCGTGGAGTTGGTTGCATAGGGGGATAAGGTTGAGGCTAGGGTTGAGCTTTTAGCTATGTGCGAAATCATAAATTCTGTTGCATGTTGAAAAGCAACTGTGGTGCATCTCTATGTTGCGGTGCATCTCTGAGTAGTGGTTGTGAGCGGCTGTGGGAGGGTGCTAACCAGCCCAGCTTGAGCCTTGATCGATATATCCGTCCTGCATCTCGATCAAGGCCCTGGTCTCCCTGGTTCTTGACGTGACTGATCTGCTTCAGTGTGTAGGTTGCGACTAAGATCATCCGTCCTTTCGTCATTTCCTATCACGCTAAATAAATGGTATCAAATACAGCTGCAGAATGGGTATCAAATGCAATCGCTCAACTCCGTCTCCTCTCCCTACTCTCCTTCTCTCCTTCTCTCTACATCTCTCTTCCCTCATAAAATGGCCATCTCATCCCCCTCCCCTTCCTCCTCACTCTCCCCACCTTCATACAGAAATTCACTCGCCAGCGCCGCCCTCGCTGAAATCCTCTTCCTCGGATCCAACTCCAACAACAGCTTCAAAAACTCCACCGCCTCCTTCATCTCGCTCCCCAAATCCTCCTTCTCATCCGGCCGATTGCTCGACACGCTCCACTGCACCAGATGCTCGAGCGAAAACCCCTGGTTCCCCACCGTCGGGATACTGCACTCAAACACGCCGCCGTGCAGGATTGCACAGTTCCGCATGCGCTTCACACCGAAAATGGACGCGATCTCGATGATGGCTTCGACGTCGTCAGCCGAGTTGAAAAAGGGGAAACGCTGCGCGAGGATGGTGAGGAGGATGACGCCAGCGGACCAAATGTCGATTTTTGGGGTTTGGGCGGTGCATTTGAGGAGGACTTCTGGGGCGCGGAAGCCGCGGGTGCCGGCGCGGTTGGCGCGGCGGGAGGAGCGGTGGTCGTTTTTGGGGTAGCCGGTGGGTGGGGGTTGGGTGGCGGCTTTGCTTAGGTCGATTTTGGTGCGGCGGGTAGGGGCAGAGTCTTGGCAGAGGCAGTGGGTGGAGTCTGTGCCTTCGCGCTGTTGGGTTGTCAGTTTGGAAAGGCTCTGCGGAGTTCTTTGAGGATATATACCTCAGCTAAGCCAAAGTCTACCAGAACACCTTGTTTTCTTTCGATGTCGTAAAGAAAATTGCTGGATAGGTTAGCGTTACTTCCGTCTTCATAGAGCGCGCTACTCACGTCGGCTTGATATCTCGATGTATTATGCCATGCTTGTGCACTGCATTGAGAGCAGTAAATAAAGATCGAAAGTATGTACGTATCTGATATGGATTCATGACTTTATAGAACATCTAGTACGAAATCAGCTAGGCATTGGAATCAATACACACAGAAATAGTGGACTTACTCGAAAGTCCTGATGTCTGAAGTAAGGTAGAACCGCCACAACCTGGTCATGATGCCTGAATGCCGTTATAAGTGGACAGACAGACTGCTGACCTCGCAAATCATGCAGCAATTCCAGCTCGTTGTGTATCCTCATGGGGCTGCTCGTAACGTATATCTTCTTTATAGCCACATAACGAGGGTCCCTGCGCCTTTGAAAACCAGAACTCAGCGACCTGTTAATATTTCTCGTCTTGACTGGAGGCGAGACCCATTTTGGGGTGTTTCGTTCTTCGGTGTCCCAGTCGTTCTGATAATATTCATAGTGCAAGTCTTCGGCTTTATAGACGGTTGAAAATGTGCCTATACAAAGAGCACAAAGAATGTCAGCAGCACGGCAATCTAGTGCTTGAATAGTTTGCAGTCATCACCTTCTCCAATGCGATCTATCATTCGGTACTTAAGTCCTATACCCTTGAACATCTGTTCAAGCTTCACCATGTCTTCCCTCACCGAGTCCTCAATATCCCCATGCTCTTCAGAAGAGCTCTCCAAGATATCTGAGCCTTCATAATAACTCCGTTCGTCCTCATCATCATTGAAATCTTCCCTCTGATTAAGACCTTGCCCGGCTCTCTGAAGTTTCCGATTGTAGGTTTCGGTAACGAAAGGATTGTCTTCCATTGTAAGCGTAGGGGGCTTAGCAATTGCTCAACCCTTTAATTATCTCAAATCATCCATTGTCATTCCCTGATCCATTATGCGCCGGGTTAGTTACTGTGGACGTCGGGTATCCATGTTTGGTGGTTGGTGATATCGGATTTAGCGGGGTGACGCGATTTTCCCGCGTTTGTAAACACAGTGGTCTGTGCTTTTATTCTACCTTGTAAACAACGATAAACCATTTCTAAGGGATCATAGCTGATGTTACTAATGATACATAACACCAATCCTCGAAGAACATTCACATAATGGACAACCGCGTGGACTTTGACATCAACGAGGCTCTCAAGCTCTACCTCAGCGAGCCAGCCACGATCGCAACCCCCGAAGCCGATGGAAGCTTGGTGGAGTGCGAAAGCGAGCCTGAGTTGCTTACGAACGGCCTCATCAACGGCGTGCTGAATCCAATCGTGGATTCTATAGCCGAGAACCCAGATGCTCTCACAAGGAGCTCTACGTTTGACTCGTTACAGTTCCTACTAAAGTGTGCCCCAAATTCTCTTTCGTTCTCCCGGAACTTCCCTAGTGAACCTGATTCTGAACTTTTCAAACTTTCCAGGTCTTCCTCATTGCTCTCCACCCATTCCCTGAGCAAGATCTTCGACTTGATCATCTCCGGTCTCTCTGCAGAGGCAGACGTTGTACACAATGAACTGGAAGCGGATGAGCAAGATGCTATGCAGCACCATAAGCATTTGATGGATATGTATGCGTTTCTGCTGCAGTGGTGTATATCAGTAGTGGAGGTCAAATCTGCAGAAAAATCAGCTGGCTAAAGCGAACACGAAAGATGGCAACTGGGACTCTACTCTCCAGCTCCAAGCCGCGTTAGAGACAATGTGCAAGGTATTGAAGATCAAGCTTGGCAAGGTCTTCTTGACAACTTCTGAGCGGGATACCTTCGTCGGTCTGTTCACCAGATCTGTGTATCTGATTCTTGAGAACGAGACCAGAATCAAAATCACTGCCCTGAGGATGCACGCTTTCAAGGTACTTTGCATTGCAGTGAAGCACCATGGGCATGCTTTTGGTACACTCCCATCAATTCATGGCGATTTTCTGTCGATTAACTTTAGACAGGGGCGCAAACATCGATCATCCAGAATCTATCCTACTTTGAGCATCTCGCTGAGCCAATGGCCGAGTTTCTTCATATTCTTTCAGAGCAGTATGACTACCCACAGCTCGCGGACGAGATCCTAAGGTATCTAGCACTATTCCCCTCTTTGCAACTAATGCATTAACATTCTCTACAGAGACTTGAGCAGCAAGGAGTTCAACAGCAACGATACTAGAGGCCCAAAATCTGTTTCCACGTTCATTATTAAACTTTCTGAACTTGCTCCGCGCTTGGTTATCAAGCAGATGACATTGTTTATAAAACAGCTGGACAGCGAGGTCAGACTTTCACCTTTATTCAATATCCATGGTATTGATTTATTTAGGCCTATACGCTTCGGTCCGCTGTCATTGACGTGTGTGGTAATTTAATAGCGGACTTGAGCAAGCAAGAGGAGCGAAATGAGAATTCAAAGACTCAAATCAATGGTTTCTTTGACATCTTAGAAGAACGCTTCCTGGACACGAATCCATATTGCCGGTGCAGGAATATTCAAGTCTATATGAGGCTTTGTGACCTAGAGCAAAAGTTTCCTAAGCGTCGTCAGGCAGCTGCACAGCTCGCTGCTCGAAGTCTTGAAGACAAGAGCAGTAACGTTCGGCGGAATGCTATCAAGTTGCTTGGAAAGCTTGTCTCAACCCATCCATTCAGTGTCATGCATGGTGGACAGTTATCGTATAAAGAGTGGGACCAACGTTTGCAAGCTGTCGAGGCCGAGCTGAATGTTCTGAAACCTCCGGCCGGCTCTCCCGGACTTGGGGAGAAGACTGGCCAAGCCGACACAACTGTTGATGAAGCTTTGCTTGATGAGGCTACAATATTAGAGGCCGACCCAGAAGAAGCCCCTGCCCCAACAGAAGAACAGCAAGCAGCGGCGCTGAAGAAAGCCGCCGAGGATGCAGCCACATCAGAGCTCATGACTAGACTCCAGTTGACCCGTAAATACTATATAGAGGCTATACGGTTCATCGAGGTCCTCCACGACGCGACTCCCATTGTCTGTCAACTGCTGTCATCTAAGAACAAGAGTGAAGTCATAGAGGCAATGGACTTTTTCGTAGTCATTGATGCCTATAAGATTGAACCTGCGAGAACTGGCATCCGCCGGATGCTTCGCTTGGTTTGGACGAAAGGGAACAGCGACGAAGGGAA
>JAABUO010003395.1_pt1 | contig 18977 bp, 13 predicted proteins | sample 5559291 | NCBI WGS metagenome assembly JAABUO01 (sample SAMN10711878, study PRJNA513372) | rock metagenome | isolation source: Antarctica rocks | place: Antarctica: Victoria Land, Finger Mt sud | reverse complement strand
TCTTAAGTAAACTCATTATTAGCTCGTGTAATTAATAATGATAAAGAATAAAGTACGAAAAATACTTTACGTAATAAATTCGTGAATCGAATATTAATTGAGACGCAAGCGAAAGTTAATTATTTACGTGCTTTGCGACGAATTATAAAATTAAAAATTAAAGCTCGTAAGTTACGATTAACATTGTTTATTACGTACGCTAACGAAACACGAGCGAAATCTTAAAATTAATTAATTTCGTCTCTTAACGATGATTCAGTAACTGAATAATCATTTATTAATTTTATTATATTTATCGTATCGAAAGCAATAACGCTCAAATTACTGCAGTTAATTTAAGCTCAGATAAAAGCGTAAATATTAATTAAGTTAACGTAATAATCGCGCACTGCGAAAATCATTAAGTTAAAGACGATGCGTTTTTATAAAGATCATAATGAAAACGAGCATGAAAAATGATATCGAGAAGTAAAAATCAAGTTTTAATTAAGCTCGAATTACTTTTTTAATGATGTAATAAAAATTCTTTAATGCATGCAATTTATAATAAAAGATTTCATGAATTAATAATTTTACGAGATAAACGCAGACGTTAAGACGACGAATTATACTTTTACGAAATTTCGTTAATTCTTGCTTAATTTAATAATCGATTCAGTTAATCTGAAGCTTAAAGCTCATTAAAGATTTAAAGAAATAAAACAAAGATTAAAACAAAGTGTAACTAGCTTTAAGTCGTATCTGAAGAATATTAAAGCTCATTTACTCGAAACATCGTCGGCGCAGAGAATTAATAATTTCTTTATTAAACTTCTTTTAAAACTGCGTTAAAAGATTTTTATCATTAACGATATAATGTTAAAAAATAAAAAAAAGCTTTTAATAAAAGCAATAATGCTGAAAAGCATTAAATCGCGCAAGCGTAACAACGACGCTTTAAATTCTATTAATTAAAATAATCAGCGTAAGTTAAAGAATTAAAAATTCTTTTCTGATAAAGAAAATCGAAACTCACGAAGAAATAATTAATTTAATGAAAATTTAAAGTCGCGAGCGAATAATAAGCGTCTGTTTAAATTAATTAATTTAAATAATGAAGTTAATTACTGTTATAACTGCGATAAAAAGAAGTACTGAAAAAAGAATTATTCTAGAAAGAATAAGTGAAACACAGTTACAACGATGACTAATGTTTTTAATAAAGATATAAAAAATGATTAAGCTTCGCTAACGCGTAAGCGAAGCAGAAAAGATTAATAAAGACGCGTGATTTAATTATTATTAAGAATTAAGTTAAACTTTTAAATGAAGAGCGTTTATTATTCGAGCTCGTTAACTCGAGAATAAAGCTAAATTTAATTAATTAAACATACGTGATATAGTGAAAGTTATAATTAATAAAACGCGTCGTTTTATCGTTATTAAGATTTCTTAATGATTAAGATCGTTATTATTACGACGTTTATAAGCTTACATATAATATAATTAATTTCTGAAAATAACATCGAGAATGTATTATTCTTTTTTACGCTGTGAATTACGTTAAGCCCGATGCTATTTTTAATATGTTAATGTTAATTAATTAAAAGATTCTTATAAATTCGCAGATAACAAGCTAACGCTTTAAAATAAAAATTAAAAATCTTAAAGTATTAACATTTTAAAAGTTTTTAAAAAGTCTTTTTAAGCAAAGCGAAATCTTTGCAGTTATTTGCGCTGACGTTGTAAAGACGTCGAGTAAACAAATTATATTATTTAAAGTTTTAAAGAAATTAATGAATTTTAAGAATGTTTATAATGTGAAAAAGACTGATATTTTATTAAAGCAAAACAAGAACGATTATATCATTAATTTAATAAAAAGCGCGAAGTCGTTATTCATGTCTTTATATAATTTATTATAAACAGAGTTAACGAAGCTTTAACGCTATCTCGAAAATGCTTTAATAAAAGATTAAATTAAGCATTTCGTCTCGTTAGTAAAAGTTTTTATACTTTTTATGTTTAAAAAGAATAATGAGCTACGTTTATGCGTTAATTATTAAGACTTAAATGCGATTACGATTAAGAATCGTTATTCATTATCTTTAATTATTAAGACGCTGAATCGATTAAACGAGTTTAAATGTTTTATTAAACTGAATCTTAAGAACGTTTATTATCGTATACGAATTAAGCAAGATAATGAATAAAAGACGACGTTTCGCACGCGCTATAAGCATTTCGAATATTAAGTTATGTCATTTAAGTTAGCTAACGTTTTAGTTACCTTTTAAGCCTATATTAATAAAGCGTTAAAGAGCTTAATTAATGTTATCTGTGTAATATATTTAAATGATATCTTAATTTTTAGTAACGATTTAACGTAACACTAACGTCATGTAAGAGAAATGTTTTAACGTTTAAAAGATTATTAGCTATATGTTAATCTTAAGAAATGTCAATTCGTCATTAAGAAGATTAAATTTTTAAGCTTTATAGTATTTACAGACGGGATAAAAATGAACTCAGATAAAATTAAAATAATTAAAGAATGATTTAAATCGAAGATTTATCGCGAAGTTTAAGTGTTTCTGAGCTTCGTTAACTTTTATAAACGCTTTATTCATTAATATTTTAAGATCGTAGCGTTTTTTACTAATCTGCTAAAAGATAATAAAGATGATAAGAAATCAGAATCTTTTAAATGATCTGATGCAACGAAGTAAACTTTTCGTTAGCTGCGCGATATTTTCATGTCGACTTCACTTTTTACTTATTATAACTTAAGTAAAAGAATTAAAATAAAGATTAATGCTTTTAATTTTGTAATCGCAGATATTCTTAGTTAATAAAATGTTAATAATTATTAATAATTAATAACGTTTTAATCGCGAAAGATAATATTAACGAAGTAAATTACGAAACTCATAATCAGAAGCTTTTAGCTATAATAATCGCTTTTAAGTAATGAAAATATTATCTGAAAGACAGTTTATATTTTATTAAGATTTAATTAAATCATAATAATTTAAGAAGATTTATGAAGCAAAAAGAGCTAAACTTTAAATAAGCTCGCTGAGCGCTGAAGTTAACTGCTTATAACTTTAAAATCTTTCATCGTTTAAATAAACGAAACTTAACGAATGAGTCTTTTAAGCGTTCGAATTATAAAGAAACATCGTTCTTTAATATTAAATTATTATTAACGTTACAAAATAAGCTAGCGCTGTCGTTAAACGAAAAGACGCTAACGTAAAGCGAGCGAAACGAAGTAAATAAGCTAGATTTCGTATCTTAACTAGCAGAAATTCAGCTTAATAACATAAACAGATTAAAGTCGCTGTCGTAAAGAAAGCGAAAGATACGAAATAATCTAGTCTTTGTATTTTAATTAATTAATATTTTAATTCTCATATTGAAAAAGAAGACTAGAAATGTATTTAAAAGTCTTTATAAGAAATCGTAAAGATTTATAAAGCTCTTAATAAAGAAGCTTTAAACAAGAAATGATTAAGCGAATGAAATTCGTGTTAAACTCGTTAAATCTTCTCATTACTTGCGTAAACGAAATAAAATTTAAGCTTTAAACTTTAAGAATCTCGTTAAACGTAACGAACGTTTTTATGTTTTTAATAATGTAGTAACTAAAAAGAAGCTTATTAATAAAAATCATAATAATCTTTTAATTAAACACTTTAAGATTAATAAGATTTTAAAACTTCTGAGAAGAAAATATTATTAACTCGTTTACTTTAAGTAAGTAACTTCGTATGTTAAAATTTATAACGTTTGTTAACGAATTAAAGTACTTAAGCATAAGTTATATAATAAGCTTAAGTTCTTGTTTATATTTACGAAATCATGAAAAGAAATCATTATGAACTTCGTTACGAGTTTATTATTAAGTAAGCGTCGTGAAGTCGTTTATAACTCGATATTCGTAATTATAAATTAATATATTAAAATGATTAAATACATATTAATAATAACACGAATTAATATCGTAAAACTAACGAAAGTATTTTTCGAGAAAATCGTTTTACGCTTTAACATGTTAACTGAAATAATGAATGACAGAGACTCTGTCTTTACTAGCGCATTCTAATTAATTATATGTTATCATGCACGCATAAAATAACGATTAAGAATCGCATTTCATTCGCAAACGAATAACTTAATCGAGCGTTAAAATTAAATCTTAAAGCACTATTTACGTACTTTCGCTGACGCAGAGTAAGCGAGTTAAGCTAATTTATTATTAATGACTGAATATGCTTATAATAATAATCGTTACGTCTTTATTAAAGCTTCGTTTTTCTTTTTAATGTATAATTATAATTTTAAAATATATTACGAGATTAAGAATAATTTCGCTGAAAAAGAAATATTATTCGCAAAAGATTAAGTTTAGTAACTTTAAGATTTAAGAAATTAACTAACGAAGCGTCTTGTTAACGCTGTCGCTTAATAGGCGAAGTATTATAATCGCAGTTATAAAGTTAAAACTTATACTGTTAATGATTTAATTATGCTCTTAACTAGAAATTTAAAATAAAAGAAGTCTAGTAAGAAATTATCGCATAAATTTTATTAAGACCGTGCCTAGAATTTAACCACTGATGAATAAGCTGAGTAAAATGTTTAATTTATAGAGATAGCTATAACTAGAAGTTTAAGAATACAGAAGAAAGAAGATAGCTGAAGCGATATTTATGTACTCAGAGTTCGCGCTAGGCCTTAAGAGAAAATGTTATGACATAGAGAAGATGTGATACTCAGAAGTGTTAATTAAAGTAATGTTAAAGCTATGTTAAAGTAGTGTTAAAGAATGTTAAAATATATTAAAGCTTTTGCTCGTAATAAGCTCGATCTAGCTTTAGTTAATTCTAACACACTCGTAACATTATTCTTTCTTTCGAATATTCATATTCGCATGAATAAAAGAAAAGACATTAAATTTAAAACGTCGTGTTTATTTAATCTAGTATAACTTGTTCGAATGAAGTCTATGAAATTCGGCTAGAACTTTCTCGAAGCTTTCGAATTCTTTCTTATTAACGTAATATCATTCGTCGTCTCGATTTAAGTCTGTTCATTTAACTTTGTATTACAAACGGTCTCGATAGCGTTTAAAGTTCAGAATGTCGTTTATCTCTCAGTAATCATTATTCTCGATTCTTAATGATTAAAATGATTTCGAATGTTAATCTGATAAGAAATCTTAATGACAAGAACGCAGTAGTTTAAGACTGAATATTAAATGAAGTAACTTTATACTTTCGAATAAACGAAGCTAATATAAGATTTCTACATTAATATTAATTTAATAAAGTTTTAGCTGTTTATTCTTTAAATTCTTACACGGTTTAGTCGTCTTAATGTTTCTAGAAGATAATTATACTCAGTCGTTAATTTTATAAATTACGTTTCGACGATGCTTATTTATCTGTGCTTTAATGATTTTCTTAATCTTTTTCAGCTGTTAACGATCGAAGATTAAAAGTTTCTTCATCTTAACGATAATATCGTTAATCTTTTTAGCTTTAAGACGTTCACGAATGATTTCGTAATTAGTCGTGTCTGAATCGAAACTCATTCGTAAATGAAAATTCTTGTTAAAGTAAAACGAGATCATTAAAATAATCGAGAAAATATTAAAATTCTTACTGAACTTCATCATTAAAAGTCATTTAGCTTAGTCGTCTTACATGTAGTTGTAATAAATTCTTAGCTCGCGTTTAACGTCTTAATTAGCTTGTTTTAATTAATCATATGTTTTGAAATAATAAACTGTTAATAAACTAGCTTTAATTCGTAATCGCTTATAAAGGCTTTATCACATCGTTAATATGAATTAAGAGTCTCTGTTAAAAACGATAAAACTGAGTAAATCATGAAGTCGATAAACGTTTTATAGCATGATTTAAATCGTTTCTTCAGCGAAGATTTCATCGTCTTCTTAATGACAGAGTACGTAATAACGTTTCTTAATGAGACGACAGATTATGATGCAAATCGCGTTATAGTCTTCGAATAAAGATAGTTTCGTAATAAAGTTCATGAATATATTCTTTCAGCGTTTCTGTGAAATTAAAAAAGATTAATGAAGTTCATTAATGTTATCGCGAGACGCCTTACTTCGTTAATAAACATGACAGTTTTAAATGTATTATTTAATCGTAGCTCGATAATCTGATTAATAATAAAATCGTTAAATTAGGTTTATAATTCTTTAATTATTAAGGTAAAAAGTTAACGACTGATCGTGAATTTCCTGTAGCAATTTCGTATGCATATTTTCGAAGACTTACAGTAAATTCTTTCTGAATAAAGCTTCGTTAATGATCTAACAGTTCTTTAGTTTAATATCATGTAGTTTAAGCTCATTATCGCTTATTGCTTGTTAATATTCGATGCACAGCTCATCGATTTTGTTAACGTTCGATACTCGTTAATAAAGATTAGCTTTTAATTCAGTTACTAAAATATTTATTTTATTTAAAGTTAAAATGATTTAATAACGATTCTCGATACGTTTAACGATTTCGAAAGAATCGATTATAAACATGCGTGTCAGCGTATTAACTTTAATATTGTTCTTTCCTGATCGAAAAATAATTTAAAAGTTAAACTTCGATAAAATATTCAGATAGTTAACTTAACGTCGAGTTAATTATTTATTTTTCATAAAGATCTTTAAGACTTAATGATTAGTAAACATCTGAATCGACAGTTTAATGTCTTTTAGCTCGAGCCTTTAGTGCTTAAAGCATCGAATAATGACTAGCAATTTCTTATCATAAATATGATAATTGCATTCGACAGAAATTATACTTTTACTGTAAAAGATTATTAAGTGAAAAATATCTTCGTCATCATATTAAGATAGAATATCGCCTTTAACGTAATTAAACGCATCGATTTTTAAAATAATTTAGCGTTTAAGATCGAAATGTCGTAATATGAGAGCCGAGCTGATCTGTTTCTTTAAATTTTTAAAAGCTTAAACATAAATCTGATTTCATACGAAGAGTGTGTCTTTGCGAGTAAGCTGAGTGAAGAATTTAATCAGCTTTAAGAAATTCTTAATGAATCGTTAATAGAAGTTAACAAATCTCACGAAGCTTTAAACCTCTTTTAAATTAATCGAAGTAGCTTAATTAACTATGACTTTCATCTTAACGAAGTTCATTCGAAGACTCTGTTTTAACACGATGACTTTTAAAAAGACTGTTTCTTTAACGTCGAATTCACATTTTTAAATGTTTATTTATAAGTTAGTTTCTCGTAAACGACTTAATATCATCTTAACGTGTTCTTAATGTTTTCGTTAAGTCTTACTATAAATTAAAATGTTATTTAAATAAGCTTAATAGAAATCGTTTAAAAAGTTTCATAAAACATCATTCATGTATTGCTAAAAAGAGACAGAATCATTAATAAGCTTAAAGAAAAGAACTCGTGATTTGTAAACTTTTAAAGCGATAATGAAAATCGTATAATCTTCATTATCGAAATGCATTCGAAATTTGTTAAACGCTAATATAATATTTAATTAAGTTAAATGTTTACAATTCACAATTTTATTAATAATCTTCTCGATTAAAGAAAGCGAATAACGATTTCTTTTAATGATGACGTTAAGCTTTTAATAGTTCACGCAAAATCGTAAATCTTCATTTGCTTTTAAAGCGAACAGAATTAATGAGAAATAGAAAGCTTTACTGAGAGTAATAAAATCCTTAAAAAGATTCTCGTTTAAATATTTCTTTATTTTCTGAAGCTTATAAAAAGACATTCGATATGCTCAGTATCGAGATGAAACGACGTCATTAATAAGCTTTATCTTGTAATCGTAAAAACGATGCGAAGATAGCTTATCGATCTGAGCTCGATTAAAAACGTTTAGAAAATTCTAATATTCCGCGAATAGCTTAACTTTAATGTCTTCTAGATTTTAAGTCGTGTCGTTAATTAAGATTAAACTGACTAAATTTAAATTGCACTAAGTGTTGTAAATCAGCTCTTTATTAATGTCTGCGACTGACATAATAAAAACCTCGATGTGATTCTTCTTTAAACGATTAACTAAAGTTTAAAAAGCAACAGCGTTTATATTGTAAATTGAACAGACTTCTTTCTCTGAGGTCGAAACTGAACGTTAAAGTACTTTAAATGCTTTAAAAGAGTTCGTTAAATCTATCATTTTTGGTTCGTACGAAACTGATAGCACTGATATTAATGTTTTCAGTTAACTAGAAAAAACGATGATGTCGCGACTCTTATTCAGTAATACCTCGTTTTTGTTCATTTAAGGTTTTTCTAGTATTATTTCGTGATGCTCGATATTAATAATCAGCATTAATATAAAAGATTTCTTGTATTTATTAACGATTAGAATAGAAAGAATTTTATAAGTAATTATCTTCTTAACTAGCTTTTCGTCGTAGCCGCGTATGAGCTTTTCTTTTAATAATGAAATAAATTATAAGCCGAGGTTCTTGCAGACTTCAGCAGTTAGATTCGTATATATTAAAGTATAAACAGCTGATTCGCTATTTACTAAAGGCCGAATGTTAAAAGACTGCTCTTGCGAAGTAAGAAACGCGTTAATCAGAAAGAACTTTTTAAAGTAATTCTCTTTCTGAAGGCTTTCGTTTTTATTACACAAAGATATTATCTTTATTTTCTTAATAACTTTTAAAGAAATGATTAATTTTTTGTATCGAAGTTTGAATTAGAACCGAAACGATTAAACTCATTTACATCATCATTTAAAGCATTAATCTTTATAACTCGATGAGAGCATTCTTTAAAGATATGATCGAGTTTGTAATAAACGAAACAGTTTTCATTCTGCATGTTCGTCTCTTTCGCGCTAGTTAAAACCGCGTCGCGTTGTTTTAACTGATTCATGAATATATTAAATTTTTTCTAATAATGAGATTTAAGAACGTCTTCAGTAAAGATAACTTGTTTAATTAACTTTAATTTAATGAATTTCTTTTTCTTAATTTCTCGCATAGCTCGATAATTATTATTCAGACGTATTAAATAGTTTTAAATTTCGCTTAAAGAGCTGAGTTGTATAACTTAACTACTCAGAACTACTCGAAGACGAGAAGTCATCTTGTTCTTTAAATCGATTATCAGTTACTTTTCTTAATATTTTAAGTAAAAAGACAGACGCTAAAATATGAAAAAAAAACTCGCTGAACTTCTTGTCTTCTTAAGTAAAATTATTATATTTTCTTCAAAAGTTAATCTCTTTATTTAAATCGTTATACAGTTAAGCGAGCTTTTTAAAAAGTTCATTAATTATTACATAAAAGTTCATTAAATCTCGTTATCTTTAAGTTAAAGTTATCTTTAATGTCTTTTCGATAATTTTAAAATAAACATAAGCTAGTCGAGCACGATCATTCTTATAATGATTCGCGTTTATTTTTAACTTGTTTTAAATCTTTTCATATTAATCGTTTCAGAAAGATTTAACGTTATTTATTAACTGAGAAGAATTCGAAAGCTTTTAAGAGCGATTAATTAAATCGAAATAAGTAAAAATCGATGATATAACTTCTTTAAACTGATGTAATTATTATTTTAACTGAGCTTTCGCTTTATTTAATTGCTTTATAATCTTATAAAAGTGACGAGAAAGTTCGATAAAACGATCGCAGGCTTTAACACTTAAGTCGCGTTAAACTCGTAACTCGTTAAGAATCTTCATGATCTGATTCGAATCTTCTTTAATTCATCTCTGAAGTTAACGAGAGTTTTTTATGTTTCAGAGCGAGTCGACGTTATCGAGTTCATTAGAAGCTGTAAAAGTAAATATAAATGTGCGTCGTTTTCGAACTACATCGAATCGCAGATATTTTAAAACTCGAGTCGAAAGTTTAAAATAAATAACAGAGTTCGTTGTGATTAAGTTTTAAAAGAAGTCATTAATGACTTTAAGGTTTTCGAATTAATCGAACTCGTTAAATCGAGTCATGATTAATAAAGACGATCGAAGAACGACGATCGTTTAGAATTTTTCGTAAATAATTTATCGAAATTTAAATAGATTTATTTTATTAAGAGAGTTTTTGTAATTCTTTAGTAATTTAACGAAGATTCTTTATCGTTAATTTTATTAATTAAATGAACGATGCGTACTGAATGAGCGTTAGATTCTCTAGCAATTTAACAGCAATTTAAACTCTTTAAGCTTAATTCTGTTAATTTTATTAACTCTTAAATGTTATTTTATCTTTCGATTTCGTTAATTATTAAATAAAGAAATTTCTTTAAACTCGTTTCGTGTTAAACGAGTAACTTAAATGAGTATAAAGATTAATATCGTATGATTAACGAATTCTTAAACTAATATTAAGATCGTGTTTAGAATTTAATCACTAATGAATGAGCTGAGTAGAATGTTTAATCTATAAAGATAATTATAACTAGAAGTTTAAGAATACAGAAGAAAGAAGGTAGCTGAAGCGATATTTATGTACTCAGAGTTCGCGCTAAACCTTAAGAAAAGATGTTATGACACAGAGAAAATGTAATACTTAGAAGTGTTAGTTAAAGTAATGTTAAGACTGTGTTAAAGTAGTGTTAAAGAATGTTAAAATATATTAAAGCTTTTGCTCGTGATAAGCTCGATTTAGTTCTAGTTAATTCTAACATACTCGTAACAGATTTATTAATTCGTTCAGAGTAAAGAATAAAATTAAGACTTAAGCTTATTAACTGACGTTATTTAATATTTATTATATTTATAATACTTTTTATGTTTCGTTACTAAAGTTATATTAATATAAAATAAATGATCAGAAGACGAAAGCTTTTATGTAAGCTTTAAAGCTTATTAACGATAAGAAATAATGAAAAATTAAGAAAATTATAAATAAAAGTAAAAGTAAGAAAAAGCTATGATACAAGATGAAATGATTAAACTAAGATTATATATATAATTAATAATTATTTAAAGAAAAGCTAAAGCTTGTTTAAGAGCTGAAAGAAAAATTCGATGATTAAATAACGTTGCGCAAGCGATAACGAAGAAATAAATAAGCGAGTATCGCGATAATAACGTTTAATTATTAACGACGTTAATTTAATACAATAATCGCTTTCGCATCGTCGTTAATTATAAAATCTTAATTAAAAATCTTTTCATTTCGTTACATAAAGTATTAATAATGATAAGATTAAACGCTTAACGCGCAGCGCTTAATCACAAAAAATCTATTTATTTATTTATTTATTTATTATCGTACACATCGAATTTAAATATTAAAATAACGACTTCGAGCTACTAATAACGTTTAAGAACGTTAAACTAAAGCTCGTTTAAGAATCGTCTTTAATAAACGAAGCTTTTAACAAGTTAACGTTAATTTTTATAAAAATTTACTTCGTGATCTCGCGCTTTTACGTTTTCTTTTCATTTTTCTTTTTATTCATTATTACATTTTTTTCTTACTTTATTTTCTTAATCATCGTTTTACTTATTATTCTTTTAGTTTTATTACGCTTAATTTAAAATATTTTACACTTCGTTTACGTCTTATCGCGCTTTCGTTTCGTCTTCGTTAAACGCTTAATCAGTTAAGTAATCTCGCGCTGATTACGTTTAATCGCGAGTTAAGCTTTATATGCGATGTTAGAAATGTATTCATTAACGCGACGTCATTTCTTTATAACTGTTATTAGTCTCTTTCGTCTGTTTTTCACGCTAACGAAAATGATACGTTAATGTTAATTTACGCGAGTAAATTTACGAATAACGCGCTTCGTCGCGTTTTAAAAACGTTTAATGAATTAAATAATTCTTAATAATTATCGCAGCGTTAACGAGATAAAACTTATCGTAATTTAACGATTCGAGTCGTAACGTTAAGCTTTACACGATTTATAAATACTTAATTCGCGCACGCACTCGTATCTGTTAATATAAATTATACACGAAAGATTTTTACACTTTAAACAGTAAAAGATTAACTTTATACTTAAATTAATAAATGTATATATATTAATCGTGATCGTTATCTCATTATTAGTTCGTGTAATCGCTAAGATCATGTTATGTTTATTTTTATTAAAAAACATATACATAAGTTTATATAACGTCTGCTTCTTGTTTTTAAATATATATAAATTTATTAAATCTGTAATACTTAAAAGTATACATTAGTATTCATATTATTTACTCGCTGTTATTAAGTATATATAAAAAGTGTTTAATTAAAAGATGAAAAGAAAAAGAAAAAAAAAGAAAGAAAAAAAGAAACAATAATATTATATGTAATAAACAAGCGTTACGTAATCATCGTAACGATAATGTTAAATAAATATTAAAAGCGTTATTAAAACGATAACGCGTTAATAAACATCATAATAATAATAATTAAAATCGCAGTCTTATAAAATTTCATGAAAAGATTATAAACTACAGTTAATTACAAGATAATATTACATTTAAAAGACTCTTTTTCTTTTATTAACTTAAAGAGGTTTAAGAGATTTTTAATGAGCTTTAAAAAGCTGCGCTTAGCAGACGCGATTAATAACTGTCTTCACTTTAAGAAATTAATATAGCTTCTTTATACTAAAGATTAATGCTTTAAAAGAGAAAGTAATTATAATGATAGTAAGCGCTAGCTTTACGTTAACGCTCATTAAAGACAAGATCAGATAACTTATTAAATAATCTCGAGTCGTTTAATAAGCTAACGTTTCTTATAACGTATTAAGAATGATTTATCACGATTAAATAATAAAATGCTAACGATGAAGTCATTAAGAATATTAAATAAGCTGAAGCTCATTCTTTTAATGTTCTTTAACGATTAGTTTTACATATTAATATTATAGTAACTGAATATAATTATAATAAATTTATTATATCTTACGTTTTCTATATTTAAACGCGCTAGCGAGAAGCTAACGAAGTTAACCTTACAGTTATGATCACGAATGATTAAATAAATATAAGTTTACATGATAATGCATTTAAATAATACATATATGTTTTAAAAACTAATAATATAATAGCTTAATGCTTCGAGATTAAATTAATAAAGAAGATAAAAAAAAGAAGACTGCGAAGCAGACAGATATTAAAGTTATAGCTATAAAGATAACATCTGAGTTTATTTTTACTACTAAAGTATGTACTTATTATGTTTAATGCGAAAGACGTAATTAATGTATGTATTAAACTATTACGAATTAAGATAAATTTAATAATATTATGTTTAAATATATAATATTATTAATTAAAATCATTTAATAACGTATCTTACATTATAAAAAACTCGAAGACTTAAAAGCAATAAATGATTCAGATGTAATTAATAAATTTAATAAATTTATGAATGCATTTTCTAGCGAGAAAAATGCGACGAATCGTGAAATATTTAATTTATTAACTTCGATTAAGAACGAATTAAAGAATTTAATTAAAGTTAATAATAATAAAATTAAGATAAGATATAATAAAATAAGAAATAATGCGAAGATAATTAAGAATGAGTATAAGAAGAAAGAGAAGAAGAAGAAAAAGAAGAAGAAGAAAGAAGAGAAAAAAGAAGAGAAAAAGAAAAAGAAGAAGAAGAAGAAAGAAGAGAAAAAAGAAGAGAAAAAGAAAAAGAAGAAGAAGAAGAAAGACGAAGAGAATCATGAAATTATTAAGATTTTAAACTAGTAATAATTTTAATTAATTGCATTATTCTCTTACATTATTCTTTTACATTATTATGTAATAAGTTAAATATTATATTATTTCATGTCTTAACGAGTTAAATCGAGATTTCGAGTTAATACTTAATATTAACATTATAACTCGACTCGAATACTTAATATTAACATTATAACTCGGCTCGAATACTTAATATTAACATTATGACTTAAATTAAATACTCGATTTTAAAATCGTGATTCGAATTAGTCTTAACGAGTTAAAAACTTAACTTAAGCTCGATGTATCGACTCGTCGCGATCAGTTTACTCGTTTAAAACATTCAGAAATTTATTTAAATCTTCTTCGATTCATTTTTAAAGTTGTTAAATGTTTTTAATGTTTTAAAATAAGTTAATATTATTAAGTTCATTAAAAGCTATAAAAGCAGATATAAATATACGTCGTTTTTAAATTACATTAAATCGCAGATATTTTAAAACTAAAGCAGAAAGTTTAAAATAAATAACAGAGTTCGTTACGAATGAGTTTTAAGAAAAGTTATTAATAACTTCGAGATTTTCGAATTAATTAAACTCGTTAAATTAAATCATGTTAATAAAGACGATTAAAGAACGACGATCGTTTAAAATTTTAATTAAATAAATTTTAAAAGATAAATAAATTTATTAAGCGAAGAGCGATGCTCAGTAATACTATTAAAATAGAAATGATTTCGAAGTAATTTTAATTTTGTTAAAAAAGATTTTTATAATTTTTTAATAATTTAACAAAGATTCTTTATCGTTAATTTTATTAATCGAGTAAACGATGCGTACTGAATGAGCGTTAAATTCTTTAATAATTTAATAGTAATTTAAGTTCTTTAAGCTTAATTTTATTAATTTTATTAACTTTCGAATGTTATTTTATCTTTTAATTTCGTTAATTATTAAATAAATAAATTTCTTTAAACTCGTTTCGTGTTAAACGAGTATCTTAAATGAATATAAAGATTAATATTATATAATTAACGAATTCTTAAACTAATATTAAAATTATGTTTAAAATTTAATTATTAATAAATGAGTTAAGTAAAATGTTTAATTTATAAAGATAATTATAACTAAAAGTTTAAGAATATAAAAGAAAGAAAGTTTCTGAAATGATATTTATGTTTAAAAACTTAAAGTTCGTGTTAAACTCGAAAAGAAAATGTTATAACATAAAGAAAATATAATACTCAGAAGTGTTAATTAATTCGTGTTAAAGTTATGTTAAAAAATGTTAAAGTATGTTAAAGCTTTTGCTCGTGATAAGCTTAATCTAGTTTTAATTAATTTTAATATACTCGTAATAAAAAACAAGTTTAATAAATATAATAAGCGTATTATGCGATCGATTCTTAAATCGTTACATTACTTTATTTATAGTTACGAATTAATTAAATTTTTAATATTTTTTACATATTTCTTTAAATAAGATATTAATAAACTCTGTTTAATAAAGAAAAGTTAGTTTTCTTTATTAATTTAATTAAAAAATACATTTATTCTTTAAAAGACAGCGTTATTTAATTTAAATTAATATTTTCGTATTTATTTAAAGTTATTACTTTTTAAATTAACGAATGTAAAAACTTATTTAACTTTATGTTTTAATAATTAAAAATTAAAAATTCTTTATAAATATTTATATAAATGAATGCGTATTTTAAAGTATATTTTTAATTCTAGCTCATTTATATTCGTAAATGATCTTGTTTTAAAGTCTTTTTTTTATAACTCTTTTTAATGTATATATTAATATATTTTTTTTATTATTTAAAGCATTTTAAAAAAGAAATAAAAATCTTATAAGCTTACGACATTTAAAGAATTAATATTTAATAATATATTAACTTAATTAACGTTTAAAAACATTTAAATAAACTTAAATTAATCGTTTATAGCAGTTATAAAACGTAAATTAAAACGATTAATTTTTAAATTAATTAAATTAAATATTATATCGCAGAAAGACATTTTTATAAAGATAGCCTGAATGAATAAGAACAATAGAGAGGTTTGTTTATTTACAAAAAATAAAATTTTTGACCGAGCCTTATCACATCTGATTAGGGTTAACCTTAAAAATTAACCGAAGGCAAACAGCGGTCAAAGGGATAGAGACCGGCCTTTGGATGGTAGTGCTAGGTTCCCATTCGCCCACGATGCTAGAATAGCAAAAGCTGCCTCAATCAAGTCTACAACTGTAGATATGACTAATTCGTATCAAGGTGTTGGATTATTTGCCGGATGTGCAATTAGGTGGGGTCGTGCATGGACTAGAGAATCCTCTTACTGTATTGGAGCAGTGGAGACTTGATCAATGGAATCAATCTCCTGAGAATCAAACACCTATACATATCAAACCTATTTTGTCGTTTTTGCTCTTAGTTCTTAGAGAGAGTGACCGTGTAACAGGCATGGAGCAGCAGGCTCTGAAACAAGTCTTTCAATATGATCTTCTTCAAGAGGATGCCAACTTCAGGCTCTGCACTATTCATCCGGTGAAAGACTCTGTAAGCCCATACTGTTCTCCATTTCTTTATAGATTGTTCAACCTTTTCAGGAGCCTATAGTGTGCACCTTATCTTGCAGCAACTATCGTAATACTTCCCCTTATCGATGTGTATCGTATGTATGGGGTACCACACGCTCTGACCATAGTATTTTTGTTAACAATGTGCGATTCATCGTTACTGCCAATCTCTATGCTCTATTACGACAACTTCGCCAAAGCTGCGATTCATGGAGGGTATATTGGGTTGATCAGATCTGTATCAATCAGGGTGATGCGGGAGAGCGCTCGCAGCAGGTGCAGCGGATGAGGGATATCTATTCTTGTGCTGAGAGCGTTAAAATATGGCTTGGAGAGCCTCAAGATGACAGTGATAAGGTGATGGAATTCGTGCCACAGCTGCTCCATTCACTGAAGGGCTTGGAAGCGGGCCAGACCAAAAGCATATTCGAATTCAAGGCTTTAGGGATCCCCGACATCTCCGATTTGGCCTGGAAGAGGTTGGCGTTGTTTCTTGAACGACCGTGGTTCAAGAGGTTTTGGACCGTAGGTATAAGACTTCCATTTGTTCGAGCAGTTGCACAACTACACGCTGACATTTGGTTTGAATATAGATCCAAGAAGTCGCAGTGGCTCACAATGTGACCCTATTATGCGGATCCAGGTCACTTCCGTGGGCCACACTACAAAGTACGGCGGAGGCAATCAGTCTTCAGCCTGTCATCTTATCGGCCCTAGATGGGCAGCGAGTACCTTCTCCTCAGGGGAAGAGGATTGATGGATACTACCGAACTCTAGCGATCCGCGATTTACGGACATCCAAGCCATGGGATATGGCAATGGAGCACGCCCACCAAGATCCTACAAGACGATTTCTCTCCGAATCTTTGGCGATGTTGCAGAAATTTCGTTGCTCCCAATCCACTGACCCGCGAGATAGTGTGTTTTCCTTGATTGGTGTTATGCCAAGATCTTTTCAAGCCATCATTAGAGCTCCTGACTATTCCATATCTGCTCGGAGTATGTACATGGATATTGCAACCCTGCTGATAAATCATCACCAATCTTTTGACATACTTTTTTCGGCAGGTATGTTGAACCAAGCAGTCGTTTTGCCTTCGTGGTGCCCAGACTGGTCTACGTTGCCTCCTCAGACGTCTATCGGATGCCTAATGAAGGAAGGGATCAGCCTGCAGAAAACTCAAAAGAGTACCAAGTACGGAACAAGGTCTGCACTAATAATTGGCAAGGAAAACCCCGGATCTGCTACGAGACACGGTTTCTACCAGGCTGGAGGAAGACTGAATCCTAAAGTAGGATGGGGGAACAAGGGGAACATTCTTATCAGTTCTGGAAAGGTAATGGGAATTATTTCAGAGATACAGGATGGATTACAGCCTGACATCACTCCCAATATGGACATTGGCGAATTTCAATACCAGAAGGTCTCTACCCGACTCTTCAGTCTTCGCGCTTGCATGACCATGGCGTCGACCTGCGCACCATATCCATCTGGGCACGATCACATTTCGGTATGTGGCCAGACTCTCATGGCCGGTCTAACGCGAGACTTGAAACGAGTGCCAGCAGACGAAGCCCGATCGGCAATGGCCTCCTGCTTAATCGTGACCGAGGTATTCAAAGACCGCTGGCTAGAGTTTAACAAGACGAAGGACTACAGCATCCTGAAGCCCGCAGCTTCGGAGCATGAGGAAGGGAGCCTGGTGTTCGCGGGCCAGTACGAGGCGTTTACACGCGGAAGAGTGTTTTTCACCACGACCAATAATTATATGGGTCTAGCACCTGTCGGTTCCATGCCCGGCGATGCAATCTGTGTTGTGCAAGGCTGTTCCATTCCGCTTGTTATGAGGCCGAAGGGAGATCACTGGATACTGATAGGAGAAAGCTATGTGCATGGGATTATGGATGGTGAAGCCATGGACATGAACTATATTGAATCGAGGAACATCGCCATCGAATGAGAAGCCAATTCACCAGTGGCACCTCCACTAGGTTTAGAATTTTAGATTGGTCTTTGATGAATGTCAAACTTCTTTTGCAAGGGCCTGCGTTACACGTACAGCTGTGAATCCCTCTGAACGCGTCATGTGGAAATGCATGCATGCGGATCGTATGGTGTAGAGAGAAATATAACCTTTGAGACATGAGTTAGAGAGGCTAGGAGATCAGATCAGTAAATCTAAGTTGTTGAAAAAACAAATATATACTGATACAACACTCAGCCATCCACTCGGTCAGAATGAGTAACAGAAAGGGTAGAATCTATCCCAAGATAGCAGCCGATGACGTCAGCAATACGTGCCGATAAAGGCTTTATAGTCCTTCTACCCAAGCGTTGCCCAGTTCGAAGTCGTCGCTATCTAGGAACTCGGTTTTCGAAGGTTCTGGTGTCATAAAATCGAGTTGACAACGTTTCAATTCACCGACTACATAAGCGACTAAGTTTTGATCGCGAGAAATCTTCGATGTGGCTGTAAGTGCTCCCATCACCGTTGACATATCATCCCCCAGACTGAGAAGATCCCGAAAACCTGCCGGCTGCTTTTGCAGAGACTTGATATCATTTTCTTTTTGGCATTCTTCATCATTGCTTATTTTACGGTCATTGTCTAGGACGTTGATTGAACGATCTGTTGTAAGTCACATGAACAGTGACAAATGAGTGCTGTTGGGCATAAAGGGTATAATAGCATTACCGGAAGAAGTAATTCATCTACACACAGACTACGCGGAAACGATA
>JAABUO010003394.1_pt1 | contig 18984 bp, 22 predicted proteins | sample 5559291 | NCBI WGS metagenome assembly JAABUO01 (sample SAMN10711878, study PRJNA513372) | rock metagenome | isolation source: Antarctica rocks | place: Antarctica: Victoria Land, Finger Mt sud | reverse complement strand
TACCCCACCCAGCTAACGCATATCCATGCACAGAGTCACAAACACGACAAACACGTGGGGAAGCAGCGCGCGCGACTACGGTAACGGGGTCAAGGACGCGACAAAGGCGTCTGGAGGCAGGAGCCAGACGGCGCAGAATCCATTAGGGACGGGAAGGAATGCGGTCAGTGGGCGGCAGACTGTGACGGGTGGGGGAGGCGGGAGGATCGGGGGGAAGGGGACGGGTGGGAACCCGTTGGGGTTGGGGAAGTGATGGGGGGTTGGAAGAAGAGGGTGGGGAATGGATGGTTATGATGGTATGAAGATATTTTGGACGATTGGTTTGTTTGTGTTTGGATATTGTTGGGGGTATAGGATAATTGATAATGAAAGATATATTATGAGGTATATTAGGTTAAGATGAAAGTGTATAGTAATGGGACTTCCTCTAATTCTATGGGCGATAGTGAAATTTGCTGGATTGAATATTTCTATATCGGTTTTGCGTTGCGCTGGGATGGACTGGTGTAGTGGTGCGTGAGACCAATAGTGCTTTTGGGTGCATCGTACTTGGGCCCAAAAGAGGCTTTAGGAATAAGATGGTATTTCGATCTGTCGGCTGTGGCTCTATATTCGCGTCTTCCTGTCCTTACTTTTGGACTTGATCTGACTGTAGGAGGACTGTAACAGGGGGCTTGAGAAGCGAGGTTACCCAAGCTTATCGTGCGGCGCGGTGCTGTTCAGGTGCGCGATTTTTATGATGTGGTTGTGACAACCTTGGCTCGCGCTTTTGCTATTTTTAGACAGGGGATTTTCGAGCCGTTGGTACCCTGGAACTGACACGTCTTTCTGAACTGTGTAAAAGATCCCTCTCACCGAAAATGACCGGTCATATGTGTAGTGAAAACTACGATGTTTCTAATACCAATGCAATAGCTTTTGATAGATTTTACGATCAGCTGTGGGTCTCTCGGACGAAATCATCAGATATCCATCTCACCGGCAGTTGTTGCATGATAATTGATGGAGACTAGAGTGCGTTACCACGTAGAGGATTTCAGGGCCGTGGGGGTTCGAATTCCAAGGGAGGTATCAACGGGCTTTGACCTTTGCCATTGAAATTTGCCTTTTCCAGGAAGGTTGTCTTCTCTGGAATCCAAAGCACGTGTTAGCAGTCAAACCAAAGATCCGACTGTAGAGAAGTTAATTCTGACCTTTAGAATCCGTAAAATCAATTATAAGGAATTCTATGCCAACCAAGTCTTTGGGAAGCAATTCCTTAATAGTGTTTCCCGAACTAATTGGAGACCTGGAGCCTTGTGGGATGGCCATTGAATTAGAGCGGCTCGATTTAATTGACCATCGCCTCTTGGCCATCTCTGGCGAAGGCATTCCATTTGCTTTCAAGGCAAGCAGGAGTTCGTGGGGAGAAGACTCGCCCTCGATCGGGCGGAAGAGCTCAACTAGAACATTGACTCAGTGTTGATCAAAAGGTGCTCTAAAATTAAAGAACTCACGATCAAATTCCATATACTGGCCCGAGTTGTTCGCGTGGAACATGATGGTCTGACCGTGCTGGTCGTTCCACAAACGAAGATATTGTCTTTCACTCTGTTTACTCGCTTTAGATTCACCAACCTTTCGATAAGCGATGTGATCTACAGGAGCGTTCAAGAGCAAACTCTTGCCGATGATATTCTCTTGGAAGGTCCAGTAATCTACGCTCATCAGTGTCCGCCGATCTAATCCAACTTCGTGATGCTCATACCTTCTTCCCGCTCGAACTCGTACATGGGATACTCGGTCTCCTCTTTGAATTGGCCGCCGGTTGTTGGAAGGATCGGTGACCCTATACTAACAGAAGTCCCCACACTACCAATCGAGCCTGTTGTGCTAGGAGTATCTTGGCTCCTCATGCTACGAATACTAGGTGTCCCGGACGATGAACCCCACCTTTGAGAGGTAAACTGATGGGGCTCCAAGAACTTGACGAGAAATCTTTTCTGGTTGCCATAGGCTCTGGGGTGCTCGGTGTGTGGAATGGATCGCGAGGATCTGGAGACTAGAAGAGCGAGACTATCAACATTGTCATTCGTGAGTTGGTTACAGGGGCCCGCCTACTTCTCTGATGAAACCTTGCATAATAGCGGGAAGGAGGAGAAGCAATGATATATCGATGATTCCCATCAGAATCCGTCATAAATTCAATCTTTTCAATTGGCAAAGGATTTGCCTTTGTCTTCTTGTAATGACTATCACATAGAGATTCAGCTCCACACCCGTCTTATTGAACTAACATACTTGATTCGAGCTTACATTGTAACACCATGAAGACCATCCATTGTCGTTTCTGGAACGGGAGAGTATAGTGATAAGCGTGAGTCCCGTCTAAGCAGTACATCCTGTGTTGGAAAGTCCTGGAAGGATTGACGGCGAATTGTTGGTGGTGATGATGATGTATCCGTAGGGCTGCTTGACAACGTCGGAGTCGGCACATGCTTCATCGTTGGAGGCGAGGAGGAATGTTTGCCAGGCGATGAGGGAAGTTTGCCAAGAGGGGAGGAGAATGTGCCGGGGGATTTAGGAATCCATTTTCCTTCACCCACCTCAAAAGCTGGAGGATGATCTAGTAGAGCAACCTTTCGGATATTCAATAGGTCTGCTGGAGTCAAAGGTTTCTGCAGGGATAGATCTTGCTCAGATAGTCCGAGAAGATCCTCGTCGACAAGGGTGGTTTGTCTTGATGTTGCTTTTAATGCTTGAAGGTTGGGACTAGGACTTTGTTGTCGAGTACGATCTTTCCTGTTATTCGTGAGCCCAGTATTTCAAATGTTAGCCTCTTGTTTTTGGAGACATACAAAGAGGCTATGCCTAGCAGCAGGTTGATGTCACTTATCTGACTGTCGATATCATGTCTTAGTTTGATCGCAGTATCTTTTTTAAAAACCCAGTTGACTTTATCAACAGCATTGTATTTGCCTGGAATCGGCTCGTGAAGCTTCTTGAATTGCTCGATGAATCTCTGACATTGGATGGCGCAATTCTGGCATCCATCCAGAGTGGTTCGAAGATGATTGGTATCGTCAGTTGAAGCTGCAGTAGGACTCGTTAGACACTTCTCGAGCTCTTCCAAAGCGACACAGTAAGTCTTGAGCTTAGATGCGAATGACCTGGCTTCATCCGAAGCACCCCGAACCTCCTGGATGTAATCGTAGAGCTTCTTTGCGATGTGAATGGGCTCGCTGACGTTCCAGCCTGGAAGAACCATCTTTATCTCGGTGTAGGCATCGGTGGCCCTTACGGCGACAGCTCTACCTCTCGAACAGAGTACTCTGTAGTTCCACGTAGAAGCTAGACGTCATAAGAACCACAAAGATCTGACTCAATGACAGCGGCCGCTACGTTCGGCGAGCGCCGAGATGAGTCGCATGCTTCAAGTGAGGCTGTAGTCTAGAGTATAATGGTGCGAAATGTCCGAGTTTAGCGTTCGAGCTGAAAGAACCCCGTATATCCGTACAGAAGCGGGGGCCATGCGTAATCATCACGTGCTTAGCCACAACGACAGTCCCACACATCGAGAACCACCCGCCAGACGATGGCGCAGCAACAATGTGGAGGTTCCAGCCATTTATCGCGGGGAACTGAACAACGTGCCCTGTACAACTCTCCCCTAAACAGTCTTCAATGCGTTCCAAACGTTTATACCGTTCAGTAGAATCGGTGGACCGACCGCGTAATTCTCCCCGAAACAGTGAGAAAATAAATTACGCTGACTGAAAGTTTAGCGTCCCAGTTTCAGGCGATGCTCACAAGGTAGTAACAAAAGCCTGAAGGCTGAAGGACTGTAGCCCACTCCAGACTTCCCCGAGACTGTTAGCGTTTATCGTGGTGCAAAATCAAAAGCCTTGAGCCTTGTCGCAGGATGGAAATTGTAAACTCTGCAGCCTTCAAACGTATCGTAACTTAACTTAACTTAAAACCAGCCCCAATCACTTACTCTTTGACACCTGGAACAGGTCATTCACAATATTCTTTGCCAAAATAAAAGAGATCATCGGATTTCAATTTGCGCTTCTGAAGCCTGTCGAAATGCGTTTCAGGTGGCCTCGTTTCTGGGTTGACAACTTCCACGGCTTCAACTACCATTTGGTGAGTAACAAATCCGCTTCAGGCTAGATCACGTGCTGATAGGGAAACAGTCTTGGCAAGAAAGACGACGTCTGATTATCGGACGAGTCGAAGATGCCGGTTTCGACTGGTGGATTGTCATTGTCGCTGGAGTAGGCTTTTTGACAGATGCCTACGATGTAAGTACTGCATTTCACCACTCATTGATGTCTTCAAACCAACAAATTCGCTCAGATATTCGCCGTTAATACCGTAATTCCTATGATCAGCACTGTCTATTGGGGAGGAAGCTTTCCTTCTCGGTACCATTTTGCTCTGAATGCCTCAACTTTACTTGGTTCCATGTTGGGCCAGATTCTCTTTGGCGTTCTGGCCGACAGGTATGGTCGTAGAAAAATGTATGGACTCGAACTTGTCGTCACCATCATCGCTTCCCTCGGTTTTGCTGCCTCAGCGAATGGTGTCTTCGGTTCCATGTCACTCATTGCCTGGTTCATCTTCTGGAGGCTGGTCATGGGAGTTGGAATTGGTGCTGACTATCCATTAAGTGCTGTTATTACTTCTGAGTACGCTCAACTTTGCCCTTGAATCTTCCAGTCTGTTCAAATTTATTCATACCGTCTTTGTTTCCAGGTTCGCGCCGACTAGGTACAGAGGTCGGATGATAGCTGCAGTCTTTTTCTGGCAACCGGTAGGACAACTATTAGCTACGCTACTAGCCCTAATCGCAACCGAGGGATTTCGGAGTCATATCCTCAGAGGTAAAGACGCAGTATCTTTTTCTATCCATGCAACGGATGCCGCTGGCGTAGACTGTGCTCAAACAGTTGACAGAGTCTGGCGTCTTGTATCGGGCCTCGGTGCAGTGCCAGCAGCTATCGCCATGGTATTTCGACTGACCATACCTGAATCTGTGAGCAAACTCCCTCTTGAACCCTTTGATCTTGCGTTTTCAATTGACTGTAAGCCCGAAGGTCTATTGGGTTTTGGATGTCAAAAACGACAGCAATCAAGCCATGCACACTCGAGATTACTGGCCCGCACGTTCCTCCGACGCCGAATCGAATGACTTTGACAGCATCCAGCTCGAAGATCATCCACCCGAAGTTGCAAGATCATCAAATGAGGAAGCAACGCAAACTCATAGCGCCATCACCATCTCAGGAAACCCCACGAACGGTACGACGCTAAGGCCGGTGGCCACCGGTTTACCTGTCGATTCCGTCAACTCAGTCAGTCAAACCCCATCTATAATCGCAAGGACCAACGACTTCGAGGATCCTCATCCACGCGAGCAGTCGTTCAGCGATTTTGTCAATTTCTTCTGGAATGAAGGAAATTGGACCGACTTGTTTGCGACATCCCTGAATTGGATGCTGTTAGACTTTACCTTCTATCTTTTAGGGGTCAACAGCTCTCGCATCGTTCCCAGTATGTTTAAGGGCTCAGACCCAATAAAACGTACGCCATTACAGTTATTGTTGGATAATGAGTGGCATACACTGGTGGCCACCTCCATCGGGGCCATACTCGGAGGCGCGCTTGCTATCAAGATCATGAATAATAACAGCCGCAGAGTCATCCAGATGTGGTCGTCCATCGTCCTAGCATTCTTGTTTGTTGTCGTTGGAGCGTTGTATATCACGGTGCTGGAAACCGCTGCCGCCAGCATCGTGGTAGTCTACGTGCTTTGCCAATTCTTCTATAATGCCGGTGAGTCCCAGATCCGTCGGAAATACCTTTGAAGCCCTCCTTGTGGAGCTTAAACTGATCCTCTTTTCCCAGGTCCTAACACGACCACATTTATCGTGAGTCCCAGAAACATATACGTACCTTCCCACCTTGATCTAACTCGGTCTCCCAGATCCCCGCGGAAGCTTTCCCCACCCGCTACCGCTGCGCCTGCCACGGCATCTCCGCCGCCGCCGGCAAACTTGGCTCCGTCCTCGGCCAAATTGTTGTCACCAAACTCATTGACGACGCAGTATCCCCTTCGGATACAGCATGCCCCTCGAACAGCACCTCTTCCATGAACACCACCTGCCCAACGAACAACACGCTTCACTCGAATGGCACGTCTCAGTTAGACACAACATCCGCCTCTCATACCGTCGGCCCCCTCCTCATCTCCTTCTTCGTCATCATGGTCGCTGGCGCAGCCATAACAAAGTATATGACGCCCGAGACGTGCGATATCAACGGTAAAAGCCGGACGCTGGAAGAATTGTCGCAAGGAAAGAAGGTGAGGGGGGAGATGGAGAGGGTGGAGAGGCAGAGGGTGAGAGAGACGGAGAGGGAGGCGAGAAAGTAGTAAGGAAGGGTTGGTTTTCCTCTCTTTGTTTTTTATAAGGGTTAGGGATGGTGTTAAGGGGCATGGATATTGAGTCGGAAGGTTGTTATGATACCCCCTCGCTTACGACAAGATTATTGTGATATGACCGAACGGCGGTGTACAAGGTTGTAGAAGGTCGTCTTGTTTATCTTCTCGCTTATTCTCTGACCCTTAGAATCTCCGAATGTTGCCCTGTGCTGTCAGACGCACGGTGGCTATTTATCAGCAGGAGCTGAACTTATCTAAGACCACAAGACCATGGCGCGAAATGGCAGGATTTTGAGGAATAAATGAAACTTGCCATCACGACTCTTTCCGCCAGTCCCTCTCTTCATACTCGTCCATAAGCTCAACATAATCGTTACCAGCACAAGCCCAGCCTTTGATACCTTCAACCATTACAAGACTTTTCATCTTCGAATCCTGCCGAGTATTGATATAATCGTCAAACCAGCCAGCAGCGCGGGGTCCTCGACCACGTGATGAACCTGGGGTTTGTTACATCAGTGTTGATTGGTAGTAGAAGGCAAGTAGTAAACATGACGTGGAAGGTATGGATGTGTTGAGGTTTAAGGAACATGATGAGATATCGGCCAACGTACCACAATACCAGATGGCTTTCTCCACGCCGGCTGCTCTGAAAAGGGAATAGAGAACTGGGATGCTGGGGTATAAGCTCTGCGCTGGTAGGTTTATGGAACCGCGGATGCTTCCTCCCTGATCGCTTTCATTTAGCCATTTCCCCCCTTCTATGATTAGAAACCTCTGCTTGAGTAATGTGAAGCCAGACTACCTCGTGATCCGTCCTGCGCAGGTCTATAAGCACAAAATCCTTTTGGGGTTTTTCTGCCGCACGTAGCAGGCCTAAGATATCTTGGCGGGTAATGGTTTCTGGGCTCTCATTCTTTGGCGTAGGATATGCGGCGTGCCATGGGGAGTCGGTGGCTGCATGCTGGGGATTTGGTTCATTTGATGCTGCCATACTATTCGAGAGATGGGGAGCTGAGTATGAATGGTGACTAGGGAAGAAAGTGGAAATGTTGTGTGCTCTGGAAGTAAGTGCTCTAGCGAGCTGCGTCGCAATTGGTGGGGGATTTGATGCAAGAGCTTCGGAACCCGGTCAACGGTAGGATGACAGAAGGTCGTTAAAATGCCAAGATATGAGTAGATGTTCTTATGAATTGAGAGTCAGGACACGAAGTTGTCACTGCTGATTTCTCATTGGCCGCGAACTTCTTGACACGAATGTTATCCCTGTCGTATCGCTTGAGCTACAGCAGTATCCATGGGTCAACTTCCGTTAGGAGACACATAGGCCTCTGACTTCATGTCTTACAGTTTGTTGTTCGATGATGCTCATAGCTTATTTCAGCTTCTGTTGAGTATCAGCTACCTGTCTTCTACAAAGCATCTAACCATCTCCGTGCTATATCATGCTTCCACTAATTATGCCACGAAGACGGAATACCGCAGTGAACTCCTATCTTGTAATATCATTGCTGGGCGCTTCGTCTCTGAACCCTCCACAGCTCGTATAGACAAGCACTAGCCACAATGTAGGATAACCCAGAGAATATTTGCGGGTACAAGTAAGCTCTGGAGGAGTTGGGACGGCGGAGCTGTAATGCTATGACTTCCGAGACTGATGAGGAGCGTAAGGATTTTTTTTCTTAGGTGAGATGCGAATTGAAAGGGGTTCTTCACGTACAAGTGGTTGGTAGTATGATTGTGGTCCACGACAAAGACAGGAGCGATTGCAACTGCTTAAGGCCCGCAACTTCCACGCATAGCGGACTGATCGTCTACAAAAAGCAAGAGCGCTGTCAGCCTATGGTGCATATTTAGGGAGGGAACCACTAACCATCCAAAATGTACCTAATATAGCGCCACTGAGAAGTGCAAACAAAACAGTGACCCCAAAAGAGGTTGCTGGAAGCCAAACAGCAAAGCAAAGTACCCCACAAAAGAAGGTAAACAGCCCGGCTACTTCAATCCTGCCGTAGCGATCACTCAGAAGTCCAACGAAAGGCCTACCAATCGCAGTCCCCAAATTTAGAAAGGCTACAATATCTATAGCTTGAGATTGGGAGAGATCTATCGAGATTGTAAAGTCGGCAAGTGAGTACAGGAGCGTGATATATCCCAACATGCTGATGAATGCCCACCCCAGCAATAATTGCACTTTGTATTGTCGTAATAGGGTTGTGTCAAACCCAAGCTGAAGCGGTCGTATGATGTGATTTCGATCTCGGAGCAGCAGTGCGGCGATCAAATTAATGACAAAGGTAATAATTCCGGTTATGCGAAGAGACCAGCCGAGGCCGATGTGCCTGATCATGGCACCAGTCGCAAACGAAAAGATAACGCCACCAATGCCTGATCCTGCAGAACTGACGCCATTTGCAAGGCTACGTTTTTGGGAGAACCATTGGGAAAGGATGGAAATGCTTGGAATAAAGATAAAGCCTACCCCGAGACCGATAAGTATGCCTTGAGATAGATACAAATGCCAAATGCGCCTTGCAAAGGAGGCTGAGATGAAGCCTCCTGCCTGCAACATGACTCCTGAAATCATGGGTAGTCGCTTTCCGAATTTCCGAGTACACATCGTAACGAACGGGGCCACTAACATGGCTATAGAAAAATTGAAACCGCCTATGAAGGCATAATCAAATGAGGTTGCCTCTGGAAAGATGTTATTGTGCAAGTAGTGAGATAGGTAGACTCCGTAAGACTGTACGAAAGTATGAATTAGCACATAGGGCACGTCAACCTCTCTTTTGGCCTGGAGGTGTCTCTCTTCTGACGTCTTCGATCCTTCCGTGTGTAGTCAAACGCTGTTTCCCTCGCCTTATCATCCACACTGCAGCCTGTCCATGATGATAAGTACTCTTAGAAAGCCCATGCCAGTGCCATGTCCCCCATGCTAGCCTTCCTGCATATCGAGCTACACAAGCAGCGAGGTATGATGAGATGTCTGGGCATATCAACTTACAGCAATCACACCCCAAGTAAAGCAGTTGATTGTAAATAAAGCTCCCAAGCAGACCCATCCATACCCACCATCAGGAGGCACTTCGGTCTCTATTGCAATGGGACTGCTCTCGGTGCCCACATAGGACAATTGATGGGATGGTGCCACAACATCTCGAGTGTGTCGTTCACCGCCATTGAGATCCCGCCAAGTTGGCCAAGAAGGAAATATGTTTTTGTATAACATGCTCGCAGATGAATGGAATTAGTTGGCCGTCAGTGCAAAATACGTTCTTGCCAAATTGAGGAACATCCACTCCGAGGAGGTGGAGGGGACGATTACAGATTAGATGGTTACCATTCAATCAGAGATACTCTTTGTCCCTCTCTATCAGTCCAGTATCGTGCATGTTGGAAATGTGGGAAGCTTCTATGCTCCGTATGGAAGAATAGCACAAAATGTCCAACCTAATTTGGCTGGCGCGCTTTCTTGTCTCCGCACCGCTTATGCGGCCTCATCCGGGTCTGTGCAGGCTTGCAGCGGAAGGTTACACAGGTGTTTCGAGTGCAGTCCAGTGGTTTGTACCTTGCCCAAATGCTATAGCTTTTGTCTCGAGGATAGGAAGGATTCGGTGTTTTAACGTTGGATTTGGTGGCATTGACTCCGACTCGCTCGGACCAATCAGAATTAGGCAGTGACACCTCGCACCGTTTGCCTCCGAAATTATTGAATATCAGATCTCGATATCGCTAATCTCAGGCCTTGAGTACAGGAGTAGTTACATCAGGCATTCAGTTTAGTCTATCGGTCTCTATTGTCGTTGTTCGCATGTATTTCCTTGACAGATGAGCAATTCCTAGATGCAGCTCGTTCGGCGGCAACGGTTCTGTCATTACCGGTCTCTACATTCTACTCCTATTTCTTCAGTTCTAACACGTTACTTTCATAATTCCATACCTCTTGTCATGGCTTCGAGTACTTCTCAAGGCGATCTCAACAACACAGCTGCTGCTCGCCCAACCGTGGCGATTGTCCCTGACCTCATAAATATAAGCCATACCCTCGCAATTGGAGCCTCAGAAGATGATCCGCGGGTTAGAAAAGCATACCGCCCCTTTCTGCTAGCTGATCAGATTACAAAGAGCGACTGGATAGGGAAGCTGGAACTCAGCACTGCAATGAAGATGATGGAGCAGGAATTGAAAAGAAGTAATGATGATAGGTTAAAAGTGTTGATGCTCTTCGGGAGTATGAGACGGAGGTAAGATTCTCCTTTTTTCTTAGGTCTCTCCCTACCTACCTTCTATGACTGATCATAGCGTTTATCAGGTCATACTCACGCCTCCTCGCTTTGGAAGCCGCCCGAATTCTCTTTAGACTTGGCTGTGACGTTCGGGTGTACGATCCTACAGGTCTACCGGTCAAGGACGACGAGCAGCATTCGCACGAGAAGGTGCAAGAACTACGACAGCTAAGTAGATGGAGCGACGGACATGTGTGGATCTCTCCCGAGCAACATGGCAACGTGGTAAGCCACCGTGTTTGTTGATGATTCCCAGACCGTCGATCGTCAAGGTGACCACAGTCGCTAATACCCAATCCGACAGACAGCTGTCTTCAAGAACCAAATCGACTGGATTCCTCTTTCGACTGGCTCGGTTCGACCCACGCAAGGCCGGACTCTAGCTATTGCTCAAGTGTCAGGAGGTTCGCAGTCCTTCAATACTGTCAACACCTTGCGAATTCTTGGCCGGTGGATGCGCATGTTCACCATACCCAACCAGAGCTCAATACCGAAAGCATACACGCAGTTTACCGATGATCTTACCGGCGAAAGCGAGCATATCGATCCTGAAGGTGGCAGCAGACTCATGCCGAGTGGGAACCGAGACCGTCTTGTAGATTGCATGGAAGAGTTCGTAAAGTATACGATCGTAATGAGGCCACACTTCGATCTCTTTGGTGATCGGTATAGCGAGAGAATAGAGAACATGGCGAAACAACAGGGACACAAGCGGCAAGATTTACACTCTTCTGCGGCAGCTGAGCTTGCTTCAAAGAAGACCAAAGATCAGATTGGCGGAGTGAACGTTAGCAGTATCTGAGAATCAGCTGTAAATTTTGTTCTCCGCCTACCCTGCGAGGGTCAAATGTTACAGCTGAGACCGCCCAAAGCCAGAACAAACTGTTTGAAGGAATCCCCGTTAGTATGGACTACCTCTCAAATTAGGCTTGTACAACATCAAGTAGATTAGATGGGTTCACAAAAATCGGACGATATTCATAACGCAAAGCTCTTGATCCTTTGTGTTGTGTTTGCCTAAGCATTCAAGTTCCTCCACGAGGCCACCTTTGCTCCTTCTAAACGCTCTATTGGGTTCGAGTAATGTTTTGCAGATCCCATGTTCATGAGGATTTGGGTTTTTGTGTTTGCAAGCCTTTCTAACTCCTAAGTCAGGGTCCTAGCCATAGTTAAACGAGCTCATTCGGTGGAATTGCTTTGCCAATCTTCGTTACTAGCTGTCAAGTTTATCTAAGAGTACGAGCTGTTGCCGTCTTCTTCACAGTATCGAGTTTGAGAACGCTCTATAGGCGACTCGCAGCAAGGCCTTGCAGCACGCTCAGTGGACGTCTACATCTCCAGACATAGTCCTGTTGAATAAAAATTCTTAGGCAGTACGAAGAGAGGAAGTTGAGGAATTAATATTCTTGGCTTGAGCAAAATAAAGTCGTCAAGAAGACAAATTCTGTACGGGTGAGCGCCGCCTTACCGTCGTTCAACTAGAAATGACCACGGATTATTATGGGTGTTGCGCCCCACTTTTCCCCGGAATATATCTAGGTGAGTCGCTGCTGGATTCCTTGCTCATTAGAAAACTCGTAAGTTACCAACGTACGAGTTGGATATGTCGTTATTTCATATCTGTTAGATCAATAATATTAATGAGGCAGGAGGGCAACATACGGCAGAAGCCGTGTCAGGTGATTTCTACAATGGGTTTAGCTCCTTTACCTCAATCTCTGCTCAGGCATTACTACTACGCACACAATCTTCAAACATCCCACCATTGAGAGATGCATGCGTGAATCTTCTAGGGTAGCTTCAAGTGCTTATTCACCTACTGAGATACTGAGACAGCTGCAACGACAGCCCTCTCAATCTTTATCTTGTGCACTCTCAAGCGCCCGGAATGGTTTCTTACCTTTACATTCCTTTCCTCCCCAATTGCAAACCTTTACGTAGCTATTAACTCCTCTGTTTCTTCTCCACGAGTATTCGCACTTCTCTTACATTGCCGACCTTAGACCAAAGATTCTTAGCTACGACGACGATCTATTTGTGCTTCTGGCTTTTTTCACTTTGCCGGTATATCAAACTTCCGAATTTTGCCTCTTCTTACGCCCACTCGCCCACCCTTGAATTGTCTCTTTCACTCTCTGTGTTTTATATTTCATTGGAGCAGGTGAGCTTTCGATTAGAGGCACCTGCCCCTGAATTTCGGAGAATCATCCATGCTGGATATCTTACATGTCGTACATATCGCTATGCAAGGAATTTCGACCTATTGGTGGATTACTTCCACCAATTGTGCAGCAGGTTACATTGCTTGAGTCACATTGGACGTTCAAGAGCGGAATGACAGTTGGCTATCGCAACTTAGCTCAAGGGAGACTGAGACGTCTCTGCACAAAAACCGGGCGTACTTCAGAAATGAGCGTTACCACACATGGTACCGAGATTCAACAACCGTACGGACTCACATCAAAAGACGCGTAACTACACCCCCACCAGATGCAACACAGCTGGGGCCAATCTCACTGTTGCGCGTCAAGATGATGCGTACAAACCAGATTCATGATTGTTCGCAAGGATTGTTCGCAAGGATTGTTCGCAAGGATTATTTTCCAGGCCACGGACGCCAAAACTCAGTGTGGATGCGGCTGAGCTGGCTTAGCCAACGTCATCTCGCCGTTGGCTCTTACTCACTATTGCCGAAGAGAAACTTTTTTCGTTTACTTAGCTTCTTCAGAAATTCCCCTACTCTTTTCACGTTAAATCTATTTCGTTCGAGTCTTGCTTTGCACCGAAGCTGCCCGCAACATTTTTTTTGAGATGCCATGGCCATTTTACCCCGGACCGAGATGGAGAGATCGATCTAACGCATACCCTCATCGCAAAGTAAGATTCCCTCGTTAGGTATTCTTTAATATCGAAAATGCTAATTTGCCTCATTCAAGATCCACTCGAGCGAAGTAGATCCAACTTAATAGCATTGAACGAGGCTCCACTTCAAAATTTGGCCATCTTTACAGCCGGTACTGGACTTTTGTAGATGGTTATCGATGTCCAACTTCCTGTGGGCATTGCTGCCTCTAAAAGGCGCTCATTCATTACACTAGCTCTTTGCGAACATTTTCACCCTGCCAATTCTAGACTATATCTACTGGAACAACGAAGATAGCTCGAATCATGAGACTGGAATCAACTGTGCGACCTTGGCCGGCGCCATTCTGGGACAGCTCATTCTCGGATTCCTAGCAGACAAGCTTGGGCGGTGCAAAGTATACGGGTGGGAGCTCTCAATTGTTATTGTGGCTTCCGTCGGGGTTGCAATGTCATCTACGGGCGTGAATTCTATGCAAATCACTGCATGGCTTGTTTTCTTCAGGTTCCTGGCCGGGATTGGAGTGGGCGCCGGGTATCCCATAACGGCGGTCGTTACAAGCGAGTGAGTATATCACACCTCGTCCCCTGACCCCTAGTACCGAATAAGCTGCAATTGACAAGAGATGTTGTCTAGATAGGCACCCACTCCTCACAGAGCGCGAATGCTAGCCGTCGTGTTAAGTATGCAGTCGTTTGGTCAGTTATTCGCCGCTCTTGTGGCGTTCCTAGCTTTACGTGGCGGGCTCGCCCTCGATTCGACGTGGCGCTCGGTGTACGAATTAGGAGCAGTTCCCGCTGCAGTCGCTCTTGTCTATCGCTCGATCATCCCCGAATCACCTCGCTATAGGTTTAATGTCGCTCAGAATCCCAATTTAGCAGATTTTGATAGCACTTACGCGTTACTCGGCCGAGCTCAAGCTGAAGAACAACGCAATTTACAAGTGCTACTAAGTGGAGAGCGTGGTTTTGAACAACGTCATTCGCAAGCGCGAGCTCGAGAACATCCCTAACCGCCATATTTAGACCAACTCTCTCCGCCATCGAAGTCGTCACTTTCCGAAACTGTTGGTGAATGCTCAAGGCAATTCGCTCATGTGCGGGCATGATTTGTAATGCCTGCCTAGTTTTCCGTTTGTATCAGTTCCAGAGTTCGGCAATTGGCGGACTCCAGAATGGAGTCTTTGCCCTTTTCGTACCCAACTTTAGAGAAACAGGCGATCTCGAGCTGTATGATAGGTCAGCTACTCCGATGTTGATCAGATATCGGGAAAGACAATGGTCACCAACTCTGCGAGACGCTCTGCCAGATAGTGGATGTAGCCTCGCCAATTCCGCTGCGATGCTTTTAGGATAAATTATGCAAAGCCATGGGATACGATTGAAGTGCAAGAACCGAAGTATTGCCAGCTTCTCCTTTGGCCATGGAAGTCTCAAGATCTCCACGAATCTCATTTGGGAGTTGCACGGATATCCAGGTGGAGACACCATTATCGAGTTGAAGCTTTTGGTACACGGCTGTCTGTCTGACGGACCAAGGATCCTTAACATTAGATCGACCGTGTTTCTCCACATGATACAAATTGGAGCCGATTTCTCTGTAGTATTAGAGTCTGTCTCTTCATTGATAGCTTTTACTGGCCGCAGTTCGAAGGCTCATTCATCTCCTCTAGGTAAGTGAAGTGGCGAAAGTAGGCTGGTGATTGCTCGTCGATCTCCGAAGTCTCAAAGCCGAATCCTGAAAGTATATCTACAAAGGGTGGAAAGACTTTCAGATAGCAGCACAATAGGTAAAACATGTCTTGCGAGACTATTAAAAGACTTCATGAGCTTGCTTGCGGGATGAAACTAGATTTCAATCTTAGAACGTATTTGAAGGTATAGTATACGATTTAAGGGGCGCACAAACAGCCATTTCTGGCGCCTGGATGCCGCGCCCAAAAGAAGTAAGAATGTCGGTATTCAAAGATACTAGAATTGTCGTTCACCTTCTGCAGGTCTTGTAAACTGGATGTCGTGGTCACCGTAATCGGATGCACAGACTGTTCTTAACGTTGGCCGGGCATGAGATTCTTGTCTCTACTGTCTTGCGTTGACGCAACATCGTCCATGTAGTCTAGTTGGACCTCCGTTCCATCCTTGACGAATTGAGAGTTCAACTTTGCCAGTAGAATTTGCGCATGATAAGCATCGCCGTTGAGGCGTTCCTACATACGCCAAGACCTATTGGCGCACAAATTCCAGTCAGCCATACTGGTTGCTATTCACGCACCATGGAAAACCCTCAGCAGATTCTTACACCCGGCGTGAGTACACGCTTTTTGGATTGGCTGCGGACCATCCGCAAGACATGACTCCAGGTCCACCGGTGCGCTGGGAAGAGGTAATCTTTGGATTTCAGCTAGGTATGTGGCATGGCTGCGAGTGCGTGATCTGTCTTTGCTACCTGATAGGGTGGGCAGAGCACTCTCCTGAAAGGACCACAACATGCATGAGATCAGAGACAACGCGTTCGTTCGTTAATAGGTAATGTCGCCACCACACCCCGAGCAAGGCTGATGCGTAAGGCATGCACAGAGATAACGTGCCCAATCAACCCCCCTAAGGAGGCCCCGCACAGCTTTTTCTCGAGTATTTGCCTAGACTAGGCTATCGCGATTCGGTGTGTTTGTGTCAGCAATTCTTGAATCACTACGTTGTTCTATATCGCCCACTCGGCATCACCAGAGCTTTGTACCTACAGGACTAGATCATAACAGCTGTGCGATATACCATTCGAGGTCGCTACATCGATCTCAAGAAATTGAAATCGCTTCTGCAGAGCCTCTTTGGGGATAATTGGGGATACGACGTAAGCGAAAGGAAGCAAGAATTTACTTTGTGGAAGCATACTCATAGTGCTTACAGCAATAGGATAATAATATCACCCTCTCAGCTCCCAGGAGGTTGACTTCGGTAAGGTAAATCTAAGTACGCTCTACAGTTCCTAAGCTCACGAAAGAATGGCAGCACGAAATCAGTCCGGTTTCCTTCAAGCCTTAGCCAAGACGCATTGACAGCTACAAAATTTTGAACTATTGCCAGTGCTTCTGCGTAAAGCTTTTGCAGATTCAGCCCCCTTTCTGAACAGCTGGAAGCTCATAATTCTATGACGCTCACATTCTCGCCAAGGCTGCCAATAATTGTGACACTGAGCCCTCGCAGCAAGCGTGGTTGGGTACTATCACCTGCACTTTAGGGTTGACAAGATAAAGTATTGTCGGGATCCGATAGTCTCTAAGACCTACCATGTCATCTATACTTCATACTTCCACGATCTAGCCTCGTTTCTCCTCATCGTCTTGGCTACCTCTTTCAAGCATGGCGTCTAAGCTGAACGAACTACGTAACATCGAACATTTGCGTCAAGAAACTGCAGATGGAAGGTTATACGTCGACCCAGAATCTCTCAAGGCCCTCTATACACAAGCAGTGGTCTCAAACGCTGTAAAAGAGTGCCGATTTCCACCACACAATCGCACCGAAATTGAGGAGGAAACATACGCCAATGGAATTGTGGTATTCTCTATACTTGTGTAGGTCCCACAAGAAGGCTTCATAGTCAAACTCCTCGAACATGATATGGACCACAAACTTGATCATCGATTACCGAGGACCAAAGACGAGCTCGAGGAAATTGCTCCTGGAGAGATGAAGAGATTCTCTGAAATGCAATGGGAGTTCACACCAATAATTTTAGAGTCAGGTACATACAAACAAATTGGAGACAAATATATTCTACCGTTCAAGGCGAATACACGCCATGGAGATCGTGATAGGGCTTCTATCAAATAGAATATCGCACTGGGCGTCCCTTTTCAATGGCAATTGGCAAGGAATACACAGTAAGAATATGTCAGCACCGGCCTCTTATGGAAAGTAATGTGAATCAAGGGATGCATTCCCTTAAAACAGCTCTTCCACAATTCTGGAACGGGTATCTCTCTACGGCGTACTACAGAATATGCGAAACCCAAAAACTACCATACAGTCTAGTCATTACTGCCACTTGTTGTGGATACCCAACCTGACAACCACCGAGACGTTTGCTGATAATTACCCCAAACAGATAGGACCCAAGTATCCTGGCTATCCGAAAACAGCTTCATGTCAATAACAAGCGTGAAAGCTTTGGCAGAGAACGAGATTTTCTCAAGCATCTTCACCCATTAAATCATCCCCACATTATGGATTTACTTTACTCGTATACATATAGGCAAGAACACAATCTCATTTTTGAGGTTCAAGATTTGGACCTCAGTGCGTTCTGAATCCAACGCGACATTTTACACCGCCTTTTATCGCTTAGCTTCAGCGCTGAAACATATACACAACTTTAGTCTTAAGGAGGAGAAAGAACTTGCTTTTTGTTAAAAGTGTACGGGTCAGCCATATGCTTAGTCAGGAAATAGTCACGTGCTTAAGTCACGTGACCTAAGCTGGTCCCAACCACCTACCACTTGTATATAGGTAGGGCGTTGGCCCCGTAGCTAGACAAGTAACCAAATTACCAATTCATATTTTAACACTTTTAACATTGAATATCATCACGATATCACTTCTTAAAACATCTTAATTTTACATGATACTGTTTTGTTAATCGATTTCGATCTCGTTAAAAATGAAAGATGAAAATGATAATTTTATAATAATCTTTAAGGCTGATAGTGATGATTACATCACGTCTGAGTGTGTAAATGAGATTAACGATCGATCGTACATGAAAAGAACAGTTAACATATAATCTCTCAATGAAATAATGATAAATATTACGTCTTATATGAAATAAGAATCTAGAGGTTTAATAGAGGCTCGAAGCAGGCGGAAAGAATCTGAATCCGATTCTCGAGAGACAAATACTAATTCTTCGCTAGTGGCTGTCTCATGGACAGGGTAAGTTCATGGATCAATGGGCTGAAGTATCACCCTAGCGACAGGACTCTACGGACGTTCTTGATACTTAGCAGGCACATGGTCAAAGTGCAGCTGGGCGAGTGTCTGGATGCTTCAGAGGTCCGTCAAAACGCATCTTATATTGCGATGAAATCTCTTTCCAGAGCTGCCTTGAAGGGCACTACCGAGTGCTATAAGTCCTCGCCAGAGAAAGGCCCCGACAAACTCTGGATAGAAATCTGGAGACATCTGGAGACTCACCGCATGGGGCGAAGTGATGGATATTAATGGCGCAAAGCTGATGACGGACAAATTCATTAGGGCTATGAATCGTGCGAATAATCCGGAAGACAAGCTACACAAGACCTTTCTGAAGATGGTGACATTACTTGGTACCGAGCCATTCTTCGAGGATGAAAGTTCAAGCCGGCGATCAGCTAGATTGCTATCCCAGGAGGACTTATATAATGCTGA
>JAABUO010003392.1_pt1 | contig 18990 bp, 18 predicted proteins | sample 5559291 | NCBI WGS metagenome assembly JAABUO01 (sample SAMN10711878, study PRJNA513372) | rock metagenome | isolation source: Antarctica rocks | place: Antarctica: Victoria Land, Finger Mt sud | reverse complement strand
AGCGCGACATCGTCGTCCAGACAGCCACCGTGCAGACACTGATGACACCCGGATAAGCACACGTCGTTACGAGACCCGCGCGGCAACCCCTTTGACACTCACCGGGCTGGCGGGGGCATTCCGGCAGGGTCATGGTGGGTGGATGGATATGACAGCAGGCGCCGCGAGTGAACGGCGGTGGATCATCCTGTCGGAGGACGGGCGCTACGCAACCATTGGTCGTGCGACGGACCCATCGCCCGACGATATCTCGCGCATCGAAGGCGCCATGCAGGCTCAAGGTCTGGCGGGATGGCTGGCCGTCATGGAAGGCGATCCTCATACGGGTCCGATGCCGCGGCTGATGGAGGTGCGGCCTATGCTGGCGCCGGTTACTTTGTTCACAGACGCGCAAGCTGCAGTCCTGTCCGCCATCGTCGACACGAGAAACCGCAGGTGATACCCAGTTTTGCATCTTCTGCATGAATACGACGGCTAGATGCCATTTCAAGTTACAAGAATATCCATAATGACAAAAGGTTTTTTAATCGGATACTTAGCCAGCCAGAGCGCGCCATGGGTCAGGCCGCGAGCTGGGACGCGCACGAGGCGGCCGTGGCCATGCTCGCAGCCGTTCTAGACCAGGACCGGCCAAAGCCCGACGCCGCGCTTCCATCTTCGGCATGGGTCGGCACCTACACCGAGCCGGAAACCGGACTGGCCGTTCGCATCGACCCGGCCGTTGCCGGACAGGTGCGCCTACGCTTCGGCCATGCCGCAGAACAGCTCGACCTGCAGGCGGACGGCACGGCGGGCAGCACCGGAACGCGGCTGCGCCCGGGTAAGGATGGCCCCTGGATGGACCGTCCCGGCGACAATCAGAGGTCGCGGCTCCTGCCGTGCAAAGGCACCCCAGCCCACGACATCACAGGTTGTTACCGCTGCGAGGAGCTGGGCGCCGACCTGACGGTGTTTAACGCCGGACGGGTGCTCTACGGCACCTTTCCGGCTTCCTGGGCCAAGGACGCATGGAGATGCTGGAGCCGGTCGGGCCGGATGTCTGGCTTCTGCCCTGCCCGCGCGCGCTAGACCACACGCCCCCGGGCGACTGGACGCTGGCATGACATCGAGAGAGTGGTGATGGGGACGGAGTGACCCGCCGCCACGATTGCGGCACATGGAAGTCCGTCGGAGGTCGCAGCACTCTGGTGCTGCGCTCCTGGTGACCTGCCCTGTCCCAGCGAACCGGTGACAAATGCCCCTTGCAGATACCCGTCGGGCTTCGGCCAACGACGCCGCGACCGCCAGCGATCCCGAGGACGTCACTCGGACGCTGCTTTACTGGATGGACGTCGAGGCCCTGACGCCGCCTGACGCGGAGGAGGATCGTGACACGAACGCGAGGGGCATGTTCGAAGCCCGCCACGTTCCGGATCGTGACTTCCCATGGCGCGACCGAACGTTCGGCCACCCTGACCGACGCTACAAGCACTTCGTCCGTTTCGGCATCTTCGGCCGGGAGCGATACCAAGCAGACATCATTCGCGCGCTATCGACGACCGCAGAGCAGGACCACGACACCAGAAAGGCGTCAAAGGCCGTCCGATTCGGCTTTGCTGGAGTGTTCGAGGTCGACGCCAATGGCATGGCGGTGCTGAACGGTCTTCTCATGCCCGCTTTCGGTCTGGCGTTTGAAAGCCTGAGATTGGGTAACGCCGCGGATCTTGACGACGACCTCGACGCTTTTCGCCGCCGCATGAAGGCCAGGTTCAACGACCTTGCAGACACCTATGCGGGCAAGTCACGCCAAGTCGACGAAGCTTTTGTGGACGCCATGCGCGAGGCGGCCTCGGGCACCCTGACTTGGCTCCGCGACCTGCCACGTAGCCTTCCGCTGGCCGTGGTCCGTTCGGCCGTGTCGAGCGTCTTCGTCGAGGTCGTATCCAAGAAGGAGAAGGATGCCGCCGGAAAGCCTTTGAAAATCCGCAGGGAACGGCAACGCAAGGCGGAGCTTCCACCCGTGGATAGCTTCTACTTCGATGATATCAGGCTCGTAATGCGCGCGGCCCGTAACGGTAACGGCGGCTTGGCAGTTCCCTTCCTGAGAGGCACCAGCGAACGCATCGATTGCACGGACCGCGCCTTTGTCGCCAGGGCTTGCACCGCGTCGTCTCACTCCCGGGCCCGGTGGCCATCCAAGCACGATATGTCGCTGATGCAGCAGGTCGCGGTCGACCTCGCGACAGCCACCCTCGCGGATGGCGGCCTGTTCTCCGTCAATGGGCCACCGGGAACCGGCAAGACGACGCTGCTGATGGACATCGTCGCTGATGTCATCCTCCGGCGCGCGGAGACGCTGTGCACCTTCCCGAACCCTGCCGCCGCGTTCGAGCGGAACTCCTTGTCAGAAGGTGTTCACGCCCTCGATCCGAAGTTGCTCGACTCCCTCATCGTAGTGGCCAGCAGCAACAATGAGGCAGTCAAGAACATCACGCAGGATCTGCCCAGCATCAAGAAAATCGACCTCCGCTACCTCGACGGCTTCCGTTTCCTGGCTCCGGCCGCCGAAGCGTTGCTGGCCGCTTCGCCTGACGAGGATGTATCGCAAGAGGATGGCGATCAGAGCTCCGGCGGGGATGTCGTCGCAGCAGAGCTTCCCTTGCAGGCTTGGGGGCTGATGTCCGCGACCCTGGGAAACAAGGAAAACCGGGGGAAATTCACATCCACCCTTCAGCGCCGTGAACCTGACGGACCGCAGGAGGGCCAACCTTCGGAATGCAACCTGTTCCGCCTTCTCGACGAAGCGCGAACCACCTTCGACTGGGAGACGGAGAGGGCAGCGTTCGAGCGGGCGACGCTTGAGGTCGGGATGCTGCGCGCGGAGATTTCCGCTGCGGAACCCGATGCTGAACTGGCAGCAATGCGAGAGCGGATCGCGACGCTGCAGGACGTGTTGGAACGCCAGGCCGTCGAGCTCCAAGCGACAGGACGCGCCTTGAGCGCCTGCGAAGCCGACCGTTTGCAGGCGTCCGAAGCATTCATCAGGGCCGAGAGAGGCGTTGATCTCGTCACGAGGACCAAGCCGTCCGGCCTGCTCGCCGTGTTCAGGCGAGGTGCCATGGCGACATGGAGAACAGAGGTGTCGGACGCGGTGGCACGACGGGCCGATGCGGATCGAGGGCTAGGGGCTGCGCAATCCGCGCACCGCTTGGCCAGCCGGGTCCATGGCAAGCTTTCTGCCTCCATGGAAGCTACGGAGTTCGGCCTCCGAAAGGCAAAGGAGGCAGTGGCACTCGGTGAAGCGACCAGTGTCGCGTTGGCATCGCGGCATCCCGGACTGGTGACAGTCGCTGACGTCACGAACGAGACCGACGCCGGACGGCGCGAGCAGATGCTTCCTGGCAGTAGCATGACCCTGAAGGATGCCCGGGCTCGGCTGTTCGTGGCGGCAATGAGGGTGCATCTCGCCTTCGTGTGCGCGGCCGGACCTGACTTGTTCGATCAGAATCTCGAAACGGCGCTGGACATGCTGCGCGGCCGAAGCAAGAACCAGACTCTCGCGCTCAAGGCCGCTCCCCACCTCTGGGCTACGCTGGCCCTGGTGACGCCGGTGGTCTCCACCACCTTCGCGTCCCTTTCGCGGTGCTTCGCACCTATGGGAGCGGGCAGCATACCCTGGCTGCTGGTGGACGAGGCTGGGCAGGCGGTTCCGCACCAGGCGCTTGGCGGTGTTTGGAGAGCCAAGCGCGCGCTCGTAGTCGGCGACCCGTTCCAGGTCGAGCCCGTGGTCACGATGGACCGCAACGCCGACGCCAAGCTGGCGGAGCGGCGTAGGGCACCGGATCGCCATCGAGCGACACTGGCATCGGCACAGACGCTGGCCGACGCGGCCAACCCGTTCGGGACATGGGTCCAGTCCCGCGGCGGCAAGCTGATTTGGATCGGCTGTCCGCTTAAAGTCCACCGCCGATGCGTGGAGCCGATGTTCGGCATCTCGAACCGACTGGCCTACGACGGCGCCATGGTGCTCGCGGACGGCAAGACCGTCGAGGAGGCCACGCTGACGGCCGCCAGGCCTTTGCTGGGCAGGAGCCGGTGGATCGACGTGACGGCCAAGCAGGGCGGCCCGAAGCATTTCGTCCGGGAACAGGCGGATGCTGTCTGTTTGCTGGTGCGCGCCTACGTCGAGCGTGGCTTCGGCGGCAAGGATGGGCTTCCCGCCCTGTTCGTGATCTCGCCGTTCCGTTCCATGGCGGACGGATTGCGCAAGTCGCTCTGCGATGGCCTGCAGGCGCAGGGGTTCGACAAGAAGGCGCTCAGGGCGTGGAGCGATGGATCGGTCGGCACGGTGCATGCCTTCCAGGGCAAGGAACGGGAGGTGGTCATCCTGGCACTGGGTGGCACGAGCGACGGCGCGATCGAGTGGGCGTGCGGTACCCCGAATATTCTTAATGTGGCAGTGACCCGGGCGCAGCGCCGCCTCTACGTGGTCGGCGATCGAGCCCGCTGGATGGCGGCCAGCAGTCTTCTCGCCGAGTTCAGGGCGATGCCCGTCGAACGCGCAATCGTCGGCGCCGCGGCAACATGATTGCCGGGTGGACGAGCGCAGACGTAAGGGAAGCTTGGGACTGCGGAGTAGGCGCAGGCCAGTGTCACGGCGCTGCAGTGGTCACTCACGAGGCGCAGTTCCTCTACGGCGACCCGGCCCAAGGCGAAGGGCCACGACCTCCTCGTTCGGATGGTTCTCCCGTGCGCATCGCGAATTGTCGAATGAAGCCGATGCCGTGCGAGGACAACCACGTCGCCCGGCGGTTCGGCATAACGGCTGCCTTCCCGCCGCCATCCCCTTCCTTGGCTATTTGGATAAGCGTGCCGGTGGCTATCCCCCGGCGGCCAGGCACTTCCGCAGCCTGCACCAGCGTCTGCGCCCGCCCTGGTTTCGCACGGCGATGGCCAACGCCCTGCGCTGGCCGACCAGCACCACCAGCCGCTTGCCCCGGGTCACCCCGGTGTAGAGCAGGTTGCGCGCCAGCATCGCGTAGTGCTGCGTCACGAGGGGGATGACCACGGCCGGATACTCCGACCCCTGCGCCTTGTGGATGGTCGTGGCGTAGGCCAGCACCAGCTCGTCCAGCTCGCCGAAGCCGTACTTCACCGGGCGACCGTCGAAGGCGACGGTCAGCTCGCCCTCTTCCATGTCGAGGCCGGTGATCACGCCCAGGTCGCCGTTGAACACGTCGCGGTCGTAGTCGTTGGCGACCTGCATGACCTTGTCGCCCGGGCAGAAGGTCCAGCCGAACCGCTCCACCCTCCGCTCGCCCGGCAGGTTGAGCGCCGCCTGCAGCTCGATGTTCAGCGCCCGAGCGCCCATGCCGCCCCGGTTCATCGGGCACAGCACCTGCACGTCGCGCACCGGGTGCAGCCCGAACCGCGCCGGGATGCGGTCGCGCACCACCGCCAGCAGCTTGCGCACGCCCTCCTCCGGCTCGGCGGCGTCGACGAAGTAGAAGTCCGAGCCCTCCACCGCCTCCAGCTCCGGCATCTGCCCGCGGTTGATCCGGTGCGCGTTGACGATGACCCGGCTCGTCGCCGCCTGGCGGAACACCTCGGTCAGCCGCACCACCGGCACGGCGCCCGAGGCGATGATGTCGCCCAGAACCTGCCCCGGCCCGACCGAGGGGAGCTGGTCCACGTCGCCGACCACCAGCAGCGCCGCCCGGTCAGGCAGCGCCTTGAGCAGCGAGCGCATCAGCAGCACGTCCACCATGCTGGCCTCGTCGACCACCAGCAGGTCGCACGCCAGCGGGTGCTCCTCGCCGCGCTTGAATCTGCCGGTTTTCGGGTCGGTCTCCAGCAGCCGGTGGATGGTCCTCGCCTCCAGCCCGGTGCTCTCCGAGAGCCGCTTGGCCGCCCGGCCCGTCGGCGCGCACAGGGCGACCTCGACGCCCTTGGCGCGTAGCACGGTGAGGATGGACCTGACGATGGTGGTCTTGCCCACGCCCGGACCGCCCGTCACCACGAGGACCTTGCTGACCACGGCCAGGCGCACCGCCTCGCGCTGGCTCTCGGCCAGCACCAGGCCCGTCCTGGCCTCCACCCAGGGGATGGCCTTGTCGGGCTGGATGTCCGGCCAGGGCGGAGGGCCGGAGAGGAGGCTGCGCAGCCGCTCGGCGATAGCCTGCTCGGCCCGGTGGAGCGCGGCGAGGAACACGCAGGGCCGGTCGTCCACGGTGTCGGCGATAACCTCGCCCGCTTCCAGCTCCAGCGACAGGGCGACCTCGACGAGCGCGGATGGAACCTCGATGAGCTTGACGACCAGCTGCACGAGCTCGTCCACCGGGAGGCCGCAGTGGCCGTCGTCCATGGCCTCGGCCAGGGCGTAGCCGATGCCCGCCCGCACCCGGATGGTCGCCGTCTTCTCGATGCCCAGCGTCTGCGCGACCCGGTCGGCGGTCAAGAAGCCGATGCCGCGGATGTCGCGCGCCAGCCGGTAGGGGTTCTCGGTGATGCGCTGCACCGCGTCCTGGCCGTAGGTCTTGTAGATGCGGACCGCGCGCGAGGTGCCGACCCCGTGGGCGTGCAGGAACAGCATGATCTCGCGGATGGCCTTCTGGTCGGCCCAGCCAGCGACGATGCGCGCGGCCCGCTTGGGCCCGATGCCGGTGACCTCGCGCAGCCGGGCTGGCTCCTGCTCGATGAGCTCGAACACTGCCGAGCCGAAAGCCCCGACCAGCTTGGTCGCATAGATGGGGCCGATGCCGCGGATCATCCCCGAGCCGAGATACTTCTCGATGCCCTCCAGCGTGGTGGGTGCGCTGGCCTTGAGGAACACCGCCTTGAACTGCAGGCCGTGGGTGCGGTCCGTCACCCAGGTGCCACTCATCTGCGCCCACTCGCCTGCGGCGATGGAAGCGGCATGGCCGACCACGGTGACCAGGTCGCGCTGGCCGCGCGCCTTGACCCGCAGCACGCAGAAGCCGGTGTCGGCGTTGTGGAACGTCACGCGCTCCACCACACCGGCCAACGACTCCGTCGGCGCCGCCTGCATGCCGATCCCTGCCATGGTCTCCTCTGCGCCGTGGGTCCTGTCTGCGCCCGGCTGGTTGCGGGAACCAGCCGGAACCTCTTTTGTCGTCTGACCGACTGGAACAGGCACATGGCCCTTCGCCCGACGCTCATCACCTTCGATATCTTCGGCACCATTCTCGATTGGCGCACCGGACTGGAGGAGGCCTGCCGCGCGGCGAGTCGCCCGCTGCATGGAGCCGACTTCGACCGTGTCGTGGATGCCCAGGCCAAACTCGAGAAGGATGACTTCCGCGACTACGCAACCATCACCTGCAGCAGCCTTGTCGATGTTCTGGGCCTGCACCCGGACAAGGCTGCCGAGATTGGTGCCAACGTTGGGTGCTGGCCCCTGTATCCCGATGCAGGCGTTCTTCGGCCGCTGATGGGCATCGCGCCGTGTGCCGCCATGACCAACAGCGACCACCGCCACGGCGAGGACGTCCAGGCACAGCTCGGCTTCCGCCTCGATGCCTGGCTGTGTGCACAGGAGGTCAGGGTCTACAAGCCGGACCCGGAGTTCTGGCGCGAGATGGGCCGCCTGCGCGGCATCGAACCGGGCCCCGGATGGTGGCATGTCTCCGCTTACGCCGACTACGACCTGCAGGTCGCAAATGACCTGGGTCTCACGACCGTCCTCGTGCAGCGCCCGCATGCTCGACCAGGTTCCGCCTCGCACGTCGTCGCCGACTTGGCAGCGCTTCTCCATCTGCTGTCATAGGGTCTGTTCGGGAAGGTAGGCACGCTAACGCTTGAGGCCCGACGGATTGGCTGGCGAAGGCATGGGTTTGCACGATATCCGGGTGCGAGAACGTGAGGCGTGAGACAGCGACCAGTGCCGCTCCCGTGAGCATTGGCCGGTCCGCTGCTGTGGTGATGTAGTAGGAACAGCCCGCCCAGATGGGCAGACGAGCGCGGTTCGGCCCGACGCTCCGCCAGGACCGGCATCGAAGGTCTACAACCCACCGCTGGCGGTGAGTACCTGACCGGTGATCCACGACGCCTTCTCCGAGGCCAGGAACGCGACGGTCCTGGCGATATCCTCCGGCAGGCCCAGGCGACCCAGCGGCGTCTGCAGGGCGATGGACGCCACCGCGTCCGCGGGGTTGGCGCCGCGGAGCATGACCGTGTCCGTGGCGCCCGGCGCGACCGCGTTGACGCGGATGCGCCGCGGTCCCAGCTCCTCGGCCAGGGCAGCCGTGATCGCATCCACGGCGGCCTTGCTGGCGCTGTAGACCGACGCTCCGGCGGCCGGTTTGCGTCCGTTGACGGAGCTGACGTTCACGATCGCGCCGCCGCGCTGCGCGAGGTGCGGGACGGCTGCCTGCGAGGCGAACAGCACCGATTTCACGTTGGCCGCGAAGTGCCCGTCGAAGTCCGCCTCGGTGAGGCTGTCCACCGTGCCCGGGCCGCAGACGGCGGCGTTGTTGACGAGGATGTCGAGGCGGCCTCCCGCGTCGGCCACCCGATCGACCAGGGCCTGGACGTCCGGCACCCGGGAGACATCGGCCTGAAGCACGTCGGCCTGCCCGCCGCCTGCCCGGATCGCGTGCACGACCGCGTCGGCACCCGACGCGTCGGCACGGTAGTTCACGAAGACATGGGCGCCGTTCCGGGCCAGGCGCAAGGCAACCGCGGCGCCGATGCCGCGCGACGCACCTGTCACCAGCGCCACCTTCCCATCCAGCATCGACATCGAGGTCTCCTTCGTTCCAGCCACCGTGGACAGCCGTGTCGGACTGCGTTTGTGCATGATGCACCGGCGGGATGGCAGCCTCGCGGACCGAGGCGCGCTACCATCCGGGCATGCCCGTCGTCATGTTGTCTTCCGCTGTCCGCTCCGATGCCGCCGACCTGATCCGGGCCAACCGGGATAGCGGCGCGCACCACGAGCCCTGGGTGCGCCCGTTCATCGACCAGGACGGTTTCGACAGGTGGTTCGGCCGTCTGGTCGAAGGAACGGACATCGTCTTCGTCGTACGCGAAGAGCAGTCCGGCATCGTCGTCGGCGTGACGCATCTGAGCCAGATTAGCCGGGGCGCCCTGGAGAGCTGCTATCTCGGCTTCTACGGCAACGCGACACTCGCCGGGCGTGGTCTGATGACGGAGGCCGTGCGGCTGGCAGTCCGCCACGCGTTCGACGTGTCCGGTCTGCACCGCGTCGAAGCCAACGTGCAGCCCGGCAACACCCGCTCGCTCGCCCTCATCCGCCGTGTCGGCTTCCGGCGCGAGGGCTTCTCGCCGCGATATCTGCGCATCGACGGAGTCTGGCGCGACCACGAGCGTTGGGCCGTGCTGGCCGATGACTGAAGCACCCTTGCCCGGCATGGGACCGCCCGCGCGCTCCTTCCGGCTTGCGAGTGCCGCCGACATCGGCACGGTGTGGGCACTTACCGAGGCGGCCTACGCGTCCTACACCGCCTTGCTTGGGTCTCCTCCCCTGCCCGTCACCGAGGACTACCGTCCGCGCGTCGGGGCGGGGCAGGTCCACCTCGCCGACCTTGCCGGAACGGTCGTGGGATTGCTCGTGCTCGAACGGCATCCGGACTATGCGATGATATACAGCGTGGCCGTCCTGCCGGACCGTCAGGGCGAGGGTCACGGGCTCGCCCTGCTGCGCCTGGCAGAGAGCGAGGCGCGCTCCTGGGATGTGCCCGAGCTGCGCCTGTATACGAACGTCCGCATGGAGCGGAACATCGCCCTCTATGCCGCCGTAGGCTTCCGGGAGACCGGACGACGCACGCACCCGATGCGGCCAGGCTTCACCATCGTGGATATGACCAGGCCGCTCGTCTGAGCGGGAGAAGGACGCCGCCCTTGGATGCGGTATCCACGACGATACCAGCATCGCGGCAGAACGGAGGCTTCGGATGGACCAGACCGCACCGTCCCCGACCGAGGACGCCCTGGAGCAGATCGGCAGGCTGGCGACGGCGGGAGCGTCCCGGGCGCGGATGGCCGAGGCGGTCGGCAGGATTGTCGCGGCCTGGGCCGACGAGCCGGACATGAACGCGTCCGCCGCCCAGGCACGCATCGAGGAGGTGTGGGACAGCCTCGGCAAGGATGCGGCCGACCTGGAGCAGCAGATCGGCGACACCGCCGACCCCGACCCCGCCGCGCTGGCTTCGGCCAGGCGCACGCTGTCCTCCCTGCAGGCGGCCGTTACCGTCCTGGCCGCCGCGCATGCCCGCCTCTAGAACACCCCGGGCACCCGACGGCGCCCGTCGGTCACCCGGGACGGCGTGCACGCCGGTCGGCACGTAGGATGCGAACCCTGTTCGTCGAAGCCAACGGCCTGCGTTCGAGGTGCTGGAAGAGGGCAGCGGTGACCGCCTGGCGCTCTGCCTGCACGGCTTCCCGGAGCACGCGGTCTCGTGGCGCCACCAGTTGCCGGTGCTGGCGGCCCTGGGCCTCCGGGTCTGGGCGGTGAACCAGCGCGGCTATGGCCGGAGCAGCCGACCCGCGCGCATCGCCGACTACGCGATGCCGGAACTGCTGGACGACGTGGCGGCCCTCATCGACGCGTCGGGCGCGAAGAGCGTGGTGCTGGTCGGCCACGACTGGGGCGCGATGGTCGCCTGGCACTTCGCGGCAGGGCGGCTCCGCCCGCTGGAGCGCCTGGTGATCATGAACGTGCCGCACCCGCTGTGCTTCCGCGCGGCGCTGCGGCAGTGGCGGCAGGCGCGCCGGTCCTGGTACATCGCGTTCTTCCAGCTGCCGCGGCTGCCGGAGCGGATGCTGTCGGCAAACGGCGGCGCCGCGGTGCGCCGCATGTTCGCCCGCCTTGCCCTGCCCCCGGACGTGATGGCGGTCTACACCGGCCAGATCGTCGAGCCCGGCGCGGCGACGGCGATGCTGAACTGGTATCGGGCTGCCCGCGGACGCGATCCTCGGACACCTGACATGACGCACATGATCGAGGTGCCGACGCTGCTGGTGTGGGGCGAGGACGATGTCGCCCTGGACCTGGTCTGCCTGGACGGCACGGAGCGCTACGTGCGGGACCTGACGCTGCGGCGGCTGCCCGGGCTGTCGCATTGGGTGCAGCAGGATGCACCGGAGAGGGTGAACCGGGTGCTGCAGGAGTTCCTGGGGTCGGCCGACGCGGGGCACGAACCCTGGCCGGGTGACACCTGAACGGACCCGTTCCCGCCCGTTCTGCGATGAGCCGTGGTCAGCAGGTCGCTGCATTCGCGTCGCTACCTGGCGCCTTGGAGCCTGCCCCGAGTGTCTTGCCCGTGTAGCCCGCCAGCAATTCGGTTGCACGCGCGAGCACCGAGGCGGGCATCCCGGCCAAGGCCGCTACCTTGAGGCCATGCGAATGTCCTACCCTTCCCGGGCCTATCCGGTAGGTGAACACGTCGCCGTGGCTGCCCGGCGTCGCCTCCATCGCCATGCAGGTGGCATGCCGCATCGAGTCCGCTGCTTCGGCGAGCTCGTGGTAGTGGGTCGCGAACAGCGTCCGGCATCCCACGACGTCATGGAGGTGCTCCATGCAGGCCTGGGCGATGGACAGGCCGTCGTGTGTCGAGGTGCCGCGCCCGACCTCGTCCAGGATGACCAGGGAACGGCTGGTCGCCTGATTGAGGATGGCCGCGGTCTCCAGCATCTCGACCATGAACGTCGAGTGCCCGGCAGCCAGGTCGTCCGATGCGCCGATGCGGCTGAACAGCTTGTCGACGACACCCAGCCGGGCATGGCTCGCCGGGACGTACGAGCCGACCTGGGCCATCAGAGCGATGACAGCCACCTGCCTGAGGAACGTGGACTTGCCCGCCATGTTCGGGCCGGTCAGCAACCACAGCCGGTCCGCGTCGCCCATGCGGCAATCGTTGGGGACGAACGAACGTCCCTCCGCCTCCAGGAGCGCCGCGGACACCGGATGGCTGCCGCCCTCGATGTCCAGGATGGTGTCGTCGGTCAGTTCCGGCTCCGACCACAGCCCCTCCGCCGCGGCCTGCGCGAGACCGGAGACCAGGTCCAGGGCCGCCGCGGAATGCGCAATCTGGGTCAGCGCCTCGCGGACGGCCATCACGGCAGCCGACAGCTCCCTGTAGACGAGCTGCTCGGCCAGGTCGGCCTTGCCGGATGTCTCCTCCAGTGTCGCCGCGAGGCCGTCCAGCTCGGGTGTCGTGAAACGGGCGGACGAGGCAAGACCCTGGCGAAGCGTGAACCCGGCACCGAGGCCCTTGGCGCTCGAGGAGGGCACCTCGACATGATAGCCGACCAGCGTGTTGGTGCGGACCTTCAGCCCCTTGATGCCCGTCTCGACGACGTAGCGCGCCTGCAGCGCTTCGACGGCTTCCCTGGCGCGGGCGAGGTCGGCTCGGCAGGCATCCAGTCGCTTCGCATACCCGTCGGCGATGAAGCCCGGCTCCCGGGTCGAGGACGGCGGGTCGGGAGCCAGCGCTCGTCGGAGATCCTTGGCCAACGTGCCGCTGGCCTGAGTCGACGTTGCGGCCAGGTCCCGTCCTACCGAAACGAGCCCCAGCGGCAAGCCTGCAGCCTGACCAAGGCACTTGGCGAGGGCGCCAGCCCGATCCAGGCCGTCGCGAACGGCGGCGAGGTCGCGCGGTCCGCCCTTGCCCAACGAGAGCCGCCCACAGGCTCGCAGGATGTCCGGCATGCCTCCGAGGGCCTCGCGGCAATCGGAGCGCAGGCGTGGAGCGTCCACGAGACACCGGACCATCGCGAGCCGCCTGGCGATCGTCCGCGGGTCGGTGAGCGGAGCGGACAACTGCCGCACCAGGAGCCTAGCGCCCGCCGCGGTCACCGTCCGGTCCATGACGGACAGCAGCGAACCGTCGCGGCCCGATGGCGACGTGAGCACCTCCAGTCCCCTCAGCGTCGGCCCGTCTATCTCCATCGTGTCGTCGATGGAGGCGCGGCGAGGTGGCGGCAGACCGACGGGCAGGCTGCCCGTGACCCGGCGCACGTAGCCCAGGAGGGCGACATACGCAGTTATCTCCTGCGGCGAGAAGCCGCGCAGCCTGTCACGCCAATCGGAACCGTAGGGCCTGCATCAGGACGTCGTCGGCGCCATCCGGCGCGGTGTCGTCTTCGGACAGGTCCGAGAACCTCGTGCCGGAACCGCGGACGGCCCTGGCCAGGGCATCCGACCCCTCCGGCCATCGGGAAACGAGAACCTCCGATGGCGAGACGCGCGCCAGGGCGGCGGCACAGCCGTCAAGCGAGGCCATGCACGTGCCTGCCTCCCCGGTCGACAGGTCGAGCCAGGCGAACGCGACCGTCTCCCGGTCCGCGTGCGCCACGGTCAGGTTGTTCGAACGGCGCGGGTCCAGCACGTCCTGCTCGACCGAGGTGCCCGGGGTCACGAGCCAGAGCGGGCGCTCGCCCGAGACTTCGGTCGGCTGCTCCGAAAGCGCGACCTTGTGTCCGGCGGACAGCAGCCGCGCGATGGCCGTGCCGGACGCCGAGGCCGGTATCCCGCACATCGGGATGTCGGGCGCGTCCTTCTGTCGTCTTCGGGTCAGCTGGATGCCGAGCGCACGGGAGACGGTCGCCGCGTCCTCCAGCAGCACCTCGTAGAACTCGCCGACGCGGTAGAGCACGACATGACCCGGCGCAGCCGCTCGCGCCGCGGCATAGGCCACCATCATCGGGCTGCCTCCGGCCGGGGCGAGCGCATCCATCTACGACGAGGCCAAGCGCGGACGGTCCGGCGAAGACACGGGTGCGGTCATGGTCATGCCTGACATCTGGTGACCGACGCTTTCCAGGTCCAGTCGGCAGTAGGGCGGCTCCGGCGGAACGCGCTCGTCGGGATGGACCGGGACCGTTGCCTGAGCCAGTCAGCCGGTGCATCCAGGACGCAACGGTACCGGGGCAGCAGGTTGCCTGTGCAGGAGCGGCGGGAGGCGAAGAAACGGTTGTTGCCGTGAGCAGCCGATACGGACACGCTTCAGGCAGCCTACCATCAGCCATTCGCCTGCTCTGGAGTTCGCCGCCGACGAGATTGCACTTGCCCGTCGCCCAGCGCCGCAGAGTGTGGCGTTCGGCATCAGGCTGGAAGGCTGGTCGAGCCTCACGGACGGCGAGCCTCGAAGAACGTCTTACCGCCCTGCTTGAACCCGGCCTCGCGGTAGAAGCACAGGGTGCCTTCCTCGCCGGAGCCTGTCGCCAGCATGACCTTGTAGCAATCGGCTGCCCAGGCCGCCTCCAGTGCCGCGGCAAGCAGCCGTGTTCCCAGCCCCTGGCGCCGGTGCTCGCGATGGGTGACCACGTTCTCGATCCAGCCGATTGACCGGGCGTTCCGCGTCAGATTGGGAAGCACCACGAGCGTGCAGGATGCCACCAGTCGCTTTCGGTGCTCGGCGACGAACACTGTGGCCAGATCCGAGCCGAGCAGGCGGGACCATGCCAGTGCAGCCCGCGCTGGATCGGGTTCGGGGTCTTCGGGGCTCAGATGCCGGAAGAGTTCGAGCAGGTCTGGCAGGTCCGCCTGTCTGGGCTGGCGGATGGTAGCCTCGGAGCTGTCGTCCTTTGCCGTCAATGGACGCTCCACGTCAGCATCAGGCAAGCGCCCGCTCCAGGATACGACGGTTGCGCAGCATCCAGCTTGCGCTGAGGGTGCGCCAGGTCACCGCCCAGAGCGGTTCGGCATTCGTGCTCTCCGGCGTGACCCGTGCCTGCCTAGCCTGGTCGGCGGCATTGTGCACCGCGAAGGCCACCATCGCGTCGACGAAGCCGACCCGTGCAGCTTGGGCCACCCCGTAACCGTCCAGGAGCAGGCGCATTTGCCGCGCTCGGTGCTCTGCCGCTGGCAGGCCGACCCGTTCCGCGACGTCATCGTCGTGCAGCTGCGCGTTTAGCCAGCATGCCTGCGCCAGCTCGACCATCGGGTCCACGGGACCGGCCTCTTCCCAGTCTATCAGGGCCAGCGGTCGTCCTGCGCAGGCGACGATGTTCCAGGGGCCGGTGTCGCAGTGGCCGAGCACGCGCGGGGTTCTACCCAGGTCACGTCCGAACCAGCGACGCCAGCATGCATCATGCGGCAGCTCGAACAACGCGGCGGTATCGTGCAGGTGGCGCAGCATGCCGCCGATGACAGGCAGCGCCTCGTCCGGCCAGGGGCCTGGATGCACGAAGTCGCCTTCCACGAACGACACGGTCTCGCGCCCGCACCGGTAGAAGCCTGACCCGACCACGCGCGGCGCGGCAGCGAAAGCGCTCGCCTCCAGGTGGCGCAGCAATGCCAGCACGGTCGCCGACCAGGGCCCGGATGCCCGAAGCACGACATCGCCGTGCCTCCAGACGGCGGTGCGACCGCCACCGACGAGCGGTGTCTCACCTTGTTCCGTCTCAGTCCCTGTGGTCATGCGTCCAGACCCACGACGGCCGCGTTGATGTGTTCTGCCAGAACCTGGACAGGAAGCGCGGCAGATGAGCGTTCGACATGCTGATGCAGTTCAGGAAGCGATACACCGGTCTTGTCACTTCGGCCCGGCCGGACCGTGGCGAAGCCATGGACAGGCAACCTCTGTGCTCTGCCGCTCTCCCGCACCTCAATGGCACCTTCGTCCGTCCGAGTGGATGCTACGCACATTGTCTCGAAGGGCGAACCGGGTCGGCGGCTCATGGGCCAGATAGCGGAGAGGCAGATAGCTGCTGCCCGACCTGGAGAGTGGTAAATGTGCATTGCCATCCAGAGTCGGTAGGCTTCCTGCGTGGCGATCCGGGTCATCCTGCTCAACGGCGGTTCCAGCGCGGGCAAGTCGACCCTGGCGCGACAGCTGCAGGCGCTGCTGCCGGAGCCTTGGCTGTCCCTGGGCGTGGACGACCTGGTCCGGGCGGCACCACCCTCGATGGAGGACACGCCCGAGGGGCTGACCATCGCTTCGGGGGTGCCATCACCGTGGGACCCACCTACCAGAGACTGGAGCTGGCCTGGGCGGCCGGGGTCGCGGCCATGGCCCGGGCCGGGGTTGGCGTGGTCGTGGACGAGGTGCTCCTGGACGGCGCAGTGGGGCAGGCGCGTTGGAATGCGGCGCTGGCGGGAGTGGGCGTTCTCTGGGTAGGGGTGCGCTGCGATGCGGCCGAGGCCGCCCGACGCGAGGGCGTGCGTGGCGACTGGATGCCCGGCATGGCGGCGCTGCAGGCTGACAGCACGCATGAGGGGGTTGCCTACGACTTGGTCATGGACACCACGGCGAGCGTGCCGGAGACGTGCGCGCAGCGAATCGTCGCGGCGAGCGTGCCGGAGACGTGCGCGCAGCGGATCGTCGCGGCGATGGACCAGCGGGACGCGTCGTGACGTCCTGCCCCGGACACGCCAGCGTGGCGGACGTCGTCCGGATGGCGCACATGGCCCTAGCGCCGCTCATCGCCATCGACGGCCTGCCATGCTCGGGCAAGACCACGCTGGCCGAGCGGCTTCGGGTCGGGCACGGCTTCGACTGCGTGTGGCTGGACGAGTTCGTGAGACCTCCCGTGGAGTGGCCGTCCTGCGCCGTCGCCTTTCCGTTCGAGTTCGTCCGCTACGGCGCGTTCCTGGACGCGGTGCGCACGCTTGCCGCAACCGGGAGCTGTCGCTATCGCCGGTTCGACTTTGCCACCCTGTCCGTATCGGAGCGTCCCCGGACCGTGACCCTGGACCGGCAGGTCGTCGTGGAAGGCGTGTCGGCTTTGCATCCGGGCCTTTACGGCCTGAGGGTATTCATCGAAAGCGACCGTGCCACGACGCTCGAAGCCGTCCTGTCACGAGACGGCGGTGCCTGGGCCGAGCAGTGGCGCGACCTGTTCCTGCCCAGTGGCGACCTCTACATGCGCTCCCGCCCGGAGCTGCGGACGGACCTAGCGTTACCCGGCTGGGGAGTAGCGTGAGCAAAGTCCACGCAGCGCTCCGCTGGCCCGATGTGGGCCAACCTGCTCGCCTGGTACTCCAGGCTACTCTGCCATGCTGCCAAGCAGGCATGCCGGTAATGTGCTGAAAGTAGTTCATCCCCATGCCGCGGACCTGTTCGTTGGGCCGGTGCCCGAGGAGTTCTTGCGGTTGGCGAGCAACGCATATGCATCAGTTTCCTTTCTGTTTTGAGGCATGTATGGACGCTTGATGCGCCAGAATCGTTTGTTTTCCCTGCTCGGAGGCGACCTCCGGGATTCCCGTCGCGCACTCTCGATGACCCAGGCCGACCTCGCCTCCCGCGTCGGCTGCTCCCTACCCACGACCCGGCAACTCGAGCAAGGTAGGGGCACCCTTGCGGTTCTGACCGTCGCCGCTTCCATCCTGGGCGTCCACCTGAACGGACGAAACCTGCCCGGCGGCACCACGGTAGGCATCCGGCTCGCTACCCTTCGACAGCGTCGTGGCCTGAGCCGACGCGCCGGGCGGCGGAACTCGCAGATGTCAGCGCCACCACGGTGGCGGTGCTCGAGGCTTCCTCAGTTGGTCATGTCTCCATCGCCGTCCGTGTCGCGGAGGCCTTGGGAGTGCAGCTGCGCCTGACACCTTTAAATTCCGTGGAGTTCTGGTCCACGACGGCCGTGTCGAGCGCCGCCGACGAGTGGACGACGCCGTCATGGCTTCTCGAACGGCTCTATCCCCTGGTTGGGGGCGCGTTCTCCCTGGATCCGTGCTCGCCAGCGCGCCGCGGCGCCAACGCGACGGTAAGGGCAAGGCTTCGGTACGTGGCCGAGGATGACGGGCTCGCGCAGGCGTGGCGTGCAAAGAGCATCTACATGAATCCACCATACGGCCGGGGCTTGCCGAGATGGGTCGAGAAGGCCCGGGCCGAGGTCGAGGTCGGACGTGCCGCGACCGTCATCGGCCTTGTCCCGGCGCGCACGGATACCCGGTGGTGGCACGAGCATGTCGCCGGGCTTGCCTGCGTATGGCTTCTCAAGGGCAGGCTTGCGTTCGGAGACGGCACGGCCGCAGCGCCTTTCCCATCCGCTCTCCTGCTGTGGGGTGGCGACGAGCACTTGCGATCGGCGATCAGCCGCGCATTCCCGGACGCGTGGCACGTGCCTCGGCGGGGATGATTGGAGACTCCGGCATCATGCCGCCATCGTGGTCACCGTCGCTCAGGAGCACGCCGGGTGGCGTGCCAGCCGGTCGATAAGGTTCCACTTTATGACAGGTCGAGCCGACACGAAGCTGCAGGGCGTGCTCATGTCACGGACGCCATGCTGAGGCGCTTGAACTCTCCCAGCCAGGAGCGGGATGACCCGCCATCTATCTCATAGTCAGAGACGTGTAGCGCGACAGCGCAGAAGGCTGGACAGGAATTACATACTGATGCGTGAAGAGGCGAGTGAACGGCGTTGGATCATCCTGTTGGAAGGCAGACGATACGCGACTGTCGGTCGTGCCACGGACCTTTCAGCCGAAGAGATTCGGCGTATTGAGGAAGCCATGCAGGTTCAGGGATTGGTATGATGGCTCGCCGTCATTAATGGCACCCGTCATAGCAATCCCACGCCGCGCCTGATGGAGGTCCAACCGTTGAGGGCTCCGGCCAGGGAGAGAGACGGTAGCGGAAGGGAAACCCCCGCGGGTGCGGGGAACAGGGATTTCCCTCTGTCCGACAACGATTTGTCGACGGGAGACCCCCGCGGGTGCGGAGAACAGCAGAGCCGAGACGTTCCCGACCCGTCAACGTCCGGGAGACCCCCGCGGGTGCGGGGAACAGTGGCGTACGCGTCGATGGGCATGGTTCTATCCCGGGAGACCCCCGCGGGTGCGGGGAACAGCCGCCGCCTGAAGTCACGAAAGCGGCCGAAGCCGGGAGACCCCCGCGGGTGCGGGGAACAGCGCGTCGCGGTAAAGCGTTCACCTTGAAGAACCGGGAGACCCCCGCGGGGGTGCCGTCGCGGATGTGGTGGAAATGGTTGGTGGCGTAGTCTCCGGTTCGTAGCAACGAGCCATGACCGGCGTTGGCACGCCGGCGGAGACCACGCCATGGAACAGGGTAGCACGACAGCGGA
>JAABUO010003391.1_pt1 | contig 18993 bp, 37 predicted proteins | sample 5559291 | NCBI WGS metagenome assembly JAABUO01 (sample SAMN10711878, study PRJNA513372) | rock metagenome | isolation source: Antarctica rocks | place: Antarctica: Victoria Land, Finger Mt sud | reverse complement strand
GTGGTCACTGGCCCAAACATGGGCGGCAAGAGCTGCTTCATCCGGCAGGCCGCGCTCATCGCCATCATGGCGCAGGCGCGCGCCCCGGGCGCGCCGACGGCGCATGCAGCGCATGGCGGCAGAGGGCAGTGCTGGGCGTTGCCGAGGCTGCCCACCTTGTCGCCGTACGCTGCATGGGAAGTTCGACTACACATGCCTTCATGTGCGGGGGGTATGTGTTTGTGAAAAGCGTGTCGGCGCTATGCTGGTATTGCGTGAGCCCAGCGCGCCTCTCGGGCCTGCACGAGCCGCATTTGACTGCGCCAGGTGGGCTCCTTCGTGCCGGCAGCGTCGGCGCGCATGGGCGTGTTCGATGCGGTGCACACGCGCATGGGCGCCTCTGACAACCTCGCCATGGGCCGCTCCACCTTTCTGGAGGCGCGCTGCCTCCAACTAGCCGGCCCATCACATCAGCTGTTACTGGTTGCCTGCTCGACGCGAGGGCAGGGGCTGGGCTGCGTGCAGACCTCTTGAGTAAAAAAGCATGTTCCTGCTCCGCGCGGTGCACCGCAGTGCGCATGTCGAGCCACCTAAAGAGTTGGCGCCTGCACAAAACTTGAGCAGAAGGCAGCATGGACGCATTTCGGTCGACGCGCGCCACAGGAAGCCCCCGCCGCGGCCCGTCGCCGCAAAGACTGCCTAGTAGGCGCGGCGGCGCCCGTCGCAGACCGGCCCGTCGCTTGCCGCGCGCGCGCAGGAGCTGAGCGAGACAAGCGCGATCCTGGCGGCCGCCACGCCGCGCAGCCTGGTCATTATTGATGAGCTGGGCCGCGGCACGTCCACGCACGACGGCCTGGCCATCGCGGCCGCCACGCTGGAGCACCTGGTGGCGCGCGCGCGCTGCCTGACACTTTTCGTCACGCACTACCCCAAGGCGCGCGCGCGTGGCTGTCGGTGCATACGGAGTTGCACTGCCTCGTCTGGTGCAGCACAGCTCTTCTTCTTCTCAGCAGCCCTGGTCATTTTGCCTGTCACTCACCTGAAGTATCCTGCTCGCCAACTGACCTGCCGCCTGCGTGGGCAGTGACCCCCGCACGGGCGGCCTGCGACGGCCTGAGTCAACGCTCCTCTATGTGGCGGGGCAGCAGCCCCAAGTTGCTTGAACCAGTGATGCACTGCACATTCTTATCATCGAAATACGACCAGGTACCATCTTCGCAATACACCACATGACCGCCACCGGCCGCACGGCTCAGCAGCCGCCTGCGCAGGTGGCGGCCCTGGCGCAGCGCTTCCCGGGCCTGGTGGCCTGCTGCTGCATGTCCTACCTGCAGGAGGGCGGCGAGGCGGCCGCTGCGCCCGCGCCCGCGCCGGGCGTGCCAGGGCGCGGCGGCGGCGGCGCCCTGCCGGTGGAGGCGCTGCCATCCACACATGCGGATGCGGCGGCGCCCGCGCGTGCGGGCGCGGCCGCGGCTGGGAGCGGCGGCGCGCGTGCGGCCGTGCCGCGCATCACCTTCCTGTACAAGCTCGTGCCGGGCATGGCCGACCGCAGCTTTGGTGCGCACGGCGTGTGTGTTGACCCGCATAGAATGAGCCTCGACGCTGCGAAGCGCGGGGCGCACCGTGCCTGTCTTGCGGAGGTTGATGCTGGTGCTGAGCAGCATGGGGCCAGACCGCACATCAGCACGTCATACTGCTGCATATGCTGTACTGACCTGCACCCACCGGCAGCCCATGAGCCGACGCGCAAGCTGTCATAGGACTTGTTCTCAAACGTGTACAACAAGGGACCGCAACCCATTTCTTTAGTGCCATCGTTGCCATCAAAGTGCTTTTTGGAACTAGCATAAATGTGCATGTGCAGTCACGCTTGCTTCAAACCTCACAACCTCTATACAACCGACTCATACAGGGCGCTACGGTGCTCCTGACTGGGGCGCAAGGCACTGGTGCAAGACTGGCACGGCTGCACGCAGGCCTGAACGTGGCGCGCATGGCCGAGCTGCCGGAGGCGGTGGTGGTGCGCGCGGGCGCGCGCGCCGCCGCCATGGAGGCGGAGACGCTCCGCCGGCTCAGCAGGCGCGCCACGTCGCTCGCGCAGCACGTCCCCGGGATGACAGTATAGCAGCATGCTGTGCATTGCGCATGTTGTGACCTCAGTCTTCAAAGCAGCTCCTTCACCGTGCCAGTGCGCCTGTGCCAGAGGCGCCTGCGCGTGACGCATGCACTGCTGTGTGTGAGAGGCCTCCTGGTTGGCATGGAGGCGCTCTGAGCTTGCCATGCTGCTGCGCTGGCGCGTGGCTGGCACGGAAATGCTCATGCGCCGAGCGCTCGTGCGCAGGGCTCGCAGCGGCGCGGGCGCGTCTGCGGGCCTAAGCGCGCCAGATGCGCGGGCGCTGCAGCAGCTGGCTGCGGCAATCTCGCAGCACGCGGGCCGCCAGCGGCTGCAGCAGCTCCAGGGACTGTGCAAAAGGTCAGGGTCGGAGGCTGCAACGTCCTAGATAGGTGTGCAACCACGCTAGCTGCTGAGTGATGTCCGTCGAATGTCCTATGCAGCGCTGGCCATAAGGCTGCAGGAGCCCGCATGAAGCAGTCCAGGCGCCGGCGTCTCCAGGAAGGGTGGTTGTCATGACCGAAGTTTCGTCAGTCAGAACCCTGCAGGCCGAACCAGGTGTGCGCCATGCTTTGGAACTTTGCAAAAGCTGTCAGTATGTGCTGAGGTGCGAGGCGGTCCTGTGTTAGTTGTAACATGCTGCTGAGGGTGCTGCGGTGAGTGAATGAAACTGCTCTGATGGATTAAGCGCCGCCATGGAATATAGCAAAACAGGCATTGTGTGTTTGGTGCAGTTTGTAACTGTTGGTGCTTGGCCTCAACATCTATGTTAGCGCTGCTGTGGCACAAGGGCAGAGAGAGGTGTGGAGGACCATGTGCCAGCAGCTTGTTGTGATAGGACTTTTTGCCTGGTAACCTGGTAATAACGTGTCTGCAACCCCAGCTCTTCAGGGCTGCCCACCCCATGGCAGCACGCATGCCCGCAGCTCACAGCGCTTTCATGAGACTCCCCTGCACATGTTGACACAAAGACTAAACCGAAGATGCATGGCAAACGCGCCTACACACCAAAGGGGAACGTGAGCGGCAGCTCGCCCCGGTGCTCCGGAGCCTCCTCCCAGTCGCTGTCGAGCGGGTGCACGGCGCGGGTCTCATCAATGTGCACCGTGATGTCAAACTGCAGCGGCAGCCACCTGCGCGGGCCCCGCTCTGCTGAGCCATGTCGGACCTTGGAGTGAGCCGCGGCGTTTTGTTTCTTGATATGCTGGGACATAACATGCATGGCAGTGTACAGAGGGTGCACCCAGGGCCCCTGGGCCAGCAGCTTAGCATACAGTGGCTCAGGTGCGACATGCGCAGCTTGTAAGCAGCTCCTCAGAGTGAGAGTGAGAGTGAGACTGAGGACACTGCCGACCTAGCAAATGTTGCGCATGCGTTCTGCAACGCCCCATGCGGGCAAGCGTGAGCGGGTTGCGAGTGGGACAGCGGGCGGGCGCGCACGCGTCGAAGTAGTGGCTGAGGCGCTCGGTGCGCGGCTTGTAGATGACGCCAATCGCGCGCTCCAGCAGCGGCCCCGCCAGCGCGCGCGTGAGTTCGCCGGGCGCGCCGCGGAAGTCGAGCGCGAAGCCGCCGCCGCGGCCGGCGCTCGCCGCGTGCAGCAGGCTCTCGTACGAGCCTGCACGCGAGCGCTCCGAACTTGTACGCGACCCTCCGCTGCAGTGCAGCTAGCAGGCGGCAGGACGGATGTCCTCACTCCCAACAGCCTCTGTAGATCACGCGGTCAAGGATAATCACTGAAGCGTTACAGCAAATCACACGCGCGGATATGCCCAGCTTTTTACGTACAAGCGAGGCTGCGTGAGCCGCCCACGCCGCACAGCGCTAGAGGCGCACGCCTGCGATGCTGGGCTTGACGGCCATGCGCTGGAGCGGCTCGCCCCACTCATCGGCGGCGGCCACCGTGCCGGCGTGCGTCGTGAAGCCCACGTTGCACACCTGCGCAGGCGAGGCCGGCTCGTTGAGAAGGCAGCGGCCGGTGCAGTGCAGGGCTGCGGGTGGATCGGGTGGTGCCTAGGCGCGCGCGCTCGCTTGATGCATGCTCTGCCCATGGGCAAGCAGAGGGAAAACAATAACTGTGCCCACTGCATGTGCTGCCCGTAGCATGAGGCGCAGCGCGCGCACCCGCTTGCCGTATTCCCTCCGCATCAGCTGCCCCAGATTGATCTCGCGGCGCCGGCGGCCCTGCTCCCCACCCCACAAATCACCTGGTTGCATCTGTCGTGACACCGACCATGTACCCTGCGGCTGTACATCAGCAAGGTGTGGGCGCCGCCTGTTACTGCCATGCCTGCTTCGCTGCTTCTCGCAACAGCATACCCTGTGGCTGGCTCTAGTAGCACCCAGCGCTGGGCCAGGGCGCGCCATGTCGGTGGCTGACGCGTCGCCCAGGTGGCTGTTGTGCGCCCAGACGACCACGTGCGGCCGCTCCGAGTAGTGCCGGCTGATGTGGGCGACCAGGTCGCGCACGATGGCCATGAAGTGCTCGTCGCGGATGTTCCAGGTAATCTCGTCCCTGCCGCTGCCAGCTTCAACCCTATCCAAACCCTTTCCAAGCACAGACGCTGTGCGGGGTAGGGCCCAAACCCTAAACCTAAACCTAATTGCAAATGCAGGGTGGCCAGCGTGCGGCGTGGCGGTGGCACCGGAAGAACATGTTGCGGTAGTACGTCTCTGCGCCCTTGACCACGCGCGCGTTGCAGCCCGCCGCAAACGCCTCCTCCGCCTCGCGCGGGCCGCCGCCCTTGTCCTTGAACGCGGGCGCCCTGCGCGCGCGCGGGGCCTCGCTCATGTCCATGCACAGTGCCGGTCACGATAGTGGTGACCTCCATGCTCCTTGCAGGCACAGCTGGCAGAGCAGGCTTGGTACAGAAGCGCCTCTGCGCCCGCTCAGGCTGCACTGTGTTCGCTCAAGCACATGGCGGAAAGCGTTAGCCCATACTTCGCGCATACGCGCGTGTCCCGGCCAGGACGCCGAGCATGTGTTAAGCGCGGTGTTGGAAAGGATCCTGGCAGGTATTGCTGCAGCTGGCAACGATGATAAGGTGCATGCGGCCAGCCGCGCACTTGGCCAGGAGGTCCATCATCTGCGCAAGCGCCTCCTGCTCGCACGACTTGTAGCCCTGCGCCAGGCCGACCGCATAGTTGAGCGCGTCGCTGCCAAACCTGCGCGCATGGCCAGCCCCAGTTGGCCCCCACCCACTCACCATATGTGTTGCCTGCAGGGACACAGGCCTCACAGCCACTCGAGGAAGTGGTCCCCAAAAAGCGAGCACAACCTGGCGAGCGCCAATCCTTCACTCACCGGATCCAACAGCCTTGTCGAGCTTGTTGGAATAACTGACAAAATTGCAGAAGCTCTGGCACTAACACCTCGAGCCACCCACTGTGCCGGAGCAGCAACCTGCTGGCCAAGTGTGCGCTCCAGCAGCCTCTGCAAGGCATGCGTGCGCGCATGCGTCTCCCGCCACAGCGGGCGCACTTGTCGAAGCATGCATAGCGCTCACGAGCCGCGTCCGCATGCTCCGGGTCGACGCGCTCCAAGTAGCGGATGACGGCGTCGGCGCTGCAGTGCAGCGAGTAGACGTCTGCCGGTGGCGGGGCGCTCAGTGGATTGCAAAAAATTGGGCTTGCTCAGCTGCTGCCAAGCATCACAGCAAAGTCGCATGCGATATAGATAGCGCTCCCAGTCATGCAGAACTTTACTGTTTCGACCGGTCGTGCAACAGCTGCAGCTGATATCCATTTTGGCTGATTATCTTTGAAAGATGAGCCCCGACGGCGTTCCCACGACCGCTCGGTCTGGCCTGGGGTGCCGCGGGGGGAGACTGGGCACGGCGCTGAATGCCGCACCGGCTTGGGCGCTCGAGTTCCGTGGGGCGGGCGGGCGGCGCGCTGGGCTGTATGGCATGCTTGCCTCTCGGTACCCCTGTCTGCGGTGCATTCTATTCGAGTCCCGGGTGGCTAGGTTACCAGCCTGCTTACACAGATCATTCCGCCTGCCTGCACTTGTTGTCCCGCCCCTGCTTGCATGAGTTGATCATGCATCCTGCCTGCCTGCCTTATCATCTTGCCCCTGCCTGCCTCCTTGAGTGTATGGAGTGGGCGGGCGGGGCGCCAGGCCGTTTTGCCTCTACCCAGCGCGCCGCACACACTCAGGGAGGCACGCAACCGCAAGATGAGATGTTGAGGTAGGCAGGATGCATGAAACGCTCATGCAGGCAGGGGGGGAGAACAAGTGCAGGCAGCCGAAATCATTTGTTCAAGCAGGCAGGTAGCCGAGCCACCCAAAACCTTATAGGACGCACGGTAAACAAGGCATTGAGAGCGAGCATGCCAAACGGTCTGGCGCGCCTGGCCGTGTTGCGCTTTGGCTTGCTTGCGTTCAAGTACACATGTACAGCACCAGCGGCCGTAAAGGCAATAACGCTGCAGTGCGCCTCCACACATCTTGCCACCACAGGGCGCAGGAGCTCTGCCTGTCCAAGCAGGCTGACTTTGTCATGTTTGGTGCACCCTACAAGGACTGTCCAAACATGTCGGCTTCGTGATATACCCCTATTGCCTGGATTGGGCCCTCACCCATGCCGTACAGCCCCGCTGCGCGGCGCGTGCGTTCGGACTCCGGCAGCGCCAGGTTGTGCGCACGGAGCCAGGCGACGAAGCGCTCGACCGAGCGGTTGCGCCACATCCACTGCGGGAAGCGCTGCGCGCACAGCAAGGCAGTGTGCCCAGGGCGCGTCGGTGACAGCGTACGTGAGACACAGGCGATGCCAGCATGCGCTCTGACATGCTGGGAGTGCAGGTAGCTGACCTGTCAGCACCACTGCAAGAAGGGAAGGCGTTGGGAGCACTGCATGGCTGTTGGCCTGGGAATGAGAACAATGCCTGTGACACACCTACATGTTGTATAATATAAAGCGGCACTTGAAGCGGCATACCAAGCATGGTGCATGCTGATGATGCAGAGCTACCAGCTGAGCATATGCACATGCATGACCCTCCAGATGGTCCTGTCAACCAGGTGCCGTGTGAGCAAGACCACCGTACGTCTGCACGAGAGGAGACAAGGCGCTGTCACGGGCCATGTGCGCGCGCTACAGCTGCCTCGCATGCTGCCCTGGACACCACAGGGACACCACAGGGAGCATGGCATGGGCATGGCTGGCATGCAAGACACACAGCATGCAAGACCGCGCCTTCAAGGCCGACAGCGCCTCGTTGGCATCCTTCTCGTTGGACAGGCCCCGCACCCACAGGTTGGCCTTGAAGATGTCCGGGAAGTCTGCCAGCCTACCATGCTTGGTGACTTGTGGCAGCTGACAATCCTTACGTAATGCTTGGTAATGCACACGTCCATGAAGGACTGCAGCTGCAGGCAACAATGCGCTTACGCGGCACTCCTACCGAACAGCTTGTCAGACTTGCAAAGCGCTCTGGCATGGCCTGCAGGTCGCGTGATGGCACTCAGGCAAAAGAAAGCACCTGCTTCCAGTGCAACGGCGTTGAAGGCGCGCTGCTGGATGAGCAGCCGCGTCAGCGCAGCGCGGAAGTCGTAGAAGTCCGCAGTGCCGTGGCTGGCCTCGCCGATGAGCACGAAGTCGCAGGTCGCAGGGATGCGGTCAAGCACGGCCTCGGGCGACGCCGGATATGCGTGCTGCTCTATGACGCGCGCCACGCCGCGCTCGGCCTGCACCATGCTGGCCGCCGCCGCGAGCCTGACAGCTGATGTGCGCACCTTGGTAGCCAGGACCAGCTTGCGCAGAGAAGGTTTTGCAGTGCCGGATGCGCACACTGCAGAGCTTCTCATGTGCTCTTGTGAAAGTGTGGTTGGGGGAAGCAGAGCATGATGATGCAAAGATTGACGGGGCACAGGCCCTTGCTTTACAATGCGAGTGCAATGTGTAAACATACTGAGTTTAGTCTGCAAAGCATGCAACACTACGCTGCTGCTGCTGATATCACCTTAACAAGCAACCGGACTTTGTCCTACAAATGCTTGCAGTGCACAATCACGCAATACCCAGACAGCGAGCCAGACAGGACAATATAGAGTGCTCTTCCACAGTAGAGTAATGCTAGCTAATTTTGGGGACCTTGACAAAGGCGCCTTCCCTGTCGGGCGCTTCTGCCATGATCGCTTCCCTGCAAGCAGAACTTGTTCGTGTCAGCACCCAGGAGCCAAAGAGATTCAGCTACGTGCGCCATGGAGCTTGACAGGAGTACCTCTGGTCAAAGGTGCGGGGCACGTCTGCACGGAGCAGGTTCTCCTCTGTCAGGTCTGCGCGCGTGGCCGGCGGCACGCCCTCCACGTCCACGGCCTGCAGCTGATCGAACCTGGGCCGCCGCCAGACAGCAGTCTCTGATTAGATATACACAGCGTGTTGAGGCGGTCTGTCTAGCAGTGCAACTCAACAAGGGAGGTGGCGATGCACAAATCAGCAATACTCTGCAGCGCGCACCAGTCCGCTATCTGCTCCAGCTTTGGTCCCCAGTCGCGGACCTGTGTGCGCGTGCGTGAGTCACAGAGGAGCCGTCGTGTGTGTCAGTGCAGAGTACAGGCCTGCAGCAGCGCGCCTCCTCGTCTGTCACAGAAATCTGCGCCATCTTTGCAAGCTTCCGCACGTCCGGCGGCTCTACGCGCCCGCTGTGTGCCGCTGCTTGCAGCTGCCTCCCAGCAGGCCAGGGCGCCCTTGTCCGCTTCCCCACAGAGCACGCTAGGTGCGCGGTGCACTGGCACAGCTGGAGCAGCCGCGGCGTCATATGAACTACTATCAGTAACCAGCTGGCTTGTGTGATCTAAGGCCGGTCTGTACGACGGGAGAGTGCCTAGGCCCTAGCTAGGGCATGCTGCGCATGCTGCAGCTTTGGATGGACGCAGAACAGCTCAAGTCATGCGTGACAGCCTGTCACAGCTGCAGCTTGCCTGCTGAACGCTGTCCTGCTCAGCCGATGTGAGCGTGCGCAGCGCAGGCTGCATGCAGCGCCCGCAGTGATGCCTGCCACGTGATCAGAAGAGCAGGCGATGCAGCCATGCAGACCAGCAGGGGCCCCATCAACAACGTGCAAGAGCACCTGCACAGCGCTTTTGCGTCAGACGGCTGCCGCAACTGGGGCCTGCTCTACTCGCTGCCCTCCCAGAACGCGCAGGCCGCCGAGAACGGCGCGTCAGGGTGCGCTGGAGTGTTGACGCACTGGCTAGCTGCCCTGAGGCTCGCTCTGACGCTCACTGCGCAGGAACGCGGCTTTGTATGGCACCGGCGCGGTCGCAAGCGCGGCAGAGGTCGCAAAGGTGCGCCAGGGCGCTTGGAGTACAGGACGTGCCCTGTCTGCGCATTCCTTGACGTCACTTTTATGCAACGCAGGCACTGCGCGCGCTGCGAACTGCGTCCCGGAGCGTGCCCCTCCCGCAACGCCGCGCGGTCCCCGTCCCGCCGCCAGCCTTGCAAATCGCCACGGTGAGCGCGGCCAACACTCGTGCACGCCTCCGCCTTGAGCGCAATATGTGTGTTGCCAGAGCGTGACATTGATGCGCGCAGGCACCACGCCAGTCCCAGACCTCGCAGCAGCCGACGGAGTTGGCGCTGCCAGCGCTTGCGTCCGGCGTGTTTGCAGACGAGCCGGAGGACTTTGCCGAGGTCGCACAGGCCGCGGAGGGCGCGCGCGCAGCGCGCGGGCAGGAGGCTGCGGCGCCGCTGGCGGCATGGCCGCTGAGCGGCCCGCCGTGTCCAGGGCAGGCGCAGAGCATGGGGGTCACGCCGCCTCAGCCGCTGCCCTTTGCCCATCCACCCGCTCCGCCGCATCCCTGCCCCCGACCCTGCGGCGAGACCCAGCCGAGCGGCCGGGCTGCCCTGCGCGCCGGCGCCGGCACACCGCTGCAGGCCATGTCGACGTCAGCGCAGCGCCCGCTCGACGCCGCCATGCCTGGCTGTGGGTCAGATGGAGGCGGCCCTGGCGCGCCCGGTGCTGGGCCAGCGACCGGGCCGGCCGGAGGTGTAGGCGCAATGCTGTGCTCGCACGGCGTGCCGCTGGCGGCGTGCAGCCACGCCGTGGAGCACCTGCGCGACGTCAAGAGCTTCCTGCTGGACGTCTGCGAGGAGCTGCTTGACAGGCAGCCGGGTGGGTGGCGCGGGGTGCTCTGCCGCAACCCCGTGATGTGCCTACAAGGCTCGCCTGTGCTGGGGCGCATGCAACGCACTGTGCTTCAACATTAGCGTGATGCATGCGTCTGCCAGCATGTACTGGATCGAGTGGCTGATCAAGGGAACATTGTGTAGTCATGAAAATCAACTGAGGTAGTTTACCAAGCATGGGAGCTCCCGTTGGAGCATCAGCAGTAACTCCGTAGCGCCTTTCCCAGGGCCGGCCCGCCGGGCGGAGCTGGAGCGGGAGAAGGCGCGCCTGGGCGCAACCAAGGCGCTGCTGGAGGGCGTCGTCAAGCGTGGCAGCCCCGCGGGCACCGCCGCGGCGCCGCCCGCGCACGCAGGCGGCGTCAGGGGCGGCTACGGGCCGGGCGGCGGGTGGGCAAATGGCGGAGCTGGCCAGCGGCCCCAAGGGCCTGGAGCATGGGCGGTCACCCCTACTGAAGGGAGACTGGGCAGCGCCACAGTCTGCGTCCCGCCCAGGCCCGGGCACAACCTGGCCAGCGGCCAGGGCGCGGGGACCCCTGGGCTAGCGCCCTCAGCGCCGTGGACGGGCGGCGGCGGCGCCGCCGGCGTGTTTGGCGCACCTGGCTGGGCCGACCCAGCTGTATGCGGCAGAGACGGTGGCTTCGGAGGGGACGGCGGCGGCGGCCGCTTTGGCACGGCGGGCGGCGGCGGCGGCGGCGGCCGCTTCGGCGCGGCGGGCGGCGGCGGCGGCGGCTGGGGATTCGGCGAGGGCGGCCCGGCGGACTGCGGCGGCGGCGGCGGCTGGGACGGCGGCGGCTTCGAGGATGCTGGCCCCCGCCCGCCCGACCCGAGCTTGCGCCAGGCCGCGCCGGGCGTGAACGAGGCGCCGATTGACGCGGTGGTCGTGGATGGGCGCGCAGGCTCGCCCCCTTGCTGGACGCCTCACCCCACCATGTCTGCACATGATGCATGTGCACTGGCTGAACGCGGTCAGAAATGCATGCTGCCATGCTTTTGTGACTCAACGGCAGAAAGACTTCATGGCATGCATGTATAGTTCAGACTTGCTCATGCAATAGGTGCCGTTGAAATGGAGTTGTACACTGTCACTGACCCTGACCTTGTGCTGCGCGCAGATGCGCGCTGGGCGCGCAACGACTTCCCGTGGTCGGCGGACCTCGCGCAGGCCAACCGCGACTACTTTGGTAACAGCTCCTTCCGGCCAAACCAGCGCGAGGCCATCAACGCCACGCTGTCAGGCAACGACTGCTTCGTGCTCATGCCCACGGGCGGCGGTGCGCCCTGGCGCGCCGGTCGTCGCTGGTGTCTTGGCCAGTGCCCTGCAAGACTCGATGCGGTGCATATCAGGCATGGTAAGGGCAGCAAACAGAAACGAAGGTGGTAAAGCAGGCTGAACAGCCATAGCGACTGGGTTTGTGGGCCGCAGGCAAGAGCCTGGTGTACCAGCTACCCGCCATTCTCTGCCGCGGCGTCACCGTGTGCATCTCCCCGCTCGTGTCGCTCATCCAGGATCAGGTGCGCTACTGTGCTGTCGAAATCCGCGGCCAGGAGCGCCCAGCGTGTTTACCGTGCACTGCTGCGCTTCATTCCCAAGCTTCCCCTGTGTACGGGCTAGGTAGCGCTGCAGTGCCCTAACTACATGCCTGGTAAGCAGGCTGCGGTGTCTCGCATGTGTCTGCATGCTGGCGGGCTGGGGCAGCAGCGCCCCGGCTGCAGGCACCTGGTGCAGGCGCATGGGGCACACGCCGCGCGGAGACCCTCCGCGTGCCAGGCTTGGCTGCCCAGCGCAGGCGTGCTGTCCTGGGCGCTGCGGGCTGACCCGCCCGCCGGGGGGCAGGTGTTCCACCTGCAGCAGGCGGGCGTGGAGTGCGGCTACCTCAGCGGCGGCCAGGAGTACGAGGAGTCGCGGGACCTCATGGCGCGCCTGCGCGCGGACCCGCCCGGCACGCGCATCCTGTTCGTGACGCCCGAGAAGGTCGCGCGCTCCGACGCGCTCATGCGCGTCTTCGACGCGCTGCACGAGCGCCAGCTGCTGGCGCGGCCCCCGCCCCCGGCGCTCCCGCCCGGCCTGCGGCCGTGCGACCTGCCAGCGAGGGTCTGGCTGCAGGCTGACGGTTTGCGCGGCGCCCAGGATCGGATCGTCGTGGACGAGGCGCACTGTGTGTCGCAGTGGGTGCGCGCCCATGCTCAGTGCTATACTTTTGCTGCAGCGCATGTCTGTTTGGCTGGCCGAGGTGGACATGCAAGCTGAGATCTGTACCGCACAACTAGGCTGCCAAGTGCCCTTGCGTGCAGAGTCCCTGCGCACTCATGCAGTGCCTGCTGGGCATGCTGTGCACCGCCGCGTTGATGAGCTCCGTCTTTGCAGGGGCATGACTTCCGCCCGGACTACAAGGGCCTCAGCGTCTTCAAGCGCAGGTCAGTGTGGTCACATCATACATCCTGTTTGCTGGCTGCCAAACAGCACCGCTATGCTGCCCTGCGCGCTTGTGGCGACCGAGCAATGCAGAGCACTTCCGCGCTCCTGCTCTTGCATGGTAGGGCCAGGGCAGTACGGCTCTGACATGCCTGACAGGCAATCATGGTGGTCAGGACACAGGGAGCACTGCAGGGGCCCCCAGCGCTGCCCGGCGCCGGCCAGGTACCCCTCAGTGCCGCTGCTGGCGCTGACGGCGACCGCCACGCAGCGCGTGCAGCGCGATGTGGTGCTGCAGCTGGCCATGGCGCACGCGGTCAACTTCCGCTCCAGCTTCAACCGCGCCAACCTCAGGCGCGGCCAGGCTGCGGGTGCTGATGGTCGATTCCGGCTCCTGGGCAGTGCATGTGCAACAGAGGTGGATCGTAGCGCCTGGTCATCGTCAATGTGCTGCAGGATGTTACTGCCTGCGTGAGTTGCAGGGCAGAGAGATAGGGCAGCAGGCAATGACTGCGAGGCACGTGAAGATGTCAGGCAGAGCAGACGAAAAGACACATCACGGTAAAGTTTTGTCTATGTTCAGTATAAGAGGTCAGGTCATGCACGTCGTCCTCATTCTGCTTGTAAACGCATTGCTAAGGAGCGGGTCTGTCACGGCTGTCACGCCCGCCCGGGGCGGCGCAGGTACGAGGTGGCCAAGAAGAAGAGCAAGGTGAAGGAGGCCGTGGACGAGATGGCCGCGCGCATCCGCCGCGACTTTGCGCCGGGCGGGCGCGTGGCGTGCGGCATCGTGTACTGCCTGTCGCGCAATGACTGCGAGAAGGTGGCCGCCGAGCTACAGGCGCGCGCGCCGGCCTTAGCTTCATGCCTGCGCACCAGACTGACCGCCGGCAGCCTCTGAGATGAAGGGATGTAGATGATTGCCATCAGGTCACAGAAATGCATCAGCTTGATGCTTGCTCTCACAGTCTCTGATCTGTGTTTCGGATGTCTTGGAATTAGCATGATCATGAGCGCTGTGGGGTTTCCAAGCGTGCGAATGCAGTGCTTACTTTTGCAGGAGGCGCTGCGGCGGCAGTGCGGGCGTGGCGTGCGCGTCAGGCGCGGCCCCTGCGCCCTGCTCTCCACTGCCTGCAGCCTGCCGTGAGCCACGCATGTTGCTTCAGTGCCTCAGTGCCGGTGCACCTGGGTTTAGGCTGACATACAGCTAGCATTCAGCATGTCGTGCTGATGGGCTGACATCCCGGTAAGTGCGCAGACGCGCCCCTGCTGCATATGCAGCCATAATAATGCCCGCTCGCGCGCTGCTTAAGCGGGTCCTGCATGCGCGCGCGCAGCCACTACCACGCGTCGCTGTCGCAGCAGGAGCGCGAGGAGGTGCAGGGCGCCTGGACGCACGACCGCGTGCAGATCATCTTGGCCACCATCGCGTTTGGCATGGGTGCGCTGCCGCCGCTGCGCTGACGCGGGCAGCTCTGCGCGCCTCTGCCGTTTGCGCAGCCGGACGAAGTTCGGTGCTCGCGGTGCTTGCAATAGCAGCCGTGCCTGTACATGCAGCGCTGCTGCGCCGCTGCAGGCAACAACGCTCGCCTCTGCACTCCTGCAAAGTGCCTTGTTACTTCATGGTTGGTGCGCCGGCTGCAGCACGGCGGTGGTCAGCTGCGCGGGCGCACGCGCAGGCATCAACAAGCCAGACGTGCGCTTCGTGATGCACTACTCCTGCCCCAAGTCGCTGGAGGGCTATCACCAGGTCTGCCCCGGCCCTGGCCCTCTGCACGCGGAGCCGTTCTAACCGGCCGCTCCGCCCTGCCAGGCCTGAATCAGGCGCTGCTGTGTAGTCAAGCTGGCCCCCATGCCGTCCTCTCGCACCCGCGCCGCACTCCTCAGCTCCCGCCTGTCCCGGCCCGAATCCTGCTCAGCGCCCGGCGGTGCGCCCGTAGGAGACCGGGCGCGCGGGCCGCGACGGGCGCGTCGCAACCTGCATCCTGTACTACAGCTACGCCGACGCGATCCGCACGCGCCACATGCTCAAGCAGAGCGCCGAGGAGAACCGGACGCCGCCCGCGCAGCTGGCCTGCAACATGGACTCGCTGAACCAGATGGCGAGCGCGCGCCTGGCCCCCTGCGCGCGCAGGCGGCATGCGCAGCAGCAGACCCGATCGTGCAGTCCTCGCAACAGCTCGCAATAGCTTGCATGAGCCAATCGTGCAGTCCTTGCAATAGCTTGCATGAGGTGTCGGCTACCATGGATGGGTCTGGGTGATGAAGTCATCAGCCTCCTGACAGGGTAACACGCATGTTTCGACCCAGGCTGGGCGGCAATGCATATGCCCTTTGAGGCTCTAGTGAGGCTCTAGTGACCTTACTCTTGAAAGAAATACTCGTTGATGCTGCCGCTCGCAGGTGGCGTACTGCGAGGAGCAGGTGGAGTGCCGGCGCGCGGTGCTGCTGGCGCACTTCAACGAGGCCTTCAACCCCGCACGCTGCCACGGCACCTGCGACACGTGCGCGCTGCTGCAGTCACCGCGGCCATGCCTGCTTCTGCAGAGTAAACCCTCCCCTGGAACCTACATGCCTGCTGAAAGTTGCTGCCCACCAGCTGCCGAGTGGCATGTGCAAGGCATCGGAGATCATTGCTTCCTGTTGCACCCAACCCCGCCATGGGACGCCCCCATGCATGACAGGCGCGGCGCCGTGCCGGCAGGTGCGCGGGCCGCGGCGGCCGCGAGTTCGAGCAGCGCGACGTGACGGCGGCGGCGGCGGCGGCGGTGGCGGCCGTGCGCGCGGTGGCCGGCAAGGGCACGCTGGGCCACGTGGTGGACGTGCTGCGCGGCGCCAGCACCAAGGCGGTGCGCGAGCGCGGCCATGACCGGCTGCCCGAGTACGGCAGCGGGCGCGACCTCAGGCGCGCGCCCGCGCCGACCCCGCAGCCTCCTGCATGCGCATGGCGGCGGCGTCAGGAGCGCAATAGAAACCCGTGGAGCGAGCGCATGCCGGCCACAACCCCCGACGTGTGCGTGCCGCGCAGCAAGGGCGACGTGCAGCGGCTGCTGCGGCGGCTGGTGGTGGCCGGCGTGCTGCTGGAGGACACGTTCCGGCAGGACAACCAGTACGGCGGCGTCGTGTCCTGCCTGCGCGTGGCCGAGCCCGGCGCCGCGCGCCTGGCCGCCGGCGCGCTGCGCGTCACGCTGCCCTTCCTGGCCAAGGCGCGCGCGGTCGCGCGCTTCCGGATGCATGCACCAGGGCCCGAGCAACGCTCGCACCCTGCTTGCCGCAATGAGGAATGCGCGGTCTCAGTGTGGAAGTATACTTCGACACTGTGGCCTGCCTAATATGTTCCAAGTCACGGGCTACTGACAGACACAACGCTTCCAGAGCAGCCCTTTTCCGCCGAGCAGAGCCCAGGCGTCCGCCGGCAGGACCTTGGCCACTGCGAGAGGCCGCCGGGAAGTGGCCACAGTTCCGCACAGTGACACTGTCGGCGATGGCAGGCGCGCGCTCGGTTGGTGACGCGCCTGCGCCGCGGCGGCAGGCCGGCCCCGCGCCCGAGACGCCCGCGTCCGCCGCTGCGCCCGGCAGCAGGAAGCGCGCGCGCGCGCCGCGCGCCAAGAAGGCCGCCGCCGCCGAGGCGGCGGCCGCGGCGGACGAGGATGGCATCGAGGACGAGGACAACGTCATCGTGCTCGCGGACGACTCCCAGGACTTGGTGGCGCCGGCGCGCGCCCGCCCTGCGGCCCTTCTCGCGTGTGGTCATCGCGGCCAGCACCCCGGAGCTGCTCTTGGACACCTTTGTGTGTAGAGACGAGGGGCATGGTGCTTGGTTTCAGTTTGATGGGAGTTTCCGCAAAGCGTGCTGGCTACTGCGCAGGAGGAGCGGGAGGCGCGCGAGGTGGCGCGCGGCGCGCTGGCGTTGCTCTCCGACTGGCTGGAGCACGCCGGCGGCGCCAAGCGGCCCGGCGCCGGGCGCAACCGCATCCTGGAGGGCCCGACGCTGGACGCGCTGGCGCGCCTGCGCCCGCCGACCGCCGCCGCGCTCGCCGACCTGCACGACGTGCCGCGCTTGTCCCAGAACAAGCGCAAGCATTACGGCGAAGCCATCGTGGCCGCGCTGCTGCAGGCGCGCCCCCTCTTCTGTGCGCTCTGCGGAATTAGGGTTAGGGTTAGGGCTGTTGCCTGTATGCCAGTGCTCCGGCGGCTTGACGCGCACGCAGGATCGCCCCTTCCAGGGTCACATGGCCGCAGCACAGCGAGGCCGTCAGGGCCGCGCCGCTGCCTGTCCTGCTGCCGCGCTGTGCATGGATGGGCAGGCTGTGCTGGTGACCTGCCTGTCGGCGCCGCGTGCGCCTTGTCCGCGCTGGCTGGGACATACAGCAGCGCGAGCGGCGTTCTGGCTCTGACCGAGGGCCCTGACATGCTGCACCTCAGCGCTACGTAGAAAGCTTGTCAATGCGAACACTACGTAGAAAGCTTGTCAATGCGAACAACAAGTTCATGGCCGCATTTTTCTCCGACAATTACAATGCAGCGTCTGAGCATTGATCTGCGTGCGGCTGCGCAGGCAGCCCGCTGGCTCGCCGCCAAGCGTGCGGGGGTCAACAGCCAGGCCGAGTTCAAGCTGGACACCGCCGCGATAGAGCAAAGCTGCGCGCCCGCCGCCGCCGCGCCCGCCGCCGCCGCCGCCGCATGGTCCGACGACGACCTCACGCCGGCCGGCAAACGGCACAGGTGGCAGCCCTACCGTGCCGCCTAGCGCCCTGGCTGGCTGCCACCGTGATCTGCCAGACTGTGCGTGCACACTTTTGCATGCTGCATGCCACAGCAGCGCATCGCACACGAGGCCAGAAGCATGCGCTATTATCAAGCGCTGGGTGATCCTGTCTGGAGAACGCTGGCTCTGACCAGTGGCAGGCCGGCCCGCCACTGGCATGCAAGTGTCATGCGGAGCAGTGCAGTCGGCGCGGCACGAGGCTTGGATGCGCGGCGAGGCATGCACGCCAAGCTCACGCGCCTGCATGCTGCCGGCTCGCCGGCCCTGGCGGAGCGCGCGCACTCTCACCGGGTCCGGCGCGCCGCCGGCAGGCCGGGCTCCGCGGCCGGCCGCGCGTCTGGCGGCAGCGGCGCGCGCAGCGCGCCGGGCCTCGACCAGTTCCGCTTCTCCGGCCCGGGCGGCCATGGCGGCGCGGCCCGCAGCGCGGCCGCGGCGGGCGCGGGGCCTGTCCCGGCGCTGAGCGCTGTGCAGGCGGCGGGCAGCGGCCCAAGCACAGTCCCTGGGCAGGGGCAGGGGTTGCAGGGCGACGGCGCCGGGCCTGGTCAGCCGCCGCCGGGGGGAAGCCATGTGGGGCCGGTCCCCGCATGGCCAGGAGCGCCGGCCTTGAGCGCCGCCGGCGGCGCGATGCAGGGCTTTGTCACAGCGTCCAGCATGCGCAGCTCGCCGCACTGGGGCCCACACCCTCCGCAGGCGCAGCCACGTGGCCCGGGCGCATGGCCCGCGGCGGGGCGCGGCGAGGCGCCGGGGACCTGCGGTGCGGGGGCGCGGCCCGCATGGCAGCCGGCGTGGCCGGCGTGCCCGGCCGGCGTGATTGAGGGCCCCGCACAGTTGTCGGAGGTGTTCCCCGGCAATGCCAGCGGCAGCGGCGGCTGGCGCCCCAGCCAGCGGTAGCGGACCCGCCTGTAAACCTAGTTCAGTCTGTGTCGGCCTCTCTTTGAGTTCTGTCTGGCAGTAAGCGGCAGTGTGTAGCATTGAGAGTGTTCTAGCGATCCTGTCTGTCCCTTTGCATGTCGCGGGCGCACTGTCTTCTGCAGGGGGCTGATGGTAGATGTAATAAATCAGTTCAAATGCGGACCTTGCCAGCCGAAGGCAGGCTGCTAACACCACGCTTGCTCCCTGCATCCCACCAAAAGTTGCAACACCATAGACTTGCATCGCAACTGTGTCACCAGCCTGATGTCAGTCAGTCTGCATGCAGCACGCGCGCAGGTTTACATGCTCAGAGTACATGCGCGCAGAGTGCGGGGTAGCTGGACAGCAGCATGCCGCACCCTGAACGCCAGCAAAATCATATCCCAATTTTTTGCGGTCCATTCATGCCCTGCTGATACCTTTACAATGAAAATCCCGTGACCGACGCCCGGCAAGCCTTGTTGCCAGGTGCGAGCGTTCCTGATCTCTGTCAAACCGAAATCGACGCAGGCATGACCGCATAGCTCCTGGGTGGCACGGACGCAGGTGCGCAGCAGCAGCGCACATCCACCAGCCAGTTTCCAATCCCGCCCAGGTTATTGCTTGGGGCCGGGGGCGCCGCCGCGCCGCATGGGCGGCGGCCCGACCAGGGACAGCAGCACGGGCAGCAGCACCAGGC
>JAABUO010003389.1_pt1 | contig 18998 bp, 17 predicted proteins | sample 5559291 | NCBI WGS metagenome assembly JAABUO01 (sample SAMN10711878, study PRJNA513372) | rock metagenome | isolation source: Antarctica rocks | place: Antarctica: Victoria Land, Finger Mt sud | reverse complement strand
GGCGCGACGTCCCAGAAGTTGATGCCCAGGTCGTACGCCTCCTTGATGGCTGCTAGCGCCTCCTTCTCATCCGGCGTCTGGCCACGCGCGCACACACAGCGGCATTGCTCCGCGTGCACTGACATGCGGGCGCGGAGGCTGGGCGCTGGAAAGATACTCTGCGGGTGCGCTCCCTTGCGCTCCCAACAGCCGACGGCTGCAGGCCAAGCTGTGCACGCAGGTGTGCACCATCGACCGTGCAGCAGGCTTGATGTCGATGCATGCACAGTGCCTTCCTCAACAGAGCCCAGTCCAATGACGGTGGACACCACACGTGCGCTGTGGAGCCTGGCTCACCCCGTACGCGTGCCCCAGCGGACTGCAGCCGAAGCCGAGCACGGACACTGGCACGGAGTCGGGCCGGCCCGGCACCAGCGGGTGCTTTGGCAGCAGGACGGGCGCCATAGCAGATCACTTGTGCACGCAGGAATCTGTTAGTGGCTCTCAGTCGGGGGCGGCAGGCAGCTCGGCACCTCCAAGGAGGAAACCACACTAGTCGTGGACGAGTGACAGCTGCGCTGGGCTTTTGAGCACCGGGAGGAGCAAAATTCCTAGCGTGTTTATCTGGAGTCCTGCCGCCGGCAACCTGGAGCTCTCTGGGTCACCTTATGAGCGATGGGAGGCCGCGGATGCAGCCACTGGAGACTAGTATAGATAGCGCCGCAGGCGTGGCGGGCGCGGCGCCTGCGCGCGCTGAGCCAGGGCAAGCAGCACAGGCCCTCGAAACCTCCGCGCCCGCGCCGGCGCGGCAGCCCCGGAGCAAGGTGCTTGCGTCCCCCGGGCATGCCCGCCATGCGCCATCAAGCTCGCGCCCAGGGCGCGCGGCAGCGGCCACCCCGGAGTGCCAGATGCACCCTGCGCGCCCTGCGACCCGCCTTGGAGCGCAGTTGCCGACCGCGCGCGTTGGGCTGCAGGGCGGCGCGGGCGGGAGCAGCCAGGGCCAGGCCGCGCCGGTCGCAGCCACGCAGTCGCGGCGGCGCGCGGCCGCGCCCGACGCCATGGTGGCCGGCGCGGCGGGCGGCGGCGTCGGCGGCCACCCCGCGGCGCCCGTCTCCAAAAAGTCGCACCTGTTTGGGCAGGTGCGCGCGCCCCGTCGGGCCTCTAGGTCGCGCCCGGGTGGCGACTGGCGGCTTAGTGACTGGTGCAGGGCCTAGGCGCCGGCAGCTTCTGTGCATCGCAGCATGTGCTGTTGAGTCGCGCCAGCCTGGTCCGTGATGCAGGCGGACGCTGTTTGCACGCGTGCCTGTGCCAACGCCTGACATGGCGCTGACGATCTGTGTGCTGGCGCGCTGCTGCGGCGCCTTAGTTCTGGCCGCGCCGCAGGCGCTCATGCTGTACGCTGCAGTGGTGTCCGCGTCGACGCCGGTCGCGATGCGCTACCTGTACCGCACGGCGCAGCCGCCGCAGCCGGCGGTGCTGGCGGCCGTGCAGACCGGGCTTGCGGCGGCGATCCTGTGCGTGCTGTGCGGCACATGGTACATGATCAGCGGCCTGCACCGGCAGCTGAAGGCCGGCGAGGGCCGCAGCGGCCGGCGCGCGCTCAGCGACGCGGAGGCCGCGCAGCGCGGCGACAGCGCGCTCAACATGAAGCTGCACGAGGTGCGCGCGGCGGCGGGCGCAGGGTCCCAAGCAGCCGCGCCCGTGTGTCAGCGAGCACTGGTGGCTTCGACCCCAGAGCCGGCCTGCTTCTGCGCTGCGCTGCGCCTTGTCTCTCTCGGGGAGTTCACGGGCGATTTTCTCAGGGAGTTCATAGGCAACGCACTGGGCGGCTCAGGCGTCTGGCGGGCATCGCCCGACTCGTGCAGGCCCGAGGCTCGCGCAGCCGAGCTGCGCGTGCGGTGCGTGGGGGGCGAGGCGGCCCGGCGCTGGCGCGGCACGGCGCGGGCTCATGGGGGTCGTGCCCTGACAGCTTCACGGGCAGCTTGAGCTGCGCACGTGGCGCGGCAGGGCCGCTGCCCCAGCGCACAAGCCGCCGGGCGCGGTCCCGCACGAGGCGCGCGTGGGCGGCGCGCGAGCGCCGGCGCGCCGCTGAGCGGGGCGCGTGGCGCGGCGCAGGCGGGCAGCCCGGGCCTGGCAAAGCACGGGCCGGGCGCGCTGGAGGCGCGCGCGGACAGCGTCAGCCTGCTGGAGCGCGGCGGCAGCGCGTTCTCGGTGGAGAGCGACTTCCTGCCCGAGCAGCGGCGCTCCGGCCTCCAGGCGCGCGGTTTTTGCCTCCTTTTCTTTCCCTTTTTTTAAAGAGCAACTACCTGCTCGAGCAGCGGCGCTCAAATCTTCAGTAGCGCAGTTATCTCTCTTTCTTTCTTCTGGGCTGCCGCGCCCGGGGCCCCTGCTTGGCCAAACATGGAGCCCGACGTGCCGCACCTGCGCGCGCGCGTGCGCACCAGAGCGGCGCGTTTCGCTGCAAATTAGGCCGTATGGCAGGGCAATGAGCGAGCGAGCTGGGCGCGGCACTGCGGCGCGGCGTGCCTGGGGCCAGAGCTGCCCCAGTGCAGTGGCCCGGCTCGCAGAGGGTTGGGGCGGGCACTGCGGTGTGTGAGTACGCGCGCATGTGAGGAGGCTGCTGCGCATGCTCCGCGCACTCACGCGCGCGCATCGGGCGCTATTTTGCTGGTGCTGCCGAACGGCCGACCTGATGCCAGCACGCCTGCGCGCGCGCAGCTGCCGGACGCCGAAGTGCTGGAGGGGGGCGCGCGGCCCGCGGCGGGGCGGAGGCGTGCCGCAGTGCGGTCGTGCCTGGCGGCCGTGCGGCGGCCGCTCGCGCGCGGGCTTAACATGACCACGCGCAACGTGTACATTGCCGGCGCCGAGCTGGGCGCCTGGGCGTTCACTGCAAACGCAATCATGGTGCGCCGCGCGCCCGGCCGCTCGGCCCCGCGCGCACCCGGCATTGACCGATGAGGCAGTTGGACAGCCGCCGGCGCTGCCCGAGGCGCTGTGCGCGCTGCGGGCTCGCGCACTGGACGGAGCCGCGTGCCTGCTTGCGCACCGGGCGGCGCAAGCGCAGGAGGCGGCTACGTGGCCGGGCGCGCCAGGCCAAAGCAATCGTACCATAGCAGCGGTGCAGCGTCCAGTGCCCTTGCGCGAACGCGCCGGCGGGGCAGGCCGCGCCACGCGCCTTGGGGATGCCTAGCGAGCGTGCGCGTTGTGGGCGCGCAGGTGTATGGCCTGCAGCTGACCACCATAGCGAAGGGCGCCTTCCTGATCCGCGCGTCCATTGTCTTCACGCCCATCTTGAGCACGATTGCGGGCGACGTGGTGCCCCGCGGGCTGTGGGCGGGCGCGCTGCTCGGCTTTGCAGGCGCGCGGCTGCCTCGCCGCGGGCGCCGCTCGTCGCAGGCGGCGCTGCCAGCGGCTTTCTGAGCGCGGCGTGTCCGGCCTTGCGTGTCTGGCGGTGCAGGGAGCCGGCGGGCGCAGCGATGGAGTCGGCCCATGCGTTCCTGCTTCCAAGTGTGCCTCGAGTCCACTTAGTATGCTGCGCTCTCCGCTGCTATGTGCGCCTCTGCTGAGCATGCTGCGGCGGCATGCACCGCGCCGTACGCTGTGCTGCCACACACGCGCGTCTCTAGTTGGGGCGCCACACCGCTCCAGGCATGAACAGACCGGATGATGAGGCATCCCCCCCTCCCCTCCCAATGAGGATTCAAAGTGTGCAGAAGTGGATTTTTTGTGCACCTGCCGACGGCCGCGCGTGGACGGGCGCGCAGGCAGCATCTTGATCAGCGTGGACCCGGTGAAGGGCGACGTCAACGCCGGCGACCCCGCCGGCGCCGCCGCGATTGGCGGCGATGCCATCCTGATCGCCTCGGCCTCGCTCTGGTCGATGGTCATGGTGCGGCAGAGCAAGCACGCGCCGCACTTCTCGCCCGTGACGCTCGCGACCGTGAAGGTGCGCCCTGTCGCAATTTAGGGCTAGGATATAGGGGTAGCCGGCAGCCCTGCTTTCAAACCTAAGAGCTCAGGCCCGGGCGTCACCGAGCGCTGCGCGTCATAGGCTGGCGTCCAGTGCCTGTTCTGGCATGACCCTCGGTGCTCGGCACCGCGCTGACGCTGACGGCTGCACGCGTGGGGTGCAGCTGATCGTCATGGCGCTGTGCTCGGCGACGTGGCTGGCCATCACGATCGCGGTGTTCGTCGGCAACCACCAGCGGCCGACCGCGGTCTGGGAGGGCTACCGCGACCCCATCGCCTGGGCGGTCCTGCTGTGGCCGGCGATTGGTGCGCACCTGCGACGGGTGCCAAGCATGGGCTGCCTGCGTTGCAGCACGGGCTGTCTGCAGAGCCAGGGGTCAACCGGGCTGCTGCAGCCTCGCCTGGACTGCTGCAATGCTGTGCACGGCTGTCCATGCACATGCACGTCCCACTGTCTGTGCAAAGGGCTGCAAGTGGCGCTGCTGCTGCGTTATGTGTAGGTCAAGGGTAGGGTGCAGCGCTGCGGCCTAGCGCGCTCGGTTGCGTGCCCGCTGTCCTGAGCCGGGCGGCGCGCGGCGCAGGGCCCTTCAGTACGGGCGAAATCGCGCAGCTGGCCGCGCAGGCCCGCATCAGCGCGACCGCGGGGCAGGCACGCCCCGCCTGGGGCTCGTAAGTGGTGTGTGCCGCCAGGCTGTTTGGCGCCCGGTCTCGTGGCAGGCACGCGAGCAGCGGGCTGTAATAGTTTATATGCAGGCGTAGGTGTGCAGGCCTGGCCTTTAGGGGCTGCCGGCCCTTTGCTGTGCTGCGGGCTGCCCCCGTGTCTCAGCGACCTGCCAAGACAAGGCCAAGCTGCACACAGGTAGGGTTGGTTAGGAAACCCAATAGACAGGCGGCCAGCCGCACTGCCGAGCATGAAGCCGCTGGCAAAGCGAAAGCGAGAGGCACGCGAGCAAGGCGCGGGGGCGCGCGCGACGCTCTCAGGCGCGCTCGGCCGCGGCGGCTGACAGGGCCTTCGCGCGCGCGGCAGGTGATCCTGGCGATTGATCCGCTGTTCTCCATCCTGCTGGGCCTGGCGGTGGACCGCAGCGAGACCAAGCTGGGCCCCCTCGGGTGGACCGGCGGCGGCATCTTGATCGGCGCCTGCCTCATCGCCAGCCGCTTCGCGCGCGCGCACTGACCCGCGCGCCCTCACCCGCCGCGGCATCCTGATCGGCGCCTGCCTGATCGCCAGCCGCTTCGCGCGCGCACACTGAACCAGGGCGGCCCCACCCGCCGCGCCCGCGCGAGGATGCGCGCGTGTGCGCGCCGAGGAGGCGCGGGCCGCGAGCTCGGGGAACCTGCGGATGGAATGTCGACCAGCAGCGCAGGCGCGGCGATGCTCGGGAGGATGCTGGCGCCACCGCGGCCGGCGTGCGCGCGCTTGCCGGCCGCCGCATGCGTGCTCGCGGCGGTTTTGGTTCGTTTGCACTTGTTTGCCGCCATTCTTTTCGTGTGTGTGTGCATACTAGGCGACTTTGCAGCCACTTGTGCGTGCAGCGCGTTGCAGCACGTGATATATAGAAAGCCCGAGTCGACCCGCACGGCCGCCCCGGGGTTGACGTGGTTGCGCACGACCGCGCGCCTGCCAGCACCCTTTGTGCACCCAAGCGTGACCCTGGAAGGGGGTTAGCCACGCCCTCTGCTCTGGCATGATCGTGCACGCACATCCACAGCAACAAGGCATCCACGTTGAGCGAGGCGTGGTAGCGTGGTGATTCCTTGGCAGCCGGGGGAGGGGGTGCTGTTGTAGAGGTCTCTTGCAAGGGCCGCAAACAGCGACGCGTCTCTTGGAACCGCAAGTGATGACGTAGCTCAGTGCTAACACGGCCTCTCCAATCGCATCCAGCGTTTGGGCTCTTTGGTTGCGTTGGTTAGCGCAGAGGAAGTCGGGGCAGTTTTAACAGCCTTTCCTTTGAGTGCTGTGCACCTGCTGCATCTGCAGAGTGTGCGGCGCGTTATAGTCCGGCTCTGGACAGTGAAGCTTAGACGATCAAGAGTGGGCGTATCGTTTGCACCATGGGTGATAAGATAGCGCTGGGTGGGACTCCACCTAGCTGCCTGGGACCCAGCGCATGTAGCGTTGTACCCTTAGCATACGGATGCTGGTATGATGGGGTGCACTGTTGCTGGCATGCCCGCTGTAGGAATACATGTATATTGTGGGGAGGGGACCGGCGGCCGTAGTGAGCACCGGGCCATGTTGGCGCCTGCTGTGGGGTGCCAAGTGTGTTGGCTCCTGCTGTGGTGGTGTGCAGGGGTGTGTGCAGGGGTGGTTATGAAGAGTGCGACGCTGTGCTAGGTCTGTTCGAGCTGCTGCGTCTCTCGGCTTGTGCAGTGTGGTGTCAGCATTCATGTAACCTGTTAAAAGAGTGCGCCACCACAGCATCCATCAGCTTGTGTTGCAAATCCAGCACTGTTGGCAGCGAGTCATCTGACCCTTGCCAGTTGCGTATATATGTATGCACCAACCAATCCCACCATAGCATGTGGTGCCTAACAGCATGACCTCTGATGAAGGCGCACACAGCAGCAACAGCAGTCCTGCAAAATCGTGTACCCTGCAAATCGTGTACCCTGCAAAACAAGTGCGTCTCAGCAGTTCTTCCCCAAACTCTCCATCGCCTATTGCGAGTACCAATAATGTAGGCCAGGCGCCATGCCGTCTGGCATGCTGCGCAACCGCAGCCCGCACACACACGAGCAGCCTCCCGCGGCAGGCCGCGCGCCACGGCTCACCAATGAACGCCAGGATTGTGTGGTTTCCCTTCACGCGCTTGCTGTACGGAGGAGCGCCTGAAGGGCCAGCACGCTCCTCCTCACACTCCCTGTAACTAGGACTCGACAGTTTCTGGGGTCACCAGAGCGTGTGGCCGCCGTCCAGCACCAGGTTGTGCCCGGTCATGTAGGACGCCGCGTCGGAGGCCATGAGCACGAGCGCGGCCTGCAGGTCTGTGACCTCTGCCAGGCGCGCCGCTGGGATCTGGCCCAGCCACTCCTTGCACAGCGGCCGCAGCGCCTCCGACTCCTGCGCAACGACGCCGTCAGGCGCGCTGGCCTCATCGTGTGGTCGCACACGCCAGCGGGGCGGCGGCCTGCTAAGAGGAAAAGCATGCCCAGCCGGGTACATGCCGGCAGGCGATGCTCAGTGAGAGAGGATGCCGGCAGGCAATGCTCAGTGAGAGAGGAGGACGCATGCAGATGCATCTGATTTAATCAAGCTCTGTCAGTCGCAAGCAGGGGCGCATGCTGCCCGCACGTGCACATGCCCTGCCACGGGCGTGCTGCGCACACCCTACAAAACAGGGTTCTGAGGACCAGGGCGCCCTGGCATGCGCGCCTGGATGAGCGCGGTGTTGACGATGCCGGGCGACATGCAGTTGACGGTCACGCCGCGGTCCGCCCACTCGCAGCCCAGCGTCTGCGTGATCTTCACCACCGCCGCCTTGGACGCGTTGTACGCGATCTGCGCACGGTGCCCCAGTCCCCGGCTCACCAAGAAAGTAATGCTTTGCGTGCTGCCGTGCCGGGCGCGGTGCAGGCAATGCGCATGCTCTGCAGCTGCTGGCTTGGAGTGACAAGGTTGTGGACAAGCCAGGACACACTTTCAGCAGCCAGGAACCAAGCACGATGCAGATTGGCAGAGGTCAGTGCACGTGGACACGCAGCTCATCGCAGCAGCGCACAGCATGACCCCGCGCTTGCAACAGCGTGTGCGAGTCTGCGCGCATCCCAGCAGGCCTGTGCTGCGAGGCAGGTGCTCCCCAGCGACAGCACACACACGCTGCGCCTGCAGACGCCCGCTCCTTCCAGCATACCCCCGCTGCCCCCAAGTGGGCGGCCCGCGCGCGCCTGCTTCTGCGGGTGCGGCACCAGCAGGGAGGCCATGCTGGCGGTGTTGATGATGCGCCCAGCCCCGGCCGCCAGCATGTGCCGCCCCTCCGCCTGCGCGCCCCCGGCCGCGCTGCATCGCAGGAGGACGGCGCCGGCGCAGCAGCCGCGCTCTCACCCGAGAGGACGTGGCCAAGCGGTGGCGAGTGTGTGCAAGCCGCCACAAGCACAGGGCATCTCACTGCAGCGTTGCCATAGTGACCCTCGCCGCGATGTTGCCACCGGCTCAACTCTTCCCACACCGCCGGCGCTACATGCCACAGCCCCAGCCACTCTCAACACATGCCGCCGTGACCCTGAAGACCTAAGAAGACCCTTGAGATCAGGTTTTGCGGCGAGCGGAGCCGTGCCCCGGGCGCGCGCCTGGCAGCAGAGGAAGAGGCCCTTGGTGTTGACGCCGAACGTGAGGTCCCACTCGTGCTCCGGCGTGTCCTCGGCCGCGTTGTTCTTGTTCACGCCCGCGTTGTTTACCGCGATGTCCAGCCGGCCCAGGCCTGCCACAGTCTCCGCCACCATCCTGGGTTGCCATGCGGGCCAGACTTGTTAATGGATCGGTCCACCATTGCATGCCGCCAGCACTGCGCTCGTCGCATGGATGCCGAAGCTATATGCTGCACTGCAGTGGGCTGCCGGCTTGGCCCGCTTGCATGTGCCTTGTGCTTGCAAAAAAATCAGACAGCGGCACGGCAGGCCTCAGAGGCATCAGGGCGTTGGGCGCACCGCTCGCAGTCGGCGGCGCGCGTGATGTCGGCCACCACGGCCAGGCTGCGCACGCCCTTGGCCGCCAGCTCGGCCGCGGTCGCCTCGGCCGTGGCGCGCACCACATCCACAACCGCCACCGCCGCGCCGGCCTCGCCCAGCGCGTGCGCGAACGCGCGCCCGATGCCCTGGCCGCCGCCTGGTATGCGCGCACGCGCTGCAGCTCAGCGGCGGGCTGCAAGAGCCGGGGCTCATGCACGAGGGCAGTCTGTGCGCACCGGTGGCTGGTGGATGGCTGACAAGCATGGCATGCGCACTGCTGCTCATGCTTGCAAGCCAACCCCTTGCTACCTTTCTCTGATCAAGTCTGGTCTTGACACATTCCCTTGGCTGGCCTGTCACCGGTGAGAGCCACTGCGTGCAAGCGCGGGCTGGCCGCGCCTGTCACCAGCGCGACGCGGCTGTTCAGCTTCAGGCGCTGCGTGATGAGGTTGCCGTGCAGGCCCGTAGCAACATCGTCCTTCGCATCCGCGAGTGGCCTGCGGCGCACGGCGAGCGCAATCCGTCCCTTATGACATGTGGCAAGGGAAACTACAGCCCTGGCTCCACTCCTGGCACGGCTTGCCACGCATGCTTGCGCTGCATGATGGCCACACCAGAGCCGCCGCGAAGGCCTGTGAGAGCCTTTGCAGCAGCATGCGCACGCCTGCAGCCCATGGCTTCCACGCTGGTTGCGGGGCGCACCGGCGCGTGACGATGCTGACGCCGTCGCGGAAGGGCAGCACGACGACGTCCACGCGCGAGTCCTTGCGCACGAAGTCGTTGAACTTGCGGATGGCGTCCGCGGACTCGTCCTTCATGCCGCCGGGCTCGTACGTGCGGCCCTGCCGGCACAAGATACATGGCCTCGGCTGCGCGCCGTGCAGCCCGCACGGGGCGAGGCACGACTGCATCCACGCACATGCTGGACACACGCAGCTGCCCATTATTCGGAATGCCCGAGCAGGACGCGCAGCAGGGCGGGCGCGGGCGCGGCACCTTCATCAGCGAATTGTCCACGATGATGGCGCCGCCCGGCGTGATGAGGTTGTGGTCCATCAGCTGCGCGCGGCGCCGGCTCCGCATCAGCATTGCGATGTGGTCGCACACCATGCAGACGGCCATGTGTCAATCCACGTCGCATTTGCAGGTACCCCGCCATTCCTTTCTTCTGACTCTCCTGACTCTCTTCTGATTATGAACATAGAGTGACTAGCTGGTGAGGTCACACCAGCGCAGTATGCAGAGCTGGTGCCAGCCGCTGCCAACCCCTCACCGCCTGCTGCGAGTCGAGCAACCTTCATGTCACACTGCCTCTCGAGCTGCGGCACGCCATCAAACGCGGGCAGGCAGGCGTCGTGTCGGGTCGGGGTGGTGCAGGCGCGCCGCCGCGCCTGCTGGTAGTAGCCCAGGTAGCCGCCCTTGTCCGCGTCCAGGAAGGCGAGGTCGAAGCGCACGCCGCGCGCCGCCAGCTTCTCAATCGACTCGCTCGCCGGCCCCAGGACCACCTCCACCTGGCCGCGGAACCAGCGAGGAAAGCTTGCTTGTGGAGCTAAACCCAACTCACGCATGCTGTACGGCATGCACGCCATGCATGGCACACACAGGCGCCGCCGCCCAACGATGGCTGCTGGCGCGCCCCGCGCAGGGCGACAGCGCCGCGCCCGCGCGCGCGCGCGCGCGCGCGCGCGGGGGCGCCGGGGCCGCGCCGTGCGGAAGAGCACGTGCTGCACGCAGGCGACGAGCACCGACTCGCTCTCGGCGCGCTTGTTGGCGTTGCTCTGCACCACGTCGCGGTACTGGCCCGCGTGCACCTCTGCGCGGCGCGCCGCCCCGCGTCATGCGCCGGATCAGGCGCGCGGTCGCGCGGGCCAGCACGCGCAACGCGCACAGCCGTCGCTTCCAGCCGCCCGCCTGCATGCATGCCGTGTGGGCCCAGGGCAGATCTGGCTGTCCATAGATGCCTGCCGTCCTACCACGCGGCCATATGTCTAAATATGCCCCAGCGTCTGCACACGCTTCTCCATCATCGTGCATCAGCACAGGCTATGTTGCCTGTCTTTGACGAGAGGGCACAAAGCGCGCGCCGCCGCGCATTGCGGGACCCCGCGCAGCGCACCGTCGGGCAGGTAGCCGCAGGTCGGGTGGCCGAGGCCCGACGCGTCGATGATCTTGCTCATGAAGCTGATGCTCTCCTCCGTGTACGCCTGCTCGGTGCGCCGCTGACCGTTAGTCTAGCCATGCCTCCGAATCGGGCAGCCTGCGGAGGGGCGGCCTGTGAGGCTGCATGCTGGCTTGGGGTGGTTTATGACTTGCAGGACGCAGGGCCACTTCGCTGAACCCATGCACAAACACACAAAACGGCTGTACAAACAGGACGGGAACAGGTTTAGCGCATAAGAGTCAGTTCTTGGCTCAAACTTGTTGGGTCTGGAAAAACCCACTTGCCTACTCATGAGCCTGCATGCACAGATGCAAAGTGACAAGTGGGCAATGCACGACGCGCTCATGCATTGCCAGCAGGAGTGTGCAATGCGGGGAGCGCACCCCACACCGCCGCACCTGCGCACAAACGGCATATTAGTAGGTCGCACACACGAGGCCAAGCCGCGCACAGCTGACGCGGGAGTGCGGAGAAGGTGTGATGCTCGGCAGGATCAGGTGAAGGTGCAAAGAGAACAAGCAGAGCAAGCCATCACAGTGTTTGATGATGCGCACACCCCTTTCATGTAGGTCTCCTTGAACACAGCCATCCTGCGCAGCCGCCGCGCGCCGTCAGCCCCGTGCTCGTGCGCCAGTGCGGCTCTGCAGCGCAAGGCGGCCTGCCAGGTGCCTGGCCGCCTGCAGTCGGCAGCGCATGCCGTGGGAGCGCCGGCAGAGCGCTTAAGGCTGGGCACACACCGCTGCGGCGGGCTGAAGGCGTAAAAGTCGAGCAGGTACTGCGCGCGGCGCCGCCGCATGAGCCACAGCGCGGCCGCCGCCAGTACGGCGGCGGCGGCGAGCAGCGCGGCGAGCAGCGCGGGCAGCTGCCCGCGCGCCTGCGCGCGGCCGCTCGCCTGTCTGGGCGAGCGCTCAGGGGACGAGCTGGTGAACACGCCGCAGCACAGCGGATGTTTGCACAGCCGGCTGTCCCCCTGTGCGCATGCGAGCCACCCCCTGTGACTCTCCGCATGCAAGCCTGTCAAAGCAAGCGGCGCAGCGAAGCAGACGCCGGGCAGCTTCAGCCAAGGCGGCCCTGCTACCTGCCCGCCCAGTGCATGTGAGCCTTGCAACCCAAGTCGCCCCGCTCGCAGTGTTCAAGCACGCCCTGCGTTCCAGCAGGCGGGCGGCCTGGCTATGTGCTACAGCATTAAGTCGTGCGACCCGCGGGGCAGACAAGCTTGCACGCGCGACCACCGCCTAGCGACGCAGCCGCGCGCTCAAGCACCCCCGGCCGCTGCAGCGGCGCACCAGTGCAGCGCCGGCCGTGACCTGCTGCGCGGCCTGGTACAGCCACGCGCGCGTCGCGGACGCCTGCGCCTGCGCACTGGCACGCCCGAAGTCGGCGCGCGCGCCTCGCCGCGCCGCGCGCGCCGCCGAGCACATGCGGGCACGGCGCTTGCGCTCACGCAGCCACGCCAGCGGGACCAGCAAGCATGGATAAGATCCGCTTCAGCCAGCCAGCTAATGAATCAGGTTCCGGCACAAGCAGTCCTGGGGCTGCATGCAGCGCGCGCCGTCCTGCCATGTCCTGCGTACGTCAGAGTGCACGCAGGTGCTGCCTGCGAGCGTCACCTGTTCCGATGGCGAGAGCCAGAGCAGCGCCGCGTCGCGAGGACACGGGCCGCGCACCACGCTGAGCGCGAGCGGCAGCAGCACGAGCACGCCGAAGTGCTTGCACAGGAATCTGAAGCCGATCAGGGCGGCCTGCGGCGCGAAGGCCTGCCGCTGGCCTGCGGGCGCGCGCTCGCCGGCACCCCTGTCAGCGCACCCACGGGCCCTCCTGCGGACGGGCACCCGCAGGCCATGCGGAGCGGCGCTGCAGCGCTCTCGTCGGCGTGCATGCATGCACGCGTGTTGTGCGCGCGGGCGGCGGCAGGCGTCGCGAGCGGAGCCGAGCGGCGCTGCATGTCTGTATCTACCTGCTCCAACCCCAGGCGGCCGCCCTTGCTCTCCTGGCACCCGGCATGCGGCCGCCCGCGCACCTGCTATGCCACTGGGCGCGGGTGGCAGATCGCCGTCGCCGCCTCCATGCTTAGCCATGGGGCGCTGCTCTGTAGGTGACAGGACACGGAGCTTGAGCGGCCTCCTGCGTGGTGTCCCCAACGAGGGCTGACGCCGCTGCTTGCTGGGACAGCAGGGACCGGCAGCGCCCGCAGGGCACGCGCCTGTGCCGGGGCCGGACGCGCGCTGTGCTGCAGGGGTGCAGGGCCTGTCTGCAGAGGGATACCACGTGCTGGCGGCCTCTACCTGGCCATGGGATTGCAAGTGAGCAGGGCTAGCTGGCCAACTGATTTCTGGGTGCATCCAAGGCTGGGTGACAGAGGGCAGGGTGTGCGGGGTGTGAGCTTGTTGGCCTTGTGTGAGGCCCTGGTCAGGGCCAGTGATTACCCTGCCGCAGCTAGGCTCATTGCACATCTTGCTATGGCCACTCTGCGGCAGGCGCATTCTGGGACGCACCACTCTCCAGCCTTTAGCAGGCCTCCTGGGCCTGGCCAAGCGGCAGCCGCCACGCTGACATCCGGTTTGCGCCCCCACTCACACGCGCTCTGAAGCGCACACGCACCACAAGCACGCAGGCCCGCCCCGAGCAACAGGGCGGTTAGTGTACACAAAACGGCGGGGCCGTGGGTCATCCTGCCTACACCCGCGCAAGAAAAAAACATTGCCGCCACGCGCCCGACCCCCTTTCGCGGGAGCAGGCGCATGTGCCTTCCCCCGCTCTAGAAACGTCCTAAGACTCTGCGAGCCGCCGCGCTGGCGCCATGCGCGCGACCAGGTGCAACCGTTTACCATGCCCGCGCCCACGCGCGTGCATCTCTGCAGACGCGCGCGCCACGCGAGGCACCCGCCCAGGAGGCTGCCAGGCCCCTGCAGATAAGCGCTCGCCAGCCAGGCGCTTCACATACAAAACAGAAGCACCAGAGCGTTTCCTGCAGCAAGACCCCTCCCACATTGGACGCCAGCAGTGAGCGCCCCGGATCAGCCCAGGGCGCCGCTGGCGCGCGCGCGCGCGAGCATGTTGCGGACCACCACGTTGGGCCGCAGCTGCTTGTCCGGGAGCGGCGCACGCGACACCGGCGACACATCGTGGTGCGCGAGCCTGCGCAGCGCGAGAACCCCGCCCGTCAGCAGGCAGGCACCTTGCCGTCAGTGGGCTGGTTGTGCTCGAGCACACAGGGTGACAGGCGGGCAGCGTGTTGCGGCGCGCGAGCCTGCATGGGCGGAGAGCTCGCTGGCGCGCAGGCGACCCACCGGCCTCTGCTGCATGCCGCAGGCTGCCTGAGTCTTGCTAACAGCGCATGAAGTGCAAGCACGCCGGCTGCTGCTCTGCTTGGTGACCAGTGTGCTGCCTCGCTGAATGCTGACAACGTCAGACCGGTGAGCGTGCGAGCCAAGCAGTCCCTCGCTGCGCCGAGCGTCGGTGACGTGTGGCCGCGTCACCACACGGGCAAGCAGCATGTGGTGACAGCACGAGCTGTCGCACCAGGCCTCGATCGCGCGCCGCTCGTAGGTGTGCCCATCCGCGCACAGCACTGGGTCCATCATCGGCTCCTGTGCGGCCGCAAGCGCTCACAGGCAGGCCTCGGTTCATGTGCTAAAATTGGCAGAACTTCGGTTCAAATGCTAAAATTGGGTCCATCATCGGCTCCTGCGCGGCCGCAAGCGCTCACAGGCAGGCCTCGGTTCAAATGCTCAAATTGGGTCCATCATCAGCTCCTGCACAGCCGCACGCGCTCACAGGCAGACCTCGGTTCAAATGCTAAAATTGGCAGAACTTCGGTTCAAATGCTAAATTTGGGTCCATCGTCGGCTCCTGCGCGGCCGCAAGCGCTCACAGGCAGACCTCGCCGCGCTGCCGAAAGATACCAGCATCGAGAACAGGCATTTTCCACCCCTCAGGCTTCCCCTGTCTCAGGCGCCGCCTTCCGGCTGTGCCTACGCGGTGCACCATGGCGCAGACAGCGTGCGCTGCATGCTCAAGCAGCCTCTGAGCCCAGCTGCACAGCTCCGACCATGCAGCCTGTGTCAGCAGGTGTCCTCGTGAGATGCATGCCAGGCCATTCCACAACAGGAGCCGTCCAGCGAAGCAAGCCCAGGAGCGGGCGCGCGGGGCGGCACCTGGGTGAGCGGGCAGCAGACCATGTGGTTGAACTGCTGCTGCACGCCCGGGCCCCAGCCGTGCGCCGCGGCGGCGGCCGCGCCCGCGGCCGCGCCCGCGGCGGCCGCCGCCGCGGCGGCGGCGGCCGCGGCCGCGCGCGGCGGCGGCGGCGGCGGCGGCGGCCGCATCGCCAGCCCGCTCGGCACGAACTCGGCCTGCTGGCGCGCCCAGCCGCTGACGCCGCGCGGCGGCGGCGGCGCGAGCGGCGCGGGCGGCCCCATGGCGGCGCCCATGCGGGGCGTGCCAAAGGGCCCGCCCGCGCCCGCATAGGGCCCAGGCATGTGCGGCGCGGCCAGCGGCGGGCTCGGCTGCGGGAACGCGAAGTAGACGGGCTCGTGCGGCGGCAGCCGCTGCTGCGGCGGGTGCGGCGGCGGCGGCGGGCCGCGCTGCGGCTGCGCGCGCAGCTGCGGCGGCGGCTCCTCGCCGTCCGGCAGCAGCGACGACATGATGAGCGCCTGCAGGCAGCCGCGCGCCGCAGCGTCGACCCCGGGCCCACCGCCCCGACACCCAGTTGCGAGCAAGCCTGTCACGGAGCCAGCCGCGCGCTGCCCGGCCCAACTCGTGGACTCTCAAGCAGCCTTGCGGACGCCGTGTGACAGGGGCAACCCTGGCAGTCAGGCATGAAGGATGCTCGTTCATGCATGCGTGCCTGCGGCAGCCGGGCTGGTGAGCGCCATGCCCTCGTGTGCGGCGGCAGGCAAGCTCCTCACAGACAGATTGTGACTAGCGGCTGAAACAATCATCACACTGAGCTTACTGGTGACACGGGCCGTGCCTCAAAGTCCAGCTGTGGCCCGGCCTCGTCCTCATCAGCAGCCGCAGCAGCCGCCGCGGGCACCCGCAGCGCCGCCGACGCCGCCTCCCAGCCCTCGCTGCGGGGCGCCGCGCTGCCGCCGGCCGCAAAGCTGGCAAACAGGTCCCCCGCAAAGAGGCTGCCCAGCGCCGCGCCGGTCGTGGGCGTGCCGGGCGCGTGCGCGGGCTGCGCGGGCTCCGGCGCGGCACGCTGCGCCGCCTCCTGCGCCTGCGCCGGCGCCGGCGGCGCCGGCGCAGCGGCCGCCGATGCGCGCTCGGGCGCGGCGTGGCCGGCCGTGCCGTGCGCGAACGCGCTGTGCAGCGCGGCCACCACCGGCTGCAGCGCGGGCGGCGCGCCGGCCGGCGGCGCCGCCGGCGCGTCTGCGGCTGGCTCCGGCGACGCCGCCGTCGCGGGCGCATCGCCTGGCGTCGGCGCGAAGTCGGGCGCGGGCGCGGAGTCATGCGCGGGCGCGGGGGCAGCGGGCTGCGCGGGCGGCGCCGCCGCTGCGGCCGCCGCGGCCAGCCTGGGCGCGGCCGGGGCAGCGCCGTTGGGAGTGCGCGAGGCCACGGCCGCCCACGAGCTGCTCACGAGCGGCGCCGCAGGCAGCGCGGCGCGGCCGTGCAGCGGCGACGCTGACGGCAGCGAGGCGGGGCTCGGGCTGCCCGCGTCCGAGGGGTCAGCGCTGTGCCCGTCGGCGCCGCCGCCGCTGCCGCGGCGCTTGCGGCGCCGCTTGCGCGGTGTGGCCGGCGCCGACGACTCCGCATCGGTCGTGCTGGCAGGCGGCGGCGGCGGCGCGGCGGACGCGCCGGCCGCCGGCGCCGCCGGCCGTGGCTCAGCGGGCCCGCTGCGCGCCACCTCGGCCCAGCGCCGCGCGCCGCCGCCGCCCTCGGCTGTGGCCACGGCCGCGAGCGGCGGCCGCGGCGGCAGCGCGGGCGCCGGCGGCGCGGCCGGCGCCGGCGCGTCGCCGCGGCGCTCGGCGGCCGCCGCGCGGCGCTCCTTGCGCTCGCGCTCCTTGCGCCCGCCGCGCGACGTCTTCTTCTTCTTTGCGTCGCCCGCCTTGCCGGCGTCGCCGGCGTCACCCTTGCGCGCCGGCGGCCGCTGCACAACCATAACCGACACGGCCTTCTTCGCCGCACCGCCGCCGCCGTCCAGCTTGGCGCGCGCCTTGTCGGCGGGCGCCGGCGCGGCGTCGCTGGGCGCGCGCGCGAGCGCGCGGCTCTTCGGCGCCACCTGCTGCCAGCTGGCGTCGTCGTCATCGGCCGAGCCCGCGCTCTCGCCGGCGCCGCTGCCATCGCCGGGCGCGCCCGGCGCCTCGGGCGTCTCGGCCGTCGCCGCGCGGATGATGCGGATGCCATTGGCCGCGGGCCGCCCGACGGCCGCCCCGCGCGCAAAAGCCGCGCCACCGGCCGCGCCGGGCACCGCCGGCGGCGTGGCGGGCGCCGCGGCGGCCGCGGCGCCCGCCTGCGGCTTTGCCGGCCGCTCGTCCGTGTGTGGCGTGCACTCCTCAGACGTGACGGACTCTGCCTCGCCGCTGCTGGTCAGCTCCGCAGCCGCTGCCGGCCGCCCGGCCGCGGGGGGCTCTGCCTCCGGGCGCTCCGCAGCCGGCGCCTCCGCCGCCGCGGGCGGGGCCGGCGCCGCCCCGGGCGCGGGCGCGGCGGCCGGCGCGGGCGCGGGCGCCGCCGGCGCGGCGTCCGCCGGCGCGGCCACGCCGTTGGGCGCGGGCGGCGCGGCGCGCCCGCGGCCCTCGCGCTTGGCGCGCCGCGCGGCCGCCTTGGCCGCCGCGCGCGCCTTCTCCGCCTCCTCCTCGGCCAGCAGCGCCGCGGCCGCCGCCTCCGCCTCAGCAGCCGCCGAGCGGCTGCGGTGCGCGGGCGCCGCACCGCCGGCCGCGCCGCCGGCTGGCGCCGCGCCGCCGGTGCCGCCGGCGCCGCCTGGCCCCGCCGCGACATCGTCCACGGACGACGAGCCGGTGCCGCCGCCGCCGCTGAGCTCGCAGCAGCCGCCCGCGAGTTCGCCCTCGGACAGCTCGCCCAGGCCGGCGAGCGCGCCGCGCGCGGCGGCCGCGGCGGGCAGCGCCGGCGCGGCGGCTGCGGGCGGCGGCACGCCGCTCGGGCCGAACATGCGCGTGTTGACCAGCTTGACGATGCGGTTGTCCAGCTTCAGCAGCTTGGCCGCGGAGAGCGCGTCCAGGTTGAGCACGATGCGCGCGCCGGCGCCGGCGCCCGCCGCGCCCAGCGATGCCGCGCCCACCTCGCGCTGCATCCACTCCACGATTGCTGCGCGCACCCGGGACGCGCAGCCGCTCTGTATGCCATCACACTGACAAATTCCTACTCCTGTACTCCGAATGCACAGGTGGTCGCAGCCGACAACACCCTATCCAGGTCCTCGCAGCGCAACCTCTGCGGCCATTCGCAGCCCAGCAGCCCCGCCGCCCTCCGCTGCCTCGCTCGACGCACCGATGCGGTCGGAGGCGTCCGTGAGCAGCGCCAGGTTGTCGTTCATGCGCATCTTCGTGAGCACCGCCTCTGTCAGCCGGCCGCCGTCGCTCCAGCGCGCCATCAGCGCGCGGCTCGTCACCTCCTGCCCGGGCGCGCTGCCGTCAGGCCTGCTCTGCCTGATCACGTGCAGCGCTGGTAGCGAAGAACACGTTACAGTTCACCCGCACGCATTCATCATGAGCATGACGGAGGCAGCCTCACGGCGAGCGCTTGCCTGTGCCCATCGCCTTTGCGCTGGACCACAGATCATGACCGGGGCGCACCGCAGGTGCGGGTGGCGCGGCAGCATCCGCGTCCACGCGCTCCGCGCCTGGTGTAGCAGGAGAGATGCTGCTGCCGCTGCTGTCTCCAGTGCCATCGCCGCCGGCGCTGCCGCTGCCGCCGCCGGCGGCGCCGACGCCGCTGGCGCTGCTGCCGCCGCCGCTGGCCGCGTCCTCGCCGCCGCCAGCGTCCCCGCCGCTGCTGCCGCCGCCGCCGTCGCCGCCGCCGCCGCCGGCTCCCGCATCGCCGGCGCTGCCGTCCGCCGCCGCGCCGCTGCCGCGCGCTGTGCCGGCCGCAGCGGGGGCGTCGGCCGCGGCGCTGAGCGAGGTCAGCATCGCGTCAGTCGCCTCAGCTACCGCCTGCGCGTCCGCGTCGGCGCCGTGCGGCGGCTGGGCCGGCGGCGAGCCGCCGGCGGCCTCGCCGGCGTGGCCGCCGGCGCCGCAGGGCCCCTGCGCGGGCGAGCAGCCGCCCG
>JAABUO010003386.1_pt1 | contig 19012 bp, 24 predicted proteins | sample 5559291 | NCBI WGS metagenome assembly JAABUO01 (sample SAMN10711878, study PRJNA513372) | rock metagenome | isolation source: Antarctica rocks | place: Antarctica: Victoria Land, Finger Mt sud | reverse complement strand
TTTGCAAGTCAAAGTTGCCTTCTAGGTAGTGCAAACCTTAGATGAGCTGGCCAAGGGGTACATGGCTAGCGTGGCCTCCTTGCTGGGACTATCAGCAGATGCCTTCCAGACCATCATTGAATGTCATACAACAGATGACAAAGCACACACAGGCGCCTCAAGCTTTGAGGCCCTGCACTACTTACCTCTTGAGACTACTGCTGCATCCACCAGCTGCCAGGCAGATGTAGAGGAAGGTCTATTGACCCTGATATACAGTGATGCCCCACAGAGCATCCAGGTGCAGCAAGTGGCCTGCTACTGTACCATATTGCTTCTACGTGGTCTGCAAAGCCTTTCAACATGCTAGTCTGCATTGATCATCAGCAGCCCACACGGCCTTCACAATGAGGCAAAAGAAGCTGATGCTGGACATAAACCTCTCTGTTTCAATTTCAAAGAATGTAAATAGAAGCTGCTTTGTCATCTACATTGCTGAAACTGTGTAGATCATGGACTGTACTGGAGAGTGGAAACAGCTGACCATACCAGAGGGCCAAATAGCTGTTCTAGCTGGCTACACACTGGAACGTGCTACTTGTGGCCTGGTCACAGCTGCCAAACACCGCATGGTGTATTTACAATGCCAGTATACAGTGGCTGAAATGCACCCCGCCGCCACACTGCAGCATAGGCATAGTGCAGCACGAGGCATTGTTTTGCCCCTTCAGCTGCAATATCAAGCCCAAATGCACACAACATGCTGGATACCGTTAGCTTGGCTCTTACAGCATCATCACCTGATAAATACGCGCAGCCTGACCTTGATTTGATCTGATTCTCGTCATTTCTTGTGTGCACTGTGCGTCAGGGTGGCAGACACCATGCACCAGTGAGTCAGGCAACAACAACTTCCTTGATAACACTGTCAACACATGAAGCCGAAGAGGCCTATGCTAGTGTGCAAGGCTGCTCTTTTCTGTGCAAAAATTGTGTGATCTCTGCAGGTTGCAACTCCTGGTGGTTCCCTGGGACGCAACGCGCTTTTTTACAAGCTCAGGTCGCCTGATAATGCTGTCTTGGACCTGTACGCAGCTCTCAGCAAGCATCACACAGGCAAGATTGACCCCAGGTGACACATCTGCCCTGCTGGCTGAGGAGTTGGCATGGTATATGCGATATGCCCCATGGCTGAGACACAACATATGTGCCAATGGCAAAGATGATCAACAGACATGTCATAGCCTATGTCATGATGATGCACATGATGAAATGTCTTACGCCATCACTGCATACATGGTGTTGTTGGAACTACATGGCAACCTGACCGGTCTGCACAATCGGCCGCAGCAACATATCTCAGTAAGTTAAATCCTTTGTAGCCATGCCCACACAACGTGCTTAACTTGCCGTCATCTGAGACCAGCATGCAAAGAAGCAGGGCCTTACATGTGACGTGCCAATAATGGGCCTGTTGATGTGTCTTCAAACAACGCAGCTTCTTTTCCTTTGTCTCTCTTGATACAGATACTGCTGATGCTCAAGACTTCTTTGCTGGTGCAGGTACACCACATCAATAGGTGTCAGGGAGCTCATGTTCTTCTTCGCCGCCACACATGCTTCTGACAGCAGCCAGCCTGCAAGAAATGCATCAGCATCACCTGACAGCACCCAGCTTGCAAGCAATGCATCAGCACCAAATGCAGCAAGCAACCCAGCCAGAAGACAGAATGTGCCCAGCCATATCATGCCAGCGCTGACAGGACAAATGGTTTCCTTCCTGTCTGACAAAAGGTGGTACTCACCAGCAAAGTATGACAACTTCCTCAGAGGTGTGAATGTTGCTCCATTCAGTCGCACCCCCATTGGGCCGATTGGAACGCAGCTCAGGCTTATTGATGCCAAATGGGCAATAGCTGTGGAGGTTGCTCTGGGATCTGTGCTTGCAAGCTTTGTGGTGCACAACCACGCAGATCAGACTGTTCTCAAGGTGAGGAGCAGCTGCATCAAGTCACTCCCACATCTGCCTCACCATCACTTGCCTGTAGGAAGTTTGCCTTCAGGAATTGGCTGTCGCATGACATGATATTTTGCTTCTACATGTGCCTTGTCTCACAACAGCGGGTGCTGGCAGTTGCCTTGTCATTTATCTCAAGCCTGCTCTCTGATGGCTGCATCTGCCGTGTTACATCTCATGAGCTATCTTGTTCTGTGCAGCTTGTGTGCTTTCCCTCAATGGCTCCACCACTCAGTTCATCACATGCTTGTATACTTGTTTGACCTTGCCTGATGCAGCAAATAGCCAGAGAAGCAGGGATGACTCATCTGCCCGGCATCATCATCTGCAACTATGATCAGCCCCCCTTGCAGTCCCCACTGTCTTTGCCCTCTTCCCATCTCACCACCGTAAGCCAGGTATGTATTGGTAATGCCCTGTTGTACATTGAGCCTCAGGGTAGAGTGACAGCGCATGTAATGATGATTCATGTGTGTAACGCAATGGGATGCATTATGTTGGCATGGTTGCATAATACGATGCGTCTACTTTCCAATGGTGAAGGCATTTGCCCTTGTATGTCACACTGGAACAGGATCAAATGTACAGATGCAACGCAGCAACTGCATACATATGCGCACCATTACTAACAACCCACACTTTGCACACTGTTTGCACACTGTCACTAATGACTCACAGTCTTTTCCCTGTTGCACATCTGGTTGCAGCTGTGCAAAACAACAAGCCATGCAACTCAACTCGCATATGCACAATCATTATGATGCTAGACTAGGTGACAATGATCAGCTGCAACATGATGCATGTCGTTGCAAGTCAACCATTCATATGTCTTTCATGCAACTGTGAGGATCAACCAGACACAGTTGTAACTGAGTGTCCAAGTCTAGCCCTGCATTTTGCCCTGTGCTTCAGGTACAGACCAATAGCTACCATATATAAGCTTGCAATGCACATGTTTGCAGGTGGTCACATGCCCAAGTAAGATGCGACATGTGATTGTGAATGCTCTCATACAAGAGCTTGACATTCACCGCCTGGTACTGGTCGAGTCTGAGAGGCATGCAATTCAGCTCATCCCGGCTCAGCTGGAATTGCAGGTCTGACTGTTTTGTGGTAACAACAGGTTACCAAAAGCCAGCATGGCATTGCATGTGTCTTGGAAGCTGCTCATGCTGTTCATTATGTAGATCCTGCCATTCTGTGCAGTGACTGAAATCTATCAAAAAGACACATCATAAGTACACATGGCATGCATATCAGGTGGTGTGCATGTGATGTGTTAGCCACCATTATGATACCACAACATGCCTATCTTGTTCTCTACTTTGTTGTTGCATATCTAATATGTGACTGTTTTGTGCATACAACAGTGACAAAAATTACATGTCAGATGCTGCCATGGGCTAGTGTTCTCAACAACCAATGTCAGTAGGACGTAGTATACGGTCATCATTGCATCCAAAATGCATGTTCATGTCGCTAATGCCTCTGCTGCCTGATATTGAGGATTTGTGTACTATCATTATGCTCTTCCTGGACCAAATGAGAAGATGAACCCTGGTCTGCCTACAGGGACCAAATGGGAGTGCCATCAAACAATGCTTCAGTCGAGATGGTGGACAAGCCTATAGTCAGGGACACGCAGAGACCTGGATGCCTTGCCAGTCTATCTCACAGCCACGAATTCTCATGGCAAGCTGATCATCTTGCGCAGTGATTGTGACGGAAAGTGGGCCTTCTTACGAAAACAGTGCAACTTCAGAGGTTGCCTTTAGGTTTGGCATAGTCAAATAAGCACAGATGTTCCTTAAATTCGGCTGGACTGGGGACTGAAGCCCTGGTTTGAAATGTATATGTGCATATGTAGTAAACTCTAGCCTAGTCAGTGCGAAATTTCTTGTAGGAACTCATTACATGCGCCAATGAGCGTTCTGCATGCGGCAGAATGAGTGCAAGGTATGCGTATGAAACAATATCACATAATGTAAAAACTTTCTTAGTAATACACTAGTGTATTGGTATATAATAATCAGTTCACACAAATTGATGCTGCTGTCACTGTATCACACCACACAAACATACTGTACCAGCTACTCCAGTCCCACCCCATCCAACCTGAATTGACCAAATGAATCACAATACTGCATGTGACTGCTGCCCAGTGGGTGTTAGGCCCTCAAGCATTCAACTGACATGATAGACATTCAGATCAGCCAGTTGGGGCTGGATTCTCTAGAAACACATGCTGTCAAAGAAAACCTTAGTACAGGTTCCACAAATATGCTACAGACTGCAGGCAGCAAAGTGACAAAGGAATGTCACCAGTCTCAAGCCTTGAAGACATGAGGTCTGCTACTTTTCAGATGCTAAGTGGCTCTGATGGACAATTGCAGACTCACTGCAAGGGACCACGCTACAGCCATCTCCTCACAAAGTCAGTGAGGGATTAACGTCACAGAGTAAGAATCGGAGACGCAGCTGTCCTGATCCTGGTAGCAGACTCTCAATGATCCACGAATACTGGTATGATCAACTGCATATGAATCACATTGGCTGCATTCTTTGTGCAGCTCAAAAAACGATTTACACACCTAGCAGATGCTCAATGACCTAGCATACTAACAGCAAAATGCAGGAACAGCACATAGCACAACGGTATTGCCAGATACATCAGCTCAAATGCAACACTCACCACAGACAAAACGTGGCACAGAATTCATATGTTCAAATTGTACATAAGCTAGTCTGTAATTGCTAAAGGTTTCTGCATTCTAGCAGCTGCGATATGCTCAGGTCTAAATCCTGCCTTGTAGCAAATGCAGATCTGCTGTCTACACGCACGTTTCTCCTGTACACCTGCTGTCCATACAGCACCCTCAACAGACATCCTCGGCTGATTCGGTCAGCTTTCATAGCGGGATCAAACCAAAGAGTTGCATCGTTGTCCTTGATCATGAATGCCTCGCAATGTGCTAGGAATGTGTCCAAGCTAAATTTTCCTGCAAACTCTGTCCAGGAGACGACTGCTTCATTATCATAAAACAATACCCACTCATCGTCATTTTTCATTTCCTTAAGCTTAGCAATTAGCTGAGTTTCGCATACGCTCAGGACACTAAGCATGCTGTACTTATGTGCAACTTTAACTAGCACCTTGATGTCTTCAAGGCAGTCAATGTCAGGGGTTCCCCCAAACAGACAACCTTTGTACAGATAGGTGAGAACTGTGGAAATCTCGGACAAACTGTCCCCATACAAACGCACTGGTACTTTGCCTGAGGGGTGGGTCTGGTCAGCTGCACACGATGCAGCAGTAAATGCCTCTGCAAACACCTTGGAGTTTGCTGCCAAGATGTTCTTGTGAACAGGTAACTCTGTGTTCTCCAGAAGTAGGACTGCATCCGCCATACCTGCAAAAGTATCTGATACACCCTGCATGTGGTCTGTCTGTACAGCAGCTGCAATGCCAGGATCTGGCGTGGTAAGCACTGCGTCAATCTCAGGGTCAGGGGAGCCAGACATGATCCTTGTTTAAGTGTCTGAGGTATGTTCCTCCTCAAACACAGGAACTCCTGCTTGCAAGCCAAATCGTCACCACTTTAGTTTACCGGGTATGTCACGCGAGCACGCCGCCATCGACACTTTGATTCAAATTCAGAGTAATCCAGCGCCGGCAAGGCGGGAGGCCAACGGTGCTAATGGGATTGCTGCAAACTGGCTTCCTGAGCTATTGCATAGCAGGTTGCGCGAGTCACTGCTCTTTGATGCAGAGTGTAAGAAAAGATACCAGCTTCGCATAAAATAATAACGATTCCACGCTTCTCTACCCCACGTTTCCCTATTTGCCCATAGGCGACGTCACGCTGCTGAAGACCTTGTCAGACCTTGCAGCAACGCTTGTAACTAGCATAACCGTTGAGAACAGTGTTTGCTTGCGGTCGTACTGCAATAAGTTGCACAGATCTTTCCCAACTCGGGGCGATATACCAGATAGCTGGGTGCTGATGTACTAGCTAGTTGCACTGCTGTGCTGTGCTGTGCGGTCGCTGGCGTTTTCGTTAGCGTTTCATTAGGGTTCGTTAGGGGTTCATTAACTTTGGTCAAAGCTCAAGTGGCCGTCAAGAAGTCGTCCACAGTGTGCAGCGCCTGTGGTCTCTTCGCGCCATTCCAGCCTCTCTACGAGCATAGGAAAGGTTGTGCACAAGCCTTGTTGTGACAGATCTGCTTGAAATCCCTGCCTTTGTTGCGATGGCGGCCTCAACGGACCTCAAGTCGACAAAAGGCGAGACGCTGGTCGTTGGGCAGCCCGACGTTCAGGTCAAAAAGAAGTCCAAGAAGAGCAAGGACGGCAAAAGCAAAGACAGCGCAGAAAAGTCCTCCAAGAAGAAAAGAAAGACCACAGAAGCAGCTGCAGCTGCTACACCAGATGAGCAGCCAAAGAAAAAGAAGAAAAAATCCAAGACTGACAGTGTACATAGTAGCAGCGACAGCGAAGACACCACCGTAGCTGCAGAAGCTCCAGTGGCCGCTACACCTGTTCTTGAGGCAGTGCCTCCAGCAAATCCTCTGGCTTTAGACAACTTCAGACTGTCAGCACCTATCAAGTCACTACTTCGAGCCAAAAACATGGACTCCTTGTTTGACATACAAGCCCAGACACTGAACTTTCTGCTGGATGGCTTTGATCTGGTGGGCCGTGCCAGAACGGGCTGTGGGAAAACATTGGCTTTTGTGCTGCCCATCATTGAAAGGCTCAGTCAGGGCTATGATGGTAGCAAAAGGGCATTTGGCAGAGGCCCTAAAGTCATTGTGCTTGCACCTACCAGGGAATTAGCCAAGCAGGTATGCTGCAGGCGTACGTGCCCTGTTGATTGTAATTCATGCTGTGCAAGCACGAACAGTAGTGAGCCCCAGCATGTTGCCCATCCGCGTTGGTAAATTGGCGTCGATTGCGCTCTGTATTGCAGCACATGTGCATCTGGCAGCAGCTGCAGCATTGGCTCTCTGAGATTTGGCCTGCAATGCAACTGTGCGTGATCAACTTGTATGTTATGAATGCTCTATCGTGAAATGAGCAACCTGGGTGTTATATTCAAAGCCTTGTTTTATTGTGGAGTTCTGATCAGGAGGCATAACATGCAGGTGCACGCTGACTTTGAATGGATCAGCAAAGCATATCAGCTCAGCACGCTATGTCTGTATGGGGGCAGCCCCTATCAGCCCCAGGAGAGTGCCCTCAGAAGGGGCATTGACATTGTTGTGGGGACCCCAGGCAGGGTCAAGGACCACGTTCAAAGAAACACTCTGAAACTAAATGAGCTGCAGTGAGTTTTCACTGAAGTAGCTATATGCTGCCTATACAAGGATCATCCAATTTGTACTTGCATGTCTATGCTGTGACATGTGAAATGCCGTGACTGTGAAATGTGCTGTTTAGACTTTGTCACAGCATAGACATGCAAGTACATGTCTATGCTGTGACAAAGTCTAAACAGCACATTCCCTGCTCATTGGGCAGTTCTCACAATGCAATGACGTCAAGCAAAACCACACCTATGTGACAAAGTTTTGCACACTTGTTCATGTCTGTGCAGTACCTTCTAAGCACTTGGTCTGTAAGCCCCAATGCAGGAGGTCCTGTCAGGCTTTCCTCATTCTTGCATGCATGCTGCAGGTTCCGTGTATTGGACGAATGTGATGAAATGCTGAATATGGGCTTTGTCGATGATGTGGAGATGATCCTGAATGCGGGTGGGTCATCAGAGAACATGCAGACCCTGCTGTTCAGCGCCACCCTACCCCCCTGGGTCAAGGACATCACCCGCCGCTTCCTCCGGAAAGAGCAGAGGCTTGTGGACTTGGTCGGCACTCAAAAGATGAAGGTAAGCTCACAGAGCGCTACACATGCAAACAAGACTGAAAGCTCTGTCATTGGCATTCTGCCATACAGAAGTGTCAGCTTGCAAATGCAGATGTTGCGTAAACAGTCTGCTGCAATGACATACTCTTTCCAGTTGGTGTGCTGTAGCAACCCAGCAAGCTGAAAAGGCTTGACGTCTGTTGCAGTGCGTCTGGTATCAATTGCAGCACATAGGATGTGACATAGCACATCTGTCTGACTGTGTGCATAGCCTCAGCATGTTTGCATTACCTCTTCGTAAGCATTCAGCAGCAGGTACCATGCAATGCTGCATGGCAGTAAACGAATCTCAAGTCAAAACCCACTGAAAAGTATTGTCTCCTATGCTTGCAGGCTTCGACCAGTGTGCAACATCTAGTGCTGCCATGTCACTGGACGCAGCGCAGCACCATTGTTGCAGACATGATCAAGTCACACGGCTGTGCTGGTCGATCTATTGTGTTCACAGACACCAAGAAGGACGCAAACGAGCTGACAGCCTCCTTGTCAGAGAACTGTGGTGCCATGGCACTGCATGGAGATATCCCACAGGTTGGGGTTGCTTCACAATTGTGTTTGCTTTCACAGCTTTTTGCAGTTTTCCCATCTCACAAGTTGGTTTATGTTCACAAAGCACAACCTTGCTTTAGTGCTGCCTTTGAGTGTTCGCTGATGCTCCATGTGCTGATGGCAAATGCTCAGGCGACTTGGCAAGTAGTTAGCAATGCATCCTGACATTGCCATATGACTGCAGTACATGCTCAGGGGCCAGTGTGTAGTGCCACATGAAACACATGCTGCCTGCATGTTCTGCTGTCTGAATCGGTGCAAATGACATCAGTTTGAGGGATCCTGTCAGCATGTTATGAATTGTTGACATGAAACAGATAATACGCTGAACACACACACATACACTGCAATGCAAAGAGCTGGCAAACATCATGCAACTGGTTGAACCACTATGTTTGTGATGCTCATATGCAAGTCATGTAAGTCTTCTGGAGGGAGCTGACTTGCGTCACATCCAAGGCCTGTTTGCTAAGCCTGCTTTTCAACAATCATTACTGTGATCATGATGATGCGACTGACCTTCTTTGCTGATGTGCAGAATCAAAGAGAGGTGACACTGGCTGGATTCCGAAGCGGCAAGTTCCCAGTCTTGGTGGCCACTGATGTGGCAGCCAGAGGGTTGGACATCAGTGGAGTTGAGCTTGTGGTGCAGTGTGAACCACCCAAAGACCCTGAGACCTACATCCACAGATCAGGTGAGACTTTGCCCATATGCATCTGCACCTGTGAACCTTGGTGCTCTAAGCTTACTGCATCTTCAAACGGCTGCTTGCCAGCATGTGCGCTCACAGCTTACTGCAATGGCTGCTTGCCTGCATGTGCGCTCCTAGCATGCTGCAAGGGCTGCTTGCCAGCATTTGCCATATACAGACCTCTTGCACAGGTCATATTCAGGACAACTACATTCCTTGCCAGCTTGTTTGATATCACTGACCAGACGATTCCACCATCAAGCAGACAGCAGGTGCGCAGGCATTTTGCACTGGGTTATGCGCCTTGTGTTCTGATCGATTGATCAAGCAACCAGATAATCAACCAATCAATCAATTACTTGTATGGTTTGCACAGGCAGAACGGGGCGTGCTGGTAAGACAGGAGTGTGTGTGACGCTAGTGGGCCGCAACAAGGAGGGCCTCATTCCCTTCATTGAGAAGAAGGCTGGTGTCAAGTTTGAGCGCACGGGCGCTCCCCAGCCTGCAGATATGGCCAAGGTTGCAGGTGAGCCTACCCTAAATGCTGCAACCACAGTGTGTGTAACATAAGTCATGCTGCATGCACAGCATGTTTAACATAGCTGTTGCACCATACACACTGTGTGCGATGTCATAGTCGCAACACACACTGTGCATTGCGCACACTCAGGCCGCTCCCTGAGCTCCTGCTCGCATGCAGATCCTTGCAATTGCGCTTCAGAATAGATTGCAAACTGCACTGTGTGCCTGTGGGTGCCAGTAACATGGCACAAAGGCAATCGCATCCTGCTGAGTAAAACATTTGTTAGCTTTGTTACAATTTTTCTGTCTGAGCTAGCCAGCCTGCTGCTGAGGCCAAGCTGAACCTTGGAAATTTTTGAGTGCCAAACTTTGCCTGGCAACATAAGAGCTGCACACGCCTTTCTTCTGTAACGACGACGTATGTATTTGCAGTTTGCTGTCGTGAAAGAGCTGCAAGGCAGTTGCCATCTCATGCATTTCCCATCAACTGAGGCCAAAGTGACTCTGTGATGCCAGCAAACAGGCTGTTCAGGATCATAAAGGAAGTTGCACGCCTGCATTTCAGCTGCAGAGATGGAGGCATGCATTTTTCAAAGTCATGACCTCTGTCATCGAGTTACTTTGTCATTGAGCACTGTCTCACTGAGCAACTTGTCATTGAGCAATTTGTCATTGAGCAATTTGTCATTGAGCAATTGTCATGGTGGTGCAGGTGAGAGGGCTGTGGAGGCACTGAAGGAGATGGATGAGCAGATCATCCCTTGGTTCCAGTCAGCTGCAGCAGAGCTGCTGAAGGACATGCCTGCTGAGAAAGCTGTGGCCCTGGCCCTGGCTAAGATCACTGGCAACACTGAGCTGAAGGTGAGCACCCACATAGCAAGCTGTGTGATTACTTCACATCACTTGTGCCACACATGCATAGCAAGAAAAGAAAAGAAAAGAAAAGACTTCACCTTTCTGCGTCAATTTCATGAGCCATGTATTATGCTGGGGCTGCCCAGTACATGCATAGCAATGGCGGTGGGTTGGGACACTCGGGCTGCTTGCTGAGCTGCTTGCACTGCTCACACTGCTCCTTGCATGACACCATAGCTCCAGACTACCGTGTTGCAACTGCATTGACAGCATTGAATGGTGCTCTGAAAGCAGGCGTGCACTCCCAGTTGTCACTGACTGCCTCTGTTGGGCAAGTATGCTGCATTACTGGTTGCACAAGTGAATCAGGGTCACAGATCTGTGTATGTCAGTGACCAATCAGCACAGAAACAACTGATCGTAAACAAGGTTGTTATGCTGAGAATACTGTACCTTGATGTCATTCTCAGTGACCCAGGCATATCACCAGGCCCTGCGGATCAGTGTATCCGTGCGCACATGCCTCTGAATCTCACAGTTTAAGAAACGAGATTGTCAGCAAGCTTTTGCATCTGAGGGGTTGTCTGCTGGCCGAAACACTTTGCTGTGTCAGCGTCATTCTTAGTAGAATGAGTCTTGTATAGTTATTACCATGTTGCTGCAATACATGTGTTATGTTGCTGTGTTAGCGTTTTTACTGTCAGTATGATTATTGTCAATATTGCTATGTTGCTGTGCAGGCACGGTCGCTGTTGACAGCGCATGAGGACTTCACAACTCTCATGTTCACCTCTCCTACAGAGATCCAGCGGCCAGGACTGGTCTTCTCCTTCCTCAAGAAGCACATGCCCTCTGAGGACACCGTGGAAGAGGTGAAGAGGATGAGCCTGACAGCAGATGGCAAGAGTGCTGTCTTTGATGTGCCATCCAAGCTTGCACAGGTAGATTGCTCTTAACGCATCCAGAAAAGAAAAAGGAAAGAAAAGACTACATCTTTCAGCGTCAATTTAACGAGAAGCCAAGTATTATACCGGGCTGCCCAACTCTTAATGCATCCACATACATCCATCCATTCCTGTGTTTGTGCTTTCAACATGTATCTTCCCCTTGGGGTCAGCTACGTGCAGTCCTGAGTAGCTCCCCTGTATGAGATCCTGTTTCAGCAGTCAGTGTATGAACAAGCAGGTGTGTTGCGCTTGACAGCATGTTATGCTTGCAAGTCCATTTCCACTGTGTACAGCAGGCGTTGCACATTGCATACAGAGCTTGAAAGCTGGCAGCAGTTATGATGCCGTCAGTGTGTGTGTCCCAAGGCAAATTTTATGGTTGCCTCCTTCTGGAGCTTGCCCGGCTTTTGCCAGCTGATCATTATGAGAATGACAGGCATCAAGCCATGACAACATCACTGCAATGCTGCTGGAGCAGCAGCTGCCATTTTACTTGCTGCAGCATGAAAGGTGCACAGCTGTCTTATGAGTGCAGAGCATGATTCTAAATGCCTACATGACGGCATTGACCTGTATCTCTTTGCTGCAGTCATTTGTCAGCAATTGCCCTAGCAAGGGTGGTGAAGAGGAAGAGGACGTCAGCCTAGCCAGGGGTGGTGGTCAAGGGGCGTACCTCTCAACCCCCCAGGAGCTGCCTGAGTTGAAGGCCCGGGACGGTGGTGGGGACAATGGTTACAGCGGTGTTGGAGGTTATGGTGGAGGAGGAGGAGGTTATGGTGGAGGTGGGTATGGTGGTGGAGGATATGGTGGTAGCGGTGGTAGAGGTGGTTATGGAGGCCGCGGTGGTGGTGGCAGAGGTGGTGGTGGTAGCAGCTTTGGCCGTGGACGAGGTGGCTTTGCTCGCAGAGGCCGCTAACTTTGTGATCAGAGTTGCAAGCTGCGAAAAATATAGTCCAGCCTTAAGATTTCAATAGTCGCTCCATGTTGAGCATAGCAGGCTGGTGAATGAAGACCTTTACAAACTCAAATCAGGATCAGTGCATGCAGATTGCCAATGCACATTGTTGATAGAGTAAGTGTAGCTTAGTCCTAGTGCAGCTTGCCTTGTTGAAAATGGTCTTTGGTGGTATGTCATAGACATCAACTGGTATTTACTTCGAGCAGGTGTTCAGCGCATTCATTAATCTTCAGGATATACATTTGTTAAGCCTCAATCAAATTGTTGTGATATCTTATAAGATAGGTAGTTCGTCGTGTTGCTGGCTGTAATGTATTCTGCATTTTTCATCCCATTTCATTCCCATAAATCAGAGGTAAAACCCGCATCGTGTCCAAAAGTCTGTTCGCGCGACGCTTGATCTCAGAGGAGGCAACGGCACAAGTGCAGTACTCTAGCGCCGGCAAAGACAATAAGTGGTGCTAACCAACACTCCAGCTTGAGAATTTGCCAACACTTAAAACAAGGGAGGCCGGCCATTGAGATGTCCTGCAGTTTGTCCTGGCTAGGTGCTTGTGCAGTAACATGCAACTTGCACAGTGGTAAGCAAGGGGCATGAAACGTAACGCCCACATCTTGTCCAAGGTTCATGCAGCGCACCATTTTTCATTTGCAAGTTGCAACTCCGTGGTGTACAAAAAATTGCTTCAATCGTCACAATTTCACAAATATCAAACGCGGCATCTGCACGTATAGGTCACCGGCACATCCGACGATGAAGATCGTAACATGGAATGTGAATGGCCTAAAGGCCGTACTCAACAGGAGGTTTGGCAGCATCCGCAGTCTCTTGCAGTATTTGAAAGCAGGTATGCTTGCTGTCTCAGCAAAAGCCGCAAAATGGTTGGATCACTGCCCAAACGTGAGCACGGTTAGCTTAGAAGAAAGTCCTTCCAATACTACCTGCAGACGTTGTCTGTATACAAGAGACCAAGCTCTCGCAAGCAGACATGGAGCGTTTCAGGGAGCTTGCCATCTGCGAGGGCTGGTAAGAATCCCTCCACCCTGACAGTATGCCCTTTATGCAACTACAGATCACAACTTGCGCAGGCCTGACTCCTCACCTGCAGGGACTCCTACTTCAGCTTCTGCCGGATCAGAGGAGGATATGCTGGGGTAGCTACGTACTGCAACACCCTTACAGCATATCCTGTTGCTGCTGAAGATGGCATGTGTGGCACGTTGCCGTTGATTTCACAGAAGTCAACGGTGGGGAGCACTGAGCGCATTTGCTTCCCAGATGATCGAGTCTTTTGGAACAGGCAAGACCGGTGCTCTAATTTTGCCAGCTGACCTACTGCTAACACTGCTGGCAGCATCTATCAACCTTCTGCACAACAAAGCACACTGACTGATCACTGATTTGCGGAGACTCTAGCTCATCCTTACAGGTTCAGCAAAGAGCACCTGGAGCAGATTGACAACCAGGGACGATGCATCATCACAGATCATGGCAATTTTGTCCTGCTGAATGTGTATGGTCCAGCTGTGACCAATGAGGACAATGACCGCTTTGCCATGAAGATGGCCCTCTATGAGGTGACAACCCCACAGATGCTTTAGCATGCACACGTCACAGCATCATCATCAACAGAGTTCCCATTCTGCATACAACTCCTACACTGCCCTGCCCTGCACGCTGCAGCTTCAGCCCCGAGTGACCGTCAAGGCAAATCCATGCGAAGCATGCCGACCACCTTTGGTGCAAACCTATTGCAACTTGACAAGTTCATGAGAGTGCTCAGGAGGGGCCTCCGCTTATGTTGTGTGTAAATGGTCATACTCAATATGACAGAATGCCTGCATATTGAAGCAGGTAGTGCTCAATTGGATTGAAGCCATGCTAGCCTGCTTCAGCTCATGTCTCCAACCTCTGCATTGAGCGAGCTAATATCTGATGGCTGACGCATCAGGAAGCTGAAACAGGTGTTGAAACACAGAATCGAGGTCATGCTAGCCCAGGGGCGGTCCGTCGTGCTTGTTGGTGACCTCAACATTGCTCCTTACATGGTGGACCACTGCGATTGGTGCAGCAAAGCATCCCAGCCCTCGGCTCAAGCCCACTTCTTGAAGCATCGTCCTGACAGGGACTGGTTTCAGCGCATCTTGACCCCTGGGGGAGGGCCTCTGACAGATGTCTTCAGGAGATTTCATGCTGGCAGGTAAGCAGAGTGCAAAGGTGCGCCTGCCGCAGAAAGCAGGCGCCAATGGTGCCAAACTTGCCGCAGAAAGCAAGTTTGGCACCATTTTAATTCCTGAGAGGCAGCACAGCACAGCACAGCACAGCACAGCACAGCACAGCACAGCACAGCACAGCACAGCACAGCTGCTACAGTGTTCAACATTGGCATGCTTCTTGTGTCAAGCAGACAAATTGGAAATCAGGCATGACACAAGATTTGGTGCATCGCACCTGAAAGGGTCATATGATGCGGCAACTTGAGTTGTCTATCTGGGTAGTACATCACTGCTTTGTCAACCCTTTCTATGAGGTAAAGGAAGTGCCCACTGATGCGCTCCTCAACCCTGACGGGTGGATGGATGCAGAGCGTGACAAAGGCATTGTCTGTGCCAAACAGAAAAAGGGAAAAAACTTACAAAAACAGAAAAATGGCCGACTGATGTGCTGCCCAAAAGAAAGGCTTCGCTTCCTTGCAGGGAGAAGGCCTACACGGTATGGAATCAGAAGACTGGTGCCCGTACCAGCGACTATGGTTCTAGAGTGGACTTCATCCTTGCAGCAGGCCCTGACAAGGCTGACCCGCACAGCCCTGCAGCTGGCCATGGCGCCAATCACAACAGCCCTGCAGCTGTGCCAGCTGATGCAGACAGCCCTGCAGCAAATGTTGAAACTGCTGCTAGCAGCCCTGCAGCATCGGCTGGGATCCATGCAGAGACACAGCAAGGACATCAGGTCAGTTTGGACAGTGTCATGTTCCCTGTATAGCGCTTTTTTGTTACATACAGGCACTTATACAGATATCTGGCCATGGCTCTTTGCATGTAATACTGCTGTCCAGGCAGTGTTGGCTACCATGCCTGCCAATTGCAGCTAAGAGTGCACACAGAGTGCTTCTCAATGTGTTTCACAGGCCCTTTATCAAGTTTTTGCAAATTCGTTTGAAGATGAATTGTCTTGAGTTCATATGTGTTGTCTGCCTCAACTGTGGACGGAGTCTGGTCAAGTGCAACTGCTGCTATTTTGGGTGCAGCTAACAGGACAGTTGCATTTGATGGCCCACACTGAGGTCAAGTCATGGGTCAGTTGAGCTGCTGTGATGTCAGCAAGAGACGGCACCTGCATGCCAGCCCACAACTTTTGGGTTTTGCAGGATACACTCTTTGTGGACCGTTTCACTGCATCTGACTGGTGGACCGAGTGCATGGGATCAGACCACTGCCCGGTCTGGGCTGATCTGGATGTGCCCATCCCCCACCTGCCCCAGGGCTTTCTGCCACCAGCCCTGAGCACCAGCCACACCTTTGCAGGTCTGTTACCGGTGGTTCATGCATGCTGCACATGCACTGTGCAGTACATTACAGCTTTAGCAGTATGTCATTGTGCATGCAGTCACTGCATCAGTGAGCTGGAAGTTTGTGCATCAGCATTCAATCCAGAGACATTTGATCTGTCCAGCGGTTGGCTCCTGCACATGGTCTACTGCCACTGCTGACATGACTAAGTTACTCTGCGCTGCATTGCCAAGCTTTGGGTTTTAGTTCTTTGCTTGAAATTGTCTGCCGCGACCTTTCTTGCTGAGTCATTTGCTGGTGTCCTCTCCCGACCTGCCCTGCCCCACTGGCCTTGCACCAATCAGCCTTGCCACGCCCGTTCTGGGACCCCCTTACAAAGCATGGTGATTGAACAACCCTTGTCACTTTACATTCAGAGGGTCATATGGCATGTAGCTCAGAATACAGCGTTGAAATGATCAGAATTGAAGGGCCGTATGACCTGTATCTTGCAGGTAAGGCCAACACCATCTCTAGCTGGCTGACACATTCCATGACAGCAGCCACCAGCAGCAGCAGGGGGCGTAAGCGGCCTAGAAGGGAAGAGGAGGATACCCCTCCAAGGGTTTCACTGGAGGAGCTTGAACAGCAAGACAGGGCACAGCAGCAGCCGACACCTGGCAGGGCTGTTCTGAACCAGCCCTTGGCTGCAGCTGACCAGCAACTGACACCTGCTTTGAACCAGCCCCAAGCTGTGGCCAATCAGCAGATGACACCTGGCAGGGCCGTTCTGGAGCAGCCCCAGGCTGCAGTCAAGTTGGAGGGAACAGGTGGCAAGTCAGCCGCCAGACATCATGGCCAGAGCAGCATGACAGACTTCCTGACAATCGCGCCTGCAGCACAGACAGGGCTGCCTGCTGCACAGCGTAGTTTGCAGGAAGCGCATTCTGATGGTGAGACTCTATGCAGAATTGCTAGGGGGATCCCTCCCTTACAGATGCACACACAGCACACAGATACGATAGTTAGTGCTCTGGGTGTGCATTGCATGGACAGCTCCAATGAACTGCACAACTTCAGCAGCACATTGTTGGGCATGCTGCTTGCTAATGGCTAGCAGCTTCGCACATCTGCAGGATGCCATTTCAGGTGGGCTGCCATCATGACTTGGCATGGGTCCCTTTGTAACATGAGTGAACATGGCCTGTGATGCACGTCTTCTTCACCCTGGGCAGCCGGTGTAATACTTGGCTTCTCATTAAAGTGACGCCGAAAGGCGTAGTCTTCTCTTTTCTTTTCTTTTCATTTCCACGTCTTCTTTGACAGTTGCTTGTGTTGCCAAGCTGTGGCTGCAGTCATGTCAGCCATGCTGACAGCTTTGGGCATGTCATGTCACTTCAGTATTGTGCTCATCGCTGGCATGAAGCCCTACTTCAGGAGATGGCAGCAGGCATGCATTGCTGGCAAGCACTTGTGCTTCAGAAGTCACAAGCAGGCCAAACAGCTGGCCTGAGTCAGCAACTATTTCAGGTCATAGTCATGCAATGGGCCTGATTGCAGAGGCAACGAAGACAGTAGGAGGTGATGCTGGCGTCAACAGGCAAGAGCTGGAGGTCAGACCTGGCATGATAGAACATGGTACTCATGGGCCGCCATTGTGCAAGGGACATCAGGAGCCCTGTGTAAAAAAACGTGTCAACAAGAGTGGCCCCAACAAAGGTGAGCATCTGCCAAATTTGCATGGCTGCCTAAAAGCATTGACGGCTTTCATGGCATGCACACTGTGCTGCATGTTCAGTCTTTTGAGTAGCTTCTGTGTGTCAGCCCTCTAAAGATCCTTGCTTTGGCAGTCAGACTGACACCAGCTAGCCACAACAGTTGTTGCAACCACTCGAAGCTGGTTCTAGCGCAAAAGGGTTACAGGCACAAGCAGTGCCTCTTCTCTTTCAGAGCATACATTGCCTTGAATGGTGCTACATGCACAGTGTGCAACAGGTTGAAACTTGCACCTTGGCTGACAAGGGAGAGACTGCACTGACTGACAGCACATTCAGCTTCATGTCGCGTGCAATCAATACTCTCCTTGCTCTGATGCTTCCTGTGCGTGCATTTGAAGGTGACACTTACGCACCTATGGTAGCCGTGATCAGCTTGGACATTGACTGTGTGTAGGTCGCTATTTCTACATGTGCTCACGGCCGCCTGCAGCTGATGATGAAGGCCAGTGCAAGACCTTCAAGTGGGCAACTGCACCTTATCAATGACTTCATCATCAACTAGATAGTGGATGCAGTTACAAACGGCGCACATTGCATGTCAGCTTGTGTGTGTGTGTGTGTGTGTGTGTGTGTGTGTGTGTGTGTGTGTGTGTGTGTGTGTGTGTGTGTGTGTGTGTGTTTCTGATTGGCTGCAAAATGTTGGCACCTCCTTGTATTGTAGCAGTGATGACCGTCAAGATCAGGAACAGCAGAGCAAATATATTGTCGCTGGAGGTTTAGGCAGAGTGATTGCTGTGTGCAAAGTTCAATTGTCGACTCAGGTCCCTTGAGTCTCATGGGCTGAATATTCATTGATACTGTAAAAAACATGCTTGTTCTGCTAGACAGATGATTGAGCAGCCTCCAGGAAATCACCTTGCATGTTGATGTCTGTCCATGCCAAGGCGTCTGAGCACGTTCACTGCATGCACTGATGCATGCACTGTTAGTCGGGTGTAGTAGACAGAAGCCACTTCTCACATGTACATACCTGAATGAGTTGTGTCTGTGATGTAGTGCCAATTCAACCTCTGTTTTTCCAGCCAATTAGTTGTATGGGCACAAGCTGTTGCGCAGATGCGTCGCACGACAGTGATTAGGTTTGGCTATGTCGAGCAGATCTGCTGCTCACATGCAGTATGTTGATGTTGAGAATAGAACACAAGCAAGACACAACTGATGTTGCGTTACAATATAATCAAAGAAAGAAATCAGTGCACATAGTTGTTACTGCAGCCAAAATCAATAACAAAGCACTTCACTATTTTGCCGTTAACACAGTCTCCACAAGCAAGTGGTTGCATCTGATACGCAGATCCATCGA
>JAABUO010003384.1_pt1 | contig 19014 bp, 21 predicted proteins | sample 5559291 | NCBI WGS metagenome assembly JAABUO01 (sample SAMN10711878, study PRJNA513372) | rock metagenome | isolation source: Antarctica rocks | place: Antarctica: Victoria Land, Finger Mt sud | reverse complement strand
AACGCGCTCTTTCAGCTTTTTTAAACGTTTACTAAAAATGTTAACTTTTTTCATCTCGTTAATAAAAACGACGTGAAAAAAGAATATATTAAGCATACTTTCGTTCTGTTAAAGATAATACATTTCGTTTTTTAATGATTTAATCTTTAATAATTTCTTTATAATATTATAATTTCGAAACGCATTTTTCGCAATAACTTTAATTAACGTCGTAAGTATTAAATTATAAAAAAATAATCGTAACTTTAAACTTTCGTATATGAAATGTTTTAATTTACTTATTACATTAATTATTAGAAAAGCTATGATAACGAAAAATCTTTAAATATTATTAAAACAAATCTTTTCTTTAACGTTAATATTATATTCTTTGCATCTCGCATTATTTATATAACGAACTTAACTTTTTCGTACTTATTTTAAAAAACATTAAAGATTATGTTTTATATAAAACATTCTTAATTACTTTCATTCTTGTTTAAGAATTCGTTTAATTTATACGATAATAAAGATCGCGATTAAAATTAATTTAATAAATAAATTTAATATACTTATTTATTTTAGTTAATGTAAATATATAGAGTTAAATTTTCGTTCAGATATTCACACAAGTTCGCGACTTGTCGTAAATTTACTAATCTTTTTCTTAAAGCTACGTGCTTAAGTATATAAAGTAATTAATAATATTATAGCTTTTAATTCGCTTTTTATAAATAAAATTAAGCTTATTACGTAAATAAATCTTAATGAACTGTAAATTACTTAGTTTTAATACTTAAAGTATAAGTTACGAAATAAACTAATCGTTGAGTTAAGTTTCGATATTAACATTTTAACTCGACTTAAATACTTAATATTAACATTAAAATTCAATTTAAATACTTAATTTTAACTTCGTAACTTAACTCGATATTAATCTTAAATTAAGTTATAATTTAAGTTTTTAATTTAACTCGTTAAGTAATTAAAAATGACGTTAAATTAATCGAAAATGACGTTAAATGTTAAGATTTTTAATAATTTAACTAATTAATTAATTACATTACTCTTTTACATTATTCTCTTACATTATTATGTAACTGTTAAATATACGACGAGAATTTAGTTATATTATATGAGTAGCAGTAATGATAAACGATGTCGCTAACATACAGCGTGTGTATTATATATTTAATATGTAATCATTAAAGTGTGTAAGAAATACGATTTGTAACGTACGAAAATACGATGAAAACTCTGCATTCGATACTAGTTTTAATAAGAATAGTTAACTACGTCGTACGATGTACGTCGTACGATGTAATGAATATTATATCGCTTTATATCTTAACGAATCGAGTTAAAATTTCGAATTAATACTTAATATAAACATTATAACTTAACTTAAATACTCGATATTAATATTATGACTCGAATTAAATATTTAATTTTAAAATCGTAACTCGAATCGAGTCTTAACGAGTTAAAAACTTAACTCGAGCTTAATGTATTAATTCGTCGCGATCAGTTTATTACGAAAGTTACGAAGTACTTACGTTTATAACGAACTGCGTTATTTTAAAAGATATAAAAAAAACGTATTTTCATTAATTAATCGTGAAGTCTTTTTAATATCGTACGTCATTATTTTTATAAAATTCTTTAAGATTTTTAAATTATATAAGTTAGCGTTAAAATAATCATGTACGTATTTATTTAACGAATGTTAATTTCTTTTAAAACGCGTTAAAGCTTAAAGCGATAAATTTAAAATGTTTCTTAATCGCATTATCATTAATGATCGCTTTATTAATGTTAGAACTTTTTTCACGCGCTCGCTAAAAGAAATTCTTTAAAAACTTTTTTTTTAACATTAAAAAAAGCGTAAGAAGTAATTCGAACGAAGTAAAAAGCGAAAATAAAATTAAAAAGAAAGAAAAGAAAAAGAAACATAAAGAAAGAATGCGCAGATATTATAAAGCGAAATCTTACTAAAAGTAAACGAGACGTTTTGCGAAACGATTAATAAAATAATAAAATTAAGATAAATAAATAAAAAGAACGAAACAGAAAGAGCGAGATTAACAAACAAGACTTTATACGTAACGATTAAGAAAGAGAGCACGACGTCGTCTTCGCATTCAGTTTCGCATCTTTAAACGTTAGCTTTAATTTTCTTTATTCTGCTGAGATTCGTCGTTTAAACTTAACGAGATCGAGCGAGCAGAATGCATTAAGAGTCACGTGAATAGCACATTAAGAGAGCACGAAGAAGTAATGTCTGAGCAGTAAATGAGCGAAAGTGAATTAAAGTAAGCTGTGAATGACGCGAAGATGCGTGATAAGTAAGAAGAGCGACGAAAGTTAACTAACCTGAGTAAGTTAACGACGACATTCTCGTAAGTCATTCTACCTCTATAGTTCTATAACGCAAAGCATCTGGTCTTATTGGTTATCTAAAAACGAACGGAATAGCGAGTACTTAACTAGATTTTCAGACACGTACAATCCAAATGATGTGTTCGAAATGTCTTAACGTAAAGTTTCGAATCAGCGACGTAGTCTTCTCATAAGATAGATTAATCTGTGGGGATACTGCAATGGGATTCTTCTAAGTGGAAGCATACTCGAGTCGAAGTACAGTAATGGTTCTCCACTCATGCCCTTATCTGTATAAATATCTTCATTTTGTCTCCCAGTCTCTCATAGGATGATCGAATCCATATTCGAATGAGCGCTTAGACTACTACTATGAGACGAACAATGGCGAAACCTGACCGCGGTTCATGTCTTACTTGCATCGCAGGCCGGAATTCCAAGGAGGACAACATCAGCTTACCCTTGTCCAGCACCCTTCGAAACCTCGACATTAGCCATGACGTGTCAAAGTCTTCTCAAGTCTTTCTTCAATATTCTGAGAGTAAATGAAAGCAGTCGCAATGTCATCCAGCGCCAGCTCTACGAAGCCATCCTCTAGTAACCAACCACCGCATCCTCAATCAAAACCACCGCTTGGTCCTCCGACGCACTGTGTATCGCTGCCTCAACCGCCGGATTTTCAGCTCACCGAAGTCCACACCGGCACCCCTTCAGGTGCTAAATTCCGCGCCAGCCACCATGAGCAGCAACCTGACGACATATTGTCAAAATCCGCAGTCAAGCCGCCAAACGCCGTACCGAATGCTGCGAAGGATCCAAACCATCGTGTGAATGCATGCCAACAATCAGGTAGTAAGCAGCAGGCAACGGCACCTCAACATCAGACCACAACTACCCAGCCCACGCCAATGAATATGCTGGTGCCGGCTTCCAATGAAAAGAACAGGCAATGTTATCCTGAGGAGAATTTTGATCACGGTAGAGTTCGCCAAGTCTTTGATCCAAGATTTCCAATCTTCTCGCAGCATATGCGGAGTGGGTGATGTCCTCGCCCTGTTTTAGGCGAACTTAAATTGTTTTCGGCAGCCGAGCTACTGAAAGGGATTCAACAGATTGTGTGGGCTGGATGGCTATCTTTTCGCTCTAAGCGTCCACCAGTACAGACTATACCAATCCGCAATATCATGTCGATCCATTCCCTAGGATTTCACAGGATGTGGGGCACCGAGGAGCTTAGGAGGAGCACCGAGAATTCGCAGCACATCTTTCTGATGCTTGGTTTATGGCTTTGCATCTTTTCTATGTCTGTTGGCAAGCCATAGCTGTAAATGCTCGAGTTTGCCAAATAGTTTGTAACAACTGATTATCTCTCCACACATTACTCGAAAAATGATGCAGGTGGCAGTGCTAGTATAAAAAGTCAGAGGGCTGTAAACGGGACTTTCATTCGCTCATAATTAAGAATGAAGGCATTCAATCTTGACACGAATTTCACAATAATGTATATCGTATCGAATGGAAAACCCATTGTTTGCTATAGATTCAGCATTATTATCGGAATACCGAGATAAAGCCTTGGAAGGAGGACAGCAGCTAAAGGAAGAACATCGTTCGCAAGCCAGTTGCTACTTGTTATAACCGTCTCCCTCACTGCTAAATTTCCTAAGCTAATGCTAAGATATCGTACACTTCTGGCAAGGCGGTGAACCCGGCGATTGCGAACAGGTCTCCGCTGGTGGCTATAACGGGCAATGAACGCAGTCTTGAGCCGGCGTAGTCTGATTTCTCACCGTCAACGCGAAAAAAACGAAATTCTGCGCATTCTTCACCGGCCCATCGTTGGCTGCCGCTTTCACTGCCAGCGCTGTCACTTGATCATAACTATACTGATTCTGTGCGTTCGGATTGGGGCCGTCGTTAATGCCTTGCAGGCCAGAGAGGCCGGCGTCGTGCAGCATTTCGTGCATGATGATGCTGGTCTGGTCGTCTGGGCGCTGCCAATTGCCTGGGATGCCAAGGTTGGTGGCGCCAGGGGCGTTGCAGATGGAGAAGGCCCAGGTGGAGGTATTTTAGTAGGGACCGAGCGTCACATAGCGGCGGGCGTCGCCGACAGGGGGCGCGTAGTCGTACGTGTAAGGGTTGTTGTGGCAGTGGGTGGACGATTCGGGGTCGATGTTGCAGTACCAGGTGCACCGCTGTTGTAATCGATTTTGTAGGACGCGATGTATTTGAAGACTTCGCGAACGACTTGGAGTTCTGGGTTGTCGTTGAAGTATTTGATATACAAAGGGGTAGTGCCAGTGGTTGGGGTCCATTGGGCGGCGACGAAGGCCATGGCGGTGGCCGAGGCTACGGCTTGGCGGATTACCCAGATGGTGCCGGCGTCGCATTCTTGGATGTCATCTCGTTTGACTGTGGTGGGATTTGAGAATCTTCTGGTGGAATTCGGGGAGGGGGAGCTTGTCAGATTCATGAGCTGGCTATTGCAAGTGACCGTGATGGGATACGGATCGGCTCTTGTTGTCAAGTTCAACACGGCCGTCAGGGTACTGGTGAATGACACGTTATATGTATCGGTCTTAGACACAGCAAAGAGGTCTGTCAAGTCATATGTTCCAGTCCAGCTTGACCGCGTAGGAAGTGTCAGAAGGTGATCCTGCACCATCTGAGCAGAAATATAGCGGATTTTGCATCGTCCCACCGCGAGAGCGGCGCCATTGGGGGCACGGATTGAAAAGGAATGGTACTCTCCCAGGGTATCAATTAGGGAGTTCCACTTCAGAAGAGACACATCTTGCGCGGCATCGTTGAATATAGTTAGATTAGTACTGGTGGAATTGACTTGAGAAAACTCTGCGCGAAGAGTCGGGCTTGACGAATTGCTCTGATACGTGCTAGTTGAATCGTCGTGTAGAGGCAGATAGGTCGCAGTGACAGTGAAGGGTACAGAAAGAGCGTGGATTGTAAGGAAGGAGACCATGGCTGCCTTTATATCTGTGTAATCCTTGTAATGTAGTATCGAGATACTATGGAGAGGCACTGGTATAACAGCCGGCTATGATATATTCAGTAGATTTGCTCAGCCTAAAGAAGACCGAATTTGATGCTCTCATAGTAAGAATAAACTTTCGTCTGATATAACTCTCAGGCAAGACCGATGATGACATTTACACCTATCTTTCACCTTTTAGTGTTGCATCTTCAGACACTATGATACGGCTTAAGTAGGGAGGCTAAAACAAAGAGACACCAGCAAAGCCTACCTCAGAATTGTGCGTATAAAAAGTAGACAGACGGAAAAAGTGAAGAGAGTGTCAAGAGTTGGTAGAAACTTAGTCGATTTCAACCAGTCGATAGACCGGTCTTCTGAGGGAATTAGTCTTTGTCGTCTTTCATCGTGAGGAAGGCTAAGCAACAACCACAAGACCTCAAGCTAGAGCACGATAGTGTAATGGGATCCTTGAGGTATTACTTGTTAGTGCAACTCGTCTCAACCCCAATTAGCCTCATCAGCATACTGTATATTATCCGGCTTATGGATTATTCGACCACATCGTTATCTGCGCAGCATGCGTATTTAATAGAGTCATTAAGCGTTTCACGAAGCGTTTTGTCATTCCTCCCAGGTAGGAAACTTGACTGTTCTCTTAGAAGTATAATTACTCAAAGCATCATCGATGCAAATAAAGAACTTGGCGACTTATCATCATGTTGAGAACGTTGGTATTCTGAGAAGGTCTTAGACCACGGAGGGTTTGAAGGCGCGATTAGAGAGTAAGACCTGAATTATATTTTGAGACTGCAAGAAGATGGCCTATAGTATGAGCTACATTGAACTTAGCATATACGTAACTGCTTTATTGAGCAAATCTGCTTCTTGAGGAGCAATGCTGTGGAGACTGGAATCACAACAGTTTCATGTGCTAATCATCTGAGATAAGAAAGCTGCAGAGCTAAAGAAATTGAGAAAATAGGGTGTATACGAGCACGATTGGGTGCCTCGGAAGGCAGGGAGATCAGGTTGATGCGTTTCAAAGCGCGTCAAACGCGGCATCGGCTCCCAATTGTGCTAACTCGGAGAAGGGGTACCTCCGGGATTTACCTTAAAACTTCAAACACCAGGGCTATGTTTGAAGACATTAATGTTGGATGGGATGATCAGCCTGAGACATCTGTTTTCGAGGAGGATGAGGGTTAAGTGAGCAGATGGAACATGGTCTGAATACTCGAGACGTTTCGCAGGCTCCGAGAGCGCTCAAGGGTCGCCGGATCTCGAGAGCTTGTGATTTCTGTCATCGACGGGGCATCCGATGTCGTCCTAGCCAGGAGAATCCGGCTCAGTGCCAGAATTGCGCGGATTTTGGCCAAGGATGCACGTATAACAGAACTTTGAAACGGAGAGGCGGAAAAGTTGCTCAAGTGCCTGTATCTACCCCTTCGTCGAATTCCAGAGATAACCAGAGGCTGTTTCTACCAAATTGCAGTGCACCTGGTGCAGCCACAGCCGGATCATCGAGCCCGCTGAATGGAGTGGATATCACAGCTAAAGAGGAGAGTAAAGATATATGGAGACCGCCTTTTGTGGCCAGCCAAGCCCTCATTGCAGACCTTATCGACGTCTACTTCGAAGTCGTTTATCCTATGTACTTACACATTTCTCTTCTTGGTGTGGGAATGTACTGATCTAGTTGACCAGCTTTCCGTTTTTCCATCGGCCAACCTTAACTCGTCTGGTTTCTCGAGCTGAGTATCTTACCAATCAGGACTTATTTGCCGCCATTATGTCCATATGTGCACTAGCCTCAGCTCGTGCGAGGGATGGTGCCGTGTTCTCCGAAAGATGGGACCTAGACACCCTTCGTGAACCATCTTCTGAAGTGTTCTTCGATGCTGCGGGGCGAACCATCCCAAAGGATTTGACTACCGCCCCAACCTTCAACTACATGCGTGCCTGTGCTTTGCTCGCAATCACGGCAATTCAATACGGTCAAGTACGGGTCATGCACCAGTACATTGGTCTGTACCATACCCTTGTTGCTATGGATGGCTTGCAGGATGAGTTGAATTGGGCAAAGCAGATGAGTATTGTGGAGAGGGAAGAACGGCGACGATTGGTGGGTCGTGACTGAAGCTATCGTATACATGATTCTAACAAAATGCGGCTCAATAGTTCTGGTCAACATACACACTGGAGATCTACACTTCCATTGCCTGGGGTGGTATCAATCATTGCCGAGAGGCGCAATCTAATGTCCTGTACCCGAGCGAAGTCGACGACGAATTCTTTTCGAACAGCGGCTTTCAGGAGTCCCCGGTGACTTCTCCGGGAATTCTCGGCCAAAATCCTGGCTCCAGTTACCCTGCGACTGGCACGATCTCCTGGCTTCGCGGTTGGAACTTCACAACCAGCCTCTACCGAATTCTAGAACACGCAGTAGACCAGTTTCATCGACGTCGTCCACAGGATCACCAGACTTCTCGTGTCCAAGCCATATTCGCTCAGAGTGCCTTATCCCAGTCCTCCGTGCTCAATGAAGTGATGTTGATGTACGGTAGCCTTCCGCAGCGCTTTAAAGAAACTCGGCCTGTAACCAAGGATGTATCTGAAGATCGATACAACTTCCAGGCTGCCAACATTGCAGCAACAGTTCAATTAGTCCGCATGGTCCTTTTCGCGGCGGAGGGTGCTACCATCGAAGAGAAGTGTCAAATTGCCGGGGAGCTTCTAGATGGATTCAAGAAGGTCCCGATCGCTTACTTGAAGGCATTAAGCTCACCATTACTACATCATCTGGCCGGAGTTCTTTTAGCGATGGCCGATTTGCTTGCGAATCTTGAGATGGGACTCTATTGCACCGCAGGGGCCAGTGAACGTCTACGCTCGATTGTCTCCCGGATCAACTCGTACATGCAAGAACAAAGACAACTGGCAATAAGCTCACATATGCCCAACGCGCTGGAAAGTACCAATACCACAGAGAACTGCGCAACGGTCGATCAGGTCACCACTTCGTCAACTAATGGTTTTGAACCCTACTATCCACAATTCCAGCTTCCTCCGGAGCTGCTTCAAGATTGGCCTTGGGCCTTGGATTTTGGACCTTTCGTGGATTACTCTTAGATCCTAATCCGTATGGAGAATCTCAGTTTCATGGCCGCCAATACACTAGCATTGTCGGCAGGTGCAATTGCCAAACTAGGTAGAAGCCGCAGCTAAATACATGCAATCTCGACAATTATACCCAAAGCTCTGCTTCTCAGAGGCTGCTTAGTATTCTTACTGGGTCAAAACACAATTATAGAATTCTTTGAGCACCTCCGATCACCTGCTCTCGGCTCCTCGGCTTTTGAGAAGCTGTTCAGTTTGCGTCGACTGCTTGTCGAGTCATACTGTTGTCTCATTAATATAAGATATCAATCCTCGGTCAAGTCGACAATGTCTCTTGTTCGTCAAGTGGAAAAACTGCTACGTTCATTCAATAGTCGGGTCAGGAATAATAATCGTAAGGGAATCGAGTCCAAGCAAGTCACAAGGAGCCACGAAGCTATGCTGATAGAGGTATGTCAAAAAACATTTCTGGTCGGAGAAGAAGTACCCTTCGCTCCACGAGAACCCGTAATGCTATATACAATAAGCACAATACGTCCATATACCCCGCTCCTAAATGCAAAGCGCCGTGCAACGTGTTTCGAGCCACTTAAATAACCTCCGAGACCTACGCACCTTCCTGATGCTTGTTATTCTAAATGCGGTTGACCCACATGATGATTTACACACTTTCTGGCTTCATCACATGAATAACGCTTAATTTCCTTTCTACAGCCTCTCGGCCGCCTTTCTCCGCAAGCACGTCGCCATGCTCTGCGAAAGCTCGTTCCATGTTCCAGCTGAATGGGCTTTTGCTGGAAAATAGCGCTTCGATCGACTCCAAGCTCCTGTTGCGCGTTTCCGGGTAGAGTAGGTAGACGATTGGAATCCAGATAAGATTCAACCCGGCAAATAAGAAATATGTTCGACTTTCGAGATGTGCAAACATGATCGGATTGACCAGTACGGTCCATCCAACACCGATAGCCCAACCAGTAATACCAAAACCGTTCCCTTGAGCGCGCATCTCTGATGGAAAAATCTCTGTTGGAATAAGGAATGCTACTGTTCCCCAAGTGGCCGCATAGACAAGATTGAAAAGGAACAACATAAGAACCGCGGCCGGAGCAATGCTACTTGCTTTGCTGGAGTTTTGTCTCGAGCTTTCGTACAAAGCGGCGGCCTTCCAAGTAGTTAGTTCTCCGTCACGAAGCGGCCTCTCAAGATAAGTGACGTACAATAAGATTGACTGCGAAGAGCCCCGCAGCACCCCACATGAGACATAGTCGACGACCAAATTTATCGACAATCGTTGCGCTGATGATAGTGCCGACGATTCCAATGGTGTTCAGGCCCCCAGCCAAACCGTTCTGTTTGATTGAACTATAGCCGGCTTGACTCAGAAGGACAGGGGAGTATGCAGTCACAGCCTGAATCGAATTAGCCAATGGAAAAAGTTGGAAGTCGGCATAGTTACGTACTGTAATGCCTGTCCACGAGGCCATGATCTGGAGCCAGACACATAGCCAAGCACGCCTGCCCAAATGTGATCGTCGATTACTCGCACGACCCAGTAAGATCTTGAAGACTTCCACTGGAGAACTTGGCTTCCCCGTTTCAGCGACAGCGCAGATCTCGAGGAACTCTTCCTCGACCTGGGCAGAGTCACCGTCACGAACATGCAAGAGCACTTCTTTAGCTTCCACATACCGCCCGACAGATGCGAGGTAACGAGGTGAGTCGGGCAACATTTTGATTCCAATGAGGAGCAGAAGGGCCGGAAAACATTGGAAGGCGAGTAGGAATCGCCATCTTACAGCTGAATAGCCACCATCAACGAACGACAGACCGAAGGATAACCAATAAGCAATAGAGATACCAAGGTCTATTCACTCGAGTTAGCGTACAATCGAAGTGGAACATACGATGAGGATTTACAATTTGCAATGAAGACATATCCCAAAAAGCCACCTCGATGCTCAGCGCGTGAGACTTCGGAAATCAACACCGGTGTGATACCAGTCAATGCTGTGGCCAGTCCGTTAGCACTCCTCCCCAGGTTATGAGGACTCCCTTACTAACCTCCAGTACCGAAACCTGTGACTACACGAGCCACTAAAATAAAATTGGAGCTTTGAGTGGCGGCTTGGAGAGCACCGCCGACCAAGGCGAACATAGAAGCGTAGAACAATCCGTTGATTCTCCCGATCCGGTCTGCGAGCCATCCACCTGCGAAGCAGCCCACGATAGCTCCGAGGTAGTAAATGGAGACGATGCCACCTTGGTGAGTGGTGTTTGTGATCTTCCCATCTGGGGTTCCGATTCCTACTTCGGTGACATAGTTGGGCGAGGCGTTGACGCCTCCCATGACACCTTGGTCATAGCCCTCGAAGAAGATGGATATGAGAGAGAATGCTTGAATGGCAATGTGAAGTAGAGTAGGGGAGAGTCTCTTCCAGCCGTTGGTATAGGCCATGGTCAGGCGACAGAGCACGAGTCTGCTATACTGGTAGAAAGGATGGAAGGGTATTTACGTATATACGTATTTCCGAATTTACGAAAGGAACATGTCAAAGGGGGGCGTAGCAGTACATATACTCGGTCATGAAGGAAGGAGAGAAACAGAATGACAATAATTCCTTCAATTCTAGCTCCTACTGTAACGCGGCGTTGATTTGCATTTCTAATCTAGCCTCCCCATGGCTTCATGGCTGATCGCTCGGGATTGAGTGACGGGCGTCATGCACCCCAGAAAGTGAAAAATCTGGGGCGGGGATCCGGTACTCCTGGAGGAAACTTGAGCGGAGTGCGGAAACTAGATCCGATGCCTTTTATCAGCTTAGCAGCTTTACAGTTTAAACTTTTAAGCGTTCAGGAGTCGGAGTCGGAGTCGTATTTACCCCCCTGCCACTCAAACTGAATAGCTACAACTAACAAGTCGATAATTCGGTCACCTGTGCTTTAAGGGAGTTCGCGTCGAAAAGGAGTAAAAGACAATTAACATCCTCTCCAAGTCTTAGTTTCATTCAAAGAGCCTTTTAGCAGCAAGATAATTTACTATTTGCCTCATCACCTCCGTGAACCAGAACGAATGCATTTTAGTTCCTTAGCGGAAAAAAACATCAACGATTATCACGAGCCCGCAAGCAACACATGACACCATGAGCCAGTCCTTTTTCAAGACCGGTCTACAAAATGCCATTCTACTGAAGCTCGCTCGGATGAATGAAGGTCTAGACAAGTACCCCAAAGGTAATACTGTAGGCACGCTGGGCATATCTGGGCATACCTAAAGATGTCCGAAGTTTGTAAATGTATGAAGTCCATTTACGTTCATACTCGATTTAATTTCTATTCCATACCACTCAACTCCTATTCGAACTTCTTTATGTAAAACATCTTCTAGAACATTTACACGACGCTCTCATCGACTTCTGCAATAGGAGATCACTATGCCTACTGCTACCACAACCAACGGCGCTGGTCAGACCAGTGGTCACAATGTAACCAATGGCCACACGAATGGTCCTACAGGAAAGCCATTGCACATGACTGTGCTTGGTCTGAACTCAGGAACATCGATGGTATGGCAGGCATATCGGAAGCATAAACATTCCACTTCTAACATAAGACTGTAGGATGGGATTGATTGTGCTCTATGCCGCTTCCGCCAAGAGACCCCCGAAAGCCCCATGCATTTTGAGCTGCTAAAGGTACGACAGAAGGTAGCGCATCTACATCGATTGCATCCGGCTAATGAACCTTCCAGTACGGTGAAATTCCATTTGAGCAAGGAATCAAGAAAAGAGTCATGAAGATGATATTGCATAACAGAACGACGCCGGAAGAGCTTTCGGAAATCAATGTTCTGCTCGGGGAAATCTTTGCAGACGCCGTCAAGCAATTTGCCAAAGAAAACAACGTTGAGCTCTCAAGTATCGACGTCTTGGGGTCACATGGCCAGACCATCTGGCTCCTTTCAATGCCGGAACCGGGTCAAACGAAGAGTGCTCTCACAATGGCTGAAGGCTCCATCCTAGCCTTCCGGACAGGCATCACCTCCGTCACTGACTTCCGCATAAGTGATCAAGCCGCCGGCCGGCAAGGCGCCCCTCTCATTGCCTTCTTTGACGCCCTCCTCCTACACCACCCCACCAAACTCCGTGCTTGCCAGAACATCGGCGGCATAGCCAACGTCTGCTTCATCCCGCCTGACCACCAAGGCGGCGTCGACTCCTGCTACGACTTCGATACCGGACCTGGTAACGTCTTCATTGACGCCGTAGTCCGCCACTTTACCAATGGTGCCCAAGAATACGACAAAGACGGTGCTATGGGTAAACGCGGAACGGTCAACCAAGCCCTGGTGGACGAGTTCCTCAAGCACAAGTACTTCGCCTACGAACCCCCCAAAACCACCGGCCGCGAGACATTCCGCGACACACTCGCCCACGAGCTGATCCAGAAGGGTGAAGCCCTGGGCATGAGCCAGAATGACATCGTCGCAACCGTCACACGCATCACGGCCCAAGCTATCGTTGACCACTACCGCCGCTACGCCCCCAGCCAAGAGATCGACGAGATCTTCATGTGCGGTGGCGGAGCTCACAACCCCAACATTTCGGCTTACATCCAGAAACACTACCCGCGCACTAAGATCATGATGCTCGATGAGGCTGGCGTGCCTGGTGGAGCAAAAGAGGCTATTACCTTCGCCTGGCAAGCCATGGAGGCGATTGTGGGGAGGAGCATCCCCGTGCCAACGAGGGTAGAGACAAGGAGGGAGTTTGTGCTTGGGAAAGTTAGCCCGGGGCAGAATTATAGGGCAGTGATGAGCAGAGGGATGGCGTTTGGAGAGGGGAGGGAGAGGTTGGCGCCGTTGAAGGAGATGGTGAATTATATTGGAGGGAAGGTGTTTGATAACAACTGGTAGGGTGCAGGGGAAAAGAAAGGGTGGGATGGAGCTGGGTGTTCTGAGATGTCAGGTCTCAGGCTGTACGGCGTATGGTGCCGGTATCCAGGAGCTACGACTTTGAAATTCAAGTTGTTCTCTGTACCTTCATGGATCATTGATACTGTAGGTTGTGAAACATACGCGATGAGTACCAATCACTTTGATGGGTCATAAGCACTTCAGCCATCAGAAACCGACAAATTAGCGATTTGATAACCTGGTAGATTGTTGACTTGACAACCGCTTCATAAGAACTCTTTGTGACGAAGCTTCTATCAAGCAAGATCAAACAGATACCAAATAATAGGATCTTGAGCGTCCCAATTAGCAATGAATCGGCGCTATAAAAAAACTGGCTGCTGGACATGCTGACACTTCGGCTACTTGACGTCTTGGCTGGTTCCATATAAAACTCCTTCCCTCTCATCCTCGAAGTTGTGACCTGTTTGATCGGATACCCAAAAGCCAAATGGATCAACAAATTGCTTTTCCTCCTTCATTTCCATCAAGGCCGGTCGATTCGAGGGTTATGCCTTTTGGAACAGATGTCGTACTTGAGCAGAAATTACCTAAGCTTGTTCACTCTTTACCAGCTCTACCGTCTGGATATTGTCCTGTAGTAACCCTTTTCTGTCTTTTGCAATACTTTTCGAGGGCACGACTTACGTAAAGAATGCTATTATAACGCCGTGCTAGGTTGCTAAGCAGTACTTGGATTTACAGGAGTACCATACCTATTCTGGCCTGTTCGTAGTTGAATAGTCTCAATCCACGTATGTCGGGTCAAGAGCTGGAAGTCTGTACATGGATACTCGAGCGCCAGATTTTCGAGTAATCCACTGTCGAGCAAAGCCCGTACGGCGGAAACGGAGACGCAGGCCAGACTACTTCCGATTCTATCTCCTCAAAGACGAGCTCGCCATCTTCAAAGATCTCACTAACTAAAATCCCAAAGCTTCACGAGCAAGCTATCCAGCTTTCCCTCATCTTCCCCATATTTCACAAATATCCTCTTAGGAATCTCATACTCTATTTCGGGCGCTTTCTTAATATCCTTTGATAATTCTGCATCGAGCATGCTCCCGTAGCTATGATCCAGGAAATCTTCCAGGCTATACGCCTGCTTCGTGAATTGCTCGCTTATGATTTTGGCAATGGTGGCGACGTTCGGATGATAATGGCTCTGTAAAATCTGGATCTCCCAGAGGCTGCTTTCCAACGCATTTGTCTCCATGGGGTCCGGTTCGTCCATGTGGAAGGGATCGCCGTAGCTTTTTTCTTGGTCTAGATCTGCGTTATCTCGCTGCCCGCACGCTTTTCTATGGATCATGAACGTGCAGCTTGGATGGATTTTCAAGATGTTATAGATCCAAGGGACCACCACCACGATACCAGACGGTGGAGCATGGAGGCTTAGTCTTGACAAGCGCTTGATGAAACTGGCTATCATGGCTGCGGGCAAATGCGTAGATGATAGGAAGGTATCAAGGAGTCTGAAGAAGCGAGAGCGGTGTTTGGAACGTAGAATGTTGCGATCGAGCAGGGAATAGAGTTTATGGTAGAATTGGGGGTAGTCAAGATTTTTTTGTTGCATGAGGTAGAATAAGCCGGAAAGCGCCAAAAGTGATGTGGAGCCGCCAACATTGAAAGAATCGGTGAGAAAGTCCATGAGTAGTTCGACTTTGAGAAACCAGGGGGCAATGTGGTGAGATACGAGTCCTAGGATGGTTTTACGTTGGGACTTGGTTAGGTTACGTCGGAGTATGGCTAGCCAGGCCTTTTGAGCCACTTTTTTGTGAGCTGTGAGAGAACGAAGGAGGTGCTTCTTCGCTGGTGGAGTAATAAAAAAGCTCTCGATTTGCTCTTGGGTTTCGGGGACGTCCTTAATTGAGGCTAGAAGTGACAGTACACCTTCAAGGGAGAGTGAACTTTTCGATAAAAATTCGCTATAGATGTTAGCTCGTCCGCATACTGAAAAGCTTCGAAGTATTACTCACGGAAGGAGAGTGAAGGTGTAATAGCGAATGTCATCGTACTTGACCAAATACTTCTCCACAAAATTTGCTCTTTTCTCATGTGAAGGACTGTTATCTACAAGAAATTGCAAAACTTTCTTGAAGATACCATGCAGCCACACTGCATCTTCCTGCATTTTCAGGTTTTCGGCTTGCGCCTTCATCAATCGCATGAGTAGAGTCAAGGCTGTGACTTGTTTGCCAATGTCTTGACATACAAGCATACTAAACATTGAGGCCTCATAGTCTACGAGGCGTGCTTGTAGCCATTGTACAATGGTAACCTCATCATCAGCCAAATCTCGAGATACGTCCAAATTCCCTGCAGCTATTAGCCGGCAAAGAATGCGACATAGTGCCACAGCAGCAGCAATTTCTCTCCCATCTCCTGCACCGTGCGTTCCTGAATAGTCCAATAGCGTGACAATGCTGTTATAGTGTTCCCTTGAATCCAAGATCTGGTTTTCGAGAAGAAGTATTTCAGATTGAATATCGATTTCAAGATCTGAGCCTTCTCCGATGACCCGTCTCTTTGCTCTTTCAATCTCTGGTGAAGCTGCACTGTCTCTCTTCCTCCTTTTCTTTCCCTCGGTCTCTCTGGTTAACCCAGTCATTATGATCGGTATCTTGGACTTCATCGGTCAAGGGAATATGTATTGATAATCCCGTTCCGCGCTAGCCCAAAACTGATTTCGCGGCTCAAGCTAAAATTCACCTCACATCATTTCTCGAACTCCGCGCTCTGAAGCAGCTAGATATATTTGCAATGGCATCTCGATTGGCAAGAACCGCTTTTGGTAGGTGATCCATACGTAGTGTTTGAGGTGACCATTCACCGACTGGCTAACACAACCCAGGGGCCTCGCGGCTCCGCCCAGCTCTCCCTGCCCGAACCCTCCCCTCCCTCTCAACAACCGTCACAACAACTCGCCCCGCTTCGAACGTCCCGGCCGAAGAACCTACCAAGAAAGCCCAATCCATCCTAGATTCGCTGCCTGGTAACTCCCTGATCTCCAAAACCGCCATTCTTTCCGCCGGCACTGGCCTGTCGGTTTTCGCCATTAGCAACGAATTCTACGTTGTCAATGAAGAGTCTGTGGTGATGTTGTCTACTTTGAGTGTATTCTGGGCGGTTGCGCACTATGGAGGACCAATGTACAAGGAGTGGGCACAAGGACAGGTGAACAAGATCAAGGGTATCTTGAATGCGGCGAGGGAGGATCATACGACGGCAGTCAAGCAGAGGATCGACAATGTTAAGCAGCTGGGTGGGGTCGTTGATATTACGAAGCAGCTGTTCGAGGTGTCAAAGGTAGCTGATGCTCAGACGAGCTGCCCTGGTTCGGTTAGCGGTTGCTGACAGCTTCCAGGAAACCGCCCAACTCGAGGCCCAGACCTTTGAGCTCGGGCAAAAGACTGCTTTGGCCCAAGAGGCGAAATCTGTCCTCGACTCATGGGTTCGCTATGAGGGACAGGTCAAGCAAAGACAGCAACGAGAGCTTGCCGAGAACATCATAAACAAGATCACCAAGGAATTGGAGAACCCAAAGACACTGCAGCAGATCCTCCAACAGAGTGTTGCCGATGTTGAGAGTAAGTTTCTCTGCAAAGTTCGAGGCTGGCTGGAGTCTAACCATAGAAATATAGAAATTATTGTACCGAAGCCACAATAAAATACTTTCGGATCGTCTCTTGTACATTTTTGTTTGCATTATAAACTAGACAAGCTGTCACACTTTCATCTGCGTTGACTCGCATCCATCGTGATGATCACTGAAACAATATGCCTCCACTATTCCTCGAGACTATGGTTCTGCAGGTTGCCTCCGAGCAGCCCGAACGCCTTCCGTGCCCTCTCAAAAAGCCGTTGATCATCGATTATACAGTTTCCATCGCATACTCCATATCGGTTTCACCGCCCACCTGGGCCGTGCATCACCCCCTCTGCATCCAACGGTCCAAACCCACCCCAACCATCAAACTCCTCCCCAAACCTAACCGCAGCCTTGACAAAATACCTCTCTTCATCTCCCCAAGTCTGTGCTGCTTCCTTCATAGCTCTCAAACCCTTAACATAATGAGCATCTAAAGCCCACTTGCCCTCAACAGCCTGCTTATCGACCCATTCCCAGCCCCTTCCCTTCGGGTCATATCCAGTTATTATGTTCAGTTTGATCTCTGGTCGAAACTGAACAATATAGACGGCCAGTGTTAACAACCACCACTGCCGTACCAGTGCTACGTGGAATTTTGCAGGGATGAGAGGGAGAAGGATCCGAACGGCATGGCTGGTGGTCAAGAGGTGCACCTGGAAGAAGTCATACTTACTTCCGGGCTCGTGCGTCGCTACTAAAAGTGCTGCGGCAGCGTGTTGGCTGTCTTCAAACTGCTTCTTGGGATTGGGAAGGCGCCATGAATTCCAGTATTCTAGAACTAGAGCTTCATGGTCTTTGAAGAGGGGTTCGAGGTTGGACGAGCCTCGGTGGTCAAACAACTTATCGAAGCGTTTGTCCCCCGCGACACATTGGAGTATCTCAAAGGGGGAGGAGTTACTGTAAGTTGAAAGTTTCGAGTAGGAAGGGTCGTCAAGGTACTCATGGAGGAAGTTATATGAAGTTGTTGCTAGGCCCAGGGCCTCCATCGCGAGTTCCCGGCTCGAAAGCTCGTAGGCGTAGCCGAGGTGGATGAGTGGGTGGCCCACTACAAGTTCCCATCAGCTGTGATCCATGGCAGGCTCTTCAAGGATGAAACGAACGTCCTGCTATTAGACTGTTGATAAGAGGCTCTTTGCCCTTAAAAAGGTACTCGTCCATGACTTTTCGCCAGTCATAGCCATTGAGAACAAGCTGGTCTTCAAAAAAATCAACGTAGGCTCTCTGATACCTAAAGACTTTTCAGCTGAAGGATTTGTGCAATCTTAATGTTATGTATCATACCGTCGATCTCCAAGATAGTCTCGCCAGTCGTAGGTCGACACTTCGCCTGGAGAATCCTTCCATGCTTCGAGCTCCTTCGACTCTTTGTCGTATATATCACCAAGGTGTTTGGATTTGCCTCCTAGAAGGTATGCAGACCCTAGAAGCTGGGAACTTAGATTAGCATGAAGAAAACCCGGGACCTTGATGTTCATACGTGTGGCATGTGATTGTGAAACTGGAGGTTGTGGTAAACGATCGAGTGACTGGCATGGTTGAGCTTGACGAGGTGCTTGAGAGTTCTGGCACGTTTCTCTTGTTGTGTTTCGATATCATATATTGTCACGGACTTAATGTCAATAGCTGTCCCAGTATCACCTCCAAGAAAACGAGGAACATTAAAGGGGAGCGAAAAAGACGAAAAGGCTGAAAACATGATGACACCCTGGTAAAGAGCGACTGCATAAGGAGTAGGTATGAGAACTGCAGTCGACCTGTAGACCTTGCGATCGGGGTAGAGTGAGTCTGGTGGGGAAAAGTCGACATTCTACCTTGCAGGGATCACCTTATCTAAATTACCCTTTGGCGCTGTCAACACCAATTATTCACCTAATCCAGTATAGGAGGTTTCACATGTTAGTGCAACAGTATCTCACCTCCCTCTGTCATACCATACTTTATATC
>JAABUO010003383.1_pt1 | contig 19014 bp, 24 predicted proteins | sample 5559291 | NCBI WGS metagenome assembly JAABUO01 (sample SAMN10711878, study PRJNA513372) | rock metagenome | isolation source: Antarctica rocks | place: Antarctica: Victoria Land, Finger Mt sud | reverse complement strand
AATGCTGTTGCACAAATTTCTCTAGCACAGGCTGCTCCAGGCTTGGCACTGTTGCCTGGAGCCATGATTGACCTGCACGTGTACGTTGACCTTCCAGCATGACTCATCAAGCCTGTGCAGTGGGACACTTCGACGCGGATGCATCATGCAATCATTTGTTGCATGATGACAAACCCATGGCTCAGCAAGCTTACGTGTGACAGCCTGGTCCAGGAAAGCTTCTTGAAGCTGAAGCTCCAAACATCTCCAGCAGTCTTTTCAGTGCCACCAAAGACCAGCATGGCATTATCCACAACCACAGCACTGTGGAGATAGCGTGGGGCTGGCTTCTTGCCTCTTGCATTCATGAATGTCCAGGAGTGTTTCTCAGGGTCATACATGTACACCTCGTCCATGTCGGATCCTGTGTGATGGCATCAGAGCCTTGTTTCAACATTGTCAATGATGCCATTTGGCATCAACATTGAGCAGTCAGCATTGACTTTATCAAGATGTTTAGCTTGGCATGGTAAGCCTGCTATTGGCTTTCTTGCCTGACTTGCTTTTGCTTGTGTGTTTTTTACTGAAGCCGCCATCAGTGCCTCCAAACAGCCACAGCTGCTGGTTGTACACCACTGCTGTGGCTCCATATCTGCCGCAAGGCGCTGCTGGAGTGACCTTCTTACTGTAAGATGTTTGTGCTGCAGCTGCTTCCACACCGTCTGCAGAATTTCCCTGATTTGCTGGCAGAAGCAGACTGTAAATGACTGACCCAGGTAACGCAGGTTGCAAAATGTATGCTGCACCTACTGTGCAGCTTGTGCCATGTGTAGGGACTCTGGGTGGACATTGACCATGTGTCTGATAGCCATTGAGAAGCCCTAGCTTCCACGTCATAGAAGAAACCGTGCGTGATCACAACTTGATCATTCAGTACAACTGCTGCGTGGCTGAACCTGCACACATCGCAGCTTCAACGCTCGTGCGCCACTATCGTTGAAGTTCTGATCAGCCCTGCATCATCTGCGGTCAATCCGCGTAGCCATGTAAATTGGTCTCACAAAGCTTTACCTGACAGGTGGAGTTCTCCTGCCACCCCATACGTTGCTGCTGGTCTCGTGTACCGTCTCCCATTGACTTGCACGGGCTGCGGGCTGTTGCAGCGTGATGCATAGCAACAGGCAAGAGGCCCACACCTTCAAAGGAAAGAACACCATGGCATTAGGGTGGCTTTTGCTACCTGCGGCTTTGGCGCATCCCAGTAATGGGTTCTGCGACCCATCAGCCGTTGGCGTGATGCTGTGGGTTGTCAGTCGATAAATTGCCTGCTTGCCTTGCGCATCGCAGGGTCGCATGCAGCACTGCACTTGAGAACAGCTGCAGCTGCTGCATTTGTAATGTTGCAACAGGACAAATCTGATTCAGCTGCAACATGTCTATTGGTCATTACAAAGACTGGTCACCCGATCAAACAATTCAGACCATATGAAATTAGGATTGCGCCTATAAAAATGCACTGATGTACAGATACATATTGTACAAGGCAACATTTCCTTGAAGTACACACCCTAGTAGGTACACCCTAGAGCAAAGTCACTTGGCCTACCAACGAAATTGGTGGTCAAGACTTATCTTATGAAAAAGGTGGTCAAGACGTATCTTATGAAAAACCTCAGCTGGTAACTTGCTAGGGTACACATCCCACAGCATGCATGTTTGCAAAAATCTGCATGTCACCGCTACACATGCACTACATGGTGGGTGAGGCAACAAGCGCTGCTACAAATGAATGATCCACAGTCCTCAAATCAGTATCCAAATTACTCGGCCACTTCCCTGTGCCAAGTTGAAAAAGAAGGTCATTGCCAGGTATACACCTGCCACATTCCCATGACAAATGTAAAGACCAGTCCGGTACCTCCAAGCCAAAGCAGAGATTCTGCTGCTCTGGCATTCTAAAAATTAGCACTTATGCAATGCTGGTGCTAGGTGCAGACTGAGCTTCAGGCAGCCTGGGTGGGTCTGGGTGGACTGGCACAGCCCAGTCACAGTTCAGCTGAATGCCCAAATCACCAGGCTGGTCTCGCACAATCTTGAACCACCCATGCTCACCCCAGTATGTACCCCAACTGTGAGCCAAATGACAAGTCAGTCATCAATGACACAGAGCAGCATGTATGGCTCTAAATACAAAGAATCCTCATTGTAAATTGTCTATGTTGACAAGCAAGTTTATGTGCTTGTGGGGCACAAATCATCACACAAACTGCTGAGGAAGCCCAGAAAGTGAACAAAAAAATGCTTGACAACAACATGCTGCCATTGTTGTTGGCAAGCATATCATGTGTGCAGCTGTTATGACAAAGGTTTGAACACCAACAGGCTAGCTGAAAGTGCCTGGACTCGAATCCGCAACAGCAAACCCTACCTGAACTTGGATGCATCTCAAGACAACCCAGAGCCTGCCAGGCTAGTGCCTGGTTGAACATTGTTTGGGATTCTGCAAAAAAGCTTGACTAATATTAGGATGTTAAAAGCACATTAGTGTCAGTACCCACCTGTTCCTGCCCAACCAGTATGGAGTGCCGTTCTGCTCTCCATAGCCCTGAACAGCAATGACATGCATTTCTGTTGTGCACTCCTGTGTGTCCTTGTAGATGCCACCGGCATAGGCCTCAAACTGTGGAGTCACGCAGATGCCACATGCAATGGGACCACGAGTAGCAATCTCTGCCATCATAGCCTCCTCCCCACTCACTTGGCCTGCAAATACAACCACACCATCGATCGTGATTGCCCAGATGAAACCCAGATGCAAATTCTTGAGGGTTTACTGAATTGCAGAGCCCAGTGAAATGCCTGGATCATGTTGCGTCCAGTCAGGCACAGAGCCGTGGCTGTAATGAGCTGCATGGTAAGTCGAGGTCTGTGCTGGTTGACAGATGTCAAGACGCATTGTCACAAATGTCCGCAAGTCATGTCACCTGCCCGGGTGGTGTGATTCTGTTGCCACCATTATGGGATTCTTGACAGCAGAAGTTACATGACCTGAAGCATGCTGGGGCATCCACCAAGTGCACACGAGCGAGCAGCACGGAAACAACTTGCAATCAGTGCATCCAGAGTGAGAAAGGGCGCACCATGCTCCTCAATGTGGTAGTTCTTGTAGGCGCCCTCTTTGATGGGCCAGCAGCCTGCCCAGTTGCAGCTCTTGCAGGTGTGCTCAGCAGAGCAGGTCCTGTCCAGAGCCTGCACACACAACAGACAATGCTGATTACCTGCACAAGAGCTGCAGTGCAGAAAACATCCAGCAATAGCAGCATGTTGTCTGAAGCCAGCTAACATACCAGTCACGCTTTGATTGAGTAGCAACACGTTGGCAGATTCAGGCTAGACTGGTGAATGCAAGGTTGCAGATAGAACGCTGGACCATAACTACTGGTATCGCAGCATGTATGTAGACTACCTAGATTGCAGATTGACACACTTCATCGCAGGCAGCATTATACTGCACTGTAATTTGTGCGCATTGGCAGTGAGACCAGTGCTTGCTTGGAAGCTTCATTACTGCACAGCTACAGCTCCTCCCTGGGTGAGCCTACCTCATAATTGGAGCAAGTCTCATCAGGAATGCCGTTGTCCAAGATGTATGAGTAGGCTGCAGTAGGGTCACCTCCATTGCAGCCATTGGTCCCATTGGCCTTCACACAGTCCACCAAAACCTACACCAGCAGAAAGGAACCTCGGCGCCATGACCTTGACATCGCTATCATGCTGACCTCAACGCCCGAGGCAGGACAGACAGGTGCTGCTGTCAGGCTAACAAGCACCAGGCATTCATGGTAACAACGGACTACTAAGATATCCATCTGTACCTGAGGCGCAAGATCCACTTCAGGGAAAAGGTTGTTTGTGAGCAGGGCAAGCCGGTCTGACAGGGCAGAAGAAGAGCCCTGGGCCCAGCAGGAGCCGCAGTACTGGGGGATGTGCTGGTTGCGGTCAATGCTGGCATAGCTGATGCCCTTCAGGTTGCGGATGTCATACTCCTTTGGTACGGCATCCCTGGAGACATACGTGTGAGGCAGAGGGCTCTTGACCACGCTCTTCTTCGGGCCTGCAGCATAACAGACAAAGATGCTAGGTGAGTGACTGGCATGCAGCTGCTGGTAGTGCACAACAGAGGAACTTGCTGCAGGCCGTAGATGAGTTGTGACTTGCAGGTAGCAGCAACACAGCCCGCGCCTTTCTGTTGTAACCTGGATTACTTACATGGCCAAGCAGCAAACAAGCAAACACAGGTCACCATTGCTCACTTTGTCTGGCAGCATGCCTTTTGTACAGAGCACACAGTGGCTCCAGCAATGTGATGACTACTTTGTGATCTCAGCTTGAGCTGATCAAGCAGATTACGGAAGCAGCTGCCTGCTTCCAAAACACCAGCACTTGCTGCAGTCAGCCAATGCCGGGTCTGATGCTCTCATCAATGCATCATACATGGTCTCTCCGATGCATCACACATGGCAGGCAGTACCAGCAATGGTGCATCATACATGGAAGGAACCTTTTTTCAATTAAGCATTACACATAGCAGGGACATACCTTCAGCACGCTGCAGGCAGCCGTGGTGATAGCTGTGGTAGGTGCCTTCTTGCACTGAGGTGTCCAGTAAGTAGGTACCCTCCGCCTTGATGGGGCTTTCCTCAGGGGTGGGGGGCTCCACCTCTTCTTCTACAGTGGGGATAGCCCAGCTGCAGGTGTCCATGATTCCAAGGTTGTTCTTGTGCATGCTGATCCTGAACAAGCCGTCCTCGCCCCAGTAGGTTCCCCAGCTGTTACGCCCAATCCAGTACCTGCTCAACGCTTGCAGTCTGACAGGCAATGACGCTGATAGCTCAGGCTTAGCAATGTGGAAAGACATAAGGTATGCTTGACAAGCTTAGCAAGAAAGCCATGACACATTCAGGCGGGTGACAGCAAGATGAGGCATATCCAGAGTTCACTGCTTTGCAGCGCAACCTGCACATGCTGACAATGCAATGCATGAATGTGTGTGAAGGCCTTTTTAATGGAGTAACACATGCTCATGTACTTGATGCACATACATACGGTATATATTCATTACATGATGTGTAAATTATACCATATGATAAGTTGTATGACATGTTATGTGTTATATATGATCATACATGACAGCAAAAGCACATAAGCAGGACTGCAATGGCAAAGAAGCGCACATAAGAAGGACAGGGGCATGTGAGCTTACTGGTGGCCCTCCTGCTCTCCCCACCCCACAATGCTTATCTCATGGTTGGCCATGGGGAAGGCCACCTCCTCCTCAAAGATCCCACCAGAGTAGGCGTAAAACTTGGCTGTGACATCAATTCCGCAGGAAATAGGACCTCGAGCATGGATCTCCGACCTCAGCTTGTCTGCCTGAGTGATCTGCACTCACAGTGTACACATTATGTCACGTCTGTCAACTAGCACCAGCAGCGACAAAACGACGCAGCAATGATATGCACTCAAACACGCATTGAAAGCATTTCAGTGCAGACCAAGGTGTTGGGAGAGTCTCTGTACATGAAAGCTGTGTTGCCTACGCAAGCAGGCGTCACAGTGCACAAAGGAGCAAAGTTGCGTAGTCAACTACCCACATAGTTCTCTCAACTGCGTTGAGCAAAGCTGCACCACATGCTCACAACATAGCTGGACCGCGTGTGAGGCTGATGTCACGAGGGACAGCAGTGCTCACCCTGATACCGTCTGCGTCAAAGTCTGGGCCAGTATGGACATGACCATACTCGCTCACGCCATACTTTGTGTACTTCTTCACTGCAGCGCAGCTTCCTGGCAAATGAGGCTGCAGCCACAAGCACAGGTATGTTAGATGCTGGGGCGCCGATATTGCATAAGTCCACAGGCGCCGGTCTATGCACTGCAGATCTGTGCAGTGCAGCTTTGCGGCTAGCAGATCAGAAATTGTAGACAGTGTGTCACAGCATCACCCCCAGAGACCGCAAGCTGCTCCACATGACGCAAAACAAAATCAACACAGTCCTCACAGGCAAGTGCATTGTGTGCAGCAGCACGCCTGCTGTATCCAAAGCAACTCTGCTTGCACCGGCCCTGAGTGGCTAATGTGACTCAACATCAGCAATAAACAGTGGGCACTTCACACCCACAGGAAAGGGACATACAAGGGGAGGCGCGCCAGGTGAGCATGTTTCGCACACACCAAAGGGCTTGCACTCAAAGTCATCTGCCTCATAGTTCTGGCATGTCTCATCTGGGATGCCATGCTTGGCTGCATACACGCCATATGGATTGCCTCCCTGCACAAGCATACATGTTGGTGGTCAAGCAGGTCAGCAACAGCAATAGTGGCAATAACCTGGCATGTCTGCTTGTGAGTTATGACGCAGGATTCACAGGACTGTGAGATTACATCCAATCTCATTGGTCATCAAACAGGCCCACACAAAACTGCAGCAGTCCCTTTTTAGTTTGCTGCACCAATGCACCAGTGAAGAAGAGGTGTTCTGGTGGATTGGCCTACATGGCATGTGCCTCCGCCTCCGCAGTTCAGCAGCACCTGAGCTGACAACACCAGCTCAGGAAAGCGATGTTGAGTCTGAATGCGCAGACGATCAGACATCATACTGGTTGTCCCAAAGGCCCAGCAGGACCCACAGTATCTGCAATACAGCAAATGTTAGAACAACTACATGCCATTTACGGCTTGTACAACCCTGATGGTGGCACATGCATGGATGCAAATGTGTACAAGCGCAATGAGCCTCACTGGGGAATGTGCTGGTTTCTGAGCTTGGTGAGATAGTTGACCCCATCTATGTTTCCCCAGAACCATGTCTTGGGCAGTTTGCTGACTGGCATGGTCTCATGAGGCCTGGGACTGATGACTCGTTCGCCTATCAAGTACACAGTTGTCGTTTTGCTACATGTGTTTTTACACCAAAAAACCAAGACCAAAACAAGCTGATAGGTACCCTCAAGGAAGTCAGAGTCTGGCAGACGGCAACCACCGAAGTTGGCGAAGTCCGCAAAGCCCTGCGAGGCCAGAGACACTTGCATAAGTTTGTGACATGGCTGTAACTGGCGTGTGACTTGTGAGCAAGCCTTGCCTCTGATATTGCCGTGGATGGCAAGGAGAGAGCGTGCCCGTCATCTGGCAATCGCAATGCGCCGCAGTTGCTGGCAACAACAATGACTGCCCATAGAGCCAGAGTGGAAGCACTGTTCATATTTGTTGCTCGCAGTAAAATTGTTTATGATCTGTTCAGTTGCTCACGGCAGGTGCGCTGAGCGGGCTGTCAGCCAAGCATTCGGGATGCTATTTAAGCCTCACAGCCACAGTCAGTCCCGCCTGCGACCCGAGTCTACAGCCTCTGTGGAATTTACCAAATGCAGGGTCGCAAACAGGGCTCTCGTGTATCACGTCATTGGAGAAGATGAAACGTCGCTGATGCTTTGCGGCACGAACGAGACCTGCCAACAAGACCCGGCGTCAAAACAAAAGCACGCGCCCTCTGTAATTCAGCGAACCTCCGCTGTCGTACTGTGTCTTCAGCATTGCTGAGATGTAACAAAATTTACAGCTTTTTACACGAGGACAATTTCGCCAGCGCTACACCTGATCACTTCAAGTGATCAGTGTGCACAGCGAGTTAAAGCATTCACGCTTCACAAACTCCCTCAGGTTGCTCCAGTATTTCAGTGGTGAGTCAAAGCAGGTTCATGGATCCGGTATTAACGCTTATAGCGACATGTCTGCACAGCGAGCAGCCTTCACAGTTGTCATCAGCTCTTCAGTCTGCAGTTCGACGGTAAAATTGTACGTGCAGTCATCGTGTACATCAGGTGTCAAGCCGTAAAGCTCCGATTCAGCAGCCCGGGCAGGTAGACCTGTTGACGACATGCCAGCTCCAAGAAAGCAGCGCTCAGGGGTTTCATTTCAAAGACGGCCTCACCAGCCAACCAAGGTAGCGTGATCAGCATGTCCAATTGTAGATCTGCGCCCTTGTTTGCTCCCTTTGAGGAGGTCGTCTATCTGCCAAGTCTATGAAAACAAAGATCTGTCCTTCACCCAGTGCTTTATAAATGCTGGAGCAAACAGAACAAGAAGAAAGTATGTCTCCCAGTCTGGATTGCACATCCGGCTTGCATCCAGCAAGCATTCTGACAGCTACCACTGTCCAAATCTTGAGCTTCTACACTGAGGGTGGCTACATTGGTTGCTGCACAGACTGGTTCAACATGGCGCTTGGCATTGCAGGATGAGCTGGACAAGATGTCAGCCGTGGACAGGATGAGAAGAATAGAGCCCTTTTGGAAACAACTTTCTCATGAAGAGCGGCTAGAGCTGATGACGTTTAGCACCAAGGAGGTCAAAGCGCAAGCTCTGGTTGCCACAAGGAAGATTGAAAGAGAGGCTGAGGGTAATCCACCCTGCAACCTGTAGAAACCTGCAAAGAATGCACGCTGCAGAATAGGCACAGCGCTAACACATCATGCTGACATGCTTCTTGGTCACATTGCTGCTCAGGTCACAAACAGAGTGAAAGTTGATGATACAGCTTTCAGCAAGTGTTGTGCGTATGTATGCTGGTTGCATGTGCAGAAATGCTTGAGGAGCAGCAGAGGATAATGCGGGCCGACTCGAGGCTTAGAACAACCTGCGGGCCAGGCTGTTGCGGAAAGGATTGTGGTTGGGTGGTCGAGAAGCACAAGCTGTCAAAGTGCCCTGATGAACGGCTTGCAGACGGTCTGAAACGATTGGTTGCAAATAATACTTGGAGCCAGTGGCAGTGGGACCCCAAGAGCCCTGCCTTCCACAGCGTGCACTCCTTCTGGTGAGAAATTGGTCTTGGTCAAATGCCTGGTATTGCAGGCTGTAGCCACTCAGTCACACTTGCTTGTCATCCTGTCAAGTGCTTGGCAGCGTAAAGATGGAAGTTGGCATGTATGGGTTTCATGGCATCAGCATTGAATGAATACAGGCTCCCCAAGCAGCGTTTGAGTGCTGCAGGGAATTCGTGAAGGACAAGCATATTCCTGCAGCACTACGAACAGGGTTGCCAAAGGCCAAAGGCACACCACAGGAACAGGCAGCCCTGAAACGCCTCATTGAGCGTATGTGAGTATCTCTCCACTCAAGCTGCTGCCAAATTGAGGCATGCTGCTGAAGACACCTGTAGGCTACAATGTTGTCATTCACTTGCCATTGCAGCTAAACATGAGCTCTTCACAATCTTCCTGTCTTGCAGCAGTTGCAGTCCCACCATTGACATACAGTGTTTGGGTGCAAATGACGTCTGATGCAATGCTGTGCACAGTTATGCGCATAAGGTGTGTTGCATCACTGATCAGAGCAACTGTGCTTGCTTGCAGGGCTGCACTTGCTAAACAGCTGACCTGCGCAGTTTCAGATCTAGTAGATGACTCAGCTGAACTAGAGGCTCGGCTAATGGAGACAGGCTGCTACCTTGCTCCCTCACTACATGAAGAGCAGGAATCCATGCGGATCAAGCAGGCCTACCTGGGGCTCATCAAGCAACTTCTTGAAACGCTTTCGGAAGAGGATGTATGCTTGTGAGTTGACGTGTGCCTCACCATGCGATAAGGCATCTGCATGGCCAGCGACTATGCTGCTGTTTGGACTTAGCACAGCTTCTGCAGCAGTGTTCAAGAATGTGATGTCCCACACAAGGCAGCATTTTGCAAACTGTTGTTTAGAGTGACCTAATCCTTATGTATGCAGCTGCGCATGTTGGATCACTCAGCAGGTGCTGAGCCCCGACACAGGAATCATCATTGATAGCGGGATGGCAGCTGGAAGCAGCACAGCATTATCGTGCTGCCTGTTGTTGGGCCCCATTCACTTGTGGTTCAGAACATGTACATGGCAGCATTGCAGATAGTGTGCAGAACATTCATGTCAGTGTTCATGTGATGCTGCAGGTTTGACAGCGTTGTGCAGCCTGCTGCCCAGTATGTCTGCAACATGCTGGATGAAGGGCTGTGTCCAGGCAGCACCAACACAGACTTGTGCTTTGCTGACTTATCCAAGCTACCTGAAAAGGAGCTTGGTAAGCTGTGCGCCTGGATGACAGAGAAGGTGGATGCCATTGCCTCAGGGCATGCCCAGGTCCTGATGCAGATTGACACTCAGCTCAAGGTGTGTCACCTGTTGCTTTGCCCTAGAACCTCTGCTGCTCTTTTTTTTGCATGCAAAGCACCCGTGTTGCGTGATGTGGCCTGAGTTGATCTTGCAATGTACAGTGGACATGTCAAGTGATATCTGCTCTGTTGCTGCCTCTCCCATGTCTTGCTCCCTGCAAGCCTGCCACACCTGTGCACGCATGTACTTGTGCCTTGTCATTCTTGCTTCAGGTCTGGGCATGCTTTGACTTACAGTGAATGCACAGCATGTTGTGAGCTGGTGTGCCTGAGTGTGTGTACATCTGTGATGCTACTTGACACGCTCATGTATGCTTGTCAAACTGCACGCTCACTGCTTACAGCCTGGCAGGGTGGATGTTTGTTTAAAAAGCTTTTCTGCTGGCCTGTCAGGCACACCACACATCAGATGATGATGACATTGGGGATGTTGACATCTTTGTCCTGACAAAGGACAGTATGAAGCTGACAGTCAACCCATTGTGGCTTGCACACCTTCAGGTAAGTCTTTGTTAGCTTCAACCGTGTGACGATGGCTAAACTCTGACTCATTACAGGGCAGACTATCTGCTGTCATGAGTAAGAAAGGCATGCCTGCGGCAGCTGCTATCGTGTCAAACACCCAAGACATGACTGGCCAGCAATTTCACCTTGCCATAAGGGTGCAATTTCAAGCTGCCATTGCTAGATGGCGTTTGCTGTACACTGAAGGGATGTGTGATCCTTGACTTCGTGCTGTGCTGCAGACACGCATCCTGTTTGCGTGTGGTCATGTCCATCGAACTCAAAGGGGCCAGGACCCATACAGCATTGGGGCGGTGCTAGAGTGGGCCTTTGGTATGTATGTCAGCAAGTACGAGTACGGACGCAACATAGCGAAGACTCCCATAGGTCAGCATTCTCCCTCTTGATGTGACTGGTTATACTGCATGTCTTAGCTTTGTTGCGCTGTGGAGGCTCCTGCATCTGCTCATCTTGCACATCCAGTACTGTGTTCCTCAGCACTGAGAGCCCTTTCAGGCTCACATGTTCAGCTGCTACCCTGGACATGTTGTACTCTCTGCACACCATGCCTGTACATGTGTTGCGTGACAAGGCTGCAAGAGCTGCATACAGCTGACAGAATGGCAACATCCCGACTGTATCATCTGCATGCATACTGTTGCATCTTATAACGCACAGCCAATTTAGCGTCACTGACGTCAGGTCATGCTTGTTGTCATGAACAAGCCTTAGTCATGCACGCAACACATTCAGATCAGGGCAGCCTGCCTATTACACAAATCGAAGCATGCTTTCCATGCTGTGTGCATGCACACTAACACACATGCATGCCCCATGGCAGGAAGTAAGTCTTGCAAACCAGCAGGAAGTTGATGGTGTTTATGCTTGCTGCAGACCACAGGCCCAGCGTGAAGGAAGCTTTTGATTTGCTGGTCGAAGCCTTACACCAGCGGCATGTCGTGGATGAGAAAATGAAGCAGTCCCAGAGAATCTCAGAGGGTCTACAGCAAGACAGGGAGCTCTATGCTGACTTGGCTTGCAAATACGACTTGAGGTTAGCCAAGATTCCTCATGCACTCTGTCTGCGTTTACGTACACACAGCTGGGTAGCCTGCATAATTCAGCAACCGCAGTGGTTGCTGCCAAGGACCACCCTTAGGCTTGCATGTATTCTTGTGGTGAGCCTGTATTGATGCATGGTCAGGTTGTGTGGTTGCTGCTCAGTGACTGCCTCACAGAGCAAAGATTCGTCTGGGTGCAACAGTCTGGCCACAGCTGTATGCCCCATGCATGCATATTGTGCAAGACCTGCTAAACAAGACTGTATTGTGGGTGCATGCATAGTAAAACATATCGTAATAAACAAAGGAACGAATAAAAGAATGAATGAGTGAGTGAGCAAGCAAATGAACGAAAGACCACCAGGGATGGATTCTCAAAAATAGTCTGTTTACTTGACATGGTTTTTGCTGCAGGCTGGCAGAGAGCGAACGCAAGGAACCGACAGCGCTAAGAATCAGAGTTGCTCCCGTCACTGACAACAACACCCTTCCTGCCCGAGCCAGGACTTATGCCACCCCTCAAGGCAGACGCCTCATGTTCTACAGAGTACCTCCAGTCTCATCAGCAGATATGTCACAGAACCCTCGCAGCACAGCACAAGGTGGATCCGGCTCCAGTACAAGTGTGGGTGGGGCTGGAAGATTGGACACAGGCGGGGCCAGAGGCCTTGCAAGCACTGTGCCTCAAATCAGTCACCAAGGTAGGGAACAAGCCAGTGCCAAAAGCCAGAACAGCAACAGGGAGGGCAGCCAGCAGATGCTGCCAGATGATGTGGTAATGACCCTGCTGAGACGTGAGATGAGATTGGCGTATGCTAGCAGCCACGCATGGAAAGTCAATGACGTGGAAGAAGACAAAAAGCTTTCTAAACTGAGAAGGATCCTAGAGCAGGTAAGCTAGCCGACATGCCCCCTTCCCCCACTCTGACCCCTCCCCCTTCCCCCTTCCATGGCATAGCTTCAATTTGCTGCATGGTATGCTTACAACACCAAGACAAGCTCACATGTTTTTGAAGCAAGGTGATACCCTAGTAAGGTGGCATAGACAGTACACCAGGACAGAATGGTATGATTTGAGCACACAGTACAGTCCATTACAAAGTAGTGTGCTCACAACACTAGATCTGGTGGTCAAAGTCTGTACAAGCTGTCGCAAAAAAAGCATGTTGCCCTTTACTGCTTGTGTGCAACAAGCCGTGTAGTTGCAGTTGCATTAGCAAGGCTTGAATGCTGCTAGATCCCGTGGCTTTTTGACACGCAGTGCCAGCCACAGTTTGCACAGCTGGAAGCAGGAATGCAACAGCTGGACAAGCGCTTTCTCAGGGAGAAGCAAAAGCTGGATCACCTTGGCAAGGACTGCTGTGTTATTCCCACGCTGTGTGAACTGTTTCCTAAGCTGAATAAACGGGCCATCGAAGAGCGGTGTGGTATGATTGATAAGTATTGGGCGTATGAGCGGGAGATGCAGGTGATCTTTGCCTGCACACAAAGTGGGAAACTTGTCCACTACTTGCTCTTTAGCTTTGTCTATCTTGCACAAGGCATCTTGCCCATACATCGTAGAGGCAATTATGCACTATTTGCTCTTTAGCTTTGTCCGTCTGTGTGCTGTTACTGGAACTGCAGAAGGCATCTTGTGTCTACCATGTATGGGCAATTTGCATGCTGCAACCTGTGTCATGGCATCCAACTAGTACCATGTAAGTCATGCTGCTTAGCTGCACACATGCTAAGTAGCTCAAAAGCAGGTTCTGGATTGCTCAAATACTTGTCTTGCGGCAAACTCTGACAAAGAAGCTTTCTGCATTGTGTCCTGAGCCTGGCTGCTTGCAAGATTGAAGCAGCTGGGACAGGCTGATAAGCTGACTCCGCTCGTGATCATGCAGCACTATCAGAAGCAGATAGACACAGCTGAGGTACAGCAAGAGCAAAGGCAGCAAGGTTTAGGGTATTTTGGCCTCTTGGGTGCCCACATGGTGGAGATCCTGCATGCTTATGAGAGCTTCACACAAGACAGCAAATCCCAAGGCACAGCAGAGGCTGACAGTCACCTGTCAGAGGACAAGCCCAGCACACAGGCGGCCGCCAGCACCCAACAGCCCTACTCAGGGCCCAATGACAGCTGCAACACCCAACCGCCTGTCTCAGGGGGCGTGTTCAAACTATCCCCTCAAACTGACACTCCGGAGGCATCAATGGCAACCACCATGCCTGTTGATGACGCGCAGCATGAAGACAGCTGTGTCCCAGATAGACCTTTTCTGGAACTGGCTGATGCGGACTCGATCAGGCAGTACTTCCATCAGGTGGGGTTTGACTAACCAATCAGGATGCTGCAGGCTGACGTGGCACTTGCTGATGTTGGGCAGAGTAGGATCAACGTTGCTGTCTGATGCATCAATCATGGTCTATTGGCGTTTTGTGTTTGCAATGCCAAGCACAACCCATGTGACTCAGCCATGTGATGTAGCTCCCATACGCTTGGCAGTACATCTTGTTTCATATTTCCACAGCTGAGACAAGATGTCATGTCTGGCTTGACAGCCGCCACTAAGTGAGTTGTTTATTTGGTCACTGGATCATTGGCACTGCAGAATGGTGCCATGATCAACAGTCTTCATTGCATCACAACATGTTGTGCTGGCTGCAGCACTGCTGTGTTGGTAATTGCATGCATCGAGTGATTTTTCTGATGCGTTTTTTATGATCAGACAGCTCTATGCATGAGGCATCCTGTTGTTGGCAGCTAGCGCACCATTGCCTGTCTATCTTCCCCGGACGCAAGCCTTGATGTACAGAGCATCGACTCACAACTGAGCTGTGAAGCCTGTCTGCGCCCTGCTGAGTTTGTACAAATGATGTCAGCTGAGTCCGCATGCTAGATCTGAGCTGAGGGCTGCTGGCCAAGAGTCAATAGACACAAGCAAATGTCTGGGATGTATTGATGATACACCTGAACAGAAAGGAAAGCAAATGTGGCCTTGTTGTGTCTGCAGCAAATCTGGCCAGGACTACGCACTGTGGAGTACGAGTTGTCAATCGTGAAGTTCTTGCACCAGCATGTGAAGGAGATAGAGAGGTTTCATGCAGCGAACAGAGCAGCCCTGATCCATTTGGAGGCTCAAGTTATTAATGTCGCCTGTGATGACCCTGGAAGAGCAGTTGGGTCGAGTGTGCTGTTGCCAATACTTCGTGACCGCATTGAAAGCCAAGCCTATGCACACTACAACAGGGACGTCTTGCTGGCAGAGCAGAAGGTGTGTCCCACAAGCCATCTGTCTGCAGGCACACATGTCTACATGCCGTGGTTTCCAGCGGTGACATGATGTATACCTTACTTGACATTTGAGTTGTAACCTCAATCTTGCAACCGCCAGACATGAAACCCAAATGCAGAGGGGAAAAGTCTTGTCATCTTCGTCAACTGCCATCTGATACAGGCTGTGATGCCCCATAATGCTGTCAAATGGATCTCTGGTGCCCTGTTGCCACCCAATTTTTTATGGATTGCTTGTGAGCTATTCAACAGCTGTTTCCAGGATGGTTTCTGCTTCACCTCTAACAATGTCCTGCATCACAGCAACTTTGAAAGCATTTCGCAGGCTGCTGCACAGAAGGCTGCAAAGGCCAAGAAAGCTCTTGAGGAGCTCATAGCAGAAGAGGAGCAAGAGAAGGCTCAGGCAGCAGCCAGCAAAGCCAGGCAGCAGCAAGTCAAGGCAAAGCAGCAGCAAACTAAGCAGCTGCAAGGCACACAGCAGCAGCCTACCCAGGCAGCCAACTCAGCTGACAAATCCGATTCAGATGCCAGGCAGGCAGCCAAGCAGCATGCACAGCCTGACCAGGCAGCTCTAGCAGCTGCTGCTGACCACGCCAAAGCAGAAGCCAAGAGGGCTAAGAAGCAGCGGCAGAAGGCCAAGAAGCAATCTGCCCTTCAGCAGACTGCGCCAGAGCAGGCAGCCACACAGCCGACAGCACAGCAGCAACCCTCCGCTGAGTTGCTGGAATCAGGGCAGCAGTCACCTGCTCAGCTCAATGCTGATGATGGCACCTCAACTTCAGAGCAGCTGCATGTGCCACAAGGCAGGGGTACACTAGACAAAGGCTCTGCCAGCTTGCTGCAGTCACAATTGACCGATGCAAAGCTTCCTTCCAAGAAGCTGCAGGAAGCCAGCACTGGTTCTGCCATGGCCAATGTTGCTTCCGAGGGAAGGTCACTTGCAAGCAGTGCATCTGGGACTGCCCAGCTTGACGTTGGTGGGTCAAACCAAACACAGCATACTGTCACCGTCCCTCAAGACTCTCCTGGTGATGGACTGCAGACTGGGCCCCAGCTGCATCAGGCTGCTGCTGAACCTGTACTTCAGCCTCAAGCGCTGCCTCCATCATCACACAGCAGAGATGTGCAGTCCACGCCGCTTGCACAAGCGATTCAGCAGCAGCAGCCACAGCAGCGCAGCCAGATCTTGGCTGGCTTTGCCAACTCCCTTCCACAAGAACTGTATGAACTTGAGCAGATTGAGGAGCACCATGTTGCATCAGGAGAGGCAAGGGCTGGTGTAGGCAGTAGCACCAAGCATGATGCATTGCCTGGTCACCATGGTAAAGACTCAGAGGCTGTGCAGCAACAAGCTGCCACCAGTGTTGTTGGGGTTGACACCAATGCTGCTGTCAGTGGAGCTAATAGGCCAGAAGCACAGCAGGCAGCAAGGCCTTGGGAGGCTGTCCTGACCCCGTACAAGGCGCCTGAGAAGCATGTCGAGGCTTTGTTCCAGTGTCCTTTGACAAAGGTCAGCAACATCAAATTCCTGTGGATCAGCACATAGTGTGTGACACTGTGCTAGCCTTGTGTCTTCTGTCAAGGCCTAGATTGTCCTTTTGCCTTCCTCAATTGACTGCACATTGAGAACCTGGGACAACGCCCAACATTCTGAATCATGACATGCATGAAACTGAAATATTAAAATGTTATGAAGCACACCTCACTCCCATTACTGTCTGTCACAGGCACTACTCATAGATCCAGTGGTTGCAGCAGATGGACACACCTATGAGAGGCAGGCACTTCAAGCATGGCTGCAGCATCACTCGATATCTCCCATCACTGGAGAGCATCTGACTCACAGGCACCTTGTAGATAATGCTGTCATCAAAAGCCTCCTCCAGCAGCAAATGCTGCAAGCTCGCTGAAACAAGAGGAAGTCATTGATACTCAGCTGCCCTGATGTGGCATTCCAGATGCGTCAGTGCATCTGTCTATTTCGTGCATGCCCTGCAGTAAGATAGGTGTGCCTGCAAGGCGTTTGCAATGTCCTGTCTGCTTACAGCTTGGATGTCCAGCAGAACACTAGTCTTGTCCCTTGATGTGATGATGTGATACATGCATGATCTGGCGTATACACAAATGTGCGTATGCACTGCCAGTCAAAATGTGATCATTTCTTTGAAGCTGTCTGGCCTAGTCACATGGTACTAAATGCCTCAGGGCTTGCTGTTCACGCCTGACACAGGATGGACAGTGGACATTGCGCTGTCACTTCCAACATAATTTCATTTTTGATGCCTCCCTGAAGCTTGTATGTCAAGTTGAAGCAAGCAATTGCAACTCTTGGTAGCGCAACAATATTGACACATGTTCAATCACACTAAGCACCGAAGCTTTCAGCAGTGGCTTCTTTGTGGGACTGTCACTTTCATTGCAACCCACGAAACACCTGTTGTTTCGTGGCAACAGACTCTGTGAAATGTTCATGTCTATGTCAGCCTGGGAAGACAACGTGCAACAGGACCAGTTGCTGCAGTGCATGAAGGCCACTCAAATCACTCAAAACACAATGAGTAGCACTGCCAGCTTGGTGTCTGAGCTGGTCAACACAATTGCTGCTGAATGACACCTCTGATGATCACGTTGGGCACCAGCTTAGCATGACTCAGTGCAGCCCCGGTGACAGGTGACGTCTGATGAAGTGCAAGCCAGCTCTGCATTGCAGCCCTCTCATAGGTGTGGCCATCAGCAGCAATGACTGGATCCTTCATCAGCACCTGATCACGCCATATAATCAAGGTCACAATGGCCCAGAAGAGATACTGATGCTTATGACAGCACTTATAGGTAGACGCTGCCAACAAATTTGCATGCTACAGACCAACATGCAATTGCCTCTGCTATGCTATGCATCTGAGGGCTGCCAAAGCCAAGTACCTGGGTGATAGGACACAAGAACAGGTCCATCACTTTTTGATCTTGCTTGCTATTGCCTTGCAAGCTGGCAGCAGAAGAAGAGGAGCCCTCCGCTGTCACAGAAGGCCTAGCATGAGGCTGCAGTCTAGACTTGGGCGGTTCAGAGGCAGCCAAGACGCAGTCTGGTGATGTGCTGCTATGTCCCAGTCTGCTGTCAACCACAGGCACCCTCCTGTTGTGGGCTGTGCTTATGGCTTGAGCAGCCTTCAAACCCCGCTTTGCACTCAAGGCCGTAGCTTTGCTGATAGACCAGTCGTCATCACTCATTTCAGGGCCCATTGGCTCTGGTGCAACAGCAAACAGAGCAGCTTTTGGTGCCTTCAACACGTACTCTGATGCAGACTCTGACTCAGGCTCAGAATCAGACTGATGCTGCTGCTGCTGCTGCTGCTTTTGTTGCTGCTTTGTGGCCTTTGCCTTCTGCTTCTTTGCTTTCTTGGCAGCAGCTTGCTTCTTTTCCTGCTCCTCTTCAGCCAGCAGCTGCTGACTTGCAAGCAGAGCTGCAAGCTCTTGCTGCCTTGCATCCTGCAGGTATCTTTGACTCAATGCTAGCATTACCATTCATACATACAACAGTGCAACATCCCCTTTGACGCTGCCTCTGCTTAGCAAGACCTCAGGATTGTGAAAGATTTTGGAAATCATCAGTGCAAGCTGCCCACCGTCAACAACAGTCAAGGAGATTCTGGATCACGATTCATGACCACTGATGCGGCAGTGCAGGTGACATATGCTCTGTGCAGACCCAGGCTTGCTGCCAATCAGCAGGTTCGACACATCACAGCAAAAGCAGGGTACAGTAGCAAGGCTACCTCCTGCAAATCTTGATTGAGCTTCTGCTGATGATGCTCCTGAGCTTTGGCATCCAGACGCTTCTGCAGCAGGGGCAGTACCAGCTGGGGCCCAATTATGGTCCCAGGGTCATCACAGGCCAGGCTGAGCAGATAGGCCTCCAGGAAAGGCAGTACTGCACGGCCCTCCTCCTGCCGCTTCTCTATTTGTGAGAGCTGGGTCTGCAGCAGCTGGTACACACGG
>JAABUO010003382.1_pt1 | contig 19015 bp, 20 predicted proteins | sample 5559291 | NCBI WGS metagenome assembly JAABUO01 (sample SAMN10711878, study PRJNA513372) | rock metagenome | isolation source: Antarctica rocks | place: Antarctica: Victoria Land, Finger Mt sud | reverse complement strand
CAAACACCATGCCCTTGCTCTCAAAGAGCAGGGCCTGGGCGCGCTTGTCAACTGCCCCTTTGATTTCTTTCAGGTCTTGTCCACGCACTCACAGTAGGTCTTGTCCATCATGCGTGCTTTGTCCCAGATGATCAGCTCTGCTTGCTGCCTTGTGAACAATTCTGGCTGTGGCTGAGGTCAGGGCCAAGCTGCATGCAAGCAACAGATTTGATTGTAAGCACATTGTCTTGGGATGCCTTTTATTGTACACCATTGTATTCATGTTACATTGTGTCATTGTACTGGGTCCTTCAAACTGCACTCTATTGCATTAATCTGTGTCTGAATCCCATCAAAAAGTGCTCATATCACATCGTAATTGCATCACAATACTGACGCACCACCAGCAAGTAAAATGCCTCACTCACAATGCAATCTCAAAGCATGGATGAGCTGTCTGCCGAGCCTTCAGGATCAAGGCTGCAAGGCCACTGCAATGCCTTCCATGAACCTAACATAGGCCAGGAGCAGGTTGTACACAAATGACTTGCCTGTGCTTGGTCCACAAAGAACACTCTTGTCTGAAGGGTGGAGATGCAGGTGCTCAGCTCCATTGCTGATAAGTTTCGTGTCAATCTCCAGACCAATCTATTTGCAAACAACTTGGCAACACCTTGCAGGCTGCCTACATGCAAGACTGATGCCAGCATTTAAACACAACAAATCCTGGCATATGGCTTTGTGAAACCAGTTGGGGTGAATGCTGTGTCACATCATAGCATACCTCACATCAGCAGGTGTTGTGCAATCCACAGCATCATGTGTGGCCTCAAAAACTGCTTTCTGCTCAGCGTTGTTCCCCAGCAGCAGCAGGCGCTCCTCTACCTCAATCTGCATAGCAGCCCAGCTGAAGCACCTTTCTGCTGCGATCAGCTGTGACATGCCAGCTCCACACAACTCAGAATGAGGCATTTTGTTGACACTGCTGCAATCCTCTCTAGAGACTGCTCATCTTTTGGAGGCACAAGGCCAAGTCTTGCAGGGCAAGGTTTCTGACGTGCTTGATCAGCTCTTGAGGCAACGAAATTCGTTTGGCCTCTCTGCAAGCAGCTGCTTCAGTTCAGGGTTTGACCAGGTATTGCATTGCTTTGCACCAAGCATGCATGTCACTGAAGAAGAGCAAGGCATTAGTGAAATGCAATAATGATGATAGGTGACAACAACACCTCAAAAGCTGTGTCGTGTATTAGGGCAGTATGAGACAGGCGTTCCTGCATTGTTGAGAACACATGACTTTTAGCAACTTAGAGCATGGTTTGCCTTGTTATATTGAGCAGCTGTATGGAGTAGCAACGGTCCCATTCAACATGCTGTGGCCTCATTTCTATTTCTTCTTTTTTCTTTGTCAACCTCCAAAAAATCTACTGAAGGAGCAGTCCCTGGAATCTGAACATCAGAACAGGTCAACGTTGTTGCAACTACTGATCTGCGTCTGTAGCTCAAAGTGGCGCTGCTTGCATGCCCCTAGACTTGCACATTGCTGCTTTCTCTTTAGCACCTTCACCCGCCGTGAGCAAGGGCATTTATACGATTTGTAGGAGGCAGTGTATGACGACAAGCGTATCAGACTGTACAGACTTAAACGACACATTTTTGCAACTACCAAAGGCCACACGAGTTATCTTAGTCGAGTCACAAGACGACTTGTTGACCAGCAGGTTAGTTTCTCACATTTTATCTGCTTCAACCAGACACCAGGTCCAACTGAGCAACTCTGGTACAGTTCTCTTGTAGAGTCAGCATATGTCTGCGGCATAGATGCAGAGTGGGAGCCAGGTCTGCCGACTGCAACAGCCACCTTGCTACAACTGGCATTCACCACAGTCAGCCCTCACCAACCAGGCAGCTTTGTCTTGTTACTGGTAAGCTGCACTACATGGGCAGAGTTTTTTTTTCACAGTTTGTGTGCAGCTGACCCACAGCGAGCAGCATCTGTACGTGAAACTGTAGCCCAAAGACCTTGTGTCTACGCAGGATTTGCTTTCCTTACCACAATCAGCAGTCAAGGACTTTCTGCAAGGCCTGCTGCGCAATGCTAAAGTCCTCAAGGTGCCTCTCAACACCTGCAATCCACTGACACGTTAGTGCCTGCGTGTCGCCTGCCAAGTCCTGATCGTTCGACAAGTCCTAGCATTTCACAGACTGATTTTGATCATTGTCAAAGCAGCCCAAGTCAGCAATAATGCTCCCCTTGCAGGTGGGTTATGGACTGGTGCATGATCTTTGGGCTATAGCCGCAGCCCTAGGCGATGAGGGGCTTGGTTGTGTGGCTGTGGTGGAGCCACAATTGGACGTGGGGACACTACACCGACAGCTGCACAAGGCACATGTGTCAGGCATTGCAAAGGTAGGCAACTTTCCCTGAGTAGGCTTTCCACTTGAAAAGCAGAGATGATAACGTTAGCTAGCTAAGAAGGAAAGGCTTGACAAGATCTGTTCATATCAAGCAATTGGCAAATTGTGATTGTGTTCTGTTGCCAGAAGTTGATGCACAAAACGCCCTCATCCCATTGGTGCTGATTGCCAGGCCAATATGTTGCAGGTCAGCCATGCCTGCAGTACAGCAAGGCCTGCCGTCGCCAGTATAAGGATTTCTGTCAGCAGCTCTAAGCATCGCTAAGTACTGTATGTCTATCTGTCTGGCTATGGCATCAGCTGTCATCTGCGCATGTGTGTTTGCGTCTGCATGACGTGTTCAAACGCTGTCTGTGCTGCAGGTAGTGGGCAAGGGGCTGTCTGCTCTGACCCAGGCCCAGTTGTCAATGCCCCTGGACAAGAGCCTGCAATGCAGTACTTGGGGTCTGCGACCCCTCAGCCAACCACAGGTACTCACCCACCCTTGTACTCACATTACCTGATTAGCGTCTCATGACAACTGCCAGATGATAGCCTGCAATCTTGTTGAATACCATAGTGCATATGCTCCATAAGTGAGAGCCTCTGTGCTTCTCAGGTTCCGCCATATTCACTGCTTTGTACATTGCAGACACTCAGTGTCAATGGCTTTTGTTATCACACCTTGTCCAGGCATGGCTTGGTGCTTGCATAGCCAGCTCACATACGCAAATATTAGATGTACCTGCTGACATGCTGTGCAACATGTTGGCAGGTGGAGTACGCAGCTTTGGATGCTCTGTGCTTGCTGATGCTTCTAGATAACATGATTGCATGTGCCCCTCCTCAGCAGAGCACACAGAACGCACCGTCTCTGGCAGAGACTAATACTGCTCAGCCCTCAGAAAATGATGATCAGCAGGCCTGTGTCGATGCTGCCATGGCCAGCATGTCGCACCACAAGCTGTCATCACTTGATGGTGCAGCATCAGACCAATCTGCTGCACCTCTCCAACAGCAGACTGATGCACGTAATATATCTGAATCATCCCATGATGCCCTGCACACAGCCAGCATGTCAAACAGATGTGCAGAGGCCCATTTAGGCACAACTGACATGAGAGACAGCGCAATTCACAAAGCTCCAAATGCATTCAAGCAGAGCTCAGGTAGCACCACAGAGGAAGCAGCAGCTGCAGACAGGACTGGATCTGCATTAGGGCCATCAGCAGATCAGACACAAGATCAGAAGTCAGCAGGCTTGCAGACATCTCATGAAGCTGTCATTCAGCAGGCTGTTGAGCACTGGGCCTGCCGATTGGAGATGACACCCGCTGGAAAGGCAGCTAAGCCAAAGGCCAAAAGGCACCTCTCCAGACGGCAGCGTGCTCACATCAAGCATGCTGTTGAGCAGCAGAACCAAATAGATGATGTTGCAGGTGAGCATCATGTGTCCATTTGCTTGGCATGCCGAGACTCTGGTCAGCGCCAGGCCTTCTTGGGTCACCCAAAAATGCCACGCCAATCTCTTGCATGGAGTACTTCGTTCTTTTCCTTTGGCATGACATTTAATCCTATCTGGTTGAGGCATATGGCATTGTGTAACAGGAGCTCCTGCACACAACGATCCCGGCAAGTATGCTTCATCTGTTATGCATTGACTTGTCAGAACAGAGTTTGGCATGGCAATGGACGCTATCTGGTTAATGCTGACGGGGATGTGTGGCAGGGGCTCCTGTGTATGTGCCCTGGAAGGAGCACCCTGGTGAGCCACGCTTCATCTGTGATGTCATGACGGAGGGCTTGGCAAAGCAGCTGAGGCTGTATGGTGTGGACGCTGCAGCAGTGCAGACCAAAGGCAAAGGTTCCCGCCACCTCGTCTATCGGTCAGCCCCATACTCTTCATGCACATGGCAAACGTCATTCTTGATTGTATATTTGCATGGCTGCATGGCATGTCACACAGATGCAGTCAGCTGTTGCAGGCTCATGTCTCCCTGACTGATTCCCTGGCTGAAATCTGAAGCGTCACCTTGTAGGCCACTCACAGTACATTCCTGCATTGCAGACTTCTGCTCTGCTGTCAATGTCTTGCCGTACTTATCTGCTGACTGGTCTGGGTGATTTGAGCATGCCAGTAGGGACATTATGTATGCTTTTCTGCAATGGCAATTTCCTGATGTGCAGTCTCCTGTAGTGTCCCGTAGTAGCACCTTTCTGCATACATCCCCTTCAACCTGGTAGAAGCATCTTTGCATCCGAGGCCTTGCCCCGAGGCAGGCCTGTAACGCATGTTGAGCACTACACCTCCTGTTTTACTGCCTTGCTATCAAATGAGGGTTTGGAATTTTGTGATTTCGCACTAAGTGGTTCCTGGAGCAGTTGTGTGTGTATGCGCTTGCAGGCAGATGGTGGATGTGGCACAAGCAGAGGAGCGAGTCATCCTGACTTGTGACAGAACCTTCATCAGGATGGGCTACTCAGATCAGGCCTTCTATGTGCGCACCACCAACAAGCAGGAGCAAGTGAAGGAGGTTTTGACGCACTTTGACATCACAGTCAAAGAGGACAGCCTGCTGTCTCGCTGCGCAAAGTGCAACGGTACCTTCTACCCCAGGTGGGCTTGCACTGCTGTCATTTCATTTCATTCCATCAATGCAGTCTGGGGTGTGGAGCCAGTTGTGACTCATCAGACATCCTGGCTTGCAAGCACAGGTGTATGTGTACTGCATGATCACTGCATGCGCATGTGCATGGAAACCATGCAGCTACACCTTCGGACAGTGTGATCCCAGGTGGGGTTCCAGCATGTGTTTGGAAAAGTGCCAGGGTGTGCATCACAGACTGTGACTTGTATGTGGCAAAGCATGAAAGCTGCCTGCTGAGTAGAACTGTGGGATTTGAGATGCCCTGCATCCTCAATCGAAATCATGGCATGTCAAATGTCTCGTCATGCTCATCTACACTGCAGATCCTGTTGTCAGGATCAGCACCAATGTCCCATCTTGTTGCAGCTTGAATCTGGTCTTGAGCAGTCTCTTCTGTCACCTGGCAGGCAACCAGGAGGCTTGACAGTTGCGCAAGGTAGCGTTCAAGCTCTGAAGGGTCATTGATGTGTGTGCAGACCAATTCCAGCAGGAGAGCTGCCATCAAATGCCAGTGAAGTTGCTGATCACATCAAGGAGCTGCACAGGGAGTTCTGGGTGTGCAAGCAGTGTGGGCAGGTGTACTGGCAAGGCAGTCAGTATGGGAATGCATTACAGCAGTTGTCTCAAAGGCTATCTGGCCTGGCCGTCAGCTAGTCACTCGATTGCCAGCATTTGTCAGATACAAGTGCTGACATGCGTTGCAACCAATCGCCCCCGGTGTTCATGGCAGGCCTATAACCAACCATATGGTTACTGCAAGTTGTACCCACAATGCCTTGCAGTTAGCCGCTGAACATTTTATCATCACTTCTGTTGTGTAATTGCAAATGTGCACTAGCTTGGAGTGCATGGCCTGATATGACTAAGCGACGCCACCACACAAATTGCGTAAACAAGACAAGCAACCAAGCAGTCAAATCAACACGCTGTTGCTCAAGCTGTCAGTTTGCTACATGCATGCCTGAAGCGATCTTTGGCCGACGCTTCATCCCGTCTGTATAGCAAAACATGTCTTGCGGTTCAAATGCATGACGCAGGTCACATCACCTGCACTTACATTCTAAAGTAGCCATGAACACAGGCAAAACAGTTGAGCAGCAGTGGCTCACAAACTTCCGCATGGCAACAGTGCCGCATACAATCACTGTTGCTGTTTGCGCTGATGCAATGCACGAGCACGGCTTAAGGAACTGTGGTAGATGGTTTACAATTCCTGTACTTGTTCAGTACAGACACACTGAGTCAGCAGCCCAGGTGAAAAGCAACAAAGAATGGAAAGGCAAGTCAAATAGAAATAATCAACTGTTGATTGTACTTATGCAGTACAATATATATGGCCACCTGCTTGAGATGATTCTTGACTGGCCTTGTATCAGACCAAGAACTATAGTGGTCTTCTGAATATCTACTACCTAAAAGCTTGAAGGGGGAATGGAGGGCCTAACTGTCCTATGCCCAACAGAAATGAAAACACAGGCACTCAGCAAAACTGCTGTTGCCTGTCACTATTGTCTTGATATGTTGGGGAAAAAATTATCAGTGCACATGCTGAGTACACAACGCCTAGCATGTGCCTGTCGCAAAAAATACATGGTGTATATAACTTGCAATTTCAGTAATAAGAAGTACATGTCAGATGGCCGAAGCAGCCGCTGATTTTACCCTATGTGTATACATTCCGGACCAGCAGGATCAACAACCCGAGATTTGCTGATCCTCTGCACCAGTAGACAGACTATCTGATTGTCAAAAGACGGCCACCCACCAATGTGCGCGGTTTCTGAAGCATTATGTGACCGTTGACAAGCCATGATGCTCTAGGTTCTGATCATGTGGACCTGCACAAGGGCAAGGGAATGTCAGCATGGAAGCCTCAAGCAAGAGGACAACTCATGACAGGCAGTAATAAATGCAGCTATGGCAAAGGCTGTACCACAAATATGAAGCCAGGCAGCACCAGATAACAACCAACTGCAAGCCTTGGCATTGTGGACACAAAAACTGTTGTATACATTATGCTAAGTGGACAGGTTTTGCATCTTTCAACATGGTATGTGATAGGACAAAAGCACACACCTGTGCCGAGGCCTTTGCAACTCCCCCACGAGCCTTCAGCTTCTTAGACTGCTTGCCCTTGCGCTTGGGGGCAGGTGCAGCATCTTCAGAGGCACACTGCAAGGCCTGCTCTGCCAACAGGTTGCTGGAGCTGTCACTCCTGTCAAGCCCGGGGCAAGGGAAGTCAGCGAAGCCTTCAAAGCAGAGGCCACTGGTGATGTCACTGTCCAAGTCACTGCTGCCCATGTCTGCCAGGAAGCAGTCATCTATGAGAGGCAGGTCCAGGTCAGCAAAGTCAGGCTCCTGCTGAGCTGCTGGAGCAGGTTCAGGGGCAGCTTCCTGGACTGCTGTGGCGGCTTCCCTTGCTGCCATGGCAGCAGCAGCAGCTTTGCAGTCGAAGACTGGGATGTCGCTGACTGAGCGCTTGAGTGTGCGAAGCTTTGGGGCTGGGGTAGGGGTGTGGGTGGCATCATGCTGAGTGATGCTGTCAAAGAGCTGGCTCACACTGTGGTGTGCTGTGGCTTCCTGCTGGGCTTGAGTTTGAGCAGGAAGGGCAAAAGAGGAGGGAGGCAAGAGGGAAGGAGCCCAGGGCTGGCTGGCCTGCGCTTGAGCGTACAAGGAGGCAGGGGCTGACTGTACACTTTGCAGTGTGGTGCCAGGTGTGAAGGGTGAACTGTCCTGGCTGCTGTCGCTCATCATCAGCTCCTCAAGGGCTTGCATGCCAATGGAGGCCACGGAGGGAGCAGTTTGGACTGGCAGGAAAGCCCGGGAAGGCGCAGCAGGCATAGCAGGGAGGGAAGATACCCGAGAAGGTGCATAGCAGTGCTGGTTGGGTGGGGTGGAAGTGAAGGCCTGGGTTGGCTGCTGCCTCTGGGGGCTGTGGTATAGGTGTGGTGGGGACTGCAGGCTGTGAAGGGCAGCAGTGGCTGCCTTCATCATGGCAGCTGTCTGCTCCAACAGGGCAGAGTTACCCAGGCAGGGTGAGACGGGTAATCTTGAGGGGGAGTTAGGAGCCTGGAAGGGGTTGATGTAACCCCCTGAGTAGGAGCTCTGATAGCATGGTGAAGAGGTTAAGCCACCTAGTAAGGAGTCCTCACTGTTGGTGGAGGAGAGGCACTCGTTAGACAGCTGAGGTTGTGCCGCTGTGGCGCAACTGAGGTTGCTCATCATGCTGGAACCCCTGCTGAAGCCCTCTGTCTGGTCGTTGAGGCTGTTGAATGTACTGGGTGCAGTGTTATACATGTTGGAGAACAGTGGCAGGTGTGCCAGTGGTGCCGAGGATTGGCTGAGGTACGAGGGCAGCATACCAATGGCTGCTGCTGAGGACTGAAGGGACTGCAGAGATGCTGATGAGACAGGTGGGAAAGGCAGGCTGCTGAAGTTGGTGCCTTGAATGACAGCTCCTGGAAAGATAGTTGGACCTGCAAGTCACAAAATAGACATCAGTGCAGGGTCACTGATGGATCTGCATGCACTGACTATCAATGACATGACAATCAATATCTGAAGGCATGAATGAGGCTTGTACAGATAACAAGGCATAGAAATGTGGCAGGACACATGGAATGTGAAAAGGAAAGAGGACTGACCTGGCGCAGCTGTAGTAGCAGGAAGATAATTTGTAGTAAGTGCAGCAAGGCGTGGCTCGCGCAGAACCAGATCTTGCAGTAGGTTCATCACAGTGTTGGAAGGGAACAGCACCTTGTGTGTCCTGCAGATCATGAGACAGTCAGTGCACTGCACCACAGGGCCATGTGGACACGATTCAGCTTGCGGACACTGCATGCCGAACAGGCATATATGCATAGCCAAACCAATCATCATTTGCAGGCAATCAGTGCAGGAGGTCAGAGAGTATCACATTGCCATGTGCACAGGTGCTGCGGCATTAGTGCAGGGAGTTGCTAAAGGCTGCAGAGACGCAGGCAAGATGTAGTGTTTGCATACCTGAGGCAAGAGGCTTCTCCACCAGTGAAGTCATGGCATTGCTGCCAAACAGAAGGACTGGTTTCTTGATACAGGGCTGGCGCCTGTTGGACATCAACTTCCAATAGCTCAGTTGCTGGTCCCTGTAGCAGCAGCAGCCCTGGTCAGCACCTACATCTGGCCAAGGTGTTTGCCTGATTCTGCCATTGGCTTACAATCTAATAGACTGAGCAAGACACCTTCTCAAACCAAACTGTTGCAGCGGGTGTAGTTAAAAGCAATCAGGTTAGGTAGGGAGCAGATGCTTACCATGGGTGTGACTCTGAGACTGGTGATGTCGTCCCACTTCAACTCAACTTTGTTCCTTTGACCAGACTCTGTGACCTCCCAGGTCAGCTGACGCTGGGTGTAGCAGCAAGTGGCAGAAACAGCCTCCTTAGTCTTTGCAATGAACTGCAGATCAGAAGCATGTGAGTTGGCTGTTGCTGTGAAGCAGTGAAGTTGGTGCAGGGTATATACAGCAACAATTGAAACACACAAAATGCAGTTCGAGGTTGTACCTGCCAAGTGCCTATCTCTAGTCGCATGGCAGCAAAGCTGACTGCAGTCAGCTTGCTGAGGTCAAATGCGCCAGTTTTGTCCATCTGGGGCCCTTCAGCTAGGTTTCCGCTCTGCAGCAGCGCAAGCCGTTGGGGGGTTGTTCGTGAGACTGGGTCCGGCTTACTGGATGCTCGACAGGCGGCAATACGTGATCGCTGTAGAAGGTTTTGCGTCGGTGTGCGGCAATGTCAAGCAGTGTAACGGCAGCATAGCAAGGCAAGAGTATATTTGAGCACACGAAACGTAACGAGCCGTCGCTGACCTGGTGAGAAGACATCAAGTCGGAACACGGGCCAGAGGCGCCCGAAAGATTTACACCAGGCTCTGCTTGACCTATTGAACCCTTGAACATCATATCGCTGCTTTGCATGCAGCGCAGGCTGGCAGTTGCCATACGAGCCAAAACGAGAGTACCCTGTAAAGTCAAACACTGCGTGTGAGAAATCAGCCGCGATTGCATACACGCACTGTGCGCAGGAGGTCTATGTGTGGACAATGCAATGATCAAGCTAGATAGGCATACCAACAACAATCAAGTCTGTCTATGGCAAAGACAAGCCGTGATCAGTCAAACAGCCGACATCAACCCGTACCTGTATCGGGAGCTAGCGCTCACGATTGGGGCGGCTGTACTGATTGCAGGGAACCGAAGGCAGTGAGCCAAGCAGCTACAGTAGCACAGAGCAGTATATCGCGCCTGGTCGACTGTGCGCACTGACGGCTAAGCAAAACGATTTTGCAGTCAAAGGGTCGCTTGCAGCCTGGTCAAACCGTTTCATCGCTTTGCACTCACGTGACACTCCATGTGCACTGTGGCGAGGAAGGGCAATCCCCTTCTTTACGACCTGTGACGGACAAAACGGCTGTGAGTCGCACGCACGAAAGCCAAGTCGGACCGCAATGGATTTACTACTCACACGTGCGTCGGACTGGTTTGCTCGTGCTGTGCTTTTGTGCGTCATGTGTCAAGGCTTTACAAAGTGGGCAGTCATGGGCATGGCAGCGCAAAACATGCGAGGGAACCTGCAAGTTTCCAACCACCCGAATGAATATTGACGCGTTATGTTCTGGGATCGATCCCAACGATATTTTGATCTTGATCAGGCAAGTCACAGGATGGCCAGTAACATGCAATCCTTGTACTACAAGCCGTTGTCCATGACAGTCTGATCTTTTTAGTCTGCAGATGCACTCATAACTCACGCACCATGATCAGTTTTATTGGATGAGGTGACGCTTGCTCACCGGAGATTGTCCTGTACTAGTACAGTTGACGCTGAGATGTTGCCTGACTGTTTCCTGCATGTGCCCTGCATTGCACACATTTTAGTAGAAAAATTAAAGTATACTACGTAGGCATAACAGTTGTATCAATGGCCTGCTACATGATGTCCAGTTGGGCACAAGCACAAAAGGCTAATATATAGCAATGATCCTCAATTGCAGGGCACCTGTACAGGGAGTGCTGTGGTTATGTATGTACATACCTAGGCGCACCACTGGCAGGCTGTATCAGCACATCAGTTGCCGGCGAACCAGCAGAGTCTGGCAGACGCTGCCTGCCTACAACATACACACTGTTACAGAGTGCTCATCACTCAGCATTCCAACACAGCAGAGTCACATGTATTGCTGTACATGTAGTTCACAAACACTCTGAGGGTGGCTGGATCTGCGATGTCATAAAATCACCCCTGATTGCACAGGCGGAGATCTACATCAGACAGCTGTCTTACAATGACTTAAGCGCAGATGCAGATTTTGTAATTCTGAGTAAGCTTGCTGCAGGGCATGCCTGAAGACTGAATTATTCCACCAAGGTCAGTGATCACCTTTGTCACGCTGTCGCCTGCCAGAGAGCAGTCCAACCGAAGACAAGTCAGTTTCAGCGTCAGAAGCAGGGCAGTCCTCCTCTGACACTGTAGCATGCACAGAAGCAGCAGCATGCTGTTGCATGTCGTATGAATCACCAGCAGCTAAGGCATCGTTAGACGCTGTGGTCTGCTGCTGTACATTGTGAGGCAGGCCAGCAGCAGATGTATCTGCAGAAGTTGCTGGATGTGCAGCAGCAGCAGCTGCATAAAGTCGCTCTGCAGCAACCGATGCCATCAGGTCAAGGCTGGCAGTCCCAATGCCAAGTGATGTGCTGGGGCTGGTGTCAGCATGGCCCTGACTTTCTGAAACAGATTTATAGGCAGACTGCTGAGCCTCCTCATCAAACTGTTGACCAGACATTGCCTGTAGGGCGAGCAAACGCTGATTAGATGCAGGCAAAGAAGGATTTGACACCTCTTGTTTCAGGTCGTGAAAGGCTGGGTACGAACACGTTGGAATGTGGGCTTAAACTTGTAATGAACACATATGCAGGGCATAAGCCCTGTCGCAGGACGTTGCAGGCTAGGCTTGTCTTGCAAAGTTGCAACAACATTTCAGGCTTTGGCCAAGCAAGCATGCTGTATCCGGCCAGATCAGCTCACCTCTTGAATGGTGGCCTGCTGTGTGATTTCAGGTGCTGCTTGACATGCCTCAGTATGCTGCGCTGTATGTGGATGGCCCTGTGAGGCTTCACTGCACTCTGGGGAAAGCAGCACGTGCGCAGCATGTGTTGGCCCAGCAACGTCATTCTCAGCCCTTTGACGCTTACGGCCACTTGCTGCAGTTGCCAGCCCAAACTGCTGTTGAGAAACTGGTGACTGTGTTGCTAGGCGATACTCGCTGTCATACACCACTGAGTGCCCCTGTTCAATGGGAAGAGCGCTTGTAGCTTTGTTAGCTGCTGGCGACTGCTGTCTCAAGCTGGGAGCAATTGGCAGCCTGGTGTCATGATACAATCGCTGGCGTCTAGAGTGTGATGCGGCTGGCAGTGAGGTTGCATCACCTGCTGCCTGAGTGCTTGCAGTGGCCATCGCACCTTGAACATCCTCATCTTCCCCTCCTTGCTGTATGGCTTCCACAGAAGCTGCTGCTGACGCACCACGCTGAACAGATGCAAGAGTGCAGTGGGGGTATGGACTCTGAGGCATCTGCCCTGGTGCGGAGGCAGCAGCTGGTGCTGCAAAGGCCTCCTGCAGTTATTGATTGAATGACATCATGAGGGCACAGAACGAGCGCAAACTCATGAACTGCTGAGCTGCATTTGTGCCTCACCTGTTGCAAAGCTGGCAGGTGGGCCTGGAGCTGGTTTGCCAGATCAGACGCCGTTTGTGGTACAAAGCTCACAGCTTGTGCGTCTGGAGATGATGAATGCGATCGTACGTTACTCCTTCTGCTTTTTTGTTCCGCTCCTTCGACCGCCAGCTTGTTGCCTGCATTTGAATGTCAAGCTGGGCATTCACTGACTTCAGAGTTGAGGCAGCACTGGTGTCGTTGTTCTTAGTTTTCGAACCTGAACCATCTGCAACAGACAACGCGCTGTCGTTGGCCATCAACGTCGAGTTTGCATAGACCGCTGACGCTGCCGCTTGCGTGAGATGTGGCTCTCCCGCAGGGCCTACAGAAGCCTGACTGCCTGCGGCCACAGGAGATGCTGGCGAATCGACGGCCACCCCATCGTCCTGAATGACGGCACCAGCTCCTGACAACGCAGTCTCTGCGCCGGAGTGCGCAGGGGCGTGAAGCCCTACTTGACTGGCCATGTGAGATCAAACTGCTACTCAAGTTATGCAGCAGCAGCACTCATGTCGCCAGCAGCACTGGAGCGCCAAGCCTTATTGCTGGCAGTGTCTTGATTCAGAGATGCTGAGATAGTCAATTGCATCATCTCGGAACCTATGAAAAGTGCCGGAACCAAGCAAGGAGTCAAAACATGCTAAACATTCTAGCGGCGGAAGTGGCGGAAAAAATTTGAATCACGATATCTTTGGTAAGGCACGACCCATGTGCAACACATGCTGTGTTGAATCACGGCACCCCGTCTGTTCTCCTCTACTGTTCATGGCGCTAGGTGCTTGCACTGAGCTTTCTTTGCAGTTTCTTAGGCCCTTTCCACACCTGAACGGAGGCAGCTCCTATTAACGGATTAGTGCATCCATTCAAAACGGCAAACGGAAGTCATGAACGGAGGCTCAATCCACACCTGCACCTCCGTTGAGGCAGACCTCGCCGATGAGTTGCCTTACTCACAGTGCCAGAGTGCGAGTAGCTTCAGTTCAGAGCCTCCGTTATGTTGAAACGTACCTCGGCTGAGGGTTGAAGAACGGAGGCTCAAAACGGAGGCAGATTTGAATTCCGCTAATCCGAGCCTATTTACAGAGCTTCCGTTTTCCTGGTGTGGAAAGGGCCTTAAACAACTCTAGCCATAAGACGTAATAAGACGTATGTTGGCTTATCAGGCGCACATGGTTGCAAGATCCTCAACTATTCGAAAGACAGCTTGTGGTTGACCCATTTCTTTTGCTCGAGCAGCCATTGCAGCCAACTCTCCCCGCTTCTCATGTACCCAGCCATGGATGATCTGAGCTATCTTTGCAGGTTTGTCCTCATACGCACCAACCTGCAGTCCCAAATTTCAAGGCTTGCTTAATCATGTAAATCCAGCATATACAGTCTGCTTGCATACGCTGCAGTGCCAAACAAGCTCAACAGGTTGTACTCACAGTGGACAAGACTGCTGTTAAATTGATGCTCTGTTGACTGGTGGACTGCGTTGCCAATCTGCCAAATGAAACTACAGATGTATTGATAGTAGGCAGATATGCGCACGTGATTGGTGGGACCACAATGGTTGTTAATGACTGCAGCTTACCTGATGCTTGAGTACAAACGGCACGTTTCCTTCCTCCTGACATGGCACAAAGCCATTCAGCAGCACAGGAAGGCCACATATGAAAGACTCTGCAATTGTGCCTGGCCCTGCCTTGCTGATGATCATATCACAGGCTGTCATCCACTCAGGCATGTTGTCCACAAAGCCTTTGATGGTGACCTGCAGCTATTCCCATGTTCACTTGCCGTCCATGCATGTCAAACACTTTGCAGTTATATGTTCGCCTCAATCTAAATCCAACAGCTCCATGGAATCTACTACTGCAACCAAGATGGTGCTGCCATGCTGCATGCTTTGCGGTACGGACACCAAACATGCAGTGCGCATGCAATTCAAAGTGGGTGTGAGTCCGCTTACAGCTGCAGAGCTATTTTGTGTAGGATACCTGCATGCCAGCTGGATATGGTTTGGCTTCCAGGCGTTTGATGAGACCTCTGTTGCGGCCACAGATGGCCACAACCTGGCAGGCTGAACCTACCTGCTCTACCAGAGCCTGCACAATCTTCTCAATTGCTCCCATACCCTCTCCGCCACCTGTGATGCCAGACAGCCATCAGCCAAGCATGTGGAGGACACATAACAAAAGTGGTCGCGCTGATCTCAGAAGTGCAGTGGCCTTCACACATTCACAGAAAAGCCACAATAGATGGGGCACAGAGTTGGGCAGATGCATGCGCTGCACTACGCATGCAGAGCTACTTGGAGGACATCTCAGAGGTCATATAATCTTGATGAAGCATGTGGCTTCAGCAAAGCAAGTACAAGGCAGTGTGCAATAAAGGGGTGTTGCTGTCTGTCTTGCGTCTGCTAGCAGCCTCTGCTGACCTGCCATTGGGCCACCAGCAGATGATGCACTGCAGCTTACTGAATGACCTTCTCTAACATGCCTGCATAAGACAAGCATGCAGCAACTAATATGCAGCAAGGGTGTGCGGCTGTACTTCCCCACACATAAGAGGATCCTACTTTGCAGCAGGCATGAAATTGGGTGCTTTGCTTGCCGTACCTACAAGCAGGACAGCAGGTTTCTGCAGGTCCATTCCCAGCTGCTGGCGCAAGCGGTGCTTGGAGGGCAGCTTCTGACTGAAGGAGGGCCTGATGGGCAGACCATGCACTGTCACCTTGTGCTGCCCAATACCCATTGTCAGTGCTCTCTGTTTGGCCTCCTCTGTTGCCACGAAGCAGCGGTCCACATTCTTGTGGAACCAGGTATTGTGGCATGTCGTCAAATCTGTCACTACCGTGGCAAACTTGATTGGCCTCTGAATGCCAGCCCTGGCAGTACAACAGCTGACTGAGTGCAGGCTGATACAGATGACCATAAGCTCAAATTGACTGTGAACATATACAGCATTGTCCATACTCAGAACAGTTATATGCTCAGCTGTGCTGAATACACATGTCCAGTCACAAGCAATGTTGTGGACGTACATGTGCATTAGATGTGGTGGTGAAGCAGAAACTTGCTACAGCTTGTGAAGGCAGTCTGCAGCATCTGCATACAATGCAAATTGTGTGGGTCATGCTTTTGAGGCTAGAACCGTAGCAGACCCTGGAGCACATGTGTTATGGTCGTTGCTCACTTGATGCGGTTCTGCAGGATGGTGAGGGGGACCAGCTGCAGCAAGGGGTGCACAGACACTATCAGGTCTGGGTTGTAGTGGTCAAACACAGCCGCTATATGCCGCCTCGCTGTGACGGCTGTCATCTTGAGGAAGGGCACATGCATGAAACGTGGCTGCTGAGTGTAGTAGCCAAATCGCCACAGAAACCCATTCTTAACCAAGAAACTGTAGGTCTTTGGTATTTGGTTCATTGGCCAAGGGGTATGCTGACTCCAGATGTCGACAATATCCAACTGCAATATCCAGCAAGCGAGTTATTGAGGGAGTACCTCATCTCCATGAGATTGCAGCTACATCATTTGGCATTAGATACAGCAAGGATGCCATAGAGCATGTGCTAGTATGCCTCAAAGTGACTTACGTGATACTGGTTGCCATACAGAATCTGAAATCCACTTCTGATAGCCTCTGCGCTTGCTCGGTGCCCGCCGCCAGTGTCAGACATCAAGACAAGTATACGTTTCTTGGCCTTGCCATTGGTTTTGGCTACATAGAGATGCATTTCGTGAGTGCATGAACAGATGACAGCTGTCTGGTCAAGAGGTTTGATTAGATACCTTTGCTCTTGAACGGCCAAAATCCACCTAGTTGTGCTGCTCCAACGCTGCCATACTGCACAAATAAAGCAGGCAGTCAATTGCACCAGAATCACTTTACTTCAAATTGTGCGAGCAGGGCACAGATTGGCATGGCATGAGGGTTGTTGGTGCAAGCTGACCAGCATAGAGCCTCCTGTCCCTGCACCAACACCCAGGGCGAAAGGCCTGTGTAAGTGAGACTTGTTGCTCCAATTATTGCTACCCGAACCTCCCAATCGGAACGATGGCAGCCAGGCCCTTGTTGGAAGCCGTATCGGTGCTGACGGTTGTTGTGAGCTGAAGTCAACGTGGCTTGCTTGCGCAAGGCTGCCCTGAGACGTGCTGCCTGCTATGCTATGATACAACAGCGGCCACGACGTCAACGTCATAAAGCCTGCAGGGGGCCTGCCGCTTGTTGCCGGTGCTTCCATGCTGTCGCGTTCGGGGCACAAGTCAACGCACACTTTGAACGGGTTCCTAGTCAGATGGGTCTTGCCTTATCTGCGTCCTGCCCCGGGGGATAGCACTGGGAGCCCAACTGGCAACGCTCGTAAAAAAAAATCACCTTGTAGCACTGTGATTAGCTTGAATACATCCTTCGACTAACAATGCTAGTACTAGCATTGAGCGAGTAAGTGTAATCGCGTTTTCACCTCTCATTGTAGCTGATGTCTTGAAAACAACAATTAATTGTTTTCAAGAAACAAGGCTTGCTGTTAAATCAACAGCAGTTTGAAGACTCCATAGATCGACAACAGCCTCAAAAAAACATGTGGCACATCCAGCTTTCAGGTGACATGCATGGCTGCATTGTATGTAGCAGCACATGCGAAAAAGTCGACATTGATCCATCAGCGTTCGCTAAACTGTTGGGCTTCAAGATTGCTGCACAAGATTGCAGCACATGTTCAAATCACAAGACCAAGAAAGGGTCATCATGAGCGTGCTTTGGATCAGCTGTAGGGCACCGCTTGCAAGCAAGCTTGTGACAACTCATTTGCAGGACAAAATCACTGGTCTGGCTGTTCCGTTTGAAGCTGTTGTATTGCGCGCGCTCTGTCTGCAGCTTGCTTCAGCTTCAGCAATGTTGCATCCTCGAACGCCCTGCAAAAGCAACAAAGGCTCAGAAGCTGGACGGATACTAGTCTACACACATGAGCAAGACTAAAGTTGCAAACACTGTATTGCAGGACATGCAGCCTAGAAAACATTGAGCAAATGCCAGATGAATAGTGATCAAAGACAAACATGAACTGGCAGCTTAGACATACCTTTTCACGCCTGCTTGGACGGTGTGTGCAAAAGAGTTTTGCCCGAAGCCAGTTTGGGCATGATCTGCCACACTACTGGGTGGACCGGGGAAGGAGCTATAGCTGCCAGCATTGAACCCAAAAGGTCCAGCTGGCATGTGCCCAGCAGCACTGCTGCTCATGCTTGTTCCCGCGGCAAACAGAGGCTGAGGCTGTGCTGCAGCAAATACAGGGTTGGGGGCAGCTGCTGCAAACAAAGGCTTTGGGACAGCAGCAGCAAATGCTGGCATTTGCACAGAGCTTGCAGCAGCTGGTGCTGATGCTGTTGCTGTCTGATCAGTAGCGAAGCTGCCTCCAAAAGGATTGCGCACGGGGACGGCTTTCATAGGGGAGGAGGGTGGCGTGGGTGGGGTAGCTGACTGGCTAAGGGGGAACGCAGGGGTGGGTTGTGGCTGTTGCTGGGGTTGTTCAGGTGCATATGACTCTGGCGACGCGCGAGATTGAGCTTGAGTGCCATTGCTGTCAACGTTTGATGGCCCAGCAGCTTTTGCAAGAGGCACCACCAGCAATGGGTTCCTCAAACTGCCATTGACAGCCTCAGCAGCAGCTTGTGCTGCCTCCAGTGACTGCATTACAACCAGGGCGCTGCCCTTTTTCTTCTTTTTGGACTCTACCAACACTATGTCCTCTACAGCCCCATGTTTGCCCATGATCTGCTTCAGTTCATCCACAGAGTAGCTGCTGCTGTGCTTGTCCCATGTGACCTTGAGGGTCCGGAGAAGCTCCTGCGTGATCTGTGGAGGAGCTGCTGGTTGATACTCAGCAGCAGACGCAGAGGCATCTGCTTGGTACTGCTGCTGCTGCTGATGTGAATGTGCTGTTGCTTGAGCAAATGCCAAGGACACTTCGGCAGCATGATTGGCGCGTCTCTCAACCTCTTTCTGACGCAAGCGATTCAGCTCCTCCTGCAAGCATTCAAGAATGACTGGTAAGCTCTTGACCTTACAAAAGGCCGCAGCCTGCCATTGAGCTGCATGACTCGCACTGCACTCACAGACCCCTGCCTGTACAAGTCAAAGCAGTAGGTGTGCTGACCTTGAGCTTATTGCGAGCTCTTTGCTCATCATTGCGGGCTGTCTGGTATGCACCTTCCCTCTTTTCCAGATCCTCACGCATTTTGCGTCTCTTCTCGCTC
>JAABUO010003381.1_pt1 | contig 19015 bp, 20 predicted proteins | sample 5559291 | NCBI WGS metagenome assembly JAABUO01 (sample SAMN10711878, study PRJNA513372) | rock metagenome | isolation source: Antarctica rocks | place: Antarctica: Victoria Land, Finger Mt sud | reverse complement strand
CAGCCAGGCCATGATCTCGCCTGTGGCGCGGGAGAGGCCGCTGTTGATGGCCTGGTACTGCCCGCCGTCTTTCGCGCTGACCCAGTAAGCCAGATGCTTCTCGTACTTCTTGATAATCTCAACGCTGCCGTCGTTGCTGCCGCCGTCAATGACGATATACTCCAGGTTCGGGTAGTTCTGGTCCAGCACCGAGCAAAGCGTCTGCTCAATAAACGCCGCCTGGTTATAGGAGGGCGTAATGACGCTGATTTTGGGATAATCGCTCATGACTTTTTCTCTCATCTCCATCTTTACCGCATCTCCATCATTGCCCAAATATCCTGCGGGTCCGCGCTCCCGAAGAGCTGCGGGAACTTGCGGCGCAGGAGCGGCCCGGAGAGGCGGCGCAGATGCAGGCGGTTCAGCCGGTCCAGAAAGTCCGTGACCGCCTGTCCTGAGCGGCAGCATTCCACGTAGAGATCACGGTAGCGCGTCCCCGCATACTTCTCATAAACGGTCGCAATCTCCAATTGGCGCTTGTTTCCCCCAGTGCCGGTTTTGTGGGCTTCATGCAGGCGGTAGAGGGAGAGGTACTTGGAGATCGGAAAAAAAGTGACATCCTTTTCTTGCGCCCGCAGGAACCATTCCCAGTCGAAGCTATAAGTCAAGCTGTCATCGAGCGGCCCGGCAGCGTCCCAGGCGGCCTTTGTCCAAAGCGAGCTTGGCTGAATGATATAGTCATGGACCGCCAGAGATTCTCGCTGATGGCTGACTTCCACATCACTGCCGTAGGTGGCCCTGTTGTTTTCGCTGATGTGCAGGCAGTTCCCAAAGATGATCTCCGGCCGGACCGGATTGAGGCGGCCTGCGATAAAGTGCAGCGCCCCCGGCAGGTACATATCGTCGGAATTGAGCCAGCCTAAGATGTCCCCGGTCGCCCGGTCAAATCCCGCATTGATGGCTGCGCTCTGCCCGCCGTCTTTTGCACTGACCCAGTAAGCCAGATGCTTCTCATACTTCTTGATGATCTCAGCGCTGTTATCCGTTGAGCCGCCGTCCATGATGATATATTCTAGGTTTGGGTAGCACTGACCAAGCACAGACTGGATGGTTTCTTCCAAAAACTGCCCCTGGTTATAAGATGGGGTTACAACAGTAATTTTCGGCAACTCCAATACATTGAGGTTCGGCTTCATAGCATCACTGTTCTTCGATCGTTATTCTTCGTTTGACGAAAAGAGTACAGCTAGAAAAGAGTACGATTAAAGGAGCGGCAACCAGCTCTTTAAAGTAGTAGTCAGCCCATGAAGTCTCATTCGCCTCCCGTACTGGCGCGATTGCCAAAGTATAAACCCATATTTACGCATGAGCGTTTTATTTTTCAATTGAGTGGATCGCTTAATGATGTATGTTAAGTAGCCTAACATTCTCTCATTGACTTGCCGGGTAGCTTCTAAGACTTCCAGGCCGCTATAAGCCGCTACTCGTCTCTCAATTTCCACTAACTGTGAATAAAAGTCAGGTTTCAGCCAAGTTTTATATTGATAATTATCATCATGAAGCTGATAATCTACTACCGCAGGTGCCTCAATGACAAGCAATTTGTATTGCTTATTGATGCGAGCAAAATATTCTATATCCGCCGAGTAAACGAGTTGCTCATCGAATCCGCCTAACTCTTTCACAATCTCCCGATGGACGACGGCTCCTGTAGGGACTGTTCCTGTCGCCGAGCAAGAAACGGCAGACGGTCCGGGCGAGTAAATTTTGTAGAGCAACTGGGCGGTTGGATTTTTGCTGAGCGGCGTGTGGATTATCAATGCGGGGTCATTAGCAATAAGGCACGCAGAACGAATGGCTTGTAAGCCGCCATCACAAAGCATGTCGTCATCGTGAATAATGCAAATCCAATCGTTAGAAGCCAACTCCAAGCAAGCGTTCCATGTTTTTACCATTCCTTGGTTTGGATTGTGTGTGTGTACGCGCACTCCAGAAATCGAGTGAAGTAGATCAGAGGTGTTATCTGAAGAGCCGTCATCCACGACTAAAAGTTCATCGCCTGCCTGCATCTGACGAAGTATCGATTGTGCTAATCGACTAACTTTATGCGCTCGATTATAGGTGGGGACAGCAATTGTTAAGGAGTTCTTCGATGCCATGATGACTTTCGAGATTGACTTTCGACAAATGTTAGCGAGCATTCCGCGGCTTAGACAGATGAATCCAGCCGGCGCCGCCGTTATACTCCAGGATTCGTCCTGTGTCGGTCGGCACTCCCTCAGCGAAAATACGAACGGCCCGTGGAATCTCCAGGAAGTATTGCACTCCCGGCTCGGTGAGTGAAATGTTAACGAGATACTCGCCTTTCGTGATACGTTCCGGCAGCTCGATTTCTCGCACCAGGGTGAAGCGCCCCGGCGGAAGCGTTTCCACATAGCCGCGCTCATGCCCTGGGCTGAAGAACCCCAGCTTTGTATCAAAAAGATCGGTGATGGTCGCCTCCATTTCAATCCGCAGCGGCGCGTTGAGGCGACCAATAAACTCAACCCGCAGCGTCCGGGCCTCATCGGAGACTTCCAACTGGCTTTGAGGTGACCCATTAATCAGAATTGTGTCAAGCTCGATGTCCGGGTGCGGCTTGAGGAGGTGCGAAAGAATTAAGCCGCCTTGATCGCCGTTCTGTGAATAAAGCTCGATACATGTTGCAGTATCACCGGAGTATTCCACTCGGCCCGATTTCAGCAGCACGGCGGCCGAACAGAGCTGGCGGATCGCCGCCATGTTATGACTGACTAGGAGTACGGTACGGCCACTTTCGGCAACATCATGCATCTTGCCGAGGCACTTCTTCTGAAACTCGGCGTCCCCGACTGCCAGCACTTCGTCCACAACTAGGATTTCGGGGTTCAGGTGCGCGGCGACGGCAAATGCCAAGCGAACATACATGCCCGACGAGTAGCGCTTGACCGGCGTGTCCAGAAACTGCTCGGTGCCGGAAAAGTCCACAATCGCGTCGAATTGCCGGGCGATCTCGCTTTTTTTCATGCCTAAAATCGCGCCGTTCAGATACACGTTCTCCCGGCCCGTCAGTTCCGGGTGAAAGCCCGTTCCCACTTCCAGCAGGCTGCCGACACGCCCGTACAGATCAATTTTGCCGTGCGTCGGCTCGGTGATGCGCGACAAAATCTTCAACAGCGTGCTTTTGCCCGCGCCGTTCCTGCCGATAATGCCGACCACGTCGCCCTTCTGGATGTCGAAGCTGACGTCATTTAAGGCCCAGAAGGTCTCGCGCTCGGTTTTGGTCAGCGGGTTTTTGAGCTTGTGCATCAGCGCTTCGCCTATCGTGGAGTGCTGGACCGCGTTTTTAGCGATAGAATATGATTTGGACACGCCGCGCACGGAAACGGCGACATCGCCGGCGGCGGTGTCGGTGAAGACACTCGTCGTGATGTCCGAAGCGGCAAGAACTTGAGATGACATCCACATTCCTTCTTTTCGCGAACAAAAATGCGTCTAGGACAGGGCGGCCTGCAAAGCCAGGTAATCCGGCGACGAGGCGAGATGCTGCAAATCGGCCTGCACCATCAGACGCACAAGCTGCTTAAAGCTTGTTTTCGGCATCCAGCCGAGCGCCGAACGAATTTTTGACGGGTCGCCGACGAGCTGGGCTGACTCTGGAGGCCGCACAAACGCCGGATCGGTGCGAACGTAATCCCGCCAGTCCAGATCCAGGCAGCCGAACGCTTCCGCCACGAAATCTTCTACTGAATGCGTCTCGCCGGTCGCAATCACATAATCATCGGGCTGCTCCTGCTGAAGCATCAGCCACATGGCTTCCACATAATCCCGTGCGTAGCCCCAGTCCCGCCGGGCGTCCAGGCTGCCGAGAGTAAGACTCGGAGACAGTCCGAGCTTGATTCGCGCGGCCCCATCGCTGATTTTTCGCGTGACGAACTCCAGCCCGCGCCGCTCGCTTTCGTGATTGTACAAAATCCCGGAGCAGGCGTACAGGCCATAAAACTCCCGGTAATTGACTGTCATCCAGTACGCATACATCTTCGCCACGCCGTAAGGCGAGCGCGGATGCAGCAGCGTCGTTTCCCGCTGCGGCACTTCCTGCGGCTTGCCGAACAGCTCCGACGAAGAGGCTTGAAAAAAGCGAATGGCGGGGTCCACCTGCCGAATGGCTTCCAGCAGGCGGGTCACGCCGAGGCCGCTGAACTCTCCGGACTGCACCGGCTCTTTCCAGGAGGCCGGAACAAACGAATGCGCGGCTAAATTATAAACTTCCGTCGGCTGCGCTTCTTCCAGCATCAGAGCCAGCGAAGGCTGGTCCAGCAAGTCGCCTGTCACCAGATGCACCTGATCGCGCAGATGACTAATCCGGCTCAGGCCGTCAAACGAAAGGTTGCGGACAGTGCCGTAGACGACGTAGTTTTTGGCGAGAAGCAGCTCCGCCAGAAGGCAGCCGTCCTGCCCCGCAATGCCGGTAATCAGCGCCGCCTTCCGGCGGCCGGTTTGTTTAGAATTGGAGTAAGTCATAAAGACGCAAGGGCGGAAGCGGCAACCCGAATGCTAGATGACGTCCGCGAACTTTCTTTCCATCTTCTTAAACGAGAACGCCCCGCCGAAAAAGACGAGAATGCTGACAACGGCGGCATAAACCACCGGAGCTACCAGCAGCGATTGATGCCCAATCAGCGACCACCGGAAGGCTTCCAGCAGCCCGGCCATTGGGTTCATAAAGTAGAAGGGGCGGAAGGCGGAAGGCAGCTTGCCCAGCGCGTAAGAGAGCATGTAAGCGACCGGGGAAGCATACAGCAAGAAGTTGGTCAGGACCGGCAGGATAAACTGCACATCCCGGTACGAGACCATCAGCGCAGACATGTACAGCCCAATGCCCATCGCCAACAGGATAATCAGCAGCAGCCAGACCGGCAGCAACAGCACGGCAATCGTCGGAACCACATGATTGATGACCATCAGCAGGATCATCATCACGAGCGCCACGCCGAAGTCAATCAGCGTGGAGAACACGGTAGACAGCGGCAGGGCCAAACGCGGAAAGTAGACTTTAGAAACAAGATTAGAGTTTGACAGCAGGCAGCCGCTGGCCTTGCCGAGCGTCGAGGCGAACGCATTCCAGGCCAGCAGGCCGGCATACGAGAACACCAAATACGGAATGCCTTTGGGGGCGGGCAGATTAGCGACTTTGCCGAAAACGAATGAAAAAATGCCCGCAGCGATGAGAGGCTGCAGGATGACCCAGATCACGCCGAGCGAGGTCTGACGGTAGCGCAGCTTGACGTCCCGCTGGGCAAGCGTCGTCAGCAGGTCTCGGAACTGCCACAGCTCGCGCAGATTAATCGCCTGCCATCCGGCGGTCGGCTGGATGGTCAGGTGGGGTTTCGGGGCGGTCAAGCTATCCATAAGGCTCCATTCGGTCGAATGATTGTGCAGCGCGGTTTCGGCGAGTGCTGCTATTTTACCATATCTTCAGCCCTTACCATGCAAAAATCGTGCCAACTCTCGCCCGCTTCTGCAGTCGGTTTGGGTATTTTGCCTGACAGCAAAAGAGCGTTCCTATGCTTATTCATGGGAACGCTCTCGAAAAAAAGTCCCCCCAACCCCCAATAATAGGGGCCTGGGGATTTTTCCGGGTTTTTGCTACGAACTGCCGGTTTTGTGCTGGCGGTAGTCTTCAATGTGCTGATAAACTTCGTCGGGGAAGTTCAAATCGCGGTATACATTGCCGGCGTCGGGGTCGTCCGGGTTTGGGATAATCGGGAAGTCCTGCTCCGACTGGTACTGCAAAATCTTGTCGCGCCGGGGCGGGTTGTAATTATGTTCCGCCACCTGCGTATACAGCGATCTCGCGCCGTCTTCGCCGAAATCTTTGTCTTTGGCAAGCTCGGCGACAAGCTCGTCTTCGGTCAGAAAGTGCCGGGCGACCATTGTAAATACCAAACGCCCGTAATGGCCGATGTCTTTCTTGTGGTCCAGCGCATCCAGCAGGTGCGCCATCATTACGTCTTTTTTGAGATCTTCCAGTGCCATGCGTGTTCTCCCGTTTTCGTGAAAGTTATGAAAAGCCTATTTCCATAACGCGCAAAAATCAAACATCTGTTTGCATTTCTTTGGCCCGTCTAGCCCATTCCGAGCGCGGATACTTGGCGAGAAACCCGTTCAAAATGGCGTTTGCCCGCGCCGGGTCGCGCTCCCGCAGAAGCTGGCCGAGCTTCAGCCGGGCCATTTCGTCTTCCGGCGCGTCCGGCGTTTCACTCGCCAGTGCGGACAGCAGGACCACCGCGCTGTCCGGCTCGCCCATCGCTTCGAGTGCGCCCGCAAGCCGCAGCCGCTCCCGCGCCGAAAGCGGCAGCGGCAGGCCCAGCGCCAGCGCTTCCCGGACGCACCGGGCCGCCAGCACGGGCTGGCCGCGCCCCAGCAAATCACGCACCGCGCCCAGCATTTCCCGCTCGGCTTCCTGTCGGTCCTGCAAGCTCAGCAGCCGGGCCAGCTCCGCCCGCACCGGGCCGTTGCCGGGATCGCGGTCCAGAAACGCCCGGTACTTTCGAATCGCCACGTCCAGCGTTTCCTGCCCGCGTGTTCCCGCCGACCGCGCGTCCTGAAGCAGATAGTCCTGGCGTCCGTCCCGGAGCAGCCCGGTCAGCTCCGCCGCCACCAGCCCAAACACAAAGCCGCCGATATGCGCCCAGTAGGCCGTGCCGCCCGGCTGCGGATTGATCAAAAAGAAGATGCCGCCGCCGATATTTTGCAGCATCCACAGACCAACGCCCGCCACCGCCGGCACTTCCAATTGGCCCCAGGTCGAGCGCAGCAGGAGGCCTGGAATCCAGAACAAGCGAATCTGCGCCCGGTGGAACCGAATGGCGAACGGGGCCATAATCGCCGAGATCGCGCCCGACGCGCCCACCAGCGGCACGACGACTTTGGGCGCAAACAGCAGAATAATCGCCATGTGCAAGAGGCCCGCCGCAATGCCGCCGCCGAGATACAGCGCCAGAAACGCTTCCCAGCCGAGCGCTTCCTCGACATGCGGCCCGAACAGCCACAAAAAGACCATGTTCCAGAACAAGTGGGCCAAGCTGACGTGAATGAATATGCCTGTCAGCAGAGAGACAAAATGCGGGTGGTTGGGGACCAGTCCCCAGCGGGCGTAGGTTTCCAGCCCGGTAAAGTAGTACGCGACGACGTTGAGCGCAATCAGAATGTAGGTGACCCAGGGCGTGCGCCGTCCGCGCCGGTCCGTGTTGAAGGGCAGTGGAATGAGAAGAGTCAGCAGCAAAAGCCAGTAAGGAGAAAGGGTCATAGCAAATAGGAACCCGGCCTTAAAAGGCCAGGCTAAAAGGGTACAAAAGCCCTCCGGGCTTGAAGATGGGCAAACTGCCGAAAGCATTTAGCCCCGGAGGGGCTTTGTAATCTATTAGCCCGGCCTTTCAAGGCCGGGAAACAATAAATGGCCGGACACAAATCTACACCGTTACCGGCACACGCTGCCCCGTCGCCGACGATTCAATCGCGGCGAACACCATCGCCAGGCTCTTAATGTTATCGTGGCACTCGCCCATCGGTGCCCCGCCCGTCTCAAGCGCATTCAAGAAGTCCGCCAGCGCCCCGGCGATACCGGGCGGCGCATCATGCCGAACCAAGCCTTCCACCGGGTCAGACTGCCGCGTGAAGCCTTCCGTGCCGGAAACAATGCCGGCGGATGGCGTACCGTGTCCGTCCCAAACCGCCGTGCCGTTCGGGCCGACCGCCCGCCAGTCGGCTTCCCAGCTTGTGTCCCGGCCCTCGCTGCTCCACGAGCCTCGGTAAGTGTAGCGCAGCCCGCCGGTCATCTCAAACAAAGCCGTTGCGCTCGACGCGCCGCCGTACCAGCTCCATTCCGGGTTGAACTCTTCGCAGTAGACCGAGACCGGGTCCGCGCCGGACACATACCGGGCGGCGTCCAGCGTATGAATCGCCATGTCTAACAAAAGCACGCTTGCCATCTCGTCCCGGAAGCCGCCGAAGTGCGCCCCAATATAAAAGTCCGAGTTCAGGATGCCGAGCGGCCCCGTCTGCTCCGCGACAAGCTGCCGCAGGGCATGAAGACGGGCGTCGTAGCGGCGGCTCTGGCTGACCATATACAGCTTGTTCGCTTTTTCGGACGCCGCGACCATTTCCCGCGCCTGCGCCATAGTTGCCGCCATCGGCTTTTCGCCCAGCACGGGAACGCCGGCTGCCAGCGCTTCCAGAGTGACGCTGTGATGCGCTTCGGGGATGGTCACGTCTACCACGAAGTCCGGCTTGACTTCCGCCAGAGCGCGTCCCAAGTCCTCACCGGCCCAGGCTTGGGACAACTCCAGCGTATCCGCCGCTGCCGCCGCCGCGCCAGGCTTCACGTCCACCCAGCCGCCGATCTCGACATCGGGGTGTTCTTTCAGCGTCCGGCCCCAGTTCTGCCCCATACCGCCCGCGCCGACCAACAATGCTTTCAATGCTGCCATAACTCAAATTATACCGCAGTCTCCATCGAAAGTCTGAAACGATCACGCTTTCTTTGGTTTAGGCAACGGCAGCACCCCAAGTTGTGAATGACCAGTGGAATGCCGGGTAGAATAGGGTCAGAGGAACCCATCATGCTAAAAACCGTGGAAGGCGTTTACCGGAATGGACGGATTGAGTTTGCCGAAACACCGGATGATTTGGAAGAAGCACAGGTGATTGTGGCGTTTTTGCCTAAACGGGATGAGCGTCAGTTAAGCGCCTACGGCATTGATGAAGCGCAGGCCGCCGATCTACGCGCCCGGCTTCGTACCTTTGAAGAAGACTGGAACCATCCAGACATGGATGCCTATGATGCATTACGCACAGCAGCCTCATAAGCTGCCCGAACAGGAGGAAAAGTCATGCGCTATGTCTCTATCACTATTGCGTCTCTTCTGCTGACAGCAGCGACTGCGCCCGTTTTGGCGCAACAATCCTCTACCACTATGGTAAAGAATGTTGGTCAAAATAACTTCTCACCAGATACTTCCCTGTTCTCGCTTGCCCCTGTACACTTTTTGAGAGGACCTGATGCTACTCCCGAGCTTCCTCAAAGGAATGGCTTTGGGGGCTTTGGTCCGACTTATGATCCTCATATTCAGCCGGTTCATTTCTTGATGCCACATTCTTCCGCCTATGGCCCCTTGATAATCCTGCCTGCGCCCACTCACGTCCAGCGTATCACAGCTATGGGGGAACTACGCTATCATAGGCCAAGACACTAGATCAGTGGCGTAATCTGGCTGAGGCGGTTAATATCGCGGCGCACCAGCAGAAGCGGCAGAAGGCCGACGATGCCGAAGGAGCAGTCTATGAGACGCCAGAAGAACGGGATGCCGCGCAGAGGGCCGAACACGAACGCCCACGGCACGACGCAGACGCAGGCGATGAGGCCGAACGTGATGGTCCAGCGGTTCCGCACCGGGTCTAAATAAGGGCCGAGGAACGCAACGGCGATCATCAAATGCCCGAACGCCAGCCAGTCCGTGCCGTAGGCGATAAATGGGTAATGCGCGTCGGTTTCCCGCAGCCCGTCCTGCACCCGGAAAATCCACTCGGACAGTGCGCCGAAATGGTGTCCAATCAGCCGCGTCAGGAGGGCCAGCTCCCAGTTCAGCGGGATTGCCGTGACGCCGCTGAGGGCCAGCCCCAAGATGAACGCGCCCAGCCAGAACCGTATCCGGCGGCGCAGTTGATCGGCTTCAGTCATCGGATTGATAAAGTCCTATTTTCGTGATGATACCACTAAGATTCCCCCTAGCCCCCAATAATGGGGGGACATGAAAAGAATTCGGAGCAGGCGAGCTGGTTTCCTGCTGCTCATTCTGGTTCCCCCATTATTGGGGGCTAGGGGGAATCCTTGTATGGTTTTTCAGACACGCCAAAGCGCTGAAAGTTGCAGACGAAATATGGCAGACCTAACACTGCGCGAGATTCAGAAAGACGATTGGCCGGCGCTTCAAGCGTGTTTGGGCGACGAGGAAACGGTGCGGTTTACGGAGTTTGAGCCGCTGACGGAAGCGAGGGCGCGGGGGCTGGCTTCTTGGGCATTGGAAGCACGGCAGAAAGAACCGCGCCAAGCGTTTGTTTTTGGCATAAGCCCAATGCCGGGCGCAGGACTGATTGGGATTGCGACGCTGATTATTCGAGATGCAGAACTGCGCGAAGCCGACATCGGCTTTATCGTCAGGCGAGAGCATTGGGGCCGGGGCTATGCAACGGCAGCGGTGCGTGAGATGCTGGCGCTTGGATTTAGGACGCTGCACCTGCACCGTATTTACGGGGAGTGCGATCCGGCAAATGCCGGCTCGGGGCGTGTGATGGAAAAGGCAGGCATGGTGCGGGAAGGGCTGCGGCGGGAGTGCCTCTGGCAGAAGGGCCGCTGGGTAGACCGTCTGCTGTATGCGGTTCTTGACCGGGAGTGGGCGCAAGCAAATGAGAAATCCGGCAGATGAGAAATCTGGCAAATGAGAAATCCGGCTGTGAAGATGAGCCGGATGCGATCAGCACTGAGTCGCGGAGCAGATACGCAGTAATGCTGTCTTCAGCATACTTTCGTTCCAGAGTAGACCGGCACTTCCAGTGCCGGTTCCGCTCTTTTGTTAGCTTAATGGCACCGGCGCGGACGCCGGGGCGTCGTAGCTGTCAATGGTCCAGTCGTCGAACGACGCGGCGGTGTTCCCTTGAGTCCACAAGCCGACTTTGCCGGCGGCGGCACTGGGCAGGGACACGCTGATGCGCTTCTGCAAATCAATCCAGCCGTGCGCCTGGCCGTCACGGACTAAGAGGCGCAGGGTGTGCCAGCCGGGGCCGAGCGGCATTGCGGCAGGCGGCGGCGGTAGGGCAATCGAGGTCTGCTGCAAAGTGGTATGCACCGAGCCGGCGATTTGAATGAGCGCCATATCGCCTAAAGCCTGGTTGCAGCGCAGGACCGTATACTGGTTTGGGCCGGCATAGCCGAAGACAATCCCGACGGCGGGACTAACTTTGCCGGCGTCAATGCGGAAGCGGACATGCACATCTAAATTGCGGCCGCCGTCGGCGCGGTCGAGCAGCACGGCGAAATGGTCGGGCCGGAAGTTCGGGCCGGTCATATGGGCGACTAAACCATCCGCGCCGGGCTTGTCGGGCCGGACCGCGCAGAGCGGGGCCGGGCCGGGAGTGCCGGAGCCGACCGGCGACAGGCCGGACAGCCCGCCCGCCTCGAAGTTGAAGACGCGGGACGCGCTCGGCACCTCGGTCCAGACGTCTGCGCCGTCGGTGGCCCACGGGTCGCTTGACCGCCCTCCCCCATGCCCGGTCTGCTTCGGCGCGAACGTCGCCAGATAGTCTACAATCTGCGCGGCTTCCGGCGGCGAGATTTCATCGGACGCATGGTACTTGGTCAGCATGGTGCTGACGGTGCGCTGCCATTCAGCCCGCGAATAGCCTTTCTCGGGCGGCGACGGCAGGTTGTGGCAGGCGGAGCATTTCTCGGCGTAGAGCGTTTTGACCTGCGCGGCGTCCGCTTTCGGCACATCGGCGGCGACGGGGTGCGTCGGGGTGATGAGCGGTGCGGAGACGGCGATGCCGGCGGCAGCCACCGTAGACAGCAGCACGACGAAGCGAGATGAGATTTTCATGGGACATTTTCCAGCAGGTACAGACGAACGAAGGCGTATTCTATTATTCCACATCACCGAGAAAAAACGAGTCGCTTCCCAAGACGCTGAATTTGGGCGTAATGTTCACCTGGACTTTGCCTTGACAAAGCGCGGGGGCAGTGATATAATTCCGCGTTCCCAATCCCCGTATTTTTACGAGGTTGATTTCCGGGACATTGGATGAGGTCAACGTGATTGGATACTGTGTGCGCTGCCGGGCCAAACAAGAAATGCTTGCTGCAACGCGGACGCTGATGAAGAACAAGCGGCGGGCGATGATCGGCACCTGCGCCTGCTGTGGGACCAAAATGTCCATCGCCGGGAAGTGGGACGACGATCCTGAACCCGTGCTGAAGACCTCCGAAGCCGAAGACGCCGGAAAATAATTTGACACCCGCTTCGGAAACTGGGTAAAATACCCGGCGCGGCCTCGCGCAAGAGAGGTTTTTGGCACATCATGGCAGAAGATAAATTTGCAAAGGGGCTGGAAGACGTTATTGCCGGCGAGTCCTCCATCTGCGACGTGGATGGCATCCACGGCAAGCTGATTTACCGGGGTTACGATATTCACGACCTGGCTCAGAACACGACATTTGAAGAGGTCGTTTATTTGCTGTGGAACGGCAGCCTGCCGACTGAGGCCCAGCTTGCAGCATTGAAGTCGGAGATGGACGCGAACCGGGCCATTCCCAAAGGCGCGATGGCCCTCTTAGAGCAGTTCCCGCGCACCGTTCCGCCGATGGACGCCCTGCGGACCGCGACTTCCCTGCTGGGAATGTATGACCCGGATCTCGGCGACGAAAGCATGACCGCCAACAAGCGCAAGGCCCTGCGCTTGACGGCCCAAATGGGAACGCTTGTCGGGACATTAGATCGCCTGCGGCGCGGCGAAGAGCCGGTCCCGCCGATGCCCGGCCTGTCCACCGCCGCGAGTTTCCTGCACCAATTGAACGGCACCGTGCCGGGCGAAACAGAGTCGCATGCGCTCGACGTAGCGCTGATTTTGCACGCCGACCATGAGCTGAATGCGTCCACGTTCGCCGCTCGCGTCACGGTTGCTACTCTGACCGACATGTACAGCGCCGTCACGAGCGCCGTCGGTACGCTGGCCGGCCCGCTGCACGGCGGGGCGAACGTCAACGTCATGAACCTGCTGGAACAAATCGGCACTCCTGATAAAGCCAACGCAGTTGTGACCCAGATGCTGGCCGACGGCAAGAAAATCCCCGGCATCGGCCACCGCGTTTACCGGGCTTTGGACCCCCGCGCCGTTTCCCTGCGCGAGATGTCCCGCCAGCTTGCCGAAACCACCGGCGACTCCAAGTGGTACGAGATCAGCGAGAAAGTCCAGGAAGCCGCCGACAAGGCGCTTGCCGCCAAAGGCAAGACCACGCTCAAAGCCAACGTAGACTTCTTTTCTGCGTCGGTCTACCATATGCTTGGCATCCCCAACGACCAGTTCACGCCCGTCTTCGCCATTTCCCGCGTCGCCGGCTGGACCGCGCACATCTTGGAGCAACTCGGCGACAACCGGCTCATCCGCCCCCGCGCCATCTACACCGGCCCCCGCGACCTCAAAGTCACGCCAATCAGCGAACGAGACTGAACACGAAATACAAGAACGCAAAAGAGCGAGTGGGATTTATCCCCTCGCTCTTTTTGTGCTTTTAGGTGCCTTGAGACTTCAAAGCCTCTTGAACCCATTCTAAAGCTTCGTGCGGGGTCATCACCCGGAGACGGGTTTTCGGTGGTCCAATGAGAGGGTTGCCGACGAAGTGCTGCTTGTCGGTTGCCACGAATATGTCGGCATCACATTCCACAGCGCAGGCCGGAACACGCGCATCAGGCAGATAAGCGGTCATCTCAAAACAGTCGCTCACTGTGCCGGATGCTGGTTCGGCTGCCTCACCGGCAAAATTTGCGCGGTCTAAAGTGAGCGCAAGTTCAGGGATGAGGTCGGGGCGATACTTGCCGACCACATACTGAACGTCCCGCACAACCTCGCGGCAATACCGCATGTCCAGAAGACCCAAATCTCCCAATTGAAGAAGCTGACGCGCTTCCGAGTGCGGCTTTTTGGAAAAGAGGGACGTGATAATCGCGCTGCTGTCCCAGAAAACGCGGGGTTTATTCTGCGCCATCAGCTTCGCGCCTCTGACGCAGGTCGGCCAGCATTCCTTCCAGCGTTGCCCCCGAAGCCGCCAGCCCGTCCCGCAGCGCGTCAGCGGAAGCGTCAACGCCGACTTGGCGGGGGCTGACAAGAAACACGCCGCCAATATCCAAGATTGTCAGTTGTGACCCTTCCCCCAACCCATACTGATCGCGCAAGGATTTAGGAATGGTAAGCTGTCCCCTCTGTGCCAGTTCAACGGCAATAGTTGTCATATCTGTTCCCCTTCTGATTTCAGAAAATAAGCCTATTTCTGAATTGATAGTACCATGCTCTTAGAGGAATATCAACAAAGCATTTCGCAGTAGCATATTCTTTCGTTTCCGGGTATACTGCCAACGATTATTTAACCAGGGTTAAAAAATAAGTTGCCTGGGAACACACAAGAGCCGCCTGCGAGGATGCCATGCGATCTGCCGCCGTCGAAGATTATGTCAAGACAATTTACAAGCTGCAAACGCAGACGGACACCGTGTCTACGTCGGCGCTTGCGGAGCGCACCGGGACAACTGCCGCCGCTGTGACCAAGATGCTGAAGCACTTGGACACGCTGAATTTAGTCGCTTACACCCCGTACTACGGCGTTCGCCTCACCCCGATGGGCGAGAAAATCGCTTTAGAAGTAATTCGGCATCACCGGCTTTTGGAATTGTATCTCGCGCAGGCGATGGGCTACTCGTGGGACGAAGTGGACGCCGAAGCGGAAAAGCTGGAGCATGTCATCTCGGAAGAGTTTGAGGCCCGGATTGACGCCCTGCTCGGCCATCCCCGCGCCTGTCCGCATGGCGACCCAATCCCAACCCCGGACGGCACACTCGTAGAAGAGCGGCTTCGGGCGCTGAGTGAATGCGCTCCGGGCGAGACCGTGACGGTGGCGCGGGTCAAAGACACGAACGCCGCCGTGCTGCGGGCGCTGACCCAGCGGGTCATTCACCTGCATTCGGTGGTGACGGTGCTGGAACGGGACGCGATTGACGGGCTGCTGACGGTGCAGGTCGGCAGCGAGCGGCAGGTCATCGGCACGTCTCTTGCCGGCAGCGTGTTTGTTCAGCCGGTTTCAGACGACAAGTAAGCGATGGAGGAAGCGTGGGATTGAAATCCTACGCTGTGGGGCGAAGCGCCTAGTCTCCACCTGCGTGGAGAAAGAGGAGAACCCACTGTTGTCGTCTTAATCTTCGTCCGCGAAGGCGGACGGTGGGCGTCTGCGCCCCACACCCCAATAAAGCCTTAGCGTAGGAATTCATTCCCACGCTCTCAAGTTTGGGCCTTAGCTCCGCATTTTAGAAAGTTGTATCTTAGCCTCTCATGGAATTAGCGCAGGACCCTTCAAGACAAGAACCACCCAGACAAGAACCCACCCCCACAGACGGCTGGCGCGGGCCGGTGAAGCGGCCCAGCCTGCCGGAAGTATTTAAATCGGTTGCCGTTCCCAAGAACGCGACGGCCTGGCGGCGGTTCCTGGCGTTCTTCGGGCCGGGGTATTTGATCGCCGTCGGCTACATGGACCCCGGCAACTGGGCGACGGACATCAGCGGCGGGTCGGTCTATTCGTACCGGCTGCTGTCGGTCATTCTCATCGCAAACTTCACGGCAATTTTTTTGCAGGCGCTCTCGGCGAAGCTCGGCATCGTCACTCAGCGCGATCTCGCCCAGGCCTGCCGCGATGCCTACTCCAAGCCGGTATCGATCTTTTTGTGGCTCTCGGCGGAGATCGGCATTGTCGCCTGCGATGTGGCGGAAGTGATCGGTGCGGGGATTGCGCTCAATTTACTGTTTCATATCCCGCTCATCATCGGCTGCGCTTTGACGGCACTGGACGTGCTGGTGGTGCTGGTGCTGCAAGGCCGGGGCTTTCGGTATGTGGAAGCGCTGGTCATCACGCTTATCGGCACGATGATGGTCATTTTCACCGTCGAAATGATCTACGCCCGCCCGGCGTGGTTCGGCGTTTTGGCGGGCTTCGTGCCGCACGCCGAGATTATCCGTGACCCGGCCATGCTGTATATCGCGCTCGGTATTCTAGGCGCGACGGTCATGCCGCATAATTTATATTTGCATTCGTCTATCGTCCAGACACGCGATTTCGGCAGTGACTACAAGGAAAAAAAAGGGGCTATTCAGAGCGCGTACTTAGACTCAACCGTCGCGCTGATGCTGGCGCTGTTTGTCAACGCCGCTCTTCTCATACTCGCGGCGGCGGTCTTCTACCGCACCGGGCATCACGAGATTGGGGACATTCAGAGCGCGTACAAGCTGCTGACGCCGCTGATGGGCGTCGGCATCGCGACGCCGCTGTTTGCGATTGCGTTGCTGGCGTCGGGCCAGAACTCGACGCTGACGGGAACGATGGCCGGGCAGATTATCTTGGAAGGCTTCACGAATTTCCAGATACCGGCCTGGCTGCGGCGCTTGATCTCGCGGATGCTGGCGATTATTCCGACACTGATTATTGTCGGACTGTACGGTATGTCCGGCACGGGCAAGCTGCTGATTTTCAGCCAGGTCGTGCTGTCCGTGCAGCTCTCGTTTGCGGTCATCCCGCTTATCCAGTTTACCAGTGACAAAGCCAAAATGGGCCGGTTCGTCAACGGCTGGGCGACGCGCACCGTCGGCTGGATTCTGGCCGTGATTATCTTTGGCCTGAACAGTTATCTGGTCTACACGACATTTAAGCGCTAAGAAGCAAGTGGTGCCGGGTTTACCCTTGCCTGCCTGCCGGGTATTTAGAATCAGCACCGAGGAGGATTTTCACGCATGGCACTGCAAACAATGTACGCGCTTTTTCAGGATGTGTCCGACGCCGAGCGGGCCATCGGCGCACTCCGGGACCACGGGGTTGCGGAAAGCAGCATCGGGATTGCCAGCCGCCGGGCGGCGGAGCAGGATGAGACCGGACGTGTTCGTGAGGGCTACACACGGCTGACCGATGACGGCACAACCTCGGCGGCAACCTATGCCCCGCATCCAAACACGCCCCCGCCTGCGGCAATTGCCTCTACCGTCACCCCGCGCTCCGACGTGGACACCGCCGAGAACGTGGCGACGACCGGCAACATCGGGCTGACCACGACCACGCCGCAGGACGCGGCGGCAGGCGCGGCAGTCGGCACAGGCGTCGGCCTCGTGGCGGGACTTCTCGCAGCAGCCGCCGCGATTACTATTCCCGGCGTCGGGCTGGTCCTGGGCGGCGGTATTCTCGCAGGCGCATTCGGCGTTGCGGCGGCGACTACGGCGGCGGGCGCGGCGGTCGGCGGCGTCACCGGCTACCTGCGCGACATGGGAATGCCGGAGCAGGCGGCAGCGAATGTCAGCGACCGCCTGCGCGAAGGCGACTATTTGATGACAATCTCCATTGACCCGGCCCGCTACGACGAGATCAAGCAGCTATTACTCAAGTACAACGCTGCCGGCGTAGACATCAACGTCAACACCGCCGGTCAGCGCGTTACCGACGTCTGGGGCAACAACATGGCGGTTGCCGAACATCTGCGAAAAGGCCCCGACCCGCTGAACGTGAGCGCCCAGGCCACCCTCGCCGCTGAAGAGGCATCTGTGGGCCGCACCCCAGACGAAGTCATGGCCCATGAAGAGGCCCTGAACGCGCCTGAGTCTGCGGTCGCCGGCAAAGCGCGGATTTACGAGTAGAGGCTTAGATTGGAAGCAAAACAGCCCTTATGCAAACTGCATAAGGGCTGTTTTTATGCACACTAAGGCTTCTTCAAGATGAGTTGCCTGCTTGTTTCTTCATCAATTGCCTTCAGGAAGGCTGCGTAGTCTGAAACATTCTGCGCCGGAACGCGCAGGGCTGTCAGAGTGACCTCGCGGGTTGCCGTCAGTAAATCACCCGTCACCGCATAATGCGTTTGAAGTGAGCCAAAGGGCGTCTGCTGATGCACATCCGCCGGGAGTTCCTGCGGCGCGTAACCTGCCGGCAGATGGATTCGCGCTACACAGTGAGTGTAGACACGCGAGGCAGCGACTTCCAAACCCTGAGTATGTTTCGGCTCAGCAAGCAGGGCGGCGGCGAGCGACTCCTTAGTTTGACCATTCCAAGGCAAATTCAGAAGCAAGAACAAACCGGCGGCGGTGCTGTTATGGTCTCGGTGTAAGGTGAAATGGAGCACGAGCGGCGAATTAGACTCATCAAAATGCTCCATGCTAATACTGTCAAAGACTGCGCCTTTCACAAGAAAGTTGCCGAGGCTGTGTAGGGCTTCTTCACGGTGAGCTTCGGGAACTCCGCGCAGGGCAAGGCGAGTGCCCCAGGCTTGCCGTCCGGTCAATGTCCAATCGCTTGTTCCCTGTAGCGAGCCGCCCGCGTTAAGTGTGCCGGTAAAAATCTCCTGGTCCAGCGTACCGTCTGTAGCCAAAACGGGTGTCTCAGACAATCCGGCAGTTCCGGGTGCAATAATAAGTGCCGGAACCTGCTGATCGTCTATCGGCAAATCGCCAAAATCAATTAAATCGGCAGCAGCATCCACAAAACGCACTTTTTCGACCCGTACAATGACATGACCAAAGCGCGGCGAAGGAAGGTACGGCGTTAAGCCGTAAGCGCGGCTGCTGAGAAGCACTAGATCAGACTTGATGCCAACAGCCGCCAGCAGCGCCGAGAACAGCGCCGCTTTGTCCTTGACATCGCCATACCCCCGCCGGAGGACTTCTTTGCCTTCCGACGGCACATACGCGCTCAGCCGGAACGGAACATTTTGGTACTGGATTTTGTGGGCGACAAACTCTTGCAGCGCCTGAATTTTCCCGGTCTCGGTGGCAGCGTTTCTCGTCAGTGCTGCGGCTTTAGCCCGAACTACCGCATCAGGAACGCAGCGCGGCGCGGAAAGACCTTCGTACCAGCGCACGATCTGTGACCAGGAAGAAAGTGTCGAAATATCCAGCCAAACCCCCGAATCATTTTCCGGTGCTCCTAAAATTTCGGAAGGATGTGCGGGCAGGTCCGTCATTCGCCATTCACGGATGCGCCAAGCCCCGCTGTCACGCACAGCAGGAATCAGAACATCGCCATGATCTCGCGTGATGAGTTTCAAGCTGCGCGGTGTGATTAATACATAACGGGAGAGGAGGCTTTGCGTGTCACTGCTAAAGCTCCACGCTGCCCAGAACTGATGTGGGAGACCAAGTTGAGAGTGGTCTTTTACTTGATAAGAAATGTCCA
>JAABUO010003379.1_pt1 | contig 19025 bp, 35 predicted proteins | sample 5559291 | NCBI WGS metagenome assembly JAABUO01 (sample SAMN10711878, study PRJNA513372) | rock metagenome | isolation source: Antarctica rocks | place: Antarctica: Victoria Land, Finger Mt sud | reverse complement strand
GAATGTCTCATCAGACTGGACATGTGGCGCTATTGTCTTTGCCTGTTGTTGACAGCCGTTGTCAGCTGCTGCTTGATTTGCTGCTGCAGCGGCATTGCTGGAGTCTGTGTTCTGTGCTGTCTGAGCCCCTTCCATTGCAATTGCCTCAGCCCAGTCCAAATACCTCACGTGCATGTTGCCCTGCATTGACCCTCATCTGGTCTGGATTCAAGCCAGTTCAGCATGTCCAACAGAAAGACAAATGCTCATGAGTCAGCCTTGAATGAGATACATAGCTTTGTTGCCCAACAACAACATGTAAAGGAGATGGCAGCTTATAACACACACAATCCGGTTGTCAATGCTGCGAGCATGTCGATGCTGTCAAGCATCCAGGTGAAGATCTCATTCAAACCACCTAGCTTAGCACAACGTGCATGCAAGGATCTTGTAAAACACACATGAGTATAGACAGCATTGATGGGAGTCAGAACAAGCTTACATGGTCCCAAGATATGGTGTCTCTTGCTGCAACAGAATGTGGATCTGCATGTTTGAAGAATCCATCCAAGTCATCACATGAATCAGCATCCTCAGGATCAAGCAGACTTTCACAAGGCTCATCAGCATCAGCCACATTGCGGTCATCCGCAGCAGCTCCGTGCTGGACCACAGCAGCAACTCTGTCTTGACATTGACCAGACAGTGCTGCAGCAGCAGCTGCGTATGCATCACTGGTGGCTTCTGCTGGAGCTGACATGTTGTGAGGGCCGAGGGAAGCTGCCCTGGTAGGGCTGCTTGGTAATGCCATGGCAGCATGTGGTGACGAAGCATCGCTGTTAATGGCCACACAGTCTCGAAGGTTGAACAGAACTTTGTCCTCATTGTCTGTTAGCACAACCTGCAAAAAAGACACAGAGAGGTACAGAGCATAATCTGGCTCTTGCACACAACCTACAAAGATGTCAGTGGTAAGATGCCTGACTGATTTCTGGTAAATGCAAATATGCTGAAGAGTGAACAACAGCAGCATTGATTGTGTCTTGCTTCAATGCACTGCTAACGGGGAGGTCTGCAAATTATCAAAACAAGAAAACCAGCTATGCAAGGTGTGACTGAGTGCTTTGGAAGGCCAAATGTATCAGCTTGGAGGGCACCGGAAGGACTGTGAGGTACCCACTGTCAGCAAAGCAGGATGTCTCTAAGAGCTGCGCTGCACATAGATTTCTTCACTTTGCTCTGAGGTGCATGTGGATTTCATGTGCAAGCTGTGGACCTGTCTGTGGTCTGGAACAGCTGAGTTGTCTCACTTCAAGGTTTTGACAGTACTCGTAAAAGCTCAAATTCGGGTTTTTGTCTGTTGACTTACCTGATGAGGTCCAAAGACAGGAAATGGGGATTGGTTGAATGGTTGAATGAATGAAAGAATGGATGGATGGATGGATGGATGGATGGATGGATGGATGGATGGATGGATGGATGGACGGACGGACGGACGGACGGATGGATGGATGGACGAATGAATGATTGATTGATTGATTGCGTGACGGAATGATGGATCGATGGACGCATCGACAGATGAATGAATGGATTGATTGATTGATTGATTGATTGATTGATTGATCGAGTACTTGATTGAGTGATTCATTCATTCATTGACATGTGCATCAGCAAAATGACATGTGCATCAGCAAAATGACATGTGCATCAACAAAATGACTTGTGCATCAGCAGTACCTGTGCTGCCCCTAGCTTAGCTGCAACAATGCCACACAGCCCACACCCGCTGCCAATCTCCAGCACACTCTTGCCAGCAATAATGCCAGGATGCTCTATAAGCTCCCTGTCACGTCAAGCACATGTTAGCGCATCACCAAGCATTGCCACTGGTGGATGCATACTTCAATGAGCTGAAAACTGCACGAGGTAATGCTGCTGGACACCTCAAGTCATTGAAGACATGTTACACACCAATTACCTGCATCACAATATGATTGTTACACATAACAAGCAGCTTAAAGAGCACAGTGAGTTGGCATTGCCATGCATGCAGGTGTTGCCTAATCAGCTTGCGATACATCATAAAAGTAGCGCATCAAAGGCAGCTCTGGCATTTTGTGTGGGAGCAAAAAGTGACCTGCATAGCGTGTGTGCTACCACCCATACCCTGGCTCCTAGCCCATCGCCCAGGGGGCCCTCTTTGATGTTCACTGCTAAACCACCATAATTGATTGTTGAAGACTGCACAAACCACACAGCAACAATTGATTGCTGAAACGCAGACAGCATGTTGCGTCAATTTGCTGGCTACGTCAATAGCTAGCCTACAAGGGTGCAGGGCTTTGAGCTTGCTTGGGGCTATAGCAAGTGCTTCAGAGTTGCTGTTCTGGAATGTCTGAGACCCCTGATTAAGTGCCCAAGCGCCAGCACTATGCTGATATCCCAGTCACAGCTGAGCCTGTCAACGGGATAGTTTTAGCATAAAGCATCATGAACAACGGTGCAGGCAAGGAAGATCCATGTGAATATGCAGCGGCAGCACTCACAAACACATGGCATTTACTGCAAGATAAGCTGCCAATTCTGACTACCTTGTGCATGAAAGCACTGGCAAGCTCCAGATGGGTGCAGAACTTGACCAAGGCCTGCTTGAGAACCAAGTCCTCTGCAACGTGCATATACAGGTGATAGCTGTGTCAATGATGACAGCAGGCAGACAACAGGCACAACACTGATTGGCAGTGAGTCTGCGGCTGCTTCACTGTTAACTGTCTATTTACCAGTGTGCACTGTCGGTCATTTAAACAATACACAGCAAGGTTGTGTACCTTGCCACCACAAGCAAGCAGACCACAACAGGCTGAAATGACATCAGCTGCTGCATCAAGTAAGACCTCATCATCTGCATGCATTGCTATCAGTGTCAAGCAGAGAAGAGGCGCAGAGGTGAAGCAAAGCTTGCTAAGTGCTGTGACCAGTATGAAGTCTCACCTGTTGTGGCCAGCACCTTTGTCAGACGTGACACTGCGCCTGCTTGTCTCGCCTGCAATTCACCCGAGCATCAGCTAGGCCACAATCGTTGCATCACCTCACCGACGTTGAACAAGGTTGTGATCGGCGGTCTGACCTCCTCAGCGTATGCTTCCCTTTCCATAACAGCTTCCGCCATCTGCTGCATTGCCTGCCTCCTGCATATGGATGGTCCAAACCGCGACGGATCGTCCAGAAGCATGACGTTGTATTTGAGTCCAACAAACCTGGTAGAGAGGCTATTTTGGGTCCGGCATAAGATGCTCAGCCATTTCTCGATCCGCTCTGAGGCAACAAGCAACTCGAGCCAATCTAATTCATCCGCCATGTTTGATTGATGTCGTGGCTTAGCGCTTCCACCAGACCGAGTCTGCCAATAGGTTTGCCGGCAGTGCGAAACGCACTGTTTGTTTGGCTGCGGAATTCCGGAAGGAAGGGGTTGAAGGGGTGTGAAGCGGTTTGAAATGGTTTAAAGCGGTGACCTCGCAGCAGGTCATATGACCCAATGCATTGGGGATGACACACAACCCACCTTCACATGCGCAAACCAACCTTTGAAACGAGTTGAAAGCGATCATCCCACATTGTCCCCTATCTAGCGTTGGGGATGATATTGTCTAATTTTCCAGCCACTCAAAGACAAGTATCACACCCTTCTCAACCCCCAAACCTCTCCGATGGGGTCTTTCCTTGCCCAGAAGGATCGTATAGCTGTCTACAAGCTTGTTTCTGACTGTTCAGACATGATAAACACTTAGTACTGATGTTTCTGACCAAGTTACTGACAACCCTGGCACATCGGTACAACCTAGTTGGACTCCTCATGAGCTCAGGCTTTATCCAGATTGCATGCACGTGAGCATTTTGCTGCAACAACCTCGACGTCCACAGTTGATGACTGCAGCGATGTCGATAGCTTGACAGCATAAGGAGGACCGCTGAGCATACATAGTCTTTCAGCTTGTGCGTTACGATCGCAGTTCCGGCTCGTGTGATCGACTTGTCACACAGCTTGCAACAACTGTTCCTCGTCAACAGCTCTCTGAAAAGCGCGCTGTTTCGTGAGAACTTTGTATCATTCGATTGCTCAGAGAGAGCTTGAAAACACAGACCGCATACGTTATGAGTGATCAACAGCGAGAGCAGAGCCGAAAGTTGAAACCACTCACGTGCACATGCCGTGTTGTTTGCTATGCCTCAGTTGCCGCGGCAGTATTGTGCACGCCATTGGCACCGGCAGCCGCTCAAACCAATGACCTCAATTCCACAGCTGGATCCGAAGGATTGGGTGCAGCAGCCACGGTTCTATTCTTGCTCACTAAAGCACTCTAAGTGTCCTGGGCTCTCCGCTGTGTGCTGAGTGGCGATGGGTCACTGCAGGATGCCGCCGGGTACTACCCAACCAATGTTGCACCAGCGCCCGAGTTTGCGCCGGGACGGAACCCATACGGCAACTTGAAGAATGTCATAGTCGACTGGAATTTGGTATGTGACCAAACAAGAATTTTTATTTTGAAGTAATCACCTGTAAGACTGCTCCTGCAAACAAAGCACGCGGCGTGTATGTTGGCAGAAGCTATAAACAATGCAATTGCAACAGGCAGCACAGCAGCTAGGAAGGACATCAGGATATGATCCTCCTCGCCTCCTGTCGCTAGTGCATCTGGCCCAGTGGAGGGCGCTCCAAGCAGCAGGAGGCCCCACCTCCAATTACAGCATGTCAGCAGTTGCAGGTACATATCATCACAACATCTATGCTGCGCCAAAGCCATCTTGCATCCATATGTGAAGTGCCAGTCAGTAATTTTATCAGGCAAATGCATGTGGCCCAAGATCAAATGCTGTTTACTTGTGCTGTAATGCTGCTTGATCTGCATAGGATTCATCCCTGTAACGAATGCATTGAGACCTGCTGTCCAATGTCACTGCTGAGCTGCAGCTAGAGCATACAGAGACACTGCCATGACAAGCCAGTACAACAAAATGCTACATTGCCATTGACCGCCTGACATGACATGACATCTAACATCATGTGAGACAACGCAGTGCAGATGCTGGCACCATCAATTTCTTATGACTGCATTGCAGTCAGCACACAACATGGGCTTCTTACACCTATCTAACTTTGACTGTTTTCTGGCTTGCAGTTCATGCTTTAGCTGTGTCTACAGTGTTCTGCTGAAGGTGCATTGAAATTGTGCAGGATATGCTGGTCACTTTGTGATGGCTCAGCTTCTGCCCTCAAACTTGAAGGACTATGATGTGCTTCTGGCAGCTCAACTTGGCAACATCTCAGCTGCTGATGCCACAACAGCCCAGACCATTGCCACAAATGCTGCAACACTTCTCCTGCAGAACAGGTCAGCTTTGCTGTTGAAGCCATCTGTCATCAAAGTCATCATTGTCGCCACTGTTGCCAACACCTGGATGTAATGTCACATTAGCGGACTTATTTGCCTGCCCAGTTTGCCCTCTTCATGAGATGATATCAGCTGGTTTAGGTGCACTTGTGCGTGAGCGTTTGTCCTGGTTGTCAGTCAAACTCAAAGTCATGTCAGAGCTTCCATCAAACGCCCGTTATGTTGAGCCATTCAGAGCAAAGGCCCAGAGCTCAGTTTTGTCATATTACGCGCAGCATCAGAGCCGTTCGATAAGGCAAAACCAGCTTTACAAAATTCAATTTTGGTGCCTACTCGTCGCAGGACAAACGACGGAACTCTGAGATTTGTTATTGTGCCTATTGCCCAGTCTGGGTCTCCACAGGGGCAGTACCAGTACGCCCCTAACCAGACTTACCCTCGTAATCAGAACAAGGCAAACGCAACCTCGTACGTCATTCCATTCCCACTTTCTCAGGTCAGCGTCATCATTACACCCTTTTAGTATCCAGGTACAGTGCGTGACAAAGCATGCCTGATGCTTCATCAGTATTTGTCCTGCTTTCATTGACTTGACTTTGCCATTGATGTGGCTTTGGGCAACATCTGAACGCATGTCAGAGCTTGCACTTGCAGTTGTAGTGATATGCAGCTCTAAGAGCATGAAACATGCACAATCCTCAGCATGTTTGCAGATGCAGCAGTGAAAGTTCAGGAACCAGCTGGCAAGCTTGCAGTCTAGCTCACTTCAGCCATGGCAGCACCCATACCCAGTACCCTGATAGCTGCCTGCATGCGGCCTTGCTTTCCTTCTGCAGCCACACACTTGAAAAAACTGCGTCCACCCATGAATGTTCTGTGGGGATTTGCTAGGATCTCAACCATTTTTTGGGGTTTTTCAGAAGACATCTTTTGTACCACAGGTATACCACCTGAGTCTGTTGCTGAGTATGCCTGCACAACGTGCAACGATCATCACCAGGCAGTTGGTGGCTGTGTGCGAAAGGTCGTGCCTTCCTCTTGCAGTTGAACACCACAACTATGCGTCCACCCGTGATTCCATCACCTGAGTTTGACGCTGACTATGCCTTCACTCTAGCCTTTGGCGCCATCAACAGCACCAATAGAACAGCGTATGAGACCGATACTGCAAAGTTCTGGTATGATGAATCCACAGGTAAAGCTCGCCATGATGCCACATTTGTGACCTCATCTCATGCATTTGACATGGTTCCAACCTTTTTGCCTTTCACGTCTCCGTTGGTCCGACTCATATGGATTGAGCTTAAGGGTCAGTTTTTGGGTACCAGGGTTCAATAAGCCCTAAAGCCCTTCAACCAGCAATGCCACAGTACCATGGCTCTTGAACAGCATTCAGGTCCTGAATTGTGTCAGCTGCATGCTTAAGCACCCCTGATGTAAAGCTGTATATAAATTGTCTTTGTACTTTGACTGAAGAGGCCTTTGGCGAGCTACATCTTGCCATCTTTTATGCTGCATTGATAGAAGCGGAGGGTTTTCAATGTGCTATCCATCACAATGCTTATGTACTGATTCATGCATGTGCAGGCAATGAAGGCATCACTGCACATTACAACAATGTTGCTCTAGCCAGCCTTCCAGCCAACACATCTCTGTATGATACTGCACACTTCTTTGCCATCTTCAACACTGCTCAATTTGATGGCAGGATTGCATACTTCACCATGAAATATGATAACCTATTCTGGAGACCCATCACAGCTGCATACCAGCTTATCAGGTCAGCATGTCCTCTTTCTCTCTTCTAGGCTGTGCTGATGCGGTTGTGGCAAAGACAGTAGTGCACATGACAACATGTGGCATTCATACAATACGGATGTACGTACCACATTACAGCAAGCAGGCATCATGCAGCTGGTGTATGCATTACCGTATGAATCACACAGGTGATTCTCAACGGCATCAAGTTGGTTCTGCTTCTGCTACTACATTCATGTCGAGCAGTCACTTTCCGCATAATGCGTGAGATTGTTCTGATCTTTCTCTTGTCATCATGAAACTTGTCCAAGTCAACAATTTTGTTGTGGCTGTACATGCTGTCCTTTGTGCGCAGTACAGCTGGCAGCTGCGTAGTGACGTAATAAAAAATTGTCTGACTACAGAGTTTGCTCATGCTGATCAAACCTGGTTGTGTTGACATACAGCTCAGGGAATTCTAGTGCTGGGGTGACAGCAGACCCCAGCTGGCAACCCCTACTGACCACAGTTCCTGAACCTGACTACCCCAGTGGCCATGGTGTCCTCAGTGGCGTGGCTGAAGCAGTGTTGCGCAAGTATGACACATGCATTCAGTATGACACATACATTCTAACGTTGCAGATCCATCGTGGAGACTTCACACTGTGCAGAAAGAGGAGTGTGCATTTATGTGCAGTTCTCAGCAGACAAGACTTGTGTCACTGTGATGTTGAATGCTGGCATGGTCTTTGCCTGGCAGGCTCAAAGCTGCACATTGCACTGCTGGACGCTGTCATTACTCATAGATCCTTAGCACATGTTGTTCATCTTGGTGGATGTGCACCGCTGACCAATTTGCTACCTACCAGTTGTGAACAGATGCTGACACCAAGGTCAACTATGACTACCCTGACATGCATGTTGAACAGTCCGTGATGCTCATTGTCACGGCCCACAAATAAGTCAAGGCACGTCCATAGGCTCTTTAGACTGCACGACCCCTTTTGTTTTGTCCAAGCCACCAGGAACTCTGATGGTGTTGCAGCTGGTTTAAAACAGACAACGTGACGTTCAGCATGGTGTCAGAGTACCCTGCCCTGGGGGTATACCCAGCCAATGGCACCACCCCCCTGCCCAGCCGCAACTACACTTCTTTTTCCTCTGCTGCCATGGAGACTGGCATGTCCAGGTCAGACAGAAAAAATACTTTTAGTTTTGTCGCACCTGGAAAATTGTTATGGCTACGCAATCATTTTGGTGCATGTGTCAGATGAAGTTGCATGTGTCTTTTTGTGCAACCATCGCTGTGTGCTCCAAGTTAGTTAAGTTTCGGTTCTGTACGCTTGAGCGTGAATGTGCATGATGTCCTGCATGTTGTTCAGCAAGCATGTTGTTGCTGTATGAGAGTAAGAGCCTTGGTGCCAATCTGGATGCTGCCCTGCAATGACAGGAAGAAAGACTGTTGCCTGGTGCTCATTGCAGCTGTATGCTGCCTCATCGCATGTGACTGTTATTTTGTAATTACGTCCGCTGCCAACATGTGCAGGGTGTATGCTGGTATCCACTTCCTGCATGATGTGACTGATGGGCGTATTGTTGGCAATCAGGTAAGCAATATCCTGTCTGTTCTTCGTTTGATCTGTGTTGGACTGCCTGTGCCGGTGTCATAAGCAATGTGTCCTCTCCCACACATGCAAGTAATGTGAGCTTTTTCAGACACGCATGAGCGCAGCCTTTGCCATGTTCATGTGGCCATTTGCAAACCTGTGCATACATCCATACTATATACTGGACGTGTTTGTTCATGTTGTGTTTACACAACAAATTGCTAGCCTTCCTTGCTCACCTGAGCCAGCTAACCAAGCATGCTGTGTGAAGGTTGGAGACTATGTCTTCGACAACTTTGAGGCCAAGTGGTCGGGTGCACCACCAACTGTAGCATCAGGAGGTATTGTCACAGCGTAGAGCCTTCCATAATTTCTTGAATCATACCTGATGCCTGGTCCACAGGCATATAAAGTATGCCAAAGAGATGCATTTGTGAAGCCCCCAAAGTACATTACAACATACATACGCACCACAGGAACAGGTGTAATGGTTGCCCTTACTCGCTTGTCATTGACTGTTAGGTTTCTGAGGGCTTTTATCTTTGTACGCAAGTGTGCAGCAAAAGCTACCAGCACCAGCTTGCTCACTGAAACATTAGGGCGCTGCAAGCAAGGTGCAGGTCTGGGCATTCCTCACAGATCTGGGGGTTTTTCAGGGGACTGTTACAGAGCAAAGAGTAGCGTGAGCTTTGCTGTGACAGTATAGGCTAATGTCGTTGAGGTTGACAATTTTGCATTGGGCTGACTAGGCTGCTATTTTGGTAGTTGCCAGTGGAACATGCGCTTTACATAACATGCGCTTATGGCTTTTTACTATTCCCTGACTGATTTAGGATTGTCAAACTACTTTTTGCACTGATTCAGGGAGGGTAACCTATTTTTTGTGATGGTCATGTCTATTCAGCAGCTTGTTGCTTAGCTTTACGAAGTATCTGATAAGTGAGTCGAGCACCGGTCCACTACTACATACATTGGTCTAGGAGTTGCCACGATTCATCCATTTCTGTGGAAAAGCTTTCTTTGTAGTACTTGGGCCTTCATTGCCAGAGTAGTGGCAGCGATTAGACAAGGCACACGAAAGCGGCTCCACTATACATCACCTTGCAAATACTCAGATGCGTTAAAAAAAGGTATCCGGTTGCGCTACGCTCTAGAACAGAGCATATTAATTTGGCGTCACACGACCCAAACAGCTTTACCACATACGTGTGCCATGTCTCACGTCCTCATTGTGCGTATGGCAGATGGGAGAGTCGCCAGAGGAGGAGGAGGAGGAGGATGTTACATCTTCAGCCAACCAACTAGGTTGTACAGATGTGCCAGGGTTGTCAATAACCTGGTCAAAACATCAGTACTAAGTGTTTATCATGTCTAAACAGTCTGAAACAAACTTGTAGACAACCGTACGATCCTTCTGGGCAAAGAACGATTGCATTGAAGAGGTTCGGGAATTGAAAAAAGTGTGATACTTGTCTGAGTGGCTGAAAAATTGGACACTCAAAGACAAGATGATATTCATCCTCTGAGTCAACGCTAGATAGGGGACAATGTGGGCAAAGTCTAGATGACCTAGGAATAGGTGGTCTGTGATGTCTGCCTGTCTCAATTGGTGGTGAATGACAGCTGAGTCTGAAACGTAGGAATTGCTTCATGCGCTTGCCAGAAACAGGTAAAAGAAAATATGGGTTGGAGGCGTGGAAGGGGCGAAACCAATTATGCCATGTGCACAGTTTGCCATTCCTGGTGGGCGCTGTGCGTAGGTTGGATGATAGGTTGCTCCATGAAAGAGAGGCTTGATGTTCGAGTCCAGCCATGACTGTGTTGACATCTATGACAGGAATGTTTTGGACTTGAGTAGGTAAACGGTAGCCAACATTGCGAAGACTGACCATGAAAAATTGTGAACACCATGAAGAAACGCATCCTGTAAATTATCAATGAGAACAAGTTTATGTAAACAAGAGGTTGGAGCTGAAGCTAAGGCATTCCAAACATCTATGGTTTGCTGCCACCAAAAGTGCTTCAGACTACCACATGCAAACCCTACGACAGTGCCACATAAAACCCCATGCAAACCCTACGACGGTAATTTTGATCAGCAAAATCAACGAACAAAAAAACCCCAACCTAGCAGCCCTAGATGCCACAGCACGCACAGCAGTAGGTGTTTACATTGCGGTGCTGAGCAAGAAGTGGCCGTTCTGTTTACCGGTCCTGCGCTTTCCTGCTGTATTCGTTCTTTCAGATGTTGTGAGGCGCGTTGCCCGTCAACGAAATTGTGCTAAGGGCTGCAAGCAGTTCGTTTCCAGCTTGATCTGCGAGATATGGCACTCACTCCGAATGCCGTTGCTCAGATCCTGGGGGACAATCTAGATCTGAAACCCACTATGCAGTGTATCGGTAAGGCTTTCAGCAATCTACCCTGCAATGAGATCCCCAGCAAACGACGCGTTTAAGGTGCCTACAGGTGTCAAGGCAATGACAAGCAGCACAGCTACAGTTGCTCAAGCAGAACGGTTCAGACTGGCTATTAGCGACGGCCGGTTTTGGTGTACAGCCATGCTGGCTACGCAGCTGAACGACATGGTCAAGACGGATCAGATTCGCAACAATACTGTTATCAGACTCGATGACTATCTTAGCAACGCAGTTCAGGGCAAAAAGTATGTTGCTCTGCTGTAGCAATCTGAGTTGTACCCTTGTCGATGTCCCTCTGCTATGAAAATTTGCAGACTGCTCAGATTAGGCACTGTGGACGTGCTGCAGGATCATTATCATCCTGAGCTTGACAGTTATAGATCCAGGCGTGGAGAGCGCACCCAGCATAGGTCACCCTGTGCAGCCCTACGTTGCAGATGGCAGAGCAGCGTCTCAGCAACAGCCAGGTCCAGGACAGCAATCAGGTCCTGTCAAGCAGGAAAGCTACGCTCCAGCTGCAGGTATCTATCAGAATGGTTCCAGACCAGCCGCACCTTATGGTCAATCTGCCCAAGCTCCCTATGGTGCCTCATCTGGCCCTGGCCATCAAAATCAAGCCCCAAGTGTTGGCGCCTCTCCAGGAGGTTACGGACGGGGCGGTGGGGGTTATCAGCAGCAGCAGCCAGCAGGACAATACGGTGTCCCTGCAGGGGGCAGTGGGTATGGTGCAGGCAGGGGGGTGGGTCAGTATGGGTCTTCAGCAGGGGGTAGGGGTCCCTATGGTCAGCCAGCCCCAGACTACCGAGCTGGCAACTCTGCTATAGCACGCAATGAAGCACCAGCCAAGATTGTTCCTATCAACAGCCTGAATGCCTACCAGAATAGGTGGACCATAAAAGCAAGGGTGTCAGTGAAGGGCACAGTCAGGCGATATAGCAATGCTCGTGGTGAAGGGAAGGTCTTCAGCTTTGATTTAGTGGATGCTGCTGGTGGGGAAATCAAGGTCACAGCTTTCACAGATGCATGCGACAAGTTCTTCGATGTCATCCAGAAGGGCAAGGTCTACATGATCTCCAAAGCTAGCCTCAAGCCCAAGAGGCCGGTAAGCTGACACTCACAGTTCATTCCACTTGTTCATTTGTCATATTTTACTTGTAATCGTTTTTAGTATTGCTTTTTGGTCGTCTGTTTGATTCTTACAAAGAAGTTGCCCCAGTACTGTTGGGTGGGACTGCAATCAGATCCTCCCTGCAGCACAACTCAACATATGCACATGATGTTTGTGAGATGTCCTTTGTGTGTGCTGTGGCTGCAGGCACACTTGTCCTGCAACAGCATGTCAGCAGAAGTTTCAACCACTCATGTTGTGCTTGCAGGCATTCAACAACACCAGGCACGATTTTGAGATACAGCTGGAGAATGCATCTGTTGTCCAGCCGTGTGAGGATGAGCCACAAGATGCTATTCCCAATGCCTTGTATCATGTGAGCCACGCTTCATAATGGACAAACTCACATGCCGTTGCTTTGCCACCTGCCTGCTGACATCAGATGCTGCTGCCTTGCTGACATCATGACTTTTGACTACCACCATGTCCTGTGTCTTGTCTGTTTGTCTATTTGTCAGTATGATGCTTGTAAAGCTATTCCCAGGCATTGGAGGGACGCCATCATTGTGAAGGTTTGCGTATGCCATCAGTGTCTGCTCATGGGTGCAACACCCTGCCTTTTCAAGCACATTCAGGACAGTGAGAGCATGTCTGTCAACACGCTGCCAGATGCCTGCAGCAATACAAGCTGCTTGATCCATTCTTCAGAACACTTCATCAGCATGCAAACCCTGCAGCTTGACAGCTTGTCAACATTGTCATGCAGTTCAAGCGCATTGAAGAGATCGAGAGCTTGTCTGCCAACACCATGCTGGATGTTGTGGGCATTCTAGAGTCTGTAGGAGACTTTACCACCCTCACACTGAAAAATGCCACTGAGCAGACCAAGCGCTCCATTGTGCTAAAAGACAACTCCAATCGGTCCATAGAGCTTACCTTGTGGGGTGAATTTGCAAGCAATCCTGGAGATCAGCTAGCACAGGTCAGCACAAGCTTGCACAGTTGCAGTTAGGCAGGGTTACCCCATACTCAATACGTAATACGACATAATACATAATACTCTTTCTCACTCGTTCTGTGCATGTTGTGTCCTGCTATGGCATCTGTGGATTGCAATGCATTGTCACATGTCACCAAAACATCCTTGTTGTCTTTTGTGTCAGCTCTCTATGGTCCCGCTTGTATTGGTTACGCTTGAGTGCTACTTTGGTGTCATCCCACATCGTCACTTTGGTGATGTCTGTGGCAATACATAATCAGGGACAGTGGCACTGCACACCATGCTCTACAGCTACGCTGGCCTGTATCACAACCGGCATCTGCTCTACTGCACTGGGTATGGGGCTGTTTGCTGTAAACATGTAGGAGAACATACCATTGTGCAAGAAATGTTACTGGTGAGTATCCTTTTGCAGATTGCTGAGACCGGTGGACATCCAGTGGTGGCTGTCAAGACTGCTCGTGTGGGTGACTTCAATGGCAAGACTCTTTCCACCCTGAGCACCTCCCTTGTGGAAATTGACCCAGATGTAACTGAAGCAGGCATGCTTCGCAACTGGTAAGACCACAGGAGCCAGGCTAGCTGTTCGCAGCTGCCACTTCATTGCGCTAATAAATGACCCTGAGGTAGCAATGCTTGATACTAGTCGCCAGGCTTCTCTGCATTTGATCTACACCATGAAATGGGCTGTTTGAGTGCCATTTCTGTATCCTGAAGAGCTCAGTATCTCATTGCTTTTGTGCTTTAAGAGGCATAATTGCCAGCTGCCATTGCTCTTTCATGTGATAAGTCACTTATTTAGGAGACCTGAAAACCACAGCTGTCACTGCATGGCCTTTAGTATCTGGTTGCTCTTGTGTTGGACAATGAGCTGAACAGCGTTTTTATTATAATTTAAGAGATGATAATTTATATGTATATCATTATTATGGCCATTACATGTTTGACAGGTATGACCGTGAAGGCGGTGCTCAGCAGGCAGCTCAGCCTCTGAGTGATGCAAGAGCCTCTGGTGGGCGTATGGCAGAACGCCGCTGCACACTGGCTCAAATCACAGATGAAGGCATGGGCACTAATGGCCAGCCAGCCTTCGTCCAGGTACCTTGACACAGCCTCATGGCAAGAGTTGCTTTGTGCTGCATCCCAGCAGGCCTCATGTTGTGGAACACAAGCATGTGCAAGCCAGACGTGCAAAGAAAAGAAGACTATGCCTTTTGGCATTGATTGAAGCAAAGCCATAACGTGAGGAATACTGGGCATTGCAGACTTCCACATCTGTCTCGTCTGCCTACTCTGTTTCGCACAGTCAAACAATGACTGCAATGATGGTGGTCTGCGTAGTAGTGGACACCTGTCACACACAAATGATTATGGCAACGCTGGTGGTCTGTGCAGTAGCCTGGGCACCCACTCCGACCTCTGTCAGTCTTCTGTCACTCTTCTTCCCTTTCCAGTCTCTTTGTGACACTCAAAAGATACTGCTGCTCTGCTGCTGCAGGTCAGCGCATGGGTCAACTTCATCAGAGGGGAGAACCTGTTTTATCCTGCCTGTACTGGCCACTACAATGGCAAGCAGTGCAACAAGAAGCTGACTGACCAAGGCAATGGCTGGTGAGCTTCACAGTGCCAGCAAACACCTCCACTTTGCAGCTGGGCATTTAGGTTTGTGTGTGACATGTGCAGAGATGACGCAGCCTGATGTACTACGTGCCGCTGAAGCAATTATGCTTCAAGAGCAATCATGCAGCAAAGGCAACCATGCAGCAAAAAGCGATCATGCAGCAAAACTGATCATGCATGGTGGCCTGCACAGGCATAGCTTTTGCACATGAGCTTCAGGTCATTCTGTCTGTGATATGTGCAGAAACCACAGAGCTTGGCATCATATGTACAGAATCCACAGAGCTTGGTTTGTCATATGTGCAGAATCAACAGAGCTTGGTTTGTCACACGTGCAGAAACCACAGGGCTTGGTCTGTCATATGCAGCAAGAGCAGTCATGCATGATGGCCCTGTGCAAGCGTCAGCAGGTCGCAATGTTTGCAGGTGGTGTGAGAGGTGTCAAGCGGCCAGCCCTCCTGAGTGGCGATACATGCTGTCCCTGCAAGTCTCTGACCACACCGGCCAGGAGTGGCTCACAGCTTTCCAGGTGATGACCTCATGTGTAGGCAGTGCTTACATACATATATAGTTACATATGTCCTAGCTGTTTATGTGTGCCAGTTACCTACTAGGTGTGTCTAAAGCTAGTTGTGTGTTAGAACACATGCTTGCAGTGCTTGTGGACGCTAAAAGGGTATGTACAGCACAGCTGGCAGACAGTATCTGCGCCACCCTATTGTCCGTTTATGATGGTGTTGACAACAGTTGCTTGCAACTGAGCCAGCGTCCTGCAGAGTACGTGCCAGGTCATGACTTGCTGAGTAGCATAGTGGTAGGGAAGCATAGAGTCAAGCTTCCCAAGAGCTGACAGCTTTGTGGTCATGATTCAATCACAGATAATCCTTTATCCAGATGCAGCATTGCAATTGTCTTACTGTCTGTTCTTGCTTCTGCTGCATGTGAGCAGCCACACTCGCAGCTTGAACAGTAGTGTAAACAAGGGGTGACAAGTGCACCGTCACGCCATTTGTAGACAAAGCCATTTTGTACTATAGCCAGGAATGCCATCATTGACCAAAAGCTTACTTTGTACAAAGTCAAAGCCCAGGGAAACAAGCATGTGAATGTTGCAGGAAGCTGGTGAGGAAATCATGGGCATAACAGCAACCGACCTGAAAGGGTTGGAGGATGATGCCAAGAAGTACGATGCTGCTCTACAGTCTGCCAACCTGCGGCCGCTCACCTTCACCCTCAAGGTTGCGGAAGACACTTACAATGATGAGACGCGCATCAAAAAGTCGGTCAACAGGCAAGCAACCTGCTGGCTGGTGTGCTGGGAGCAATGCTTTGTTCATGTGCTTGAGGCAGACTGGTTGTCAATACATCCCTGATGATGTCCCTCACAAAAGTAATCGTAAAACCCCTCGATGGAGTCTACTCGCGCTCTGCTGCTGCTCTGCCCCAAGTCAACTCAACCGAACTAATGTCAGTGGGACCCGCATCAGTGGCAATTTCCCAGTCTAGTGAGAGAAAAAAAGCGTACAAGTGTTGGGGGCTGGCCTGACTTGAGAGGCGTTTCTTGATGTTTGCAGTATCCATCAGCATGTCTTAGGAGAGTCTACCAATGCAGTCCACAGCACAACATGAAGGCCTGATGGTCAGGCAGCACACCCTGTCCCACGCATGATACTTTATTTTAATCAAGTGTTTTTGTACTCATCAGGCAGCAGGATGCACTGGATCTTGTACAACAGACAGCTGATTTGTGGATCACATCAGCAGATGCTGACATGTGGATTTGTGTCTCCTTTTGCAAATGTGCTTGTGCTTAACAGACCATGCATGGTGATGCAGGGTGATGGAGACTGACTTTGTGAAAGAGAGCAAGGTCATGCTGGACCACATTGAGAAGCTGAAGAGGGGTGAGCAGGTGTTGCAGGCCGGGGCGGCCCCACCCCAACAGACTGGCTATGGGGCCCCTGCTGCACCACGGGTGAGGCTGCTGCTGCAACTGTGTTGTATGTTTCATGCCTTGCTTTGACATGGACGTCGCATCAATAATGAGGCTTCACCACTCTGGAGCTCATAACAGTAGCTGTAGTCTCCCCTGCATGCAAGGAACTCTTGTCAGCAGAGTGCTCAGCATGTGACTTGTTTCAGGAGTCATTATGTTATTTGGGCATACGCTGTATCCTTCATGCAGCATAGATGGATCATCAGATCTGCAATGAAGTACAAGTTCATGTCTTAATGCAAATGTAGGGGTCAGCCTGTGCCTGATGTGTCAGGTCTGTTGATGATTTGTCCGCAAGCAAGCACATACCACACAGCAATGTATTGTCAATGCTCCCCTGAGGAAAGGCTTGTACTGACTTCAGGCCTTTGTACCAAAAGTGCCATCATGTCACGCAGGCAGGGACCAGTTACGGTCAAGGGGGAGGAGGTTACACCACACCAAATAGGGGTACTGGTGCTAGGGGTGGGGGGTACAGTGCAGGAGGTGGAGGTCACAGTGCTGCAAATAATGGTGGTGCCTATGCAGCACCAGTGCAAGCCAGTGGCTATGGAGCTGCCAATAGTGGGCAAGCTTATGGAGGTCAGACTCTCAATAAGCATTCTGACAGTTCAGGCATATGTCTTTGGAATCCAGTGCATGCCATAGGCCGAGTCTGTGAAGCAGGTGTTGAACAGGGACATGGAGATGAATTGTCATCTGTGCCAGTCATGTAAACTAATAGCTGTTTGGTTACCAGATGTAATGCAGCACAGTGCAGTTTTGGCTGGCAGAATCTAGGTGCTGGCTACTATTGTTGTCTGGCAATCATTACTGCCTGTTTGTTTCATTGCTGCTGCCTCATTGGAGACGATTTTACATTTCTGTGCTAGCATTGTGAAGCAGAAACGGCACAATGCCGCCATCTTGCCTCTTCCTGCTGTGTGGTCTTGTATCAGCTGGTCCTGTAGTCAAGACTGAGGCCTAATTTGGTGATGTGTTCTCCAGCTGGCGGTGGTGGATACAATGCTGCGCCAGCACAGAGCACATATGGTGCCCCAGCATCAGGGGGGCGGTACAATGCAGCAGGGCAGAACAGTTACAGCAGTAATACAGGTGGAGGTTATGGTGGTCCTGCAGGCTTTTGAAATACATGCAATGAGACTTGTTTTAGGCATCTGCTTTGAGCTGGAGAATGTATGATCACGTCAATCCTGACGCACCTAAGGCCTGCATGTCGACTCTTGACACACCCAAATGTGCAAACCTATTTGCGATGATGCTGTTGGGTGTGTCATGTGGAGGTCTCAGCTGCCATGTCTGGCACTGTACATTAGCATCCAACAAACTGTAGCTTTCAGTGCTGTTGTTGGCTTGTGATTTTGCTGTAAAGCATGAAAAACACGCATATGGAGAGACTGGCTACAGACTGTGCTGTCACCAGCTAGGTGCAAAGGAGATACAGTGCCTGGATTACAAACATATGTTACATCAGTGGGAGTGAATTATTCCCTTTGTCAACATTGGAAATATGGAAAATAGGAAAGGGCGAGACAGTGCACAGACACAGCACTCAGGCAAGTCGTGCTGCATGTGTTAATCAGCAAATGCAGCAGCCAAGCTGCTCTGTCATGCCTACGCACAGCAAGAGGGCCTGAGATTATTCAATAGCACATAGTACACATGTAAGCAACTCGTACAGTACTCTCCACCCACAACCATGTAACATCCTATCTTCACTGATTTCAAACCTGTCCAAGATGGGCCAGCAAAATTGTAGACACAGATGCTGAGTTCACGATATTGGTGACAAAATTGCATCTGAGTCTGGGTCATCATCCTCCTCCTCGTGCAGCATCTTTCTGGACACTTCATCAAATGTCAAGACATCCATGCCCCACAACCAGGCAAAACAACCAGCATCTCTTGCTCCAAAGATGTCATTTCTGCACAACAAAAGCCACAGCTTTAGACTTGGTGCCAGATGACATGAAAGCCGCGCCAAGGTATCAGGAAGGCCCATAGGCTTTCAAGCATTGAGATGCTGCATTGACGCAAGGAAAGTTGCAGGCGATGATACGATTTTGCAAGGCAGGAAATGTGATATGCAATGAAAAGAGTGCTGTATACTGCATACGGTGCAAGGCATGTCTGATGACCATGCATCTGTGGAAAAGTGCTGCAACAGACA
>JAABUO010003378.1_pt1 | contig 19025 bp, 31 predicted proteins | sample 5559291 | NCBI WGS metagenome assembly JAABUO01 (sample SAMN10711878, study PRJNA513372) | rock metagenome | isolation source: Antarctica rocks | place: Antarctica: Victoria Land, Finger Mt sud | reverse complement strand
GGTTCTGCTACCGGCCCGTGGGCGGCGCCATCACGCTGCTGCAGGGCCCCGTTGCGGCCGGCGAGGAGACGGGCCCTGACCAGGGCGCAACTGCACAGGCAGGCCCACCCTGTCCTCGCCCTGCGCCTCCGGCGTCCGCATGCTCAGCCCCCGACCGAGCACGGGACCAGGGTGGACGCCACGCCGTCGTGATGCCCTTGCTGAGGGGGCGGGGTGCGGGTGACGGGCAGCACTGTCGCCCCATGCAGCCCATGATACAGGCGCATGAAGAGCATGGCGAAGTGGGGCCGCTCAACTTCTGACTGTGCTTGTATCCTTATTCTACTCGAGCGCGCGAATGGCCCACACACTTTGAGCCGATACATAGGAGCATTGGCTCGCATAGCAATGCAGACATGCGGTGTGCACAGGACGGCCTGTGCACATGTGGACGCAGCACGTCCAGCAGCCTGAATCCTGAAAAGCAACACAGCCACTCTCACAGTCCTCACACGCTCCAGGTTGCATGACCTATGCATACTGCATGAGCGCAGACCGACCGCCTGATGCGCGCGGCGCTCACTTTCCTCAGGGCCAAAAGCAAGCCGCTCGCGCTACCTCCGCCCATGGCGCCTGGCTGTCCTGCTTGCGGGTCAGCCGCATCTCCGCGGGCAGGGCGGAGCCTCCAGGCGGAGCCTCCACCACGCGAGTCGCAGACATACCGCTGCCAGGCTGCGCAGCTCACTCACCCCTCCACCATGCCTGCAGCGCGCCGCTCACGCCGCCTCTGCTTCGCCGCCTGCTTCTGCTGCTTGCGCCGCGCGGGGTCGGCAGGCGCGGCGGCAGGCGCGGGCGCCGGCGGCAGCGTCGCAGCCAGGTGGTTGCTCACCGCTGCGATGGGGTCCGCCGCAAACTGCGGGTGCGCCAACACCTGGCCGCGCGCACGCTACGCCTTTCCACCTGAAGGTCAGGCGTGTGACGAACGAGATATGCAGATCATGTCTCTGTTATCAGCGCTGCATGTTGCCACAGCACGCCCCGCAACTTGCCTCACGGCCACTGCAGTCACATCAGGTCCTGATACGCCGCCCACCAAAGGCAATATCTGCCAATGGCAATTTGTTAGGTCTATACAGGGCAGCAGGCACGATGCCCTTGCGTGAGCAGGCGGCAGCCCACACACTTGCCTGCTGCATGTGCCTTGCGATGGGCGCCCTGCATCCACAGGAGACCAAACAGGCACGGCAACGCTGGGCTCTGCAGGTCAGCAGAGACTGCAGCACCGTGCGGGTGGGCACCTGCTGCAGGCGCCGCGTCTCAGCGGTCACTATGCGGCTGCGCGCCTTGGCGCCGCCGACGCCAAGGCCCTTGCGCGGCGCGGCCTCGCGGCGCTCCAGGTCGTGCGCCGCGTCGGCCAGCGACGCAGCCAGCGTGGACAGGTCTGGCAGCTGTGCAGCGCGGCCGTGCGGCGGCCGGCGGCGCTTCTTCTTCCTGACGCCGCCGCTGGGCGCGAGCGCTGGCCGCGGACGCGCCGCGGCTACCTTCTCCAGGAAGCGCACGCGCCGCAGCACCTTGCGCTGCAGGTGCTCGGCAGGCCATGGCAGCGGACCATCGGTGGCCCCTGAATCGGCATCTCCGCCGCGTTCCCGCTTGCCAGCCTGCTGCAGAAACACCAAGGTCGGTTGTGAAGTGCAAGACTTGGCACATCAATCACTGCTGGCACAAGCCGGCTCGGCAGCAGACCGGCACGCACCTTGCCCGCGCGCTCGGCCTTGAGCCGCAGCCTGCGCTTCACCATGCGGGGCGTCTAGCCGCCGCGTATGCACCGCGGCATGCCACCTTCAAGGTGACAGAGCGACCGTGGGCACGCTTCTAACTGACAGCCTGCAAGACGAGCACAGGAGGCTGTCTGCCGACCGGCAGGCACTGCGGCAAATGCCGTCTGCCGGACGACCAGAAGTTTTGGTCAGTGACTGCAGTGCACGGTAAGCTGCAAGCGGTGGTTTGCTGAGTGGAGCTGCCTGCGCAAAGCTGCAGTGTTGGGGGTGATGAGATGCCTGAATGAGTAGGGTCTGCCCAGTTGTGTCTGCAGAGCGTTGCTTATCAAGCAACGCTCCCATCAGCCTCACTCTGAGGTCCTGCCTGCGCGCAAGTAAAGCACGCCTCAGGAGCGTCCGCTGGCTGCAACAGTCGCACATCTGTCGCACATCTGCACTCACACATCTGTCTTCCTACGCTTTTGTGCTGGGTGCCTGTTGCACAGGCAACCATGGCTACCATCCCTGTGCAGGCCTGCAAGTTCTGCCAGGCTCGTGTCCATGCGCTCGCGCCTCTGCGCACGCTCAGGAGACACTCGCTCGGCAACGTCAGGCACAACAGGTTCAGGCCTGTTGCTGCAACAACCAGCGACAGCGAGGGGTGAGATATGAGCTCATACGCTGGGCCCGAGGTGCCGATCACATGCGCAGCAGCAAAACGATGCGCCCTTGGTGTGGCAGGGACAAGGCTACGGTGGCCGGCGCTCGCGCAGACTCGCCCCTGAGCTTCCTGCCGGTGCGTGGCTGGCGGGCAGAGCCCGAGTTGCTGAGGTGCGCTATCGCATTGCTATGCTGAGCGCTGACAAGACCATGCTCGCAGGCAGAAGGCCAGGACCTGCTGCGCGAGGTGTTCGACACCCGCGAGTTTGGCAGCCGCGGCGAGGGCTGGGTGGCTGCGCAGCTCACCACCGTCGCGCTCCTCCTCTTCCCGCCCGGCGTGCTGCGGACGCTCGTCAACGATTCTGGCGTGGCGTTGATGGTCCTGGGCGTGGTGCTCATGTGCGCCGTCAACCCCCCAGCATGCTATCGTTGTGACCAGTCGAGATGCCGCCTGTGTCTCCCGTCCCCTCCCCTCTCGCCTCTGCCACTCACCTGGGTGCCTGCGCCGCAGAGTGGGCGCCGTGGCTGACCTGCAGCTCAAGAACCTCACTCCGCTGCCCGTGCCGCGGCCGGACAGCTCCCTCATCACCACCGGCGTATACAGTGCGGCTCCCGCTCACCACCGTCGCGCACCACTGCGCCCGCTGTCGTGCTGCAGAGTGGAACATCGCGCTTGTTGCAGTATTAAATAGGGCTGTCCGGGCACTGCCTCGGTGTATGACTTGGAAGCTGCTACGCCACAGGCTATGTGCGGCACCCAATGTACGCGGGGCTGCTCGCCTTTGCCTTTGGCCTTGCGGCCTTCACCGGCGACGAGGCGCGGGCGGCCATGGCGGCAGCGCTGGCCTTGATCCTGACTTTTAAGGCGGGCTCCCAGCCGTAAGCGACAATGTGTGCCGCAGCCATGGTGTCTGGTTTGCGGCACAGCGCTCGTGTGCTGCTTGCTTCACTTGTTTACGCCTGTATGAGCCTCTTTGGCTCATGCGGGCGTGGGAAGTGCTACGTTGTGAGGCTGGGGCGTAAGGTATTAAACCTGTGATGGTGGCAGGTCAACTATGAGGAGCGGGAACTGGAGGCTGTTCACCCGAAGGACTACCCGCCCTACAGGGAGCGCGTCAAAAAGTTCATCCCTTTCCTGTTCTAGAGGCCTGCTTGCACGCCATTCAACTCCTCTTGGTCACGTTGCACAAACGCATGTCTTGTGCTTTGTGGTACTATCCTTTGCAAAGGAGCTTCCATACGGCGCAGTTAGACGCCAATGAGTATGTTACACCCAGGCAAACAGAGCACAATGTCTCTCTGCATGAACACACACTGATTGCATGCATGAAGACACACTGACCGCACCCATCTCTCGCTCTCACCTGCCAGCACGCTCGCGCTCGTCAGTTGTCACGAGCGTAGTCCTGCATGATCTGCTCCAGCTCCTGCGCGTGAAGATGGCTATCAGCGCACGAGCGGCCGCCCTTTCTCGCCACTGCAGGGGTGCAGCTGCTCTGGCAAGCCGCGGCACAGCAGGGGCACAGTTACTCTGGCAAGTCCTCAGTGCGACACCCTGTCCCTGCAGTCTCTTGCGCCGAAACGCACGGAGAGGCGGGCGTGCACCTGGACTGCGTAATTTGGCACCACCTCGAAGAGCGACAGCTGCGTCTTCCCACCCCCGAGCTTGAAGGGTACCTTCTTCAGCGCCGCCTCGAGCGCGTCCTTGGACAGGCCATCCTTTGCCTGGTTGCCCGCAGCGGCAGACAGCGTCAGGTGGCAATCAAGGCGTGCGGCTCCCGCAAGGTCCAACTCATTATGCAGACGCAGACCTCTAGCAAGCTTGCGCAGTAGCCCATGTCGTCTTACTCCAGTGGGCCCAGCCAGGCTTGTCACCCACCTTGCTACCAAGGTGGGCTGCAAGCGCCTGGCTCAGCTTGCCGTCCGCGCCGGGTACGGAGATGTCTCGCAGGTACAGGTGCCAGCCGTTGACGTCGACATACACCTCTTTGCCTGTGGCATGCACCGCACGCTCAAGCCCAGGGCCACTTCAGACACCCAGGCAGACAGGCAAAGCACCAAAACCACCAACAAGGCTGCCATCACAGCGGATACAGCACCGCTCGAGCGGGGGGCCTGCGCACGCACCGATCTTGCTGGCAAGCCCGTCATACGCTGTCTTGCTGCCGCCGCCGCCAGACACCAGGTTGGCCAGGTCCAGGAAGCCGGTGGCGTCCCCGCCAGCCCGGCAGCGCAGGCCGCTGCGGCTGGTGCGCGCGGTCCTCACTGACGCAAACGCCACTCTGCTCGTCCTGCAGGCTCCTGTGCGTGCAGTCAAGCGCACGATCTGCTCGTTTACCGGCAAATGACAGAGTTCCTTCCAGCTCACAGGCTCTCCTCACAAAGCTGATGCAAGTGGTTCAAGTCAGACATCTAAGGGAGCAGAGGAAGACAGCAATAACGCCGGGTAGTGCCTGCTGACCTGCATGGGCAGTGAGCGCGTGCGAGCATTGCAATGCCATTGCTCTGCCGGAGCCTGCTCGTGCTGCCTGGGCTACTGCTGTGGCAGTCACGGATGCAGATGATGCGCAGCAATGATGAGCGTGCAACACGGCACAGCTTGTTGCTTGCGCAACACAGTTGCGCAAGTCCGATGCAAGTGGGGATAGAGCATTGCTGAGTCAGATTCCCATGCAGCCTGCATGGCTGCATCTGCTCCGCGGCAGCGGGCCACCGCCCTAGGTGCAGGTCCCCAGGACCTGTCTTGCTCCCGCGCACAGGCACCGCTGCGCCAACCGGAGCTGCTGGCGCTTGGCGGTGCTGCTGTTGTGCGCCAAGCTGGCGCCCTGGGCAGGCGCCTCGTCCATGTTTTGCCTGGCAGCGCTTATATGCAGGACAGCGTGACGGCATGGCGGTCGTAGCAGGCCCGTGCTCCTGCTTGGTGCTGCGGCAGACAGCCGAATCATCTGAGCATGCATGCAACCACAGTTAGCAGAACAGCTGCAGCCAACCAGGCAATCTGGCCCTTGCCCGCAGAGGCCGCGCCGCCGCCCTGTGCCAACCCGAAAATGGCTGCAGCGCTGCAGCCATCGGGAGCTTTGCCAACTTCCTAGAGACGAGATCATGCTTACAACTCTCGAGCGCGGAGTCCGCGCCGCGGACGTGCTCCGACAAGGAGGAATTTGAGGCGGGGACCTCAACCCTGAGAAAAGCCATAGGCAGGGCAGCAACAAGGTGCCATGGTCTCCATGCACGGGCGGCTGGTGAGGTCGCGCCGTTCCACAGCGCTCCTGTATGCCTTGAGCGCCCCATGCGCGCAGTGGCGCATTGCTGCGCTCCAGGCATGTAGGAATGCGGCGGAACAGCTGGACCTCACCAGCCGCATGTGCATACAGACCATGGCAGTGCATGTTGTTGACCTGCCTGTGGTACTTCTCACATTCGCGCATAGGGCGCTGATCATGAAGGCAAGACCTGCCTGCAGAAGCGGAGGGCATGCGGACAGGCAGTGTGCAAGGTGCTGCAGCAAGCAGGAATCTACGAAAGGGCCACGCCTGCAGGCAAGTGGCGCCACCGGTCAGGCAGCATGACATGCCTGCATGGCATGCAGCCTGCGCCACACGCGCAGGCAGGCACATAGGTGTCGCATGCAGTGCAGGGATGCTCAGGCGCGCCGCAGGTACCAGCGTTTGAAACGGTCAATCATCGCCACCACCAACAGAACCTGTCCCCTCTCAGCATGCTACACTACTGCACCGCTGCAGCGGCCTGCACTTGTGTGCGCTTGTGGCGCACTCACGTGCGCGTGCGGGGCCCGCATGAGCCCCACAATCGTCATCCACGCCTACCAGCTGCGGGCCGTGCCCCGCCGACATTCTTCAGCGGGCGTGTTAAGAACAGGTGCGAAGTTTGATAATGGCAGCTCGCACTTGTTCCTTACACAACCGCTCAAGAGGTGCAGCGCGACACGGCCCACAGCTGACTGGCCGAGTGGCCCATGGTAGGGCGCCCAACGTGCGGCCTCCCGTGCGGGGCCCGCATGCGCATGCGCTTGTGAGTGCGCCACAAGCGCGCACGAGCGCGCACAAGCGCTGGCCGCTGCAGCCGAACAGCTACAGGTGGCAGCCCGCAGCGGATTACAGCCAGGACTTGAGAACAAGGCGTCACAGGGCGTATCGCAGGCCTCGGGACTGTGACAGCGTGCCGGCATCGAGGCTGGCAGTCAGCTCGCCCGGCTGTGAGCATACACGACACGAGCCTGGGGCGTCACTGCAAGCTTTTGATGGCGCAGCTTTTGGTCTGCCCAGAAAGCGGGCAGTTGTCCAAGGGCAGGTTCCCTGCACCCTACTCCAGGGCCTAACCCTGCATGCCATCCGCTTTCACGGCGTGGCAGTGCATGCGGATGCGGACCCACCAGTTCAGGCGCCCCGCCGGATTTGTTTATCCTCGCTTCGGGTGTCCCCAGAACTTTATAGTATCCCTTCATATCATCACGCAGACTGCCAATATGATGCTTCCATGCATGGCTCACTGCCAGCATGACACGACGGCACGAGTAGCTGTCAGGAAGCGTGCTGTATGCTGCGTGTTATGTACTGCAGGCAGCGCACACGGTATGCGGCAGACTTGCATGCTCCTGAACCGAAAGGGCGCACAGCGGCTGAACATGAAGGCAGACAACGGCTCTGCCCAGAGTGCAGGAGCCACAGATTATTGTTTGGACTCCACAGCTGCTTGCTGACCCTGCACAATACCAACGCAACATAAGCAGCACCTGCACAGTACAGAGTCACTGGTGCATCTATTGCTGAACCCGGCTGCTGAACTAGAATGACTTGACCTCTGAGAGCCCAAGCTCTCAGAGTCTGATATCTAAATCTCTAGTTGGAGTGCATGCTGCTGTGCCAATCATAACACATCCCACTTTGCTGTTTTCATTGTGCACGGCTCACACCACCACCAGTCGCACTGAACATACTGGGTAAGGCATGCGGCGGCCCCTACGCGGCACTTGATGGCGCCAGCACAGCAGCCAGGCAGCCACCACGACTGCAGCGCACGCAGCCAGGCGCGCCCGGTCACGCTGCGGCAGCGGTGCCGAGCGCCGCCTGGTCGAGCGCGTCGCAGGCGCTGGTGTCCACCTGGCGCCCGCGCAGGCGCTTGCAGGACACGGCGCGGAGCCGCGGCCGCGCGATGCGCACGGGCAGGGTCTCCAGCGCGGCTCGCGGCGGCGCCGCAGCGCCGCGCGGCGCGCGGCACGCGGCGCGCGCATGCAGCTCCAGCAGCTTGTCGCCCGGGTTGCACAGGCCATTGCAGGGCCCCGTGACCGCTGGCGACCCCGTCGCACGCCCGTGTCAGGCCTGTGGGATTCACTCATGCATGATGCGCTTGCAGCTCGCCTGCCCTGCCACTGACACTAAGCCATGCTCTGCTTCGACATGCCCAACATCAGCGACCTTGACATTCGGATGCAGCCTCCAATCCTCTGCCCAGCTTGCACAGGCCCATGCGGGAGCCATGACTGTTGCCAATGCCAATGCCTTCTTTACCAACACTAGTGTAGAAGGATAGATGTACTGAGCATGCATGGCCGTCGTGCAGACCGTCACACATCTGACATTTCTGCATGCGCCTGCAGCATGCAGCCTATTGCAAGTTTCGCAGAGCATGCACAGGGATAAGGGTGCAGGCCAGTCACGACAGCACCCTCGCTGCGTCCCCCTCGCATGGGGCCGCTCACCGATGCTGTCTGGCTGGCAGTCGTAGTGGCAGACGCGCGGGTCCTGGGTGTGCGACACGTTGAAGGCCAGCATCCACCTGCGCGGCAGGCACGCAGTCACAAGGTGACTGCTCAGACATCCTCCAGCCCATGCGGAGCGAGGAAAGAGTTTTGGAGGCGAACTGGCACCCTGTTGTATGGTGCACCACACAGCAAAGGTGTTGAGGTGCACGATTAGGGCCCATGCAGCAGGTGACGCTTCAAGACCAGTTCTGTTTGCACAGGGGGCCCAAGCGCACAAGCAGACCACTGCGCTTCTCTGTGCAAGCGGTCAAGTCCATACTCCTGTGCAGGTGGCTTCTGCAAGGGCATGCCGCATGTCCCCACAGGCATTGCAAGGGAGAATGCACACCCGTCTTTGCACAAACAATTATAAGGATAGCTTCACACAGAGTATGTGTTTGGCCTTCACATGTGTGAGGCGTGTGCTGCGGCGCACATGCCCATGGTCGTATCCTCGCCCGCGCCAATGCGCATATCCCCTAAGTTGACGCGCCGCAGCATCCGGGCCGCATTGCGCGACAGCGCGTAGAACCCTGCACAGCGAGCGCAGGCTCCGCCGCGCACCACTCTGGGTATGGCAAACAAAGAGAGGCAGTGGACCTGACACAATGCAGCATGGCCTGTCAGCACGTGCAGCGAGACAGAAGGTGCACAGACGAGCCTGCCGGCTGACATGCATGCCGGCTGGCGGCCGCCCGCCGCAGGGCGCGCCATGGACAAGGCGGCGCCTCGCCTGCAAGAGGCATACATGTAGGCATGCCATGGAGAGCCCTAACCCCACCCTACAACCATAACCCTAACCCCACCGGCGGCACGGCTGTGCACCGCCGCTGAAGAAGAGGTAGTACTCGCGCTTGGCGAAGGCGAAGCCGAGCGGCTCAAAGAAGCGGTGCCGCGGCGCGTCAAACATCTCGCCGCCGATGAAGGGGCAGCCGACGTAGTCGCCGCCGTCTGCCGCCCACTCCCGCAGCGCCGCCGGCAGCCGCTCGACCCTGTGTCAGCCTCTGATCAGTCAGTGAACGGCACCTGTGACCAACAGCTAGTTGAGCTGCTGTTTGCAAAAGAATAGCAGAGCTGTGCCATGCGACAGTGGTCACCGGGTGACCTCACCCTGACCGAACGTGGGTGACAGCATCAATAGTGCATAGTGCATAATGTATAACCTGGTGTTATTGTTATTGTTGCAGCGGTGATAGGTAGGGTCATGTGCACCTGGTGTACAGATCGTCATCAGTCTTGACTATGTAGTCGGGGTCGTATCCATCAAAGATCGTTCGGAAGAATATCCATGTCTGAGCTGAGTGCATGCCAGCACTCAGTACTGCATTGTGCAACGTGTCGTGTCAAGAACAGGGAGCCCGAGGCTATCATTCCCAGCATCGAATGTTGCGTTTTGCTTAGCTTCGCGCCACCTTGCTATGTATCTGCATGCCCGCGTAAACGCACTGCAAGCCCCATGCAATATCCCCAAACATGGTCTGCGCTTTACATCCGCAAAGCACCTTGCACAAGTACATGTGTCATGCTGCAGAACATGCACACGAGCGCAGGCTGCCAGGCGCAGCTGCGCATGCGCCAGCGCCAGTTGCCGCACCTTCATTGGCAGGTTCTCATATGTCTCGGCGACTGGCAGGCGGAGGATGTCTCCCGCCTGCGCCTCTTCCTCGTCGGCTGCGCGCTCCAAGGCGGGCTCTCCTGGCCAGTGTCCCAGGACAAAGCGCGCGTGGATGCCCATGTCTGCCTCCAGCCTGCGGCGCGCGCTCCTCTGGCGACAGAGGCATACCCTTGTTGAAAGTAGGAACCCCCCATGCAGGCTGACTCAATGAAGGTTTACTGCCCTCATACAGTGCACGTGTGCCCACGGGTAGCGCATAGTGTCCGTTATTGACAAGGTTAGCAATCAGCCGCGGCTCACAGCGGCCCTGCAGCGCCCAAGCGCTTGGGAGGACCTTGCCTGTCAACCAATTAATCTTGCAAGCTCATATATGGTGTGCGGGCTGCTCACCTGTCCAGCTCTGACGCGTTTGGGAACCAGGTCGCGCGCACGGCGTCCCGGCGCTCCCGCGTGCCGGACATCACTCCTACAAAGGCGCGCAGCCTCGGCGCTCCCGCGCCCGCCGGCGGGCCCTGCCGGTTGAGCTGCGCGTCCGCAGCTGTGCGGCCGCTGGCAGAGACGCGCAGCGTGCTGCGGACCCGCTCAGGCGTCCTCGTCCGCGATGGCGCGGCGGTGCCTGCCACTGCGGCACACCATCCCACCATCACCATGGGCACACCACCATTTTATCACGTACTTTGCGATGCGAAAGGTGTGTGTGTTGCAGGCCAGCGTGTCCCTTGTCCACTTGCCTGGTCCACCTGTGGATTGAGTGGTGGCGGGCGCCATGGTCATTGAGCAGACCACGGGACCCATAAGCTGTTTACGCTGCTTTCGAGGGGATCTGGACCAGAGGCCTGACTTGCGCAGGGCGGCGCTGGCTACGCTTGTGCGCCGAGCTCCCGCACCAGAGTGTAGGCTGCACTTCAGGGCGTAGACCAGTGCTGTGGCCAGCGCGCACACAAAGAAGAAGAGCAAGGCCTTGAATCTCACCGCTTTCCTCTCCGTGCGCGCCTCCATCGCGGTTTCACGCGTGCACGCTCTGACCAGCTCTGACGGCTGCCTGTGTTTTTTGTAAACGTAACCGCGTAGGGCAAGAATGCTCCCGTAGTACGGTACTCCTTTTTCTCCCATATAATGGACATGTTGAAACAAGTTGTTAGGTCCATCGCGCGCGATGGCAAGTCCTGTACATGCGGGACTGCACAGCGGCCAAAGCGGCGTTTGGCGCAGCACTGGCTGTCGTTCGCACTCTTTACGTTGTCTTATTGTGTGTCGCGCCACGCCTTCAGGACTGTTCAGGTTGAACGGCCCGGGTGCTCTGCTTGTGGCTGCCCAGGGATGGCGGTCACAAGCTGTCCGGCGCCGCCCTGGGCAAGCATTGGCATGCAGCGCTGCGGCCTCGAGCGGCGCAACAGGCAGCATCGACGCTCCGCAGGGCACCACAGACCCGACCAGCCTTTCAGACAGAGCAGACGTGGCAAACAGGAGCCCGGCTGGTTGTGGCGACGGTGACGGCATTGGCCCGCCGCCCAGTGCCGCAACTGCCACGTCCGCAGCCGGTGCTAGCGGCGAGTCATCTCGCAGCGCCGGCGGCAGCGTCACAGCCGCGGCCGCCGGCGCCGGCAGCAGCGCGGCAGGCGGCGGCGAGGGCAGCGGCAATGCCGCGCCGCCGCTGCCCGGCGCGGCGCACGTTGCGGCCACGAACGGCGCGACCGCGCGCGGCGCGCAGGCCGCAGACACGCTGCCCGGCAGCAACGGGCTGAGCCACCTGGTGAAGACGGCGAATGGCATTGGTGGGGGCGGCGGCGGCAGGGGCGGCGGGGGCGGCGGCGGTGGCGGGGGCGGCGGGGGCGGCGGCGCGCCCGCAGGCGGCGGCGCGGGCCGCGGCGGCCGGCGCGCGCGCGGCCTGCGGCTGCTGCTCGACGCGGCGGTGGGCGCGACCGTGCTCACGGCGCTGCTGGCCGCGGCGGCGCACTACGCCGGCGTGCTGCGGCGCGGCGCGGCGGCCGCGCTGCGGCGCCTGCGCGGCGCAGGCGCCGGGCCCGGCGGCGCGCAGGAGGGGCGGCAGGCCACGCCGCGGGAGCGCCTGGCGGCCGCGCTCGCGCAGCAGGCTGCCCTGCGGCGCGTCCCAGCTCCATAGGGGCTGCCGCTCCATGGCTGCACTGCAGCGCTTGGGTGCATTGCAGCGCCTGCGTGCCCGCGCGCAAGCCTGTTACCCTGTGTAAGGTGGGCGACAGCCTGTACCTGCGAGGCGGGCCGCCCTGCGGCGCCGCTGCCGGCAGGCGCCGCTGCTCAGGACCCTGTGAGATGCTCATGTGTGAGGACGTGACCCACCCTCTTCTTCTTCTTATCCTTGACATCAGGCGACGTTAGCGCTCCTGCGCGCGCGGCGCAGGGAGGACGTGCAGGCGCTGAAGCGGCTGCAGCGCGACGCGTTCGAGCAGCTGCTGCGCCTGGACGAGCGCGTGGATGCGGCGCTCGGCGACGCCGACGTCGAGCCGGGCGCGCGCGCGGGCGCCGCGCCTGGCACGGGCAGCGCCGCCTCTGGCGGCGGCGGCGGCGGCCGCGCGGGGGCGCGCGTGTCGGGCGCGCTCGCCGCCGGCGCGGCGCTGCTGTCGCTGCAGGCGCGCCGGCGCTGGGCCTCGCTCGCATGTGCGGCGCAGGTTCTAGCTGGGGCCAGCGCTGCAGCCACCTGGTCGCGGGAGACCTGAGCCATGCGGTGCTCCCACTCCGGGTGACTGGTGGGCGGTGGCACCAGGGCGGGGGCGCCACAGACCCCGTTGCCAGGCTGCATGCGTCATAGTCAGGCTGTGGCAGCTGGCGGCGCGGTGACTGGGGTCATCTAGCTCTGAGCTTGCCTGCTGTTGAAGAGGCGGTGACGCGCAGTGATGCCACTGCGGCAGGGGAGGCAGCGGCAGAGCTCCTGCGGCCATGGTGCAGCATGCGGCTGCGCATCCTCGCCCGCCCCTTGTTTGATGTCACAACAGCGCGGACAGCGCCCGGGCGGCACGCCAATCATGTGAGTGCAAAATGTATGTGATTGCACAGAGGCTTTGCTCTGTGTGTGTAGCATGTACAAAGTGACTGGCGCCCTGCCCCATGCCGCAGGGCGGGGCGGGCGCGGCGGGCGGCGCGCTGGACGCCGCGGGCGGCGGCCCCACCGATGCGGCGCTGCTGCTGCGGCTGGAGCGCGCGCTGCGCGGCGGGCGCGACCGGCTGGCGGCGGTGGTCCGGATGGGCGCGGACGACGCGGCGCAGCTGCGCAAGGTGCGGCATTGTCTTTTCTCTTTCCCCTTCCCCAAGCCCGCCGCGTGGCAGCGTTAATAGCAGGCCGGGGTCTCTGTCATGACAGGGCTTGTGCCGCGACAGCTGTGGCTCAGGACGCGGCAGCAGGCGTGTGCCCTGGTTGAGCAGGCGCCCCCGCGCCCCGGCGGTGGTTCACAGCTCCGGGGTGCGGCGCCCCGCAGGGCGCGCCCCTGGCCGCCATGGCGCCGCCTGACGGGGCCGCTCAGGCAGGTGCGCGGGGCCGCCGTCCTGCGCAGCTGACGCGCGGCGCATGCGCGCGCAGGTGCTGTGCCAGTGGCAGGTCGCGCCGGGCGCCGCGCTGCTGGCGGCGCCGCTCGGCGCGCGCGGCGACGACTTTGTGCCCTCGCTGCACGCGCCCAGCGGTGCGGCCGCGCCTCCGGCCCGGCCCCCGGCCCAGGGCGACCAGATCAGGCGCCGCTGCTGCCTCTGCCACAGCTGAAGGGGCAGTGCGGCAGCTGCGGAACTTGCAGTCAGTGGTGCGGTCTGGCAGCGCACAAGGATCGCGCGACACGAGCGGTGGCGGCGCGCCTGCCGCCGTGCGTGCGCCGGCGGCGCCTGGCTCGCAGGGCGCGCTGGTCGTGAGGCGCCGGCGCGGCGCGGCGCGTCGCAGGCCGGGGCCTGACGCGCTTCATGCGCTGCGGCTGCGCGGTGCACCAGCGCTGCGGCGGCGGCGGCGGCGCGGCGCTGGGCGGCACGCTCCGCCGGCCGGGCATGGCGCTGTCCTGCGGCCACTTCTGGCCCGATGGCGCGCCGGCCCTGCCCGCAGCCCTCCAAGCAGTCTGTCTGGATGATGTATTTGGCACCACATAGTGAGGGTCAACCTGACTCAGGGCCATAGGACAGCTTGTGAGCGAACATGCGGAGGCTCGCTCGCATATCAGCCTCCAGCTTCGTCACGCATGCAATACTGGAAAGTGGCGCAAGCACTGCACGCGGGCTGGCGACAGACGCGCTCAGGCTGCCACGCTGCGCGCAGGCGAGGCGCGCGGCGCCAGCAGCCTCGTGCAGCTGGAGGCGTCGCCCTGGAGCGGCGCGTCGCTGGCCCTGGTCGGCGCGCGCCACCGCGCGGTCGCCGAGGCCGCCCCGAGCGACGCGCCGGCCGCCGGCCCCGCCGGCGGCGGCGCGGCGCCCGGCCGGGGGAACGGGGGCGCCGGCGCTCCCAGAGAGAGCCCGAGCGGCGACGCCGAGGGTGCGAGCGAGGGTGCCGCCGGCGGAGCCCTGGGCCTGCGCCAGGGTTGCGGTCGCGCCGGGGGCGATGGCAGCGAGCCGGCGGGCGAGGGCTGGGGCGGCGCCGATTCGGCGGGTGGCCCTGGCGGCAACCGGGAAAACAGCGGTGCTGCGGCGAGCGCGCATGCTGGCAACGGCGGCCGCAGCGGCGCCGCCGTTGCGGGCGGCACGGGACGAGCGGATGCGGGTCATCGCCAGGGTCCTCGGCCGTTGTTGGGGGCACAGCTACCTGGCTGGCTGCACCGCGGGCTCCGCAGCGGCGGCGGTCGCGGCGACCTCGACGAGCTTGGCGTGACAGGCGCGCCGACATGCGCTGCCGGGCCGCAGCTCACGAATGAGTTTCACCTGCCATGCTGCTCCCACCACTGCAGGGCGCGAGCCAGGCCGCCCGCCTGCCTGCGTCAAAACCTCCCCCGGGCATGGCTGAGCACTGCGCGGGAAGAGCTGTTGCAGGCGTGGGCGTGCCGAGTCTGGATGCGCACTCGCTGTGGCCTTTCCTGCCCCCCGTCCTGCCCCCGGCCCCGCTCCTGATAACGACCAACGCGATCCAGTGCCTGTGTGCACTTGCCAACCTGCTGCCGCCTGCATAAGCGCCCACAGCCAGGATAGGGTTAGCCTAAGCTACCCTATAAACGCGCAGGTGCCTGGCGCCTGCTGGACGACTACGCGCTGTGCGGCTGGGCCAGCCGGCCGCGCGCGCGCGGCGGGCGCGCCGGCGGCGGCCGGCCCTGGGACTGGGCCGCCACGCTGGCCACGCTGCCCGACGGCTCCGGCTGCGACTGGGGGCTCTCCGTCGGGCGGTGCGCCCGCGCCGTTTGAGTCCCGGCACTGGCAACGCTGGGGATTTTGAGGTCATCCAGGGGGGTAGTGCTGCCGCCGCGTTTGTGAGCTGGGGGTCTGCTCGGCAGGCGGCGTTGTAAGAAGACCTATGACACGAGAGCGGGGTTGCGGCCAGCCAGCACTGAAGTTACGCTGCAGCTGGTGCGGGCAGCCGCACAGTGCGAGCACACAGCAGATTGGCACCCTTGTGCTCCGAGGGGCGGGCGGTGACGCCACGCGCGGCCGCCGCCAGGTGCCGGAACTGGGAGGCGCCCGCACCTGCGGCTGCCGGCGCCGGCGCGGCGCGCGTGCCGCTCGTGGCGGAGCTGTCGCTGCAGCTGGCGGCCGCGGACGGCCTGACGGTGACGCCCGGCCTGGTGCTCGCGCGGCGCGGCCGCGGCGCGGCCGCGGCCGCGCTGGCCGTGCACGCAGAGTGGCTGATCTGACGCATCCCTGCCGCCGCTGGGCTGGGCGCGCGGGCACTGCCGTCTGGGGCGCCCGCGTGTGGCACGCGCGCTGGAAGGGCGTCCAGCGCTGGGTTGCCCGTGACGACTGGGCCTGCCAGGTGCTTGGCGTGTGCTCTCTTGTGTGCTGCCCATTGCAGGATTTGCAGTTCTGAGGCACCCCTCCCAGGTCAGCGACCATGCGCAATCTGGGCTGCGTATGCGTGATACATTTGCATGGTGTGTGAATGATCACGCATACACGAACAGCCTCTCTGAGGCAGGATCCATCCAATGCATGCAAACAACCAGACGAGAGGCAATTCGAACCCTTACATTTGGAGGAAAATATTTTACTCGTACTGGTGTACGCGTCAAAGTATGCAACAAAGTATAAGGTACATGGTGTCAAGCAGGTTCTGGGAAGGACTTCAAGGGGCGTGGCAGGAGCTACCACCGCAGCTGCAGACCTGAGCCCCGAGGGCATGCTCTTTGGCAGCTGTGGGTGAACCTGCCCGCATGATTTGCATGCAGCTATCGACTCAACTGTGATGATGTTGACGCTCGTATCGTGCAAGCACAGAAATTTCCAATATAGAGCCAGAACAGGCACTTCTCGCCCAAATTCAAAGGCCTGTGCAGAGGACAGCAGCAGTTCAGCTCTCCCCTTCAATTTTAACGCAGACACGGCAACTCGAAATAGGTGCGCAGCACCCTACGTAGTACGCTGCATGTGTCCTGTCCACTTTGCCACGCAGCGCCCGCAATGCAGAACCCTTGTCGGGCAAGTCACACTGGCTGACGTGCAGGCATGCTCCCCAGGTGCACCAGGATGTTCACGCCCATGCGCCTGCTGGCAGTGCTGTTCCTCGCGGCTGCGGCATTTGGGGCTGAGCCGGACCCGGCGCTGCCAGCGCGCCTGGCAGGCGCCATCGCCGGCGCCCCAACCGCGCCTGCCGCCGGGGCCACGCCGCTTTCGGCGGCGGAAGCAGCCCTAGCCGGCATGGCCACCTACCCGCCGATCCGGCTGACCGCAGAGCCTGCGCCGCCGCAGCGCGTCGCCTTCGCGCCCGGCGACAGCCAGGCGCTGGCGTCCGCGCTCAAGGTGCTGGCCGCGGCCGACGACCCCGCCGCGCAGCCGGCCAACCCTGGCGACGTGCTCGTGGACAGCACCTATGCGGCGCTCGCGCCTGGCCCCCAGCCCGGCGGCGGGCTCTGAGACACTGCCTCAGGCGCTTGCGCTGCCCCTGCCGCGGGCATGCCGAGCTGAACAAACGCGACAGCTCCGAGCTTGCAAGTTCGCGAGCACACAGTGCCTGATCGTGCCGCGCAATTTCTATGCTGGGGCGTTCGCTCTCTCTAACAGTGTCTAGGCACCCTGCTTCCACACTGCTGCGCTCTGCCAGGCCTGCAGGCAGCCGGCAGCCTTTGCGGCTGGCTGCGAATGCGCACGTGTGCACGCATACAGCTGCTTTGGTGGCCATGCAGAATGCTTCTGCAGTGGCCGCATGACGTTCAGCAGACGCCACTGGCGTCACGCCAGTGCGGGGCCCGGGCCTGATTTATTTCTTCACTAATTGGGCTGCCAGCTCTGGTGTACAACAGGGTCCTCTTTTCCTGGCTTATATGAGCATGCACTTATATTATGTATGGCGTACAGCAGCTAGGAACAGAGCGCACAAGTGACATAGGAAGCTGTCCAGCCGCTCTGTCGTTTCTGGGAGTGTGTGCTGCGTAGCATGAAGAGCCTCCCTGACAACCCCTGATTGCTGAAACGGGGCCCGGTGAACACTTCGTGAACAAGTTTGGGGTTATTTACGATCGACTGCTGCTCTGTGTGCTCTGCGCACTCCACCTGACGGGTGCCATGAGGCTGGCCCAACATGAGTTACCAGTCCCAGCGCTCACATGCGTTAGGAGCCTGATGGACGACGCAATGGGCAGGACACTGAACTTCTTAACACTGACTCGGTGTGTAGGCTATGAGAAGGCGCTGAGGCTCGACACTTGACACACCAACAAGCATATACCACCAAAGGCATCCAAGCAACCCGACTGCACTTGGAACCATGGCCAAACATCATGCACTCTGGGCATGCCCACTGCCCGTCTCCTGCTCACAACGCCCAGGGAGCACGAATGGGCCATGAAAAGCGCTGTAGCACCGCGCCGCCTGGGTGGGACATACCAGATGCGGCAGCTGCTCCCTCCCCAGATATAGCTGCACGCTTTGCTAAAGCTTTGGCGGCGCCGTGCCACGAGCACGCCCGGCTGCAAGGGATAGGGTACTGTATCAGTCACCTACAGCTGTGCGCCCTTGCAACACTGAGGCCCATGATACTGCGCCAGACCAGGATTGGGCAGCACGGACTCTGGCAAAGTGCTGGTGGTTTGTGTGGGCTAGGGCCAAAAGGTATACGTGCCGGGCCCAGGGTGTGAGGCTGGGGCGTCAGCTCGGTGCTCGCCAATGGGGCCGCCACAGCCAGCGCAAGTGCGAGGCAGGGTCGGCGGAGGCCGCCGCAGGCGCAGTGCCCTAGGCTCCGCTTCACGTCCCTGCCAAATCCGGCCAGAAGCTGTCCGCACCAGCTGCGGTGCTGGGCGCGCCGGCGCCGGTCTGGTCGAAGCGCTGCTGCGGCACTTCCGAGCGGACCGAGGAGCAGAGGCTGCGGCGGTGGGACATATGGCTATATACACTTCCCAAACGGCCGCCAGAGCGCCTGTCCTTCCACCACACCTTGAGACAGGCGACGCAGGGCGGAGCGGCTCCCACACAAGGAAAGGGGCCAGGGCGCCACTGCGCGGCTCCGACGCTCGGCGTGCGCCTCTGGAGCTGCGCGGTGGCGCCCGGGCGCCTCTCCTTGCGTAGCAGCCGCTCCGCCCGGCGCCGCTCTGATCCAAGGTGCTGCAGAACAGCTACGCGCTCTGCACGCTGACTGGGTCGCATGTCCAGCCGCATGCCGCACCGCTGCAGCGTCTGCTCTCCCGGTCCGCTCGGTAGTGGCACATAGCAAGTCCGTAAAACTGCCACACCAGGACAGCCAGGCACTAACGCCGAGCGCTGACACAAACGCTGCGCCTCGGTGCGCGCGCGCTCTTGCATGCGCTGTAATATGGGATTTGCCGCCTCCATGAACAAGCGCCTCCATGAACAAGCGGCTGCCAGGGGAAGCCAGAATTGCCTTGAACCCTAGCTCAGGCTAGGGTTCGGTGCACACACCACCAGAAGCAGAGGGAGCAAAAGTGTTCATCGTGACGCTGCTCCCCGACCATACAGTCCCTGGCCTGTGCAGGCTCCGCTGACAGCGCAGCAACCATGGACCGCACGATGGACAACCCGCGCGTGTTCTTTGACATTGAGCTGGACGGCGAGCCCGCGGGCCGCGTGGCCATCACGCTGTTCGCGGACACCGTGCCGCGCACCGCGGAGAACTTCCGCGCGCTCTGCGTCGGCGCCGGCCTCAGCCGCACAGGGCACA
>JAABUO010003377.1_pt1 | contig 19029 bp, 20 predicted proteins | sample 5559291 | NCBI WGS metagenome assembly JAABUO01 (sample SAMN10711878, study PRJNA513372) | rock metagenome | isolation source: Antarctica rocks | place: Antarctica: Victoria Land, Finger Mt sud | reverse complement strand
GCTCGCCCTCGAGCCGGCGCTGCTTCCAGGCCGCGAATTCGACGCCAAACTCGGCGTTGACGCGCGCGATCGTCGATGCCGATAGCGGTGCCGTCGCGCCGAGTAAGCCGCGCAACGTCGGCTCGAAGTCTCGGTGCGCGAGTCCCTCGATCCACAGTTGATGAATCGTCTTGTCGATCGAGGGCAACCGGCGCCGGTACTTGGGCACTAATGCAGACTCATGCTTGACGCCGCGGACGCGCGGTCACCGGATCGTGATCGGCCCGACGCTCGAGGCGACGACGCGTACGGGATCATGGCCATTGCGCGACCCCGGGCCGTCATCGTCGCGGCGCTCGTATCGCAGCCGGCCCAATAGCTCGTCGACTTCGGCTTCGAGGTAGGCTTGCACGAGCTCGGAGACCTTCGAGCGGCAGAGTTCGTCGAGTTCGCCGGCAAAATCACGCGCGGGCTTGTCAGCAAGCCCGCGTTCAGGGTAGTCTTCCATCTAGGCGTAGCTCCTTCTGGTGTTAGCAACCGAAGGCTACGCCGCTTCTTTCTGAATTTCCCGAAGATCGGCACGAGCTTGCCGAGTGCACTATTTGGGGTCGATCTGCGCCGCAACCGAAAGCAGGCAGTTCACGAGCTCGTCCGGCTTGGAGAAGAACGGCGAATGATCACTATCGAGCGTGAAGATGGGCGCACAGGGCAGCTCGGCCTGTATCGATCGCTGTATGTCGAGCGGCAAGGCATGTCGCTTAAGGTTTCGATGTAGGCCCGCTCGGCCGGCGACTTTCGGGCGCTTTGCTCGAAGACGTTGACGAAAGCGACGACGATTTTCGACGCCGGACTGGCGGATGCGCTTGCGTTCTTGCGATTCCCGATCGAACATCATCGGAGCATTGCGACAACCAATCCGATCGAGCATCTCAATAAGGAAATACGGCGACGGACGCGTTCGATCGGCATCTTCCCGTCGCGCGAATCGGCGCTGCGCCTGATCACGATAATTCTCATCGAGCAGAGCGAGGAATGGATGGTCGAGCGAAGGTATATGTCCCCCGACAGTCTCGAACTCGTCCTTCAGAACTAAACGCTAATTACCGCCGCAACATGGTCGTCGAAGTTACACACGAATCCGGACGCAGTCTGAGCTCTCGCCCAACGCCGCGCCGCCGCGCCGATGGTGCGACCGCGAGGGTGTCGACAAACACGTGGTCCTCGTGCACCACGAGGATGAGAATGCCGGTTTCGCCGGCGGTCTCGAGTGCGGCCGCATGCTGCGTCCGTTCGTGCTTCGTCGTTGTACCGCCGCGGGCGACACCGTCGAGCGGGCTTGGCGCGAGCGCCGCGACGTCGAGCTCGAGGACGGTCGCCGTCGGCTGCCAGCGCGCCAGCCGCTGCGTGCTCTCTCCGAGCGAGTCGACGCTCTCGCGAACCACGGTGCCTTCCGGCGCGGCCTCCATGAGGCGCGCGGCGGACGACGTGCAAATCCGCGCGTAGCGGCGTCTCGCCGCGCGCAGCGCATTTCGCAAGGTGCTCCCCGATCGCTGCTCGTGCGCTTGGATTGAGCTGTCCACGCAAATCGAACGTCCGAAAGACCGGCCCTGCCGGCCCGACGATCGCGAGCCAGCGCTCGAGCACCGCGACGGCGTAGAGCTCCGCTTTCGGACTCGTCTTCGACGTCCTAGGTGGCGCGCCGCGTCGTCGATAGCTAGACGCTCACCCTGCTGTAAGCGTCGACTCTCGCGTTGCGACGAGCGTTGCGATTGCGAGCGCGTCAGCCGGAGACGCGGGCGTGAAGACGTGCATGCTGAGGCCGTCTTCGCCGTCGACCGCGAACGCAGAGTACTCGAGCGTTAGAAATCCGACGAGAGGATGGTGTATTCGCTTCACGCCGACGCCGTGCGTACGTAGCTCGTTCTCGGCCCAGAGTCGTCGAAAATCCGCGTTCGTCGCGTACAGTTCGGTCACGAGCGCGTCCGCCTCCGGGCAGTCGCCGAAGCGCGCCACATCCACGCGAAACACGGCCAGGACGAAGCGCGCGCTCACTTCCCAATCGGGTAACGAGACGCGTAGCCGTGGATCGCTGAAAACGCGGCGCAGCGTGTTGCGCTCCGCTATCGGAGCCACAGCCCAGTCGTGAAGAACCGCCGCTCCCGCGGCGTTCCAAGCCACGACGTCCCAAACGGGCGTCTTGACATATGCTGGGCAAGTTGGCATTGCGTCGAGCACGTGCTGCACCGTCGCCGGAACCGCCGCCGCTGCAACGGATCGGATTGGAGGCGGTCGCTGCTGCGCGAGAAGGAAGAGCACTTCGCGCGCAGCGGCGTCGAGCTCGAGGGCAGCCGCGAGCCGTTCTAGCACCTCGGAGGACGGCGGACCGCCACGGCCCTGCTCGAGCCACGTGTACCAGGTGACGCTGACGTCCGCCCGGGCGGCGACTTCCTCGCGCCGGAGACCCGGTGTTCGCCGACGCGCCAAATTGTCGAACGGCACCAAGCGCGCGCGTCGATCGCGCAGGAAGCGCCCGAGGGTCAGCGCCGGCCCTGCGATGGTGGTAGCGATCATACCCGTATGTGTTCTCGGCTTTTCATCGTGCAACGCATCCGCCATACTCTGCCCCGCAAGGGAGCAATCGTATGCGCGTTTTCGTTACCGGAGCTACGGGCTTCATCGGCTCGGCGGTCGTTCGAGAGCTTCGGTCCGCGGGACATGAGGTGCTCGGCCTTGCGCGAAACGACGAGCGTGCGGCGGCCCTCACGAGCACGGGCGTAGTAGCCCACCGCGGTGACCTCTCAGACGTCGAGAGTCTCGCCACCGGTGCACGTGCGAGCGACGGCGCGATCCACTTGGCTTTCGATCACGGCTTCGGGACGACGCCGCGCGAAGTGGCTGCCGAGCTGGATCGCCGGGCGATCGAGGCGATGGCGGCCGTCCTCGAAGGGAAAGCGCTCGTCGTAACGTCGGGGACCGCGCTTCTACCACCGGGCAGCGTCGGCACGGAGCACGGCGCTCCGGTTCCAACGATGCCGCGCGCGAATTCCGAAGTTGCGACGCTTGCTGCAGCAGACCGCGGCGTGCGGTCGAGCGTGATTCGACTTTCTCCGACCGTTCATGGCGCGGGTGATCACGGGTTCGTGCCGATTATGATTGATATCGCGCGCCGCACCGGCGTTGCAGCTTACGTAGGCGATGGCACGAACCGTTGGCCGGCCGTCCATCGGCTTGATGCGGCACGGCTCTTTCGACTGGCTCTCGAGCATGGAGCGCCGGGGTCACGCTTTCATGGCGTCGCCGAGGAAGGCATTGCAATGCGAGAGATCGCCGAGACGATCGGGGCGGAACTCAACGTGCCCATGAAGAGCATCACGGCCGCCGAAGCGCAAGCGCACTTCGAGTGGCTCGCCCCGTTCGTCGGCATCGACAATCCGACGTCGAGTGCGATAACGCGAGAAACGCTCGACTGGCATCCGACAGGGCCGGGGCTGCTCTCCGACATGCGCGACAACGGCTACTTCGTAGCGCCTCGCGACTGACCCAAAAGTCACGTCGGCGACGAGCCCCTTGCCACGCGCTTCGTTCGGCTCGGCTATCGAAGCGCGCGTCGCGAGTGCTTTTCAGCGCTCCGAACTCCCAGTGGCGATGCTCATCGCGACGGTGGCGATTGCGACGCCCCATCTTGGACGCGAGGCTTACGATCAGCCCATGTGCCGCCCACGGTTAACGTCGTCGACGACTCGGTCGATCGTGTAGCTGCGCGGCAGTTCGACCTGGAAGTGGTCGCCTCGGTTCGGCGGTGACGGGCTTTTCGTCATTGTGACCTTCGTATGCGACAGCACTGCCATAAAGCCCAGCGCCACATGAGTCATGCGATCTTGCTCGCGCTGCGCAAACTCGCGGCGCGACGCAACGCTTCCCGTCATTTCGTAGTTCGCGTCGGCGACGAGCATCGTCTTCTCAGATGTCTGGGTGTTCCACGCAAGGCCCGTCGTCTGTACGGCTTCTCGATCGGTCCTGCGATCGCGAAATCGAACCCGCTCGCAGATCACCCACAGCGGCGTCCGGGCATCGACCAGCAGATATTCCGTGCGGGCAAACGTGTCCGGATCATCGACAAGGGACACAAATTGCTCGCCGTCGACAACGATGGAGAAGGCGACGCCAGTTTTCATGACGCTTTCGCGAACCGTCGTCCAGCTCGAACGTTCGAGATCGTCGTACAGCGGCCCAGAGACGTGAAAGGCCGGAACCAGCGGCAGGACGTGTTTCTCGAGTTCCTCGACTTTGGGATGGCTGTAGCCGGCCATCGCACGGCGTTGTGCTTCAGCTTCAGGCGGCCGCAGATCGCTCAGATCACCGTCTGCGTATCGAAAGGCCACTTCTGTATCGACGTAAGCAATGATCCGATCGCGTAGCCAATCCGCGTCTTTAGACAAGCGGCTTGCAAACGCGTGAAGGAAATCGTCTGTGACTTCCTCTGCTGTAGATCGCTGACCAGCCGCTTGCCGACGACGCGACGCCTCGAGAAGGAGCCGGTGCACACGCTCACCAGTTTTGGTGCGCTGATTTTCTTGGTCCAACACGTAACCGATAAAATGCACGGCGCGTCCGACACGGTATGCCTCCCTGATCGAGAGATCGTCAACGGCAAGCGCGGACAACGATTCCATCGCTCGTTCGTTCGGCCCGCTTGAATCGCCGATAACATTAACGGTACCCTCGGGAATCGCGCACGCCCACCCGCGTAGGCCCGCACCGTACGCCTGAACGGGCGATGTGACAGGCCGGCCGATCACGCGTTTTCCTCATACGTGCGGAACCGGGCGTCGGTGCGCCCAAGGACCGGGCGCGTGCGGATCGGTGGCTCGCCTTTCTTCGCGATAATGATCTCCGGAGCGAGGTCCGCAAATTCGGCGGGATAGAGCAGCGGTCGGCCAACTTCGCTTACCGAACGCGTCGTCTTCGACGTCGCATCACGATTGATGCTTTCGGCGAATCGTGTGGTCTGCCCGAGTAGACCGGCGCCGTAGTCTTGGGTCAGGCGGTCGCGTGTGGCGAAGAATACCGTGACGTCGCAGGTCCCGGTGACCGATTCGTATTCGCCGTAGATTTTACGTATCTGGGAGAGTGTCTGGGCGAGCAACATGGCGACGATCTTGTATTTCCGCATCGTCGCGAGCTTCTGCTCGATGACCGGCGCCTTCAGGAGCGGAAACTCGTCAAGCAGAAATAACACCGGCCGAGCATCTGCCTTCGGAATCGCGGCCGTAAGATCCCCGAGCAGCCACGCGAGCACCATTCGCATGAGCGGAGCGTATTCGATCTGGTCGGCCTCCCGGACGACAAGATAGAGCGTCGCGGTGCGCTGCCGCAGCAGCTGCGGTTGAAAATTCGACGCGCTCGTTGCATTGGAAATACTCGGTGTCCGAAAAATGTCGAAGCGCTGCGTGACCGTCGCGATAATGCTCGAGCGCATTTTCGGGTCCATGTTGGCGAACTTGGTACCGGTTCCGCGCACGTACCCCGACCGTGACGCATCACGTAACAGCTCGGCGAACTGCGCTTCGTTCTTGTAATCGGTGTCGTAGAAGTACTGAGCTGCCGCTTCGAGTGTCGGCGTGCCGAGTTCGAGCATGCGCAACACGACTGCCGTCGCAAGCTCGGTCGCGCCGTTGAGGAAGAACTTCGCCTGCTCCGGGGTCTCAGCCAAATCGGCGACGTCAGCGACGAACGCCGTCATAATTGACCGCACGGCATCAATGTCGCCGGAGCGAATGCCGGCGAGCACGTTGATGCGCGCCGTTTTCGCGTCGCGCGGATCAAACACGAAGACCGGGCCCACCTCGCGGCGGGCCGCGATCGTGCGCGCACGCAGTTCGTCGGCCGGATCGAAGACGATCGCGCTACTCTGCCAACCACCCCGCAACGTCGTGACGGCGGTGCCGTCCGTCTTACCAACGCCGGGCGGACCGAGGACGAGCACGTTCTCGGTGCCGCCGTGAATGAGCAACTTACCGCGCTTCGTCTGGCCAAGCACGATGCCGGTCTGCGCTTTACGCAGGCTGGATCGCGCAAGCTCGCGTGCCGTCGCGAAGTGCGCGCGCCCGTAGAGCCCTGAGCCGCGCTGAGGACGGTCGAGCATCAGCCCCGCGACAACCCCGACGACGACCGCGGTGCCACCGTCCCATTTGAGATGGTCGAGGATCTGCAGGATGATGCGATGGTTAGCGGGATTGGCCCGCGCGTAATGCTGCGTGGGCAAGAACGCAAACTGCGCCGGGTCGATCTTCCACATCCAACCGAGGACCGCAAACGGATTGTAGATTCGCCCGTAGAGCGGCTTGCCGAACCAGGCCGGGTATCGCGCGAGCATGGCAAGATGCTGCGTTTCGTACCACAGCAACACGATAAACAGCAGCAGCCCAATTGCGAGCCCCGCAGCGAATCCGGGCGACGCGCCCCGCGGCGGCCGAATCTCCCGTACACTCACCAGCTCCACCCCCGCTCGTGTTCCTTGCTTTGCTCGCGCTCGGCGCTACGTGCAGCCACGCGCTCCGAAAGCTCGCGGACCTGTTCTTTCACCTCACGCGGCTCCCCCAGGGTTGCGTGCCAATCGCGCCCAATCGTCACGCGCTCATCGCGATCGAGCCGCTCGGTGCGATTGAGCAAGTCAAATGCCGCCTTACGCTCCTCGCGCGAATAGCCGCCCTCACGACCCTGCGCGATCGGCTCGAGCTCGCGCCGCAATTCTCCGATGCTTATGTCCCGGGTCGGCTCCACCTCGCGCGTCTGCTCACGTTCGAGCTCGCGATAATCGCTGGCCAATTCTTTGGACCTCGTGCGCAGACCGAGGCCGACCAGATCGTCGTACGAGCCGACCGCCTCGCGTGAATAGAACATCCCGTACTCGTCGGTGTGCCGCGTCATTCCGACCGTAAGCGAACGCTGGTTCACGTGCTCGGTCACCAGCTGCAACTCGGCGTAGCGCGTGGAGCCTTGCTCGCGGTATTCCGTCGAGCAGTAGCCGTGCTGCACGCCCGGGTGCTCGCGTGTATCGACCGGCACGACCGCGCCGTCGCGGCGCTCAATGTGGAGGGTCGCGTCGTCGATGTCGCGGACGGTGCCCACTGAGCCGTTGAAGAGCCCGGCTTCGCGAATCGTCTCGCGGATGATGACCCGATCGCCGACGGCGTACGGCACCTTGCCGTCGACTGTCTCCAGGCGCACGTCGTCCCCGGCGAGCCGGCCCATCCGGCGCCATTCGTCGCGGACGAGCGCGTTGACCGCGATCCGCTCACGGTTGGTGTACGCCTCGATCCCACACTCGACGCCCGAACTCTCGATCGCGCGCCAACGGTCGAGCAGCGCGGCGCGCGCCTCATCCTGCGATCCGCTCTCATGCACGAACCCGCGCTCGCCGTACGCATTGATCGCCTCGCGGATGTCGCCCCGCCGCACGGCCTGCGTTGCCTCACGCTGCCACGCCTCGCTCTGCCGGCGCGTCTTCTCAAGGTCGATGCCTTGATCGCCAACGGCGCGCTGCATGAGCTCGAGTGCGTTGCCGTGGGCGACGGCCTGGAACTGCTTGTCGTCACCTAGCGCGATAACGGTCGCGCCGCGCTCGTGCGCCTCGCGCAGCAGCGTCGCCCCCTGCGCGGTCCCCAAGGTTGAGACCTCGTCGATGATGAGCAGATCGCGGTTCGTCAGCCGTTCCCGGTCCTGGCCCCATTCGTACAGCTCTTTGGCGACCGAGCGCGCCGGGACGTCGGTCTCGCGCAGCAACACGTCGACCGCAGAATTCGCGACCGAGACCGCGCGCACGTTGTAGCCCGCGTCCTGGTACGCCGCACCGATCTCGCTAATGAGCCGGGTCTTGCCGGCGCCGGGAACGCCGGTAATGACCTTCAGGCGCGCATCATCGTCGATCGCGTAGGCGTATGCACGCTGCTGTTGTTCGTCGAGCCGCCCGTCAGCTGGGCGCGTGATTGCGACGTCGCGTTTGTTCGATGCAAGGCCGTCCGCCGCAGCCGCGAGCGTCCGTTCGGCATCGAGGACCTCACGCGTCGTCAGCCGCGTCTTGCCGCGATCGTCGACGAGTTGAACCGAATCGTCGACGATCTTCTCGACGATCGCCTGACGCTGCTCCGCGTCCTGGACTCGCTCGCCGACGAGCCGCTCCACGGCGCCGAGGGTGTACGTCGCGTTGTTAGCCGTCAGGCGGTCCATGATCGGGCATGGATCCTCGAGCAGCCGCGCCCCGACAATAAGGTTCTCCGCCCGCTGTACGGCCTCGCGCGCAGCGGCTCGATCGCGCGCTTGCTGCGAGCTCTCATACGGCCCGAACGTCGCGGTCATCGCGCGCAGCGAGAGGTCGCGATCGATCTCCGAGGGCTTGGCCGTCTCGGGGCTGTCGAGGTCACCGATCCGGGCGCCGGTGCGGTAGGGCTTGTACTCGACGCCGTGCCGCTCGAAGGCCGCATGCACCTCGCGCCAGCCGGCGTCGGTGGCACGCCCGTCACGGGCACCGTCGGTGCCGCGCAGAATCTCAACCTCGGCTGCGGCGGCCCGGCACCGCTCGGTGAACGGCCGGACCGCATCGCGCGAACGGTCGTGAGCGCGGTCATGTTCGAACGGGCCGAGCTGCTCGATCAGCTTCCGATGCGTGAGGTCGGGACCAAGATCGCGAGCGCGCGCGTACTCGCCGCGCTCGGCGCCGACGAGGCGGCCACCCACGACGTCCTGCTGACGACCGGTCCGGACTTCCTCGTAGCGAACGCCATGCTCACCGCAGACGCGATGCACGTCGGCCCAGGAGCCACCGTCTTTCGCCAAGGCCTCGCGTACCGCGGGAGCCACGTCTTCGCGCACGGTGCGCTCGAAGGACCGCTTGTGCGAGTAGTATTCGACGTCCCTAGCGCCGTGCGAAAGCTCCTGACGGCGCTCAACGTTGACCACCCGCCAACCCTGCTCGAGCTCGGCCTCCCGGCTAGCCGCCCGCATCTTCTCGCGGTCCTGCCAAATGTCGCGCGCAACGTGCGTGATCGGGTCGACCCGGTTGAACACCGCATGCACGTGATACATCCCGCCGACGCCGTCGTTCTGCAGCGCCGCGACGTACTGCAAACCCTCGAAGCCGAGGTGGTCGATCTGCGTATCGAGCGCCGCGCGCGCCTGCTCGTACGTCGGCCGCTCGCCTTCGGCGAACGACACGATGAGGTGGTAGAGCGGCTCCTTCGCGCGACTCTGAGAGGCGACGGCTTCCATCTCTAGCGCCGCAGTTTCGATCGTCGCCACGTTCTCGCTCCAGACCGCTAGCGGCGGCTCGTGGTCGCGTTCGTGCTCCGGCCCCTCGCGCACAATGTAGTCGATCGCCGCACCGAAACTCGACGTCCCCGTCATCCGGCCGCGGCCACGATTGGCGATCATGTCGCTGCAAGCTCGCGCGCGATCGCCCGCATCACCGTCGCGATCTCGGTCCGCGGCTCAGCGACCGCGGCGCTCATCTTCGCGATCTCCGGCTCGACCCGGCGCATGAGGTCCTGGAGCGCCCAGAGCGTCTCGTGGATCTCGTCTCGATGCAGGTCCGCTCGCGCGTAATTCACCGTGAAGAAATGCGAGAGCCGGCCCGACAGTCGGCCAAGGTCGGCTTCCAAGTCGCGGATCGCGCCGGGAATACCGGCGAGCGTCGCAACGGCTGATGAGATATCGGCGACCTGCCCCAGGTCGATGATCGGCGGCGGACGATCGTCGACGACCGTGAGTAGGAAGTCCGCGACGGACAGCCCGGACGACGCGGCGGCCGCGCGCACGCGCCGCGCCTCCTCCGGCGTCAGCCGCACGAGCAGCTGCTCCGAGCGTTTGCGCTTCGAGTCGTACACGGCTTGCTGCTCTTGAGACTTCGCCGGCATCGTCTTCTCCTCGGGCGTTGCGAGCTTCGCGCAAGCGATGCGAGCACCGCCTCCACGTAACCAGGGTGGGAGTCGCCATCAGGTGGCTATCCACCCTCTAGGTTCCCCCCATCAAGTACTCGCGTTGCAACTACCATACCGCATCTGCTACGATACCCGCAACTATCAGCGCGCGGAGACACTAGCATGCACGCCGACGACCCCCTGCACACCGAAATCCGCTCACGGCTCACCGCGCTCGTCGAAGCGGCACCCGTCCCGCGACGCTCCGTGCTCGAAGCGACCCTCGAACCGCATCGCGAGCTTATCACGCAAGCCCACGCCAAAGGACACAACTACCGCTCGATCACCGAGGCGCTCCGCGGGGCCGGCCTCAAGGCATCGCCCGAGACGATCCGGCGCTACGTGCAACGCATCACGAACGGCACCACCGGCACGAACGATCAAGCGAAGTCGAAGCGCTCATCCCGCAAAGTCACCGCCCGGAAGACGTCAGCCACGAGCTGACGAGCAACTCGATGACGACGACTGCCGCACCGAACGATCTCGTGCGCGGGCTGCGCTACCGGCGGTGGCTCGGACGGCAGCAGCTCGTCCGTGGCGTGACGCCATCGCGCCCACGCATCAAGTTCGGGCTCGCGCCAGGGTGCCTCGGCGTGGTGCTCGTCATCATCGCCATCTACGTCGTCGTGCTCGTCGCGCTCGCGATCCAGATGGCGCTCTACGTCGTCGTCGCGCTCGCCGCGCTCCTCGTCGTGCGGCCCTTCTCCCGTTTCGCGCTACCCGCGCTGCGCGGCGGCGTCTTCAACGGTAGCGCCTTCGCCGAGACACCGGCTGTTGGCATGTTCGCCCTCGGCGCCGTGCCGACCACCGCGCTCGTCTATCCCCTCTCGCATGGGCTCGCGACGCTCGCGGGCGCGGCCGTCGTCGGCGGCTTCGGCTTTCGCCCGCTGGTGCGGGCGCTCGACGGCAAGCCGCTCCCGACGTTGCCGCTGCGCAAAGAGGTCGACGCGACACCGTCCGTCGGTCCGGACCTCAGCGAGCCGGGCGACTTCGGGCTCTGGATCGGTGAGGCGACCGGCACGCTCTCCGCACTCGGACATACCGCCGGGTTGCAACGCGGCTCCAACGTCCCCTCAACCTCCGCGACGCGGCCAAGAACATCGCGATCTTCGGCGAGACCGGCACCGGCAAGACTACCCGCGTCATCAACCATCTGCTCGTACAAGCACTTGACTTCGATTGCGGCGGACTCATCTTCGACGTCCGCGGCGACTTCCACACCACGGCCGAGCATGCGGCGCAGCTGACCAGCAAGACGATCCAACGCATCGGCGTTGGTCAGCTCGGGCTCAACCTGCTCGACGGCCTCACCCCAAACACGGCCGCTGGTTTCCTCGAAGCGGCCTTCAAGCTGCTTGGGCAGGGCGAGGGCGACTCGGCCTTCTGGCTTTCGCTTGCGGTCGCACGCTCGCAGGCCGCACTGGCCGTCCTCTTCCACGTCCCGGGGGCCTACTCGCTCAAGGGGCTCTAGGACTACGTCTTCAACGAGAGCTGTCGTAAGGCCGCAATCGTTATGGCTGGCGGTGCCCTCCTCGAGCTCCAGGTGCGCGCCGCCGACGGCGATCGCGACGCGAGCCTCGATGCCCGCCGGCTCAAAAGCGCGATCGATTACGAAGCCACGATCGCGGCGCAGTACAGCGAAAAGGAACGTAGCGGCGTCAACCGCACGATCGAGACCGCCCTCGCCCGCTTCGCCGATCCCGAGCTCGAAGACGCGTTCTGTATCGACGCCGGCGATCAGGCCAACCTCGCCGACGTCCTCAACGGTAGCCTCTTCGTCGTCAACGTCCCGCGCGAGCGCTTCAAGGCCGCCGCGAGCGTCATCTACCTCTTCCTCAAAGAACGCTTCTTCCAAGCCGTCAACGCGCGTGCCCAGCTCCCCGCCGGGCCGCGAAAGAGTCGGCCGCTCCTCTTCCTGTGCGATGAGTACCAGCAGATCTGTAGCGCCGGCGACGCGCAGTTCTTCGACACCTCGCGGGCACTCGGAGTCATCGGCATCGTCGCCTCGCAGTCGATCGAAGCCTACATCTCGGCGATCGGCAACGAACACGCCGCAACCGCCCTCCTCGGCAACTTCACTAACGTCGTCGCATTCCGTTCGACCGAACGCACCATGGAATACGTCGCCGGCAAACTCGGCGAGGTCGACGTCTGGAAAGAAACCTACAACACCGGCCGCTCCGACCAGCCGACCATCTTCTTCCCGAAAGCGGCCTCCGTCTCGCAAGGGCACTCCGCCTCGATGCAGCGGCAGCGACTCCTCACCGCGCAAACGTTTCGCGCCCTCGCGCCGGATCAAGCCGTAGCACTGCTCACCGTCGACGGTATGGCCTTCGACGACGTGCTCTCCGTACCGCAACTCACAGACGACGATCTCGAGGCCTACGCGTGATCGGCGTCGCGCTGGTTGCATCGCCGACCGGGGAATCGCGACGATGATTACTCTTTATCATGGCGGCGAAGCGCACGACGTTGAGCTGGTCAGTAATGCGGCTCCAAACGAGCGGTGGAGCAAACTACGCGAGATCGCTTCGCGGATGCTGCGCGCTCGTGGCAACGGCTTAGCCGTTCGTTAGCCGTGTGAACCGACGCATCGATATACGCATCGTGAGAGGTTATTCCGTTCGACATGCGCGGTCGTGATTTGGGATCGGGGATGCCGTAGATCGGCGTCCGCACGACGCGCTTCACGACCATAGGGCTGTTATTTGTGTTCCGGCGCGTCGTCGTCCAGGAGGCCGTAGTCCTTGACCTCGGAGCCGTGGCCGGCGCGATGTTCGAAATATCGTTGAACTGGCGGTGTACGAGCCGAAGCCGTCCGTTGTGATTTGGATGCGCTCCGACGCGATCCGATCGGACCGATCGCCAACGAATAGATCTGCGTCGCCACTGGTTGTGCTTCCCAAGGTGCCATGTCAAGACGAGCTTCGTATCGGCGTCGATCGCGGCCCACGTCTAGAGGTCGCCCACGCCATCCGCCCCGCGCATCTCGACTGGGAGATTTCGCTCTTTCACGTGGCAGAACGACCATATGTCGTCGCATTGGATGCGCCGTGACTAAAGGTAAGTCACGTTCTGGTCATGGTAGGCATCGCCTACGTCGGCCAAAGGCCGCAGGACGCTCTCTTTTTTTCCACGCCGAAAATCCGAGCCGTTCCACGGACCGAATTCCCTCGGCCAAAGCGCCCACGATACGAACGCGGAGGTCGAGTGAGAGGCGATTCATAAGACATTATACGAGACCGCTCTGGCATTATATATCACGAATGGTCAAATTGCGCAATTTGACCATTCGTGATATATTGGCTCGGTGGCGTTGAAAGCTCGTACACCAGGCCAATTGATAGATGTGCTTCTTGGAGAGAGGGGTTGGGACCAGCGAGCGTTGGCGGCCGTTGTCGGAATCGACGCGAGCAACCTCAATAAGATTATTGCTGGCAAGCGGCGGGTTGATGCTGAGGTGGCCATCGCGCTCGCTGAAGCTTTCGGCGTGCAGCCGGAACAGTTCTTGGACTTGCAGCAGGCATACGACCTGGCAAAAGCTCGCACCATTTTGCAACCGGACGAAGGACGAGCAAACCGAGCGGTACTCTTCGGCCAGTTGCCGATCGCTGAAATGATCAATCGAGGTTGGCTCAACGTAGAAGGCGTTCAAAATGTTTCGAGGGTTGAAGCGGAACTCGCGAGATTTTTCGGCGTGAAGTCATCTACCGAAATTGAATTTCTCCCGCATGCTGCCAAAAAAACAGACATTGCAGGACCGATTACCCCAGCTCAACTCGCTTGGATTTACCGCGTAAAGCAAATTGCGAGTGAGATGGTAGTTGGAAAGTACTCCCGGCCTGCGATCCACGCCGCCGTGAAACAGTTGGAGAACCTATTGAAATCCGCTGAGGAAGCGCGCAAGGTGCCGCGGATTCTAGCAGAATGTGGCATCAGATTTGTCATCGTTGAATCTCTTAAATTAGCTAAAATCGACGGCGTTTGCATCTGGCTTGATCGCAACTCACCGGTAATTGGGATGTCTTTTCGATTCGATAGAATCGACAATTTTTGGTTCGTTTTACGCCATGAAATTGAACACGTTTTGCGCGGAGATGGCATAGACGCTATTATCTTAGATGCAGAGCTTGATGGTGAGCGGGCTGGGACTAGTCCAGGCCTATCTCAAGAAGAACGGGCCGCAAACGAGGCTGCTGCAAATTTCTGTGTTTCGTCACATCACATGGATCAATTTATTGCACGCAAGGCTCCAGTAGTCACGAAGCGCGACATGCTGGGATTTGCAAATACGATTCATGTTCATCCTGGCATAGTCGCTGGTCAGATTCAGCGTAAGCTCGGGCGCTACGACCTTTTCCGCGAGCAATTAGTCAAAGTCAGGTCAATCGTAACACCAGGCGCAGCGGTCGATGGCTGGGGAGACGTTTTCCCAGTTCTACTTGAAGGAAGCGAGCGGGTATAATGATGAGCACGCATCGGCAGATGCAACTCCTGGTTCACCAGTATCGCGATGAAACTGACGGAACAGACGTTGACTTACACATGGTATCCGAGTGGGCTGTTTCAAAAGGTTATTTGAAATTGCCGCGACCGGTAGCGCCCATTGACATGCTTACGAAAGAGTTTGCCAAAGCTCTCCGCGAAGAAACACGCGTCGACTTAACAAGCCATCGCCCATATCGCGTTAATCACCAGCGACCGGAAATGCGGGCTGGTAAACAGGTTTCGATCTGGGGCGACATCGAAAAATTAGGGCGTGATCCGATGCTTAAGTCTTTTGTGAAAAGACGTCAGGGAATGGTCGGAGACGCGGTACAACTTTCAGATGATGTTGACCACTGGAACCGCATTAATCCAAACGAACCGCTGATTCAAATCCCGTTCGACTTCGGCCCAGATATCGAGTGGGAGCAAAATTCGCCAAAAGACATGGCAGGCTAAAACACCTGGCGTTTGGAGAGAGATGGCTGAGCGCTTCAAGGCAGCCGAGTCAGGTTCGGCCTGGTCAGGTAGAACCGTCCCCCGGGGGTTGGAATCCTTCTCTCTCCACCTTAATTTCGGCAGAAGGCGGTCGCAGTCCCCACCGGGCTTCGGCCGCCTTCTTCGCGCTCTGCTTGCGCTGTTCGGGCGATAGTGCAGCCGCCCGCGCCTTCCCACCCTTGAGGCCGCCTCGGCGCCCAAGCGCGACCGCCGCAGGGTCCTTCCCGGACTCGGCGACCGGCTCTGCCTGGTCGGTGAGGCGAGCGAGGATCGCATGGGCAGCTTGGTTCGGATCGGTGGGCGGCTCGCCTGAGCGCTTCGGCATCTTTCTAGCATGAGACCACGACGCGCGCGAGTCAACTCAGTCTCGGATTTCAAAAGGGACCACTACCTTATCCTTTAGGATGTCTCAACATCGCAGCTCTCCGGGTCGCGCGCAGTCGTCAGCGCCGTAGGCGATGATGACGAGCACGTCCCAACCGCGCGTAGCGCGGAACCAAGCACCAGCATCGATTGGATCTTAGACTGGCCGCGCGCTCTTAAGTCTGATAGGTCGCGCGTTCGTGACGTCTGGTCTTACGGCCGAAATTTTGGATTCTTCAAGAGACCACGCGCAGCGCACGAGCATCACGGCTGATCGCCAATGGCGCGCCCATGAGAACGGGGCAATGAGCTTGTGCAAGGACGCATTCTGAAATACTCAAACCGGTCGGGATCTTGGCGTAACGTCCAATCACGATCAAATCAACGTCGCGCTCCCGCGCGGTCCGTAGAATCTGCTCGGCTACGTCACCGGCCTTGAAGAGCACGTCGACCGGTACGGCGACCGGTCGTAATTCCTCCGCTATCTGTTCCGTCGCTTCGATCGCCACGATGGCAACGGCCTGATGCAAATCATCGACGATGACGTGTCACATCGTTACCTCATTCCACAACGGCGCGTCATGAGGCGGCCACGTCACGGTGAGGACAATGAATCGCTCGATCGCCTCGGGCCGGATCAACGCAACGGCAAGGCGACTCGCGCGATGGATTTCTTCCGAGCCGTCCGTCGCAATGAGGACCGTCATGCCCGTGATAGGTCGAGCTTTCTGTTCCTCGGGGAAAGGCGCGGACTCCAACTTGCGCGCGACGCTTGGATCCTTCATCGTGCACCCAGGCCTCCATCATGCAGCATTGTCGTGATCGATCCGGTTTACGATACGATAGGCGAGCAGAAGCGAACCGCTGACGGCGAGTAAGAGCGCGTTTGCGTAGAGCGACGGAACCACCGTCGTGGGTTGATTGAGCAGCACGTCGCGTAATTCGCTCACGACGGCCACTTCGAGCATCAAGGACACGGAAACACGGTGCTCGCGCAAGTAGATGACGAGCGTTCGAAATAATTCCACAAGCACGAACAAGAGGACGATCTGAGAGAGAATTTCAGAGGGCGCCCGTCCGAGCACGAACGCGAGCTGCGCGAGCGTCCACAACACTTGCAGCATCACGACGAGGAGCACGATGGCAAGGGATGCGACAATGAAGTCCTGCGCAAGTTCCAAATACCGACGGAGGACATGATGCACGTCCGTATGCGGAACAGGGAGAATGGAACGTGGTTTTGCGGATTGGCTGCATTGCTCCATCGGTTTCGACCCTTTGCGAGCCTTCGATTTACGAGGCTTCGATGAAGGACGTCGGTCTTGCCATCAACACGGCGCTGATGTCGGACGCCGGCCCATCGAGGGGGCACATCTACGGGTGCTTACACGCCTCGCGCAAGAGCCGCTTTTGTTTCTGGCAAGACCGCAGATCTATTCCTAGGCGGTCACCAAATCTTAGGTTTTTATCGGGATCTGCTTCGGCTGCGCCTTAGGAAGATGGTTGAGCGTTAGCAAGAGCAAGCCGTTTTCAATATGAGCTTCAACGTTGTCGCGGTCGACGTCATCAGGAAGGAGCAGCGAGCGCGTGAAGCTCCGACGATCGCTCTTCCCGGACACCGAGAGTACCGCGTCTTGCATCGTCACTTGAATCTCAGCGGGCTTGTAACCAGCCACCGGAATTTCGACGGCGTACCCAGACTCGTTGCGCGTGATGTCGATACCGCCTTGAGCGAGGCCCATATCCAGCGACTGCGGCGAGTAAAAGTTCCGAAACAAATCGAACGGGTCGACTCCGAACCACTCCGCAAGCGGGCTCCGAGGCGGCATTGTCGTCGATGGCGACTTCCCATTCCGGACGATTGCGAGGTCAGCCATGAGGGTCTTTCTCCTTTCCGGTTGCTGACGATTCGCGCCGAAGAAACGAGCGCACCGATGATTTTACTCGCGTTCGCACTCGTGTCAAGAGAGTGACAGCGCGGGTCGCCTATCTAGTCAGAGCTGCAATCCGGCTATGGCGGTCGCTCAGGATCGCGCCGGTTCGCGACGATCTCGCGGATGCGGCGCTTGATATAGCCGAGCGAAGATTCGTCCGAGTTGATTGCCCCTAGAACCCCCCTTCCGCGATCATAATCGACGCTAATATTCGGTTTCGCGCTGCGCGCGGTTGGAACGTGCTCGTCATCATCGCCTGCGGCGCTGACGACTGCGCGCGACCCGGAGAACTGCGACGTCAAAACACCCCGAAGATCAGACACCGCAGAATCAATCAGTGACGTCGGCGCGTCAGTATTGTCAGGCAGCGGGGGCGGGGCGGCCTTAAAGTCTGATAGGCCGGGCGAACCCTGTACACGAGCTGCGAGCACGCGTTGGATCTCAGCGAGGGAACAGCGCAGCGCCGTCGCGATCGAGCGCAACGAGAGGCCGGCACGCCGCATTTCCGTGGCCGCTGAGCGACGTTGGCGCGCCGGGGCGGTATAATCACCGCGGCTCATATGCGAACGCTCACGGGCGGCTTCCCGGGCCCTCTGGCGGGCTTTCTCTCGCTCACGTTGCGCCGCGATTCGGGCTTCGCGTAGGAGCGGCGGGACGTCAGCGCTATAGCGCTCCCAGACCCAGCGCGCCACGCTCTTCACGATGTGACCGACCTCGTTGGCCTTGAGCGGACCGCGCGGGCTCTCATTACCGACGTCGGCCGCGATCTGGCCGGCGCGATCGGCGACCGCGCCGGACCACGCCTCGTACGTGCCGATCCGCCAGTCGGCGACGGCGACGTATGCCCAGCGCCGCAGACGATCGAAGGTCTCGACGTTGCGGCCGATTCCGATCGGCGGGTTCTTCTTCCGTGCCGGTTCGTTGAGGTCGACGTAGCGCGCCAGCTCGTCGAGCGAATACGGTGCGTCGCGCCCGATCTTCGTGACGTAGGCGTCGGAGAGGGGATTGTGCTGGAACCGACCCGTGTAGGCCGGGTCGGCACCGAGCGCCGCGGCGTACGCACGCTCGATCGCGGCCGCGTAGCGCACGACCTTGAGGCGACGGGGATCGCCAAAATCCGTCTGCACCCAGGCGCCGAGCAGGTAGATCAGGTGCGCGTGACCGTTGCGAGGGTTGACGACGACGAGGTTCGGTGCCGGCAGCTCCGCCTCGATCCAGGCCGCGCCTCCGCCCTGCGTGTCGATGTCGAAGCGCAGGGCCGTCAACCAGCCGGGGGGGTCGGGAGCGATCTCGGCCATCGAGCGCGCGACCTCGCGCCGCTCGCGATAGGCGCCGCGGCGGAAATCATCGGTAGCGTGGACGCGGAACGGGAGAGTCCGGGCGAACCGCTCGAGGGCAGGTTGAACCTGACCAGCGGCTGGCGAAAGCGCGGCCGTCGGAACCTTTCCAACCGTGCTTGCCGACCAGGGCCGACGGCAATGCAGCGGCTAGGGTGGACAGGTCCGGGCCCATCCGCTACGATGAACACGGCTCGCCACCTATGGTGCGAAACCCGCCCCGGATCTCCCGATCGCGCCAGTTTTCCAGGCCGGACGCGGACGAGAAGTGAGAGGGACGAGCCTCAGAGTGGCGCCGTCGGTTCCTAAGCCGGCGGCGTTTCTTGTTTCCAAGATTATAAATCAGCGCGGCGGCCTGTGCATGCGAGCCACAGTTGAAAGACGGGATTCCCCCACGTGAAAGACGGGGTGAGCCGAAATTCCCCCACCTGAAAGACGGGTTCGCTTAAATTCCCCCAA
>JAABUO010003376.1_pt1 | contig 19030 bp, 21 predicted proteins | sample 5559291 | NCBI WGS metagenome assembly JAABUO01 (sample SAMN10711878, study PRJNA513372) | rock metagenome | isolation source: Antarctica rocks | place: Antarctica: Victoria Land, Finger Mt sud | reverse complement strand
GTGAAATGAAGTACCTTGAGAAGCGCAACTTGGGCCCTGATGTCTGCAGGCAGTCGCTTCAGCTCTCTGTACTTCCTCTTGGCGCCTGAGTCATCTGCAAGATATGAATGAATGAAATGAAATGAGATGAACTGAGTGAACGAACGAACGAATCGAAGGACCAATGAATGAAACGAGACAAACTGAATGACTGACTGAATTGGATGACTGGCTGACTGAATGAATGCAGGCCAATGCATGAACCAATGAATGCATGAATCAGGATGAAGGGCCATATGTGTGACTGACTGAACCAGTGAATGCATGAATCAGGATGAAGGGCCACATGACCAAGTATCAAAGCCGTCCTTGCTGTATGCCGCTGCCACTGACAAGGACAAACAGGGGACCTGAGTCACAACTCAGCATCTTGAGCCTGAGTCATGCTCACACCCAAGTTGTGAGCAGAGTATGACTCAGGCTCAAAGATGCTGACTTATGACTCAGGCTCAAAGATGCTGACTAATGACTCAGGCCTGCTCTTTTTCCTGGACACTGGTCAGGCAGCCACACAAGCATGGCACAAAGGAACAATTTAGGCAGGCACAAGGCAAGCTGCTGGTGTGGGTTGATGGCAAAGGGCAAAAGGCAAGGGCAAGCGTTGCAGGCCAAGGGCAGCAGATACAAACAGGAGGCAACTGGTAAACAATTGGAGCACAACTGGCAAATGGTTTAAAGACATTGGAAGACAGTTGGAAAACAATTGGAACACAGACGGCAAATGATTGAAAGACATAGGAAGACAGTTGGAAAATAGAAGGTGCTCACTGTTGAGCATTGCGTCAGGGTTGGACTGCAGCTCTGAGGGGCCGGCAGGCAAGGCAATGCCAATGTTGCCAAACCAGCCCATTGCATTCAACTGTCCATGACGAGCCTGCAACAACAGCAAACATTGGTAAAACAACAGCAAATGGTTACTTCTTTTTAGAAAAGCATTAGCTCTGTAAAGCCAGCCCATTACATTCAGTTGTAAACAGCCTGCACAACAGCAAACATTATGTCACATCACCAAATCGAACAACAACAAAGAGTTTTTTCCTGAAAGGAAACCATTGATTCCTGTAACACAAAGGCACTGTAGAGCAGCAGCAAATGATTGTCAGTCCTTGCTTTGGCATCTCTGTTGAACGAGCTGTCGCACACCACATTGACCTAAGCTTTCAAGCCAGGATCGGTGCTTCTCACCACTGGCTCCACACCCCAGAATGCAAAGTGCTAGAAAGTATGTTGATCCTGGACGCAGACAAAAGCTTGTTAACAAAGGTATGACTGTGACAGCAACCTGCCATGCCAGGACGACTATGCTCATGTTTCTGCTGCAAGCCCTATACTGAGAGTTTTGTTTTAGGGTCCACACCCTTTATAAAGCCTTGAACATTGCTGAGTCCTGGCCATGCTGACTCAGCATCAGACATACATGCCGACTCGGGTGGGGTCCCAACAGACAGGATTGACAAAATGCATGTGTGTCTGTGCACATCTGCACACAATGCGTGTGAGCAATGGCTTAACAAGTAACCACTCACTGACTAAGGGCTGATGATGCTGGTAAGAAGAAGGGCTGTTGCATTGGAGGGCAAAACCGCAGCAGGCTCCTAAAGAGGTGCGGTGATGACACGCGGATGATGACTCAGCAGTAGGTGCACGTGGATGATGACTCAGCAGTAGGTGCACATATTGTGACGGAGCAAAAGGTGCTCAGGTGGTGACTCAGCAAAAGGTGCTCAGATGGTGACTCAAGACCAGTCCAAGTGCGTCTGCCTGCCTCATGACTAACCCCTGAATCCCTTTCTATCAAGATCCTCCAAAAACAAGAAGCAGGTAATATCTGACGAAGGTCTTTGGCAAACAAAAAGCAGGTAATATCAGACAGAAAAAATATTGATCTGGGTTTGCTGAGTACCCAGGGCTCTGCTTTCTACATAGATTATTAAAACAAAAAGCAGGTGTCATCCCTTTCAGACAAAAATACGAGAGTTTTGGTCCAGAAATTGTAAAGTCCTGACCTGGGTGCGCTGAGCATAAGAGGCTCTGCTCTCTCCATCCCCCTCCACCCACTTGCCAGCCCCCGGGCACCTGCAGCATGGCACATATAAACTCTCATTTCAGACAGCCAGTCACTGACAGACAGGTGGGCGGACCAACAGATGGCTGACTGAGCGGATTGACGGACAGACAGTTGGACAGACAGGTCAGATCTCAGAGGAGTGGTAGTAGCATCAGAAACAGTAGCAGTGGTGATAGTAGGAGTGGGAAACAGGAGAGTGCCTCCTGTTTTGGATCTGTCTGTTTGTCTGGCCATCTGTCTGTTGGTGAATGGTTCTGTTTTGCACACCGCCGGTCCAACAAAAAAAAGCCGCATGCAGGCACGCATGCACATGCACACACGTATCTTTGGTGACAGACCAAAAGGTGCGCAGCCGCGTGTGAAGTAGCTGCAGAGCACATCACGCACCAACACCAAAGCACTGCTGTGCATACAGTGCTGGGTAAGTGCTGTCCAAGTGATGTGCATGTAGTGCTGTGCATGTAGTGCTGTGCATGTAGTGCTGTGCATGTAGTGCTGTGCATGACGTGATACTGTGCAAGTTGTGCTGTGCATGACACTGTGCTGTGCATGCAGTGCTGTGCATTTAGTGCCATTCATGTAGCTCTGTCCAGCTAGTGCTGTGCATGGCATAGCACCGTACAAAAGCTGTGTATGCACTGCTGTCTGAGTGCTGTACATGCAGTACTGAGCAAATGCTGGGCATATAGCGCTCCTCTTCTGACAGAGGTGGCAAACCCATGAAGGGTGGAGGTTGGATCTGCAGGGAGGAGATTGCTGCCAGGAAGGCACACAAGGTGTGCATCTGCTGCGCAAAGGAGGACCACATTGGCAAAGACTTTGCCACAATGACATGGCTCTGCAGTCTTTTTCGATGTGGCCCTCCTTTGTGCAGCAGATGCACACCTTGTGTGCCTTCCTGGCAGCAATCTCCTCCCTGCAGATCCACCCTCCACCCTTCATGGGTTTGCCACCCCTGTCAGAAGAGGAGCCCTGCCCAGGATCGGCCGTGCATGCAGTGCTGTGCATGCAGTGCTGTGCATGCAGTGCTGTGCAATACTCTGGAAGGCTCACCGGCAGGCACAGATGTCGCACTTGAACCTGACTTGGCACAGCTGGAACTGCAGGTTGGGATCATTCAGAGCCATGATGTCTGAGTTCTCCTTGCACATGGGGCAGTTGCGACACGGCGGCGTCTTTTCTCTGCACTGACACTTCCTCAGGTGCAGCCTGCAACCAGTCATTGACAGCGGGCATTTTGCTCTGTGCTTGATTTGCATTTCACTATGAAAGAGTGTTTATCAGAGCCATGATGTCTGAGTTCTCCTTGCACATGGGGCAGTTGCAGCAAGCCAGCATCCTCTCTCTGCACTGACACTTCCTCAGGTGCAGCCTGCAGCAAGCAATGAGCTTAAGGGATCTTTGCTTGTTGGTGTGCCTGTCAGGGTTAGGACATCTGAGGCCTGTTTGCACATGGGGCAGTTGCGGCAGGGCAGTGTCTTCTGTTCTGCACTGACGTCTTCTCAGATGCAGCCTGCAACAAGCAATCAGCCATGAATTTTTGCCTCTTTGTTAGCCAGTGTGCATGGCTGTAATCAACAGTTCCTGTCAGGATCATGATGTTGATCCTCAATTTGCACATGGGGCGGTTACAACCAGTCACAACGAGGCAGGCTTGCTATCTCACACACGCATAGACACAGACACAGAAACACACACACGCACGCAAGCACGCACCCGCACACACACACGCAAGCACGCACCCGCACACATACACGCAAGCACGCACCCGCACACACACACAGCGCCAGATGTGGTGTGTACCTGTTGCCCTCCAGGTCAGTCTTGGTAGACAGACCATCTCGTACGGTATATATATGGTTACAGTAGGGGCAGGTCTCTTCAGGGGCTGCGGTGCGCTTGCGCTTACCACCCCGGGGTCCCCCCACCGCCTCAGGGGGGCGGGGCATGTTCACATTGGTCGTGCGCATTTTGAGCTCCCTAGTGACCACCTCCACAGCTGCAGCAGATCTGAAAGCACACACATAACAGTTAGTCATGTACCAGCAGAACATGCGGCCTGGCAGCAGATCTGTCTGTCTGTCCGTCTATGTGAGGCTATTTGGCATGGAGACCGCAGGGTAAAGGTGCTTTTGCAGCATTGCGGGAGGTCACCAATGCTCATCAAAATGCATAGAAACATTATGTAATATCATCCAGGGTCAGCTACTTGATCAATTGCTGCCGGGAGTATCTGCTCAGCTCCTGTAGTTCTGAATGTGGCACACCATGTTAGTAGTACCAAGTCACTACAGACATGACTATCTTACTCTCACGGTAGTACTATTTATACAAGGCTTTGTCAGGGGCACACTGCGCCTTGTATCATCCCATACGCAGTCTGGGTGTATGCTGTGAAGCTTGCTTATAAAGCCGTGCTGCCAATAAGTGCATTGTGAGTTTAAGGTTGGTGAACTCTTGTCTGTGGAATGACCAAACGCACGGGGCTCAATATATGCAGATTACGGTTGATAAGGTTCACCTGTAGAAGGCTTCATTGTTGGTACGTGAGTTAGAGTTGGTGGTACGCAAGATAGGGTTGGTGGGTCTCACCTGTACAAAGGGCTTCCTTGGTGGTATGCAGATTAGAGTCAATGAGTCGCACATGCAGAAGGCTTCTTTGGTGGTATGTAAGTTAGAGTGGGCGGTACACAAATAAGGGTTGGTGGTACAAAAATTAGGGTTGGTGGTACGCAAGTCAGGGTTGGTGGTACGCAAGTTAGGGTTCATGGGAGTCTCACCTGTAGAAGGTTTCCTTGGTGGTACGAAGATTATCCTGAGCCTCTTTGAGCTCTCCCACCCGGCTCTTCCAAGTCTTCTGCTTCTCGATGCTGACCTGATCAGCCCTGTATGCGTCCCTGGCCAAGGCTCGAGCTGCATCCACCTACAGCAGACAGCACAGAGGCTAGACACTGCCATAGGGTTGATGTGCTCCGTTGCTTTGTGTGGGGGCGGGAGGGGGGGAGGGGGGAGGAAGGGGGATGTACGCCTTTCAGCAATGGTAATGGGACCCTTCTGAGACAGCAACATGCTTTCTGTTCTGCGATAAGCGCTGGCTGGGTCAACACCGTCACAGGGCATCTGCAGCCAAGGGCAGTCACAACCACAGGGCTGTTGCGTCCACAGGGCTGTTGCGTCCACAGGGCTGCCACCTCTTTCAGGCAGGCCTGGGTTGTGTGGCAAGCATCTGAAGCCTCATCAAGACTCGGCTTCAGCAAAGTAGCTGAGTACTGACACTAAAGAATCATAGTTGCAGGAACAAAACCATACTTATAAATATATTGGGCTAACCGCACTACCAACATTGTACCCACCAGATAGCGACCAGCTTCTGAAGCGGTAGTAAAAGGGTTCGCCCATTGTCGTCTGGAGAATTGCAGGCGACTGTTTTGCGTTTGAGCATTGCAATTCTGTGTTCACAAGCTGTTACTATCTGCTGACCTGTTTCAGGCAGACCTTAGCCGTGTGATGAGCATCTGAGGACTCACTCAATTGTTTCATTGAGCGCCTTACAGTCTGGGGTGTGAAGCTGTTTGTGACTCATCAGACACCTTGAACTGCAAGCACAGGTGTGACAACTAAATATCTGAGTAAAAAGCTGTGATCTGCTGACCTGTTTGAGGTAGTCCTTGGCCTTGTGGTGAGCATCTGAGGATTCACTCAGGCCCTGCTGCAGTGTGGCATGCCACTGGTGCAGCTCCTCCTGAGGCATGGCAGCATACTGGGCTGCCAAGCTGTTCTCCACTTCAGCAATGATGCTTTGCCTGCAAGCCGACGTAATGTCGTGACATTACAGCAGCCCAGCAAGGTGGGTCATGTTTTAGTGCAATGCACAGCAGCACATCGCTGATGCAGCTCCTCCTTGTGCATTGCAGCATACTGGGCTGCCAAGCTGTTCTCAGCATCAGCAATGATGCTTTGCCTGCAAGCTACCATAAGAAGAATGATGCTTTGCCTGCAAGCCACCATAACATCATGTAACAGCCCATCAAGGCAGGTCAGCTGCGATGCATGGCAGCACAGCACTGATGCAGCTCCTGTTCAGGCAGAACAGGACTCAGAGCCATTTTTTGCCTGCCAGCAGAACTTGTCCAGATGCAGTATTGCAGATCAGCTGTGATGATAGCAGTGCTAGCAATGCATGCTGCATGTGTGAATAGATCGCTGTTTTTGGGCTGCCAGGTCAGCCTTTGTCTTGGGAAAAGAGTGCTCCACTCACAACAGTGGGGCAGCATGAATCAGGGAAGCCTGGCAACTCTTTTGAGCAAAGTCAGCAGGTGCATGAGAGGACTGCAGTGTCATAAGACGGAGCATAGAAGAGAAAAGTTGTGGGTTTTACTTTACTGCCAGCATTTATGCTCTCAGCAGATGTATGCAGTTGCTGCAAGTCTGGACGCCTGATGTTGATGCCTGACAGGGTGCGTGCAAGCATTACAGACTGCGCTGGTGTGCTGCTGAATGATGTACTTGACACATGGGTCATGGATGTGCATCTAGGACCAATCTTGAGTGACAAAAGTATGTGCAAGCAAGACTGCCATGTCATGACGCAAAGTCTGCAAACAACGGAGTGGCTTTAGAGTGCACCTGCTAGCACCCATCTTGTCAGCAGAGTTGGGGTCTTCTCCTTGCAAGCTGCCAGCATGGTGAAGCTCTGCCAACTCATTGGACAATGAGTACTCTGCAGAAGCAAATAGGTTGCCCTGTACTGTCAGCCAGCAACTACATTTCCTGTGTGTGGTAATATGCTCTCTGCATGTTGCAAATATAGCAAGCTCAGCACACCTACAAGATTCCAGCAGGCTGCTATGCAGCATTGGGCAGGTATGCACCATGCTAGCAATGGAGCAAGAATGTGGAGCACATGTAGGTGGACACAAGCCATTGTGATGTTGTATAGATTGCAAGACTCGTGGTTGGGTGTTGTACCATGGCCATGGTTCCCTGTTCCAAAATCAGCAAAGGTTGGATGTTGTGCAGCCTGCATGCCAATCAGACGCAGGTGAGCAGCTCGTGTTTTTCGTTCTGACAAGGAAGGTGGCAGATAATGACACATACAGCTTGCCTGTAAGCCTTGCTGAGGCTGCCCAGGCACCTGCATGCTGTCCATGTTGCCAGACGTCGGCAGGAAAACGTCTGTAGAGTGGACGAAACCCGGCGGGCTCTTGGGGAGACTGATCTGACCTAACGACCGGGAACTGCAGTCCTGCGAGGGCAAAACAGCCTAAATCCCGTTGTGTTAGCGTGGTCGAAAAACATACTGAGGCAAGTAGCTTTCAATCACTCTGCAGGTAGTGTTGGGCATTCTGCGTTTATACCAACACGCAGACTTTGACCGTCGGCATGCCCGAGAGTACGGACAAAGCAAAGCACATTGCTGCCAAAGGAGGGAGACTGGCAAACGCGAGACACCGCACTGACTCTTGTGCTGCTGCTTACCGTCAAAGACCAACCAGCTTTTGGCTCAGTAGCTTCCAAGATACCTACAGGCTTTAGCTCGTTTTCACGCGAAGCTTACGGACAGGAGCTGGAGGAAGGCCAAGAGGCAGCTTTTCAAGCTGTCTGCAGCTCACTTGTACTGCCTCGAAGACACCAAGCTTGTTTGGTTGCACGAAACTTTCTCAGCTGTCGCAACAGAAGTTGACATTCGATTGGAACGATTGCCGCAGTGTTTCTGGCAAAACGCTGGAAAGCAAAGCAAGCCCAGGCGAAAGCTGTTCGCTTCCCAGGGACAGACGGCCTAGCTGCGCTTGTTCAGAATCCCAACTCAAAATCCCAAGCGTAAAATGAAAGACGATCAGCGTATGACGTCGTACCATAGCGTTCAAGCAAAACTTGCTTGGTGTCCTTGCCGCGCATGGCATGAGAGCATATGTAGCTTGACATCCCCGCACTGTCTGCGCTCATAGCTGGAGACCCTGCAGATGTCAAGAAGGAGATCGGCAAGCTGAAGTCAGCAGGTACACGAAGCCACCTGTGCATATCACTCTGATCACCAAGGCATGACTCTTCAAGGTTTTGGCAAGACATTATGCATATTGTCAGCCTTGCCTGTGGCTTGAGCTTCTGGCTTACTCCTTTACACTATCAAATTGGACTGCATCTTCTCAAAGCTGCTTATCAGAGTCATAGCAGACTGTCAGCCTCAGTCTGAGCAATGTCAGTGCTGCCTGTCAAAAACTCTCTGAGGCTTCAGTCTCTGGTGTTCACTTCAGTGCGCTACTCAGCTTGAATGTCACATTGCATGTGAAACATCGAAGTTGACTTCGTTTGTGAGCTTTCTTTAGCAAGTAAGACTGCAGTCCTACATCAAGTTGTACTGCCTGTACTTAGATGACGTTTCCGAATTAAAATAGACGTTTTGGGATTGAAAAGAGCTACGCATAACTGCTGATGCAGAGGAACAAACTCATGCCATTCTACAGTTTGGTAAAGCACTGAATTCAGTGGCGTCTTCACTTAGGGCTACAAGATCAACACGGTTTGTCTACACCCCCAGTAGTGCTTCAAGTCTGCGACATCTAGATTTCAAGCTGGAGCTAATCAAGGTGAGCAGCAGCTGCGTACGCACCTATTTGTTGTCGCTCAGATCTTATGGAGGCGGTTAAGAGGCTGCGAAATTTGTTTTGGCAGCCAGCATACCAACACAACATCACATCGTTGCAGTTTTGCCAAGCTCTGCAGCCAGCATGCTCTAGCTGAGCTTGTCACGTGCATGCCCGCTGTACTTCGTGATCATGAGAGAAGTGTCTGGTCCAATATTTTTTGCACACTACCTGCGTGCGTGTTTTTGTGCGGCCAATTGCTCTTCCTGCATACTTTGCGGTGTCTACATATGTATATACCCCTTGCTTTTGCAAAAGTTTCAGGCTTCTCCGCATGTGGTTTTCCCAGAACTTTTTGTGGCGCCCCGACTGTTGTTTAAGCGATTGCCAAGTTGTACTTTACGCAGTCAGGTGTTGTGTGCTTGCAAATACACCCATGTACTTTTTCGTTTTCTTTCATGATCAGCACATGCGCAGGCGCGACTTTCTAGAGTTATGCTTTTATCAGCCGATCAAAGCTGGATCTTTAGGCGTTGGACGAGTGCATTATGGTCACACTTGCTCCTTGCCAGCCAGCTGCTTCCAACAGTTATGTTTACACCGTTGAAGATTTAAAACGCCGCCCCTCTATAAAGCTCTATGAAGCACAAGTCTGATGTCCAAACGTTGAATTATTGAACGTCAATTCCTCCTGAGGGGCGGCGTTTTAAATCTTCAACGGTGTAAAAGTATCTGGCGTGCGATGCATGCTTTGACTTGCCGATTCATCTTCCTGTCGGTCAACCTAGCAATGCTGCTCAGTCCAGGCTTGCTGCCACCGCACCCGGACCGGTGTCGATCAAGGGCGGAAGACATATCTTTTTGACAAGCTGGCTTGCGACTGAAGCCATGTCAAGCAACAGCAAGCTTGATGGGCTCGAGGCGTGGATGCACGACAAAGGGTTTGTATGGAACCCGTCTACAGTGACTTTGTGCGGCGGCACAGACGGCGAAGTGGGCTTTGCAGTAGCTGCAGCTCGGGAAATCGCCGAGCACGACACTTTGTGCGAGATTCCAAAAGATGCAGTGCTTTCAGTCCGCAACAGCGCTATTGCCAACTTGATCGAGCAGGAGCAGCTCGGCGGAGGGCTGGGCCTCATCTTGTCCATCATGTACGAAGTCAGTATCGGCGTTCGTTCCAAGTGGTAGGTAGGAACGCCGCTGAAGCTGTGCTGGCTGGCAGCTCCCTATGGTCGAACGCCTCGACTGTTGCAGGCATGCTTACCTTCAGTCCTTGCCTTCACGGGAATATCTGCCCCTGTTCTGGCAAGAAGGAGAGCTTGCTCTTCTGCAAGGCACGGAACTGGCTGGGAAGGCAGATGCGGACAGGTCATATCTCGTGCTGTTGTCACTGCCCGCAATGCCTGCGTGACAGGTGCTGCCCACCAAGCAAGCTGTACACCCAAAACAAGAGTTCTGGCCTGGCACTAGGCAGTGCATACATCACACTTGCATGTATATGATAACTACAGGACAATGGTCAAAATGATACGCAAAAATTTGCAGGCTGAGCTTTGCAACAAGTGCCCATGCCCCGCTGCAGGACTCTCACACAGGAAGATTGGGAAACTAATATTCTACCGCTGATCCATGATGCCAAATATCCCATGCTCAACCAAGCTGGTATGAACCTGGATCTGTTCAGAGTTGCAGCCTCTTGGGTTGCATCCAGGGCTTTTGGAGTTGACAACTACCATGGTAAATCCGTATACCCACCAATGTAAATACCAAATGGTAAACTAAAATCTCATATGCAACATGTGTGTGCAACTTTGCTGCATGTGCATTTTTGAATCTTGGTTAGTAACCCGTGTAAGTGGTTGTTACTTCTTGACAAGCCCTTGTGGTGTCACAAAGGCAACTCACAAAATAAAAATGCCTCTACCATTGGGTTCAAGGCTTATTTCTAGCACACCTTTTTAGGCAAAACGCTGCCAATTCTCACTTGGTACTGATGTCTGCTGACCAGGACATTGACAAACCTGCCACATCTTTGCAACCTAGTTGGCTGACTGAAGATTTTATTCCACCCGCACCTCCTCTTCTTTGTCCTCCCAATCCTCTTCTGCAGGAATGGCAATGGGACTCTTCGTTGACCTGATGGTTAGTGATGCCACTGGCTGCACTTAGTAATCAATAACAATAAAAGTAATAAATATGCTTGCCTGTCTACAGACCTCAAAAGGTCAAAGATTGTTTTACCTGATTGCCTGAACGCATTGTGGTCATATTCTTTTCATTGATTTTCATTCGTTCATTTCCACATTGGTGTTCATGCACTTTGTTCAGTGCCTTTGGCAGAAACAAGGCTGAAGTTGCCTTGTGTTCCCTGCTGGACTGGTACCAATGGTACCCTTTGCTGACTTGTCCAATCTCAAGGCTGCAGTGGCCACCTTTCAGCCAAAGGTTGAAAGGCAAAAGCTGCCCTGTATTTCCTGCAGGAATGGCAATGGTTCCTTTTGCTGACCTGTTCAACCACAAGGCAGCCGTGGTGCAGCTGGGAGGTGGCTACTTTGTTGAAGACGTCTGCTTTGAGGGCCAAGACAGCTCATCAGGAGAGGAGGAGGAGGAGGAGGAGGAGGAAGAGGAAGAAGAAGAAGAAGAAGAAGAAGAAGAAGAAGCAGCAGCAGCAGCAGACGAAGAAGAGGATGAGGAGGTGGAGGATGAAGAGGACAAGAATGTGGTACAGCCGATGACCCTTGAGACTGACAGGGGGGGTGCCCCCACCAGGGGGTTCATGCTGGACCCCTCTGTGCAACAAGACCCAAAACTGAGATTGGAGATTGGCATCTGTGGCGTCACAAAACCTGATGGCACAGAGGTTTTAGAGGTAGGGTATCTTGCTGTACGGTCTAAATTGTCTAGGGTTTGAGGCCTTAAGCATGGTGTGACAGGGGTTGTGGCAGCGCTAAGCTGCTGCCTTGGCGCAGTTGCCTGCTGTCTGTGTGTCTGTGTGTCACGCTGCTGCACTGTTGTGCTGTGCAATGCTGTTGTTGCTTGGTGCTGCTTTTAAACCTGCTTTTGGCAACTTATGCCATGCACAAGGAATGGAAAGCGTGAAAATATTGATGATATTATTATTATTATTGTTGTTGTTGTTATTATTATTATTATTATTATTATTATTGTTAATTCTATTATTATATTATTGTTATGTATTATCCTCACTTGACGCATGTAAGTCATGCCTCAGAGCAGCATAGTACCAGTGGCCAAACATGCTTTGTCAAGATGCGCATGCAATTCAATGTTGTGTTGAGCTGATCGCTTGCTACAACTGCTGCAGATTGTGGCAGCTTCTGACTTGAAAGCGGGGCAAGAGATCTTCAACACATACGGTAAGTTAGAACGCAGTGACCTTCATTGCCAACATTGCCATGTACTGCCACAAATTGTTATAAGTATTGTGCAATGATATTATATCATGATTGTTATAACATAATGCAAAAGACATGTTACATGTCAATCTTATTGACACTTGTCACTGCTAGCCTTGACCATTGGGCTTATCTTTTGCAAGTTGTGGAATGCCAAGAATGGTGATTGCTGAGATGTATGGAAGGATGGGCATCTGGGACATCTAGGAGAGTACTAGAGAGGGAGAAGACAGACAAAACCAGCCAGAATAGGCCTGATCCACCTTAGGTTTAGGATTCTTCCTTCCCCTTTTGGCTATGGCCTATAATCAAAGCTCCGGGCTGCCAACCTAGGAGGCTCCCGTTATGATCGCTGAAAAGCGTAAAGTTTTTTTCTCTTTTTGATGGAAGGGTGACAGCCTATCTAGCTGATCACAACGTGATGAATAGAGCAGGGAGGACAACGGCAATGTAGTGCCTGGAGGGTACAAACTCCTGTGAGTTGTGGTGTGAACCTATTTCTGATGTTGTGAAACGCAACAGCCCGAGCTGGGTGACAAGCCCCATGGGGCCATGTGATGTTCTTCACGACAGCCCTCACAGGGCTGATCTTCTTCTTGTGCTTCTTCTTGATGCTTGTGTGCGCAGCTGTTGGCTCTTCTTGATCACTCACCCTATGCTGTCAGGCTAGTAAAGTCTCCTCTGTTATGCATGCACAGACATGCTCAGTGAGAGGCACATGCCCAGGGCAAGCCCCCCCCCCCCCCTCTTCCCCCTATTGCCTTATGCTCAGCCCTAGCGTCCCTTGGCAGGGCCTGTGATGCATGACTAACAGATAAGTATGGCTTTGTGTGAATGGTCACATGTGCCTGAGTCATGTGTGCCTGAGTCTCGTGTGCCTGAGTCACGTGTGCCCCAGTCACATGTGCCTGAGTCAAACTTCAGACAATTTGCGCATGAAGTGACACACAGAGCATGTTACTACAGGTGCTGTTTCCCGACTTGTTGTGCTCAACTGACCTGCTGCTGCAGGTGAGCACAGCAATGCAGCGCTGGTACTTGAAGCATTTGCTATAGAACTTGTTACACAATACCTTTGATGCATACAAACTTAGACAAGCCATGCACGCACTGACACACAGACCATGTCACCGCAGGGTGGTGAATTTTGATTTGTTGTGCTCACAGCTGACCGCCTGCTGCAGGTGAGCGCAGCAACGCAGACTTGGCAAACAAATTTGGCTCTGCCTGAGCAGACACCTCTCCTACAACATCACATCATCAGACAAGCCATGCACGCACTGACACACAGACTATGCTGCTGCAGAGTGCCGATCATTTGTTGTGCTCACAGCTGACCAGGTGCTGCAGGTGAGCACGGCAATCCAGAGCTGGTTGCCAACCTGACAATCAGTGCCTGTGAAGCTGTCAAGCTTCAGACAAGCCATGCACGCACTGACACACAAGCTTAGTTCTGTTGCAGACGATTGACCATTGAATTTTTGTGTGCATCTGGTGCAGGTGAGGCTGGTGATCAAGTTTGGTTGTGCCTTGATCGACAACCCCTTTTCACGTCATTCATCATCAGACAAGCCATGCACGCACTGACACAGAGACTATGCCACTGATCATCGACTTGTTGTGCTCACACCTGTTTTGTCTCCTGCAGCTGAGCATGGCAATGCACAACTGGTGAACAAGCACGTCTGTGCCTTAGCAGATGACCCATTGGACACTATCCATCTTCAGACAAGCCGTGCATGCACGGACATGTACAGCATACTTAGTGCAAAGTATTGGTCACCTGGTGCAGGTGAGCATGGCAATGCAGAGCTTGTGAACAAGTATGGATTTGCCTTAGCAGACAACCCTTTCGATGCTGTCAAGCTGGACAAGACCAGCTTGGTTGGGATTGCCACAAAGCACATGGGCAACGACGTCTGTCAGCAGCGCTGCACCTTCCTCAGTGATCAGAGGTAAGTGTTCAGTGCCTCCTAGATGTGCCCTTTCAGCTTTGCCTTTCAGCATCTCATGAAGGGCCTTTCACAGCTTGCCTGCCCTTTCAGCTTTGCCTTTCAGCGTTCTATGAAGGGCCTTGTATGGCTCACCTGCCCTCTCAGCTTTGCCTTTCAGCGTTCTGTGAGAAATGGGCATCAGGCTGGTCTGCATGGAGCAGACCAGATGTCTGGTTCTGGATTGCATCCCAGCAAATGTGACATGCCATCTATCAGCATCATTTGAGTTGTTCTCGCCGTTTTAGCTGAGACGTACATCAAAGGAGTGGCTCTCTCTCTGTGAACCCATTCTTTGTGCTTGAGAATTGTGCAGATATCATTGGTGTGCCGCTGTGTTCGCTGCTTCTGCTCTCATTTGAGGCCCATTCCATTGTGCAGCGTTTTTTACAATCATTGAAGAGCAAGATGTGACCTTGCACAACGTTTGCTGCTGTGTAGAGCAAGCATCCAAGCCCCTTTTATCTTTGCAAGACGGTAACATCAAGCTTGATACACTCTTGTCAGGAGCTTTGACCAATGTCTGTGTTTGTAGCAGCCACTTTCTCTGGAGGCAGACCTGGGAACTTTCAGACTTTTACCAGAAGGCAACTAGGGCCCATTGCTGCAAAAGGCCCTTCAATTTCTCTATGCACCTGCAGCAACACACAGCTTCATAGCACAGACGTGTGCTACCTGTCTTTCTGTGCTTTCTTCAGTCACCTTTTAGAGGAGGATTTGGAGCCTTTTGAGGTTCTCCCAAAAGGCAAGATTGGCCCATCGCTGGTGATGGCCCTTCGAGTTCTCTTTGCGTCTGAAGAAGAGTTCTCACGCTGGTACAATCTAGAAGGTCGGCTGTCGTTCTCCACAAAGCTTCAACTCTTCAGGCCAGTCTGTCTGTCTGTCTGGACTGTGGCGTCAGACCTTTGGGTTGCTCTGTTGAAAGATATATAACCAAATTCACAGCAAAACAAGAATGTTGCATTCGAGATGGGGTTGATTTCGTGCAGATGCAATGCCAGGCCTAGCTGAAGATGCTACTGCTGCAGCAGCTGCTACTACAGTAGCTGGCGCTGCAGCTGATGCTGAACCTGCACACCACGATGGTCTTCAGTCTGAGACCCATGTGACTTCTCATGTCACTACAAGATCCAAAAGGCATGGACCGGACCCTTCTGAAGAAGGGTTAAGGGCCAAAAGGCCAAAGCAGGAGCTCTCTGAAGACGAGCAGCAAAGGGCCAAACGGCCAAAGCAGGAGCCGTCTGAAGAAGAGGCATGCGCCAAATCAGCTCAGCTGAGCCGCAAACGCCAGAAAGCAGACTCGCCTCAGGGTTATCCCCACACAGCAAACACAGCCAAAGCCAATGACAATGCTGAACTCGCTGAGTCAGTCCTGCAAAGTAACAGCGCAGTTCATGCAAACTCCGGCAGTGATCACAAGCTAGATGCAAAAGGTCGCTCGCCAGCTGAACCTGACTCAGACTCAGATTCTGGACAGAAGTCACATCCTCAAGGTCAGCAAACAGACGTTTTGACTTATCTCATGTGCAGCAAGCGTCTACTTGATTCACACGTCCACAGTTTATAGACCAAGCATCTGATTCGCATGGCAATGCCAGCAGGATGCGCGTCATGTGCATGCGTGCTGTAGCACCATCAACAGCTCCAGTCAGTATCATGCATATATACATAACTGTACATGTGTGCCACTATGTACATAGTGTCTTACAGTGTAGCGTATGTGTGTTGCCAGATGGAAAGCATTTGCATTTGCAATTTCTTACAGCACGCAGCGCATGTGTCATGGAAGGTTTTGCTGTGCATACTTGATGTTTGAGCCATGTGAACAGCTCAGTCAAGCTGGCTTGCACCTGTCGACCTCTCCTCTTCTTCTGCCTCCTCTCTCTTCTCCTCTGCTTCTCCTTCTTTGCCTTCATCGTGTTCTCTGCTGCTTCTACAGCACTCATTCAAGAGTCCATTCCTCAAGAGTTTGTTTGTTGTACCCAGCATTTAGCAGCACTCTATGTCACAGCAACCATCGGGTGCAGTTGGACACTGCAGACTGTTCACACAGAGCCTTACACCATATTTGTAGACCCTTTAAATTTAAATAATAATAAAATAAAAAAACATGACCAAAATTAAGGGTCCAGGGACCATCTGCCTGCAGATGTTGCAGCTTACATATCATGGTGATGCAGATGGCGCAGATTGTGGTGATGCAGATGGTGCGCAGCTGGGGAATGTCGATATTGCAACGGCAGGGCACCAAGTTTTGTCTCATAAAATGTTGAAAGGACTGCAAGCAGCTATCCAAGAAAGGCTGTCACGGTATGCCACAGGTGACATACAGACAGACACAGCAGCTTTGGCCAGATTGAGGGCTCATGCAAATGGGTGAGACTCTTTTGTGGTTGAGCCCTGTGTGACCTTGCGCATGGCGTGTCACAGTAGACTTTTGTGGCAGCTGTCACAGTAGACATCTGAACCTGCAGTGGGAACCTACAGAAGACACATACAGTAGACACTTGAACCTGACAGGCATTGCAAAAGCTAAGTGCATTAAGAAAGTGGTACTTGATTTTTCAAGAGCATTGTTAAAAGTGAGTGCATGCACAATTGCGCAGGCATTACTTGATGTCACTAGGGTGCAAACTGGCATGCAGCATTTTGTCCATGTGGCAGACGCTTACTGGCCTTGCATTGGCTGCGCAGGGCTTTAAGCAAGGAAGCAAGAGCTCAACAGGCAGCTTTCCTGCTGTTGATTGGTGAAAAAGCCCTTCTGCATGACGCGCTTGGTGCAACTGTTGATGCTCTCGTGCATTGATCAGCTGTGCAAGGCATGTGTAAGGCAATTGGTAGCGCAGAATGTATCGATATTGTTGATATGTTGATTACCAGAATGAGACCTTGTACAGCAGCTGCTCATGAATGTACATACCTAGGGAGCACGCATGAATGGACGAACGTGTTGCTCAATGCTCATGGCACAATAGAGAGCCTTGCACAGTTTGCTGTCAAGATAGCGTACAGGTGCATATGCCCATATTGATGAATGCATATGTGCGAGTGCTTTCATTACGATAAGGTGAAGTCTCCTGCATGGGCTTCTGTCTTGACATTGCATGCATGCTACATGTTCAGTTTTGGTGTAGCTGTTTTGGGACAGATTGTATACTTTACCTTCAGTGGACACAGCAGAGGCTGGGCATGCTCGTCATCGGGCATGTCAGTGACACGGTGAAGGCAAATGAGTGTGGCACAAGTCGTGCCTCGTTGCACACTAGACAACACCCACAAGGTGGAACGTTGGGAAGCAAATGCAAATGTCGCAAATTCACAATGTACTCATGCCTGCAAGCTGCATAATCAGGGTTTGTCTACAGCATACCACGTTGTATTGGACGTTGCTGTTATGTGACCAGGATATTACAGACTTGGATACGGTTGTAGAACCTGTACAGTGTCACTGCTTTGAGAACGCAGTGTTTGCACCAATTTCTCGAGTGTCTGAAGCCTCGTTCCAAAATGAGCACCTTAACTTAGCGTGAAACCTACATTTGTAACTGATTTGATATGCAAGCCCTGCATATGTGATGCATACAGACTCCCAAAACTGCAGGGATGAATCATCGACAACGATTCATTATGAGCTGTACAGAGAGTCATGACTAATCAGTTGTGCAAAGCTGATGTCATTGTTTGATGTCAAAGCAGTTGAGCAGCAAATACAGAGTAAATACAGATGATACGCTTGCAATAAACAGCAAGCGAAGATAATTCACACAAATGTGTGTACTAGTAGTACCTGGCTACAAGGTGCAGTCACAAACAGCAACACAGGTCTAGATGATGAGCTGGACATGCCTGTTTTCATGGCGTGAACTACAAGCATAGCTTCTGCAGCATTGTGCAACTCAATCATGATCTGCCCCATCTCCTCAAAGTGCAGGTGCATCTCAGACCCCAGTGCCTATATTGCTTCAGCCCCCACGCGCAACATATGCTCAAGCCTGTTGACTAAAGCTGCAAAGAACAAGGCAGCTGCATCCATTGCCTTACCAGCCTCAAGAAACACAGGCCCAACCTTGTCGTTCAAAATCTCGCGAACACCGTGCAAATTCTTCGCCCACTGACAGCGGTCATCAGCTCTGCGCTTGAGGTCAGAAGCTAGCCACAGTAAGTAACCCAGGCCCAGGGGGCTCAGCAAATACCCTGCCATGCGAAGTTTACCTTTGTGCCACCTGTAACCAGCCTCCTGACGACCTAATTCCTGAACCTGAGCATCCAGCTCCTCAACAGACCCGCTCACCTCACGGCTCAGATCACCAAGCTCAGCTGCTGCTTGACCCAGGGATTGTGATGCCTGGTCAGCATCATGCTTTGCCTGCTTTGCTCTTGTGATCAGATTGGGTAGTCTGGCCAGGAATGCCACAAAGCTTGCCTGAGAGTAGTTGTAAGTCAGCCTGCTGATGCCAAACAGGGCACCATGTTGAGCTTGCCAATCAACTCTGGCCATGATGCTCTGCGCCTTCAGCCAGAAGATTTTGACCTCGACATGGGCAGCCCAGCGCTTGAGATAAGCTATGCTTGAGATAAGCTACGCTTGAGATATGCTGAGTTACGGTGTTTTTTTTGGAGACGAATTGTCTGACATCAGAGGTCAAGATGTGGTCACTCTTCAGTGAGACCTGCAAGAACAGAAGCATGCGTCAATCATGGGCATTGTTGCTACCAGCTGGTACTACTCTCAGGCTGCAGCAAGCCGTGTCGCTGGACAAAGATGGTCATCTAGCTGGTTTCCACTAAAGTTGAATACATACATGCTGACAGGTCATCGTTTGCATAAAGAAGGTGTTTGTACAAGGAAGAAGGTGTTTGTACAAGGAAGACTTCCACCAAGGTCACAGGCATCATACGAGCATCTCATACTGTTATCATGTACACTGCACT